>Ga0210040_10001731_pt1 | contig 32260 bp, 4 predicted proteins | sample CryGeyCG12114_NA_FD_185462 | JGI IMG/M metagenome (GOLD analysis project Ga0210040, IMG submission 185462) | Groundwater microbial communities from aquifer - Crystal Geyser CG19_WC_8/21/14_NA (SPAdes) (version 2) | ecosystem: Environmental > Aquatic > Deep subsurface > Groundwater | place: USA...
AGTAATAAGTAAAAGTAGAGTAAGACTTAATTATAGTCTTTTAAGTATCTATATTAGTTTAAAGTTAAAAAAATATATTAGTAAAGAAGATAAAAGATAAGTAAAGAGCTCTTTATAGCTACTTTAATAACTCTAATCTACGCTTAAGTAAATACTTATAGTATAGTCTATTATTAGTTATTTTCTTATTAGTTATTTTTAAAGACTTATTAGCCTTTAAAGTATAGTAATTAAAAATTTTAAATATTTCTATAGTTTAATATTAACTAGTATACTAATAAGCTATTATAGCTTAAAGTTATACTAAACCTCTTATACTAAAGTATACTTAAAGTTTAGTAATAAGCTTATATAGAACTAATCTAGAGCATGCGCGTTACTTACTATACGCTGACTATGCCATGGTGGGTAGCAGGGCTGTGAGTTTTCACTAGGTCGTTGCTGCAACCCCACGAAGATTGGGATCGTAACTCGTCATTTTAATACCAAATATCGAGCAAGCTAAGATCATGTGTCGACTCCCGATGTGCTCATGGGAAAATGCGGATGCAATAGGTATGGTGAGAGCATTCGCGGTGAAAAGGAGAGCAGCCTCAAGAGATAAATTTTGACTATGGACGTTCGATATCTGAAAGTAAAGACTGTAGACGTCCAATCTATAAGGACGATAGCCCAGAGGCTCTATCCTTAACAGCCTCCGTAGCCTCAATACTCCTCAGCGTAAAGCTTCTCGTCAGGGTAGGCAATGCTCTCATCATTGTCGTGGGGAGCTAATCTGGGTCAAAATTTCTCCTATTTCTTTCGTCATGTAGAAAGCTGCTCACATCGTTTGTACTCCTCTGCGTAGAGCTTCTCATCTGGATACGCGATCCGCTCATCCAAGTCCGCGTCTCTCTTGTACTCTTCAGCGTAGAGTTTCTCATCGGGGTACGCAATGCGTTCATCAAGGTCTGTGCCTGCTAACATGATTAGTGTTTATGTCGCGGCGAGTGAAATTATCGTACCGCGAGCAGTCCTCATCGGAGCAGCTAGTACAACGACACTTGCGACAGCGACTAGGATGACTGAGAGCTTCATGTTGAGGAGTAAAGAGGCCCGATCTTCAAGCTTAGATTCTGAGTTCGAGGGTGTTGCAGTTCGAGGTGTACGACACAACAGGCGATAAAGTAAGTATAAGTTGTTCTTATGTCACCAGCAACCTTGCGGCCTAGGGACATGCGGTGGTATTAGAGAGGGTCTCACAACGTACTACATTCTTCCGCCGCGGTCTTGTTCTTTGCTCTGCCCAGACGACGAAGTTCGCATGAGACATGGATAACGAGGAATGCTGACCTTGGCATCTTCAACTCGATTTACGATACCTAGAGTAAGTAACGTGCGTGCTCTAGATTAGTTCTATATAAGCTTATTACTAAACTTTAAGTATATTTTAGTATAAGAAGTTTAGTATAACTTTAAGCTATAATAGCTTATTAGTACGCTAGTTAATATTAAACTATAGAAATATTTAAAATCTTTAATTACTATACTCTAAAAGCTAATAAGTCTTTAAAGATAACTAATAAAAAAATAACTAATAATAGACTATACTATAAGTATTTACTTAAGTATAGATTAGAGTTATTAAAGTAGCTATAAAGAGCTTTTTACTTATCTTTTATCTTTTTTACTAATATATTTTCTTAACTTTAAACTAATATAAATACTCTAAAGACTATAATTAAGTCTTACTCTACTTTTACTTATTACTTATTTTATTAAGTATAAAACTTTAAAAAGAGATAAGTTAATAGCTCTCTTTTTACTCTATAATCTAAAATAAAGATAAAGTAATACTATAAGCTATAGTACTTACTTAATTAAGAATTTAACTATTTTACTAATAAAAATTTATATAAATAGTAGAAGTGTACTTATATAATTAATATAGTAGTAATATAGCTAAGCGCTATTAACTATAAGTAACTATAAGTAACTTAATACTTTATATTAATATCTTTATAAAGTAACTAGTAGTAGCTATAAGAAGTAGCTAAAAGTAGAAATTAAGTACTTTAAGTAAGTAAAGAAGTAGCTTAACTTTTTAGATAAAGAAGAGATAAAAATACTAAAGTACTTACTAAGTATAAAAGAAGATATAGAGAAGTAAATACTAGCGTACTTTATTAGCTATTAAACTAAAGTAGTTAGATAATTAAAAAAGATATAAAGTTAATTCTTTAAGTTTATTAAGTATAATAGCTATTATAGAGAATAAGTAGTAGTAGAAAGTATTATAAAAGTTAGAAACTAAACTAGTAGATACTTATAAGTTATTAGCTTACTTTATTAATTTAAAAAGTTCTTATAGCTACTATTAACTTAGCTAAACTAGAACTATTATTAGTATATTTAGGTAGTATATTAAGAATACGTTGCAAACTTTGGGGCCTAGAGGCTACGATACCTGGAAACTGGTGAGGCAAAGCTCCTCGGTTTCCGAGGCCCCTGCTCGTGCTTGAGTCGATTGCGAATGCGCAGATCGATGCGGCTGCGCAGCGGTGTGGAAATATAGCGGACCGTTTCGGGTACGCCCGCGAGACCGTGCCGCAATATGAAGGCAGACATCAGTGAGTGTGCAGACTTCGGCAATCCGCTGATTTGTCGAACCCAAAACATGTTCACAACTGTTTTGGTGTTGACACTCGCCAAACTGTGCCACAGTATGGGAAAGTGGGGGCGGCTTCGGGAATGCCCGCCCGGATGCTAGGCCCATGCCGCGATATGGGATATGCATTAGCGCAAACCAGGACCACAATATACCAAGTATCGAGGTAGGCTGATCAGTTGTTGATGTGCTAGTAATATGCAACTGTGTTTCATGGGCGTGTGCACTTGGACCTGCTCTTTGCATAATTCACGGACGCGTCAGCTGCAGTGGCTTGGTCACGTCCATAAACTGCATAGAGTGGCGGTTATTGGTTTGTCAGCCGACGTCTTATGCATGGTATTCTGATCGACCGCATCAGGGAACAACTCCGAAAGTCCCACGTCTACGAGCGCTGGAGCTCAGACTGCAGATGGGCGAATCTGAAGGCCCGGAAGGCACCAGAGCATATTCCGGGGCTAAGAAGGAACTTCACGCCATAATAGCGGGAACTCGAATGAGAAACCACAAGCAACGATGAATGAATTTCACGAAGACGACGAGTCTGTCTGCGAAGATGTACCGATCCTCCGCGAGAAATCCATGCGGACCTTTCGGCAGAATCTATCGTCTTCAGGGTTGTGGAAACCACTCAGCAGTTTTTGGCTCATACATATCGCCCTCGTCCTGCTCTACACATCCGTCAGTGTCACTGTCATACTTAGTTTCCATACTCCAGCATCTCAGCAGAGGCAGAATGGTGAGCCTCAACCAATTTAGCTTCTCCGCCAGTTACACTGATATCAGCTTAGCTTTGTCGCATCTTGCGACGACCCTCATACCTCACCAATACTCCCTTATGCGAGAAAGTCCATATATTGGCAAACCCTCACCAACTATTGAAAAAGCCTGGACTGAACTCTTCTCTCCAATGGCACTACGAGTCACCACCGCCGACCTTATCCAACATCAGCAATCCTCTGTACCACTCCCTAAAGGCGGCTTCCTTGCATGGCTAGGTGTCTACCACGAGCTTCATTGCGTAAAGGTCCTTCGACAAGCAAACTATCGAGATCATTACCATCCCAACATCACGCAACAAGAGTTGCGGGATCTGCAAGTTCATGCCGACCATTGTGTGGACTTGTTAAGGGAAGCTTTGATGTGTCATGGAGACACTGAAACTTTGACGACATTTGTTTGGAGGGAAGGATGGGGAAAACCGCTACTGAGCCCAGAGCGTCCTATCAGGAAATGTCTCGATTGGACGGCTTTGGTGGAGAGTTTGAAAGCACAAATTGTGGAAAGTGCAGAAATGGACGCGCTCGAGAATATTGCCCAACATCAATTGTAGTACCTTCCAAAATGAATGTAGTGTTATTTTGTTATCTCATCGCCAGCAAGCAGCGAGGAAGAATGGATCATGAGAAAGTATAAATAGTTTTCCTCATACCTTTTGCATCCGACCAACAAATATACCTGTCTGAAATGGCGACTTATATTGCAGTGACCTTCGACGCGCAACGCCAGACAACTTCTACTTTGTCGCAGCGATAACACTCAATCTGAACGAATGCGTATACGTAGTAATACCCTTTACCTTCAGTCCTGCCTCCGCCAGCAATTGTTTCCACTGACTCTCTGTACGCTCCGTAGCAGAGAACTGTACCATCATCGCGAGATCTGTCTGCGTGATGTACCAGCTAGCATCTCTGTCCGGAACAACGATCTCATCGAGCAGGAGTGTGGATTCATCCGTCATGGCATCGACCACATTCTTGAGGATCTCGAGACATTTGTCGTCGGCGTGGTCGTGCATGATGGCGCGCAGATAATAGTACTTCGCACCTAGTATACAATCAGCATTTGCTCATGGGACGAAATTTTTGAGTAATACCCGTCACTGGCTGAGGCGTAAAGAAGTCATACGCCTGCGCCTCGATGCCATCCGACACCTTCGCTTCCGCAACAACGGCTGGCAGATCCTGGAGAATCACTCTGCCGGGTAAGTCGGGGAACTTCTTTTTGATCTCCACGCACTGCTGGCCTGTTCCACCTCCGATGTCTACAAATACTGCCTTGTCTGTGGGCCATGCCTTCGCTTCTTCTCCGACGTTCAAGAAGTTGAAGCAGTTCTTTACGCTCGAGCGCTGCGCATACATGAAGCGATTGAAATGCGTTGTCAGTGCTGGGTGTTCGTGAAGCCATGTCCACAGAGGTTGGTCCGTCTTGAAGGCTTTATGGAAAGGTGTATCCAGAAGCTCAGTGGGGTTCTGCCACTTCTTCTCTGCAAGGAATTCGGGTATAGCTTGGAATGACGGACCAAGTACATCGTTGCAGAAGATGAGACCGGCTTGGATTTCAGGAACAGCGATGTTCTTGGTCGTTTGGGAGGCGGTGAACTCGTCTTGCGCGGTTTCTTTGATGATGCCCAGAGAAGCTTGGTGGCGCAGAAAGCGACCCAGCAGTACGGGATCCGCGCCGGTCTTCCTGGAGAGTTCGTCCAACGGGAGAGGAGTCGGGCTCTCGGTGAGGATCTCAAAGATTTTGAGATCAATGCTGACTCTGATAGACGCTATGGTGAGGTTCTGTAATAAGCTCAGTATCTCGCCTTTGAGAAATCAACCACCTGCGATGGAAACTTACGGTGTATATCAGCCTCTGCATCGTCTCCTCCGGCGGTTCAAGCGCATACTGTAGCTCTCTCAACTTGTCGATCGTGCGACGTCTTAGAGCTTCATCCGACGTCCCGACGAGCTCCTTGACTTCCGCCTCCGTGGCCTTGAGAGCGGCGTCCATTATGAATGGCTACGATCGCACTGAATAAAGGTACCGAGTTTGTCGGCGGGAGTATTTGATGAGCCTGTTCCAGCCATTGACTGCGAACGAGCGGTTTTGAGACGCTGCGGCACAGTTAGGCCAAGTCTGTTTGTGTGACCAAAGCCTTTCATTGTCATGTCCCGAATGAGCCACTCGATACATGACCATGATCGCTTCTAATCCTAGAGTCGGTTGCCCTTCGCCTCTTTTTCTCACCGGATCTTCGTAAACGCATGCTTCTGCATGATTATACTCAATGAAGTCGATGCTACCCCGCACCCACAGTCGGGGTTCGATTGTTAGGCTAATGATGCAACGGACTGCAACGATAATCATCGACACAGGGTTACACGGGAAGCCCAGGCGGCAAGGGGCATAGATAAGTTAGTAGAACCAGACCAATCAGGGGTAGCTCAGCGGCGGAACGTGTACTTGAAAGGGTGCTCGGCAGCTGCATGAGCAAGAGATGTAGGGATGACCGAAACCTGCCAAGGTCAGACTTGGGTCCAACAAGATGATCAGGGGCCAACACGAGGCGTGATGGTTGTGTGGTGAGAAGACCTCGTACCAACGTCTAGGCGCTTGCAACAATTGCCGCTGCGCCCGTACTTGAAGCCATCGCTGACGCTAATTCGAAGTACTCTACACTTGCACTTGTCAAAGTCGCCCAACGCCTGAACTCCTTTTCTTCTTTGTGAGGTAGTTTCTTTACCATCGTGTCCGTATAGTATAGGTCAGCATGGCCGGCGACGCACCCACCCCTCCACCACTTGGTCCGGCTCCAGCTGGTGGTGATGTCGATCGAGCTGGCAAGCTCATCGCCATCTATTGGGCAGAGATGTTCTTCGCCATTTTGATCGTGGCCTTGCGTTTCTATGCGAGAGGCATGAATAGGAATGTAGGCGCGGACGATTGGATGATGCTGGTGACATTAGTGAGTCAAACACAGTTGTCAACACGGCTCAAAACTCACATTCCGACAGTTCTTTCAACTTACCCTTGCTGCCTTCGTAACTAAATATGCGCTCATCGGAGGCACCCGCCATCTCTACTACCTGCCACCAACGTCTATGCAAGAGGTCCTCAAATGGTCCTATATCTTCCAGTGCTGGGGCATATTTGCTTGCACACCCGCGAAGGTATCAGTTGCGCTGCTGATTAACCGGATCATGCGACCATTTCGTGGATGGCGGTTCTGGGTTCTCGTCGTCTCGATCGTGTTGGTCGCCATCATCAACACCCTGGATAGTATCTTTACGTACACGCAATGCAATCCCGCAAAGGCTTTGTGGGATAAGACAATCACCGATGCGAATTGCTGGGATCCAAGTATTCAAGCAAACATATCGATCGCGCAAGCTTGTAGGAGACACTATAACTATTAGCAAGAAACAACAAAGCTGACATGACTAGCCTACAACGTTTTCGTTGACGCGCTCCTCGCCTTCATCCCCGCAACACTGCTTTGGAAACTTAAGATGCCACTAAAACGCAAGATCAGCCTTTGTGTCCTCCTTGGGCTGGGACTCTTGTTCGTGCCTCATTTTCCCTTTCTTCCATCTGAGCGCATTACTAACAGCTTCAAGCGCCGCCGTTGCTGGATCGATCAAGACTAGCATGCTTGCCAACCTATCCGCCCGCTCTGACTTGACCTGGGAGATGTACAATCTAATCATCTGGGCCGGAACGGAGAACTTTGTTGTTTTGTTCTGCGGATCCGTACCGCCTCTCAAACCGCTATGGGACAAACTTTTTGGTAAGACTGGCGCTTTGGCGTCGATTCGAATTGGAAGAAGTCGGGTTACGGAGGACGATTCGCTCATGGAAAAGAATGCGATCGCCACAATCGGTAGCGCAAGCTCGAAGAACAGTCTGCGAAAGAGTGAGAGTACAAACGAAGAAGAGCAAGCAGACCGTGCTGGGGGTATGAACATGGGAGACCATGTTTGACAGATGAGAGGCGGAAGGGCATGAGGCGCTGTGTGTTGTTGCCGTCTTTTCATGTGCAGGCATCGTGTTTTCCTCTATAGTCATCCTTTGTACTGTATTAGTATGTATCGGGCGAATGCGTTTTCGTAACACAGAAGCAAATTCTGCAAGTAAGTCTTTGGGTGTTGTCGCATGATCGAGCGAGGTCGTACCTGCCCAGGCGTGAACGTAAGAACCAAAAGGGGTCGTGCGGGCGAATCTTCAAGGGGTGTTGCGGACAGGTTCTTCCAAGACTTATTGATAAAGAACATACATTTCGATTAATCAAGGGCTGCCTCGTCTCAATATATTTGCTAGGGCGGGATGTTATAACGGTAAGCTTTCTATCTCTTACCTCAAATGTGTATATAGTCTAGCGATCTGCACTACTGTGCCCTACTACTAGGCAATCGTAGTTACTTAGTAATTACAAAATAATATACTTACTACTATAAAGATAAAGTTATTATAAGTATTATAAAAGTAATTATTATAAAAAATTTTAGTATTATTATTTACTAAAAATAAGTATATAATATATATTATCTAAGTTTTTATAATATAATAATTATATAGCTATAAGAGCTAAGTTTAAGTAAAATAGCTAGTATAGCTTTTAAAAATACTATAATAGCTATATACTTTTTAGAAAGTTATAATTACTTAAATTTTAATAGTAGAGCTTATAAAGCTTTTTATTTAGTAAAAAGTATATTTTATATAGTTTTTATAGTATTTTAAGTAGTAATTTAAGTCTTTTAAGTAGCTATTTTACTAGTTTACTTATAAGTATACTTATTTTTTAGTTTCTTTTACTCTATATAATACTTTTTTTTTTTTTTTTAAAAAAAGCTTAGTAGCTTTTTAAAGCTACTTTTTAGTAGCTTTTATAATAATTTTAAGTTTTTTTTAGTATTACTTTTTAACTTTATAAGTATAAGCTTAGTAGATCTTATATAATAACTAAAAAGTAATATTATTATAATAAAAACTTTTATACTATAAATTAAGATATTTACTATACTTTTTATATAAAGGTTATAGATCTTAAGTAAGTTAGAATAGTTAAATTAAAACCTATATAGTAAGTAACTACGTTAAGGTATAGTTATAAGAAGATAAAGTATATAATATAATTACCTACTAGTACTATACTAGTAGCTTAGTAAGCTTAGTAGCTAAGGATCTATTATACTACTTCTTTTTCTAAAAAAAGTAGTTCTATTACTCTTTAAACTATAATAAAGGAAAGATAAAGAAAATATAAAACCTATTTCTATTTTTTCTCTTTCTATTTCTATACTAGTCTTATAAGATTATTACTATATCTTATATATATATATTCTCTATTAGTATACTAAAGCTTAGTTATTATAGCTTATATAGTAGAGGCTTTAACTAATTATTTACTCCTAATAGGCGTTATAAGTGCGTATATATAGGTAATAACCTAGGCTATTTTATAAAGTTAGTAGCTAAAGGTATAATATATAGTACCTATTAAGTAGGTTATATAATAAGTATAATAGTATCCTTATATAGTATTATTAACGTAGTATAGCTATAGCTTTTTATTAACTTAGTATTTAATAAGTATAATAGAGTCTCTATATAGCTAGTACTATAATTTATACTTTATACTATAAGACTATAGTATAAGTTAAGGCTATCTTACTAAGTCTATAGAGCGTAGATTATATATATTAAAATAGCTAGTAGAAATGTTTTACTTATACGTATAAGGGATATATTATAATAAAGTATAATATAAATACTTACTAGGTAATTATTCTTTATAAGTTACTTCTATATATTTAGCTTAACGCTTTAAGTTTTATTATAAGTAGATCTTACTTATTTATTAGTAAACTAAACTTCTTATATAGCTTTAAGTAATTTAAGTAAGTTTTATAAAACTTATAGATAAAGTTAGTAAAGTTAACTATATTTATATAAAGTTCTTATAAAGAGTTATTAAGTCTATCTAAGTAGTTAGCCTAGTATATATAGTACTATAGTAGGCCTTTATAGTAGCTATCTTTCTCTTTTAAGTTAATATATAAGTCTTTAATACTCTCTACTATATAGTTAGTTATATTATTAGTATTTAGATTTATTACGTTAATAGGCTCTTTTTTATTATATATCTATCTTAGTAGTAGCTAGCTATTAACTAAGTATAATAGCTATAAGTAGAAAATATTATAGATATATATACTAGTAGGTAGCTTTAGCTTATAAGCTATATTATTAATAATATAGATAATCTTAAAGAGCTTATAGTTTTTAAAGTTAAAAGAGTAGTTAGAACGTAAAGTTTTAATATTTTAAAAGTTAAGTATAATAAGGTCTCCTCTATAAAACTTAAGAGCTAAGAGCTATTCTTAGTTAGTATATTTAGCTTACTTAGCTTATACTTACTAAAGTTATAGCTAGAGTTATTTATAGAGTTCTTATAGGCGTTCTACTTATTTATCTATATTAAAGTAGTTATATTATATAAGAGCTATAAGGTTATTAAGAAGCTTTAGAAGCTTAAGTTCTAATTATAGTTTATATCCTTTTATAGCTATAAAAGGCGTAATACTAGTTAATTTACTAATAGAAGAGTTAGCTTTAAATTCTACTATTAGTAAAAAGAAGGCCTAGTTATTATATTCTAAGTTAATATATATATATATAAGTACTACTTTAGGTAGGTATTTATATTTTTTATTTAACTATTACTTTCTAGATAAAACGTAGTAGATAGCTTAGATTTAGTTCTTAATTATTAGTAAAAGTATATCTAGAAGTAAGAAGTAAACTAAGCTTTATAATCTAATATAATATACTTTAGGTATCTTTCTTTACGCTATATATATTCTATAAAAGTATATACTAATAAGTCTACTATTAAGTTAACTACTAAGATAAACTTCTTCTTCTTACTTAGTTAATTAACTAGAACTAGGATATTCTTATATATACGCCTATTATCTATATAAGAAAGTAAGTAAGTAATATAATCTATAGAGATTAACTACTAATAGTAATTAGAGATAGGTAGAAGATATAGTAGTCTATATTTATATTATAGACTAGCCTTAGAGGTACTATAATAAGTATTAATAATAGATTATATCTCTTAAGAAGAGAAAGAGAGAAAGATAAGTAAGTATAAGTAGAGGATATACTATATACTAAGGTATAAGTACTAACCTAAGCCTATAATATACCTTTATCTATACCCTTTTAGTCTATCTCTTCTTTATATATAAAATATATACTATACTATTTTAATTACTAGTATTATATAAAAAGCGTATTTATTATTATAAGATAGCTACTATTATAGTATTAGCGTATTAGAGTTTAGCTTATTTATAGTATTAGCGTATTAAAGCTTAGCTTATTTAACTTATAAGCGTAGTAACTTTACTTAGTAATTAGCGTATATATATAGCGCTTTTATATTACTAGTATTAAATTATTTTCTACTTCTTTATCTATACCTTCTATATTATATACTACTCTTATTTTATACTTACTACTCTACTAATAAGTACTTATACTTCTTTTATACTACGTACGTATATATAATCTTTTAATTACTACTATATACTAAACTATTTATAACTAAGAGTACTAAAAGTTTACTAGTATTTAGTTAAGTATTAGTAGTAGTAATAACTTAAGTAATAACCTTTTTAATTATCTAAATAGTAAAGATAAGCTACTAGAGTATAATAAGCTAGTAGGTATATTACTATAAGTATATAATATATACTAATTATAAACTATAGCCTTTTATTCTATATAAGAAGTTAAAGAAAGCTAAGTATATTAAGTAGTTTATTACTAAGAGTAACTCTAATAAATTAAATAAGATTTCTAAGCGCTATAGTTATATCTTTTACTTAATATATATTACTTAGTTAAGGCTATTTAGTTTTACTAATTATATCTTAAGCTTAAGTAAAAATTACTAGTACTACTATAATAGCTATAAATAGTATAATATAGACTTAGATCTTTTTATATTATATATACTACTACGCTATACTTTTACTTAATAGCTAAACTTTACTAACTAAGTATATACTTATAGTAATACTTATATAATAGACTATAGTACTTATAGTAAGTAGCGTAATAAGCGCTATACTAGAAAGTACTCTAAGTTTACTTTATAGTTCTATAAGCTATACTAAGACTTTAAAGCTATATATAAAGCTACTAAGTATTAAAACTATACTCTTTATATTATAAGTAACTAGATTACTTATATATATAGTTCTAGTACTACTCTTTCTATTACTTTTTTACTATTAGATAGTTTTAAAGTATTATCTTTAATATCTATATAAAATATACTTTTACGCTATAGTAGCTACTATAATAATAATACTATATAAGCTATTTAGAACTTTATAATAGTAATATAAATAGTAGTTTAGTATATTATATATTATCTAGATAAGAACTTATATATAATTAATAAAACTAACTAGAAGGTTATAAATAATTAAGACTAGATTATAGTAAGTAGAGTATAGTTATAGTAGAGTAGTATAGCTATATAATTAACTTTATAGTAGAATACTATTACTTAGCTTAGTTATTAGATTAAGAAAGTACTAGCTATACTAAGTCTATACTATATTACGCTATATCTTTAAGTTAACTATACTCTTTTACTAATTTATTTATAGCCTATATCCTTTTATTATAGCGCTTTATACTTATTTACTACTATATTATAAGTAAGTTCTTTTTAAATCTATACTTTACTATATAAGTATAAGTATACTTATATTTATAAGTAGAGTTACTAGCTTAGCTACTTTATTAATAATTTAGAAGAAGAAGTTAAGTATAAAAGTTAAGAAGATAAGTTCTTTAATTCTAATAAGTTTAACTTTAATAGTTATAAAAATTATTAGTACTAGTAGTACTATATATATAGTAAGAATATAGGTATTTTCTTTTATTTAAGGCTAATACCTTTAAGTACTATATAAGAAGTCTTCTTTTACTTTAAACTTTACTAAGTTAGCTTTTATACCTTATACGTATCTAGCTTATTTTAGATAGCTATAGTAATACTATAGCTTTAATATAATAATATTACTTTATTCTTTTTCTTATATAATATATATACTAGGCTATTATAATATTAAAAGTTACTATATAAATCTTCCTACCTCTATATTAGAGCTATATTAATAACTTCTTTAAGAAGTTCTTATATTAGCTTTATATATCTTATTTACTTTATAAGTACTTTTTTCTTACTCTATTCTTATATATTTTAAACTCTTAGAATTTCTTTTATTTTATACTTATTTAGAGCTAAATTATCTTTACTTAAAATAATAGCTAGTCCTAGCCTAGAGTTTAAGAGTACTTATAATAGTAAAAGATCTACTATAGTATATTTAACTAGGTCTATATATATAGTTTTATAAAGATTACTTAATAAGCCTAGTATAATAGTTAGTAAGGAAAGAATATTAGTTACTTTATACTTATATTAGAGCTAATCTAGCTTTTTTTTAAGTCTATTAGTAGCTAGATTATAAGTAGAGAACTAAACGTAATTATTTTTTTTAAATACTTTAGCTAGTTACTATAATTAATTTATAGACTTCTACTACTATTATTAAGTAAATATAATAGTAGCTTATATAAGCTATACTCTTTTCTAAAAATAGTAAATAAACTAGATAGTAGAGTCTTTAGGTATATATATTAACTTAAGTAAAAGTATAGTTTACTATAAGAAGTCTACTATAAAACTATTAAGTAGTAAGTTTAAGCTTACGCTAGTAACGCTAGAATCTTTATTATTTAATACTAACTAATATATAGAGAGATATTAAGGCTAGTCTATTTACTTAAAGTTAATTATAATATATAATATAGCCTATACCTCTTAGTTAGCCTTTTCTATACTACTATTAGTTTAAGAGTAGTATAATATAAAAAGTAGTTAAATAATACTTATAAGCTTATATAGTATAGACTAGAATTTCCTAAGCTAATTTAAGCTATAATCTATAATAATACTAGAAAAAAAGCTTTAGAAATACTACTATATATTATAAAATACTTTTATATAGTATTTAGACTCTATTAAGACTATAGCTTCTAGTTAAATATACTTAAATAAGTAGTCTATAATTACTAATAAGTAGTATAGTAAGCTCTTATCTTTTATAAGTAAGTCTACTATAAAGTCTATTAATATTTATAACTAGTAGTAGTTTATAACTAAAATTAGTTATAAAAGCTTTTATTACTACTTTCTTTAAATATAAGTACTAAAGTAATAGTAGTTCTATATATATCTTATAATATCTTAGAATATTTTATTCTAATAGTAGTCTTAGTATAGTATCTAGAATATAGTATTCTTACTTAAGTAGCTTACTAGTAGTAAATTATATATATATTAGATAATAGTAGTTATAAAAGATTCTTATAATAGTAACTATATAACGCCTTACTATATAAAAACCTTATAAGTATTAATAGTATAATTACTAACTTATTATCTTATATTAGTATCTAGAAGAAATACTCTAGCGCTATCTTATACTACCTTAAGTTAATATATATACTATAAGTTAGCTTCTATAGCTATATTTTATAGATTCTATATATAGCTATTTATAAAAAGAGTAGTACTTTATAGTAGTAGAGTAAGCTTATTATATCTATCTATATATAGTAGTATAATACTAATTAGGACTATAAGAGACTACTTAGTAGTAGTATAATATTTAATATCTTAAAGTTATCTACTTAATATATCTAGCTTTTTAGTAAGTTTACCTAGATAAAACTAGAGCTTAAAGTAGAAATAGAAAAGAAGTTTAAACTAGTAGCTCTAATACTTACTTAGCTTATACGCCTTTATAAAATACGTAAAGTTTTTATAATTTATAAGTATTATAAATAGCTTATATATACTTTAGAGCTCTAAAGACTACGCTTTAATATAGTATACTACTATAAGTAACTCTTTATTATAGATAGTATAGTTATATTACTTTTTTTATAAAAGTAGCTAAGTAGTAAACTACTAAGTATAAGATACTTTTAATAAACTAAAATAAGTATTTACTAAGTACTACTCTTAAGTAGTTAGCTTTAACTATAGTATCTAGTACTAGGTCTTACTATATAAAAATTAAGCTTAATATAAATACTTTTTTAAGAGTAGTAAAAGCCTAATTATACTTAATAGTCTATAAAAATAGTATACTTTTACTAGTTAATATATTAAGTAGCGTAGTAAAGTAAGAGAAGTATAGTATAAAATCTTTATAGAAATTAGTAAATTCTAAGAAGCTATAGACGCCTTAGATTATTATTAGTACTTTTTACTCTTATATAGCGCGTAGCTTTTCTAGGTCTAGTTTAACTAATTTACTAGCGTAAATAATATAGCTAAAATACTTAACTTCTTTTACTATAAAAACGTACTTTTCTAAATCTAGATTTAATCTAGCCTTTTATATAAAAGTAAGTATATAATATATATTATTAAGATATACTTCTTATAACTTATAGTAAGAGTAAATTAATATATTATTTATATATACTATAGTAGTTTACCTTAAAGTCTCTTTAAGTACTAAGTTAATATATTACTAGAATAAAGCTAGTATACTAGATAAGCTAAATAGATATACTTACTATTTAAATAACTTAAACTAAGTATAGAAAGTAGTTAAAGCTTTATTACTCTTAGCTATACGTAACTTATAGAAAGCTATATAAATATTAACTTTTATAAACTAGTAGGCGTTTATAAGTATATAAAGCGTCTTTTTAATTAAAAGTAGAAAGTAGTAGTTTAAAATTATAATCTTATTAAGCTTTTAGTAATTAATATAAAAGTACTAGCTATCTAAGGCCTTATAGATAAGTAGTATAAGTATACTAGCTAATAATAAGCTTACTTAGATCTAGCCTTTATATATAAGCTTAGTAAGTTAATAGTATAACTCTAAAAGCTAATTATAAGATATTAAGTATAGTATACTCTATAAGAGCTCTAGCTTTTTACTATCTTTATTATACTAAAGATAGATATAGTAGTCTATTTAGTCCTAATATAGTAGTAGTTTTATAGCCTTACTAGCGTTAAATAATAGATAAAACTACTCTAGCTCTAGTAGTAAAATACTTTCTTTTAGATAACTATTCTAAGTACTCTAAGTAGCGCCTATTATTATTATATCTATAGCCTCTATAAAGTCTATAAAGCTAATATAAAAGAAGTAAGTAAGATTACTATTCTACTAAAGCTAGCTAGTATATAATATAGCTTTAACTTAAGTAGTATTAGATAAGTTACTATAAGAAAATAAGCTATAAATTATAAAGCTTAAGTAACTCTATACTATAAGCTAGCTACGTTCTAAATCTAATATAATACTATAGTAGACTATCTATAAGTTACTTAAGATTAATAGGTAAGCTAGACCTAAGATTACGTATATAATAAGCTAAGCTTACTATCTATCTATATTATAGTTAAAGATAAATAGCTAAGAAATTTTTATATTCTAAACTAAGCTTATAGTATTCTATAGTAAGTATAAAGGAATATTAATAAATATTCTTTTAATCTTATTTATAAAGTCTTTATAAATTATATAAAAATACTAGTACTCTAAGTTAACTACTATATCTATAAATTATACTTTATTAAGAAGTATAAAGATAAGAAATAGTAAACTATCTATTTTAGCTTAGATAGATTCTACTATATCTTTACTTTTAATATATTATTACTTCTTTACTTTAGTATCTTTACTTAGTTTTTAACTTAAGTTTAGACTAGAAGCTACTCTTTTTTTTAGTTTTTTTTTCTCTATACTATATTAAAAGCTATAATAAGTAAGATAGCCTTAGTATAATCTTATATATAATATCTCTTACTACTATAGTAAATATAGAGATTTTTTACTATATACTAGCTATATAATAGTTTAAGAATATAATTAGCTTACTAAGTATTACTTTTACTATAAAGCTTACTACTTAGTATATATACTATCTTTACTACTCTTATATAAGTTATAACTATATTACTATTAGAGTCTTTTTTAATCTTCTACTAATAAAGGTATAGGCGTACCTTATCTTCTAGTATTATTACTTTAAAGTCTATAGTAATACTTTAGTATATAGTAATACTATTACTATAGTTTATCTTAGTAATACTATAGTTTAGAGCTAAATTATATATTATAGAATTAAGCGTATAATAAAGCTTATTTAATTTCTATTTATTATTTTAGAGTATCTCTTTACTCTAAGTTAGTAGTTATTAGAAATATATAAAGAAGTCTAAAAATAGCTCTTTTATACTTTAATATAGTACTTCTAGATAAGCTTATACTTTTTTTTATCTATAATTATCTATATAGTAGAAGCTAAAGTACTTAAAAAACTACTAAAAGTTAAAGTTAGAGTAGGCGCTACTTAATTTATACTATAATACTATATCTCTTTAAATAGTAGCTAATAAGTTTACTTAAATAAAAGTAAATTAATCTTATACTCTTTTAATAAACTCTATATTAGTATAAAGTTTATACTTAATTATAATCTTCTAAGCCCTAAATACTATCTTATTACTTAAAAAAAGTTTACTTAATAGTAGTAGCTTACGTTAGCTTTATTCTATAAGTAGTTAATAAGTAATAGTATATAAAGTTAATATTAGAGCTACTACTAAAAGATCTAGTACTATACTAAGTATACTATAAAGCTTATTTAACGTTATAGCTAGTATTACTACTACTAGTATTAAAGCTAAGAAGGAGCTAATAGACTTATAGAGGTCTTTATACTACGTTTATATTATATTAAGTATAGCTATATTACGCTTATAGGCTTCTATAAAATCTATAATTTAGTCTAAGAGCTTACGTACTTACTAGAGAGAAAAAAAAAAGTAAGTATTTTAATTAGAGGCTATCTCTATATCCTCTATAGCGTAAATTAAAAGAAAAGATATAAATATTATAGACTAGCCTTAGAAGTACTATAATAAGTATTAATAATAGATTATATCTCTTAAAGAGAGAGAGAAAGAAGGATAAGTAAGTATAAGTAGAGGATATACTATATACTAAGGTATAGGCACTAGCCTAAGCCTATAATAATTTACTATTATAGTAAAGCTTTATTTAGTAGTAAGTAAGATAGGCTTTAATATATTAAGCTATATTATTAGTTATATAGGGCTAGTAGTACTATCTAGATACTTTAGTATAACTCTTATATTTACTACTATAGCCTCTACTAAAAGTTTAGTATACTTAATCTAATACTTAAGTTTATACCTCTTAAGTATTAAGTATATAGACTTTACTATAAATATAGAGTAAGTTATTATATAAAGTATACTCTCTAAGCTTAATATATAGATACTACTTATAAATTAAGTAGTGTAGAATATATCTAGCTCTACTCTTCTTTATAGTAATAATAGCCTATAGAGTCTTATCTTCTAGGTAAGCTTTCTTAATAAGCTCTATAACATTACTAAGATTATTAAGAATCTCTTTTATTTCTATACCTTTAATACTACTAGTATAGTAGTCTATTATATATTATTTAGTTATTAGGTCTATCTTACTAAGTTAGTATATTATTTATATAATCTTAATAAGTATATAGTAAAGGCGCTTAACTTATAAGTTATTAATAAAGTATTAAGCTAGATATAAGATATAGTAGCTACTACTATTAGGAGTTACTATAAGTATAGCTACGTATACTATAAGATCTACCTAATTAAGCTTAATAACTACTTACTACTAGTATTATTATTACGTGTTATCTACTTCTACTAGTAAGTTATCTATATATCTTATAAGAGTATCTAGTTTAGTACTTTACTTACTAAGCTAGTACTTAATATAAAAGTTAAACTTAGATAGATACTTAGCCTATTAGGCTTATTAGTAGTTTAAGTATTTACTTATTATAAACTATTAAAGTACTTAATAATTAGAGAGTACTTATATAAGATTAGTAGTTTTTACTAGTTTAAATCTCTATTCTTTAAAAGCTTTAATAATAGCTAGGAGCTCTTTATTATATACTTTATAGTTATATTCTATAGGTATTATCTTATAAGAGAGGAAAGTAATAAGTTATAAGATACCTTTATAGATTTATAATAAGATAGTAGTAGTAATAAAATTAGAGGTATTAGTCTTAAGCTATATTTTAAGATCTAAGTTATAGTATATAAGTATACTAGCTTCTTAAAAAGCTACTTTAAAGTACTAAAAGGCTTTTATTATAGTAGAGTCTAGTACTAGTAAAAAGTATTTATATCTTTTATCTTTCTTAGTAAGTATAGTAAAGGCTCTAGTAGTAGCAGAGAAGCCTTTAATAAACTATTAATAGAAATTTATAAAGCTAAAGAAAGCTTAGATATTATAAATATTTTTAGATATAGGCTAGTTTCTAATAGTACTTAACTTATCTAGATCTATCTTAATACCTTCTATAGTAAGTATAAAGCTAAAGTACTTAATATACTTAACTTTAAACTTATACTTTATAAGATCTAGATAGAAGCTAGCTACTTTTAGTTTATAGAGTATTTTAAGGATATACTCTTTATAGTTCTCTTCTTATTTACTATATATAAAGATATTATCTATATAAGTAGTATAAAAGTTATTAAGATACTTACGTAAAGTCTTATTAATAAAAGTCTAGAAAGTCTCTAGTACGTTATATAGGCTAAAAAGTATAATAATATACTTATATAAGCTATACTATATTAAGAAAGCTATCTTCTACTTATTACTTTCTTATACTTAGATTATATTAAAGATAGTAATTATATCTATAATAGATATAATCTAAACTTTAGCTATTTATAAAAGTATTTCTTTATAAAGGTACGTAATCCTAAAAGAGATAAGATAAAAGTAGTTAAATACTAATAAAGTAAGATACTATATTAGGGCTTAGCTAAGCTCTACGTAGAGTTTAAGTACTAGCTAGTACTAGTATAGAGCTAGTAGCTTAGTAAGGAATATAAGATAGAGAATTAATCTATTATACTACTCTCTCTTTTAAAAAAAGTAGTTCTATTACTTTTAAATATATATAATATTATAAGGTTTATAAAAAAATAAACTCTTAGTACCTTATACTATTACTCTAGACTACTATTAAGTCCTTTTCCTAAAGCCTTATTTACTAAGATCTATCTATACTATTAGTATACTTACTAGTAGCTAATTATTCCTCTTCTACTAGTATTACTAGAGCTTAATTACTACTATTATTAGTTATAAGATTATATACTCCTAGTAGAAGCTTACTTATAAAAAGTTTCTAATAGGTATATTAGCTTATTAGAGCGTAGTAACGTCTATTATAGTTATATTACTTAGCTACTAAGTAATATAAGCTTATAGCTAGTTACTTACTAGATATATACTAGCTAATAACTTACTATACTACTTAGGTCCTTAGCTACTTTATTTAGCTTCTTTAATATTAGTTACTATAAAAGTAGTAATATATATTATAGTAAAGGGTCTAGTATTAAGTAATAGGCTACTATAATAGTTAGTAGTAGTACTTTACTTAATTAGTATAAGTAATAAGTTACTATTAAGGTATAACGTAAGTACTTACTATATAACATCTTACCTAATACGTGTATTAACTAGATTCTCTTATAAGTTTTATTATTAGTAGCTCTTACTTACTAGTTAATATACTAAACTTCTTATAAGGTCTAGGTTATATAAAGTATACGTAGTAGTAGTTATAAATAAAGTCTATAGCGTTAATAATATTTATATATAATTCCTAGCTTAAATTATTAAGTTTTTTAAAGTAGTTAGCTTACTTAATAAAGTACTATAGTAAGCTCTTTTACTACTTATCTATAGAGTTTTACTTAGTTATATTAATCTATAAGTCTAGGATTATCTCTATAAGATAGGCTGTATTATTATTAATATCTAGATCTATAGCTTTAATATAACCTTTAAGATTATAAGTTTATTTTAGTAAAGATAAGTTATTAACTTTATATAGTAGCTAAGAGTAGAATATATTATAGATATAGTAGAGGCTTTATAGTAGTTTTAGCTTATAAGCTATATTATTAATAACTTAGATAATTTTATAAAGACTATAGTTTTTAAAATTAAGTAATGCGTTTAGGTAAGTTATTTTAATATTATAAGTATTAAGTATAATAAAGTTACTTTTTTTAAATTTAGAAGCTAAGAGCTAAGTATTATTAGCGTACTTAGCTTACTTAGTATACGCCTATTAAAAGCTATTATAAAAGTATCTTCTTAGCTTATTAATTTTATTAGTAAGTATATTAGTATTAAGGTAGTTATATTAAGCTAGTACTAAAAGTATCTTATTAATAGGTTTTACTAGTTCTAGCCCTAATTATAGTAAGTAGCCTTTAGTTACTTTAAATAATAATATACCTATACTTATACTTATAGATAAGTTTACTTTAAATTCTACTATTAGTAGAAAGAGTACCTAGTTATCTTACTTATAGTTAATATAAGCTTAAAGATACTATTTAAAGTATATATTAGCGTTCTCTATTTAGCTATCTAATTTAAAATAGAAAGTAGTTAATAGCTTTAGCTAGGTACTAATATATTAGTAGAGTTAGGTCTAGAAATAAAAGACGAACTAAGCTCTTTAGTTACTAATAATAGTCTCTAGATATCTTTCCTTATACTAAATAAACTTAATAAAGGCTCTTACTAGAGTATTAACCTTAAGATTAATAATAGGTATATACTTCTTTTTTTTAGAGAGTCTATTAACTATTACTAATATATCTATATAAGTTTATCTATTATTAGTATATATAGGTAAGTAAGTAATATAATCTATAAAGATATCTATTTAGTAGTAATTAAGTATTAAGAGTAAGTATAATAAACTATACTTACCTTTATAACTTAGCTTAATATAGTAGTATATAAGGTAAGCCCTAACGTATTATATAATATCTATTATTATCTATAGCTAGTAGTACTATTATATAATTTTAGTATAGCTCTTATACTTACTACTATATCTTCTATAGAGTAATTAGTAAGTAAGCTCTATTACTTAGGTTCTAAGGTTATTATAGTTAGAGATATAGATCTTCTTATAGATATATAAGATATTATTATATAAAGCGTAGTTACTTAGTTTAAGCCTTAGCTAATACTTACTATATATAAGCTTACTTAGGATATAGTAAGCTCTATTCTTCTTAGCCTTAATAATAGCCTCTAGGACCTTATTATAGAAACTAGTAGTTTTAATCTTATTTATAAGCTCTTTTTAAGATAGTAGTATAAGTATAGGAGTTTTAGCTTAAGGCTTAGTTATTAAAAGAGTATATAGTATAAGGGTAGAGATAGCTAATTACTTAGAGATATTATCTTCTTTACTAAGTTAGTATATTATAAGAGCTATATTAAGGACTATATACTATACTTTATAATTATAGTAATATGTAAAGTAGATAGCATACTAAGTATTACCTTAGAAATTAAATTATAGTATAGCTATATAAGCTATAGGCTCTACTTAATTAGGCTTTAGTATTATTTATACTTAATACTATTATTATTTATTACTAATATTAGATAAGAGATCTTAGAACTATCTTATAAGAGTATTAGGCTTTATACTTTACTTTCTAAGATAGTATTTTACCTTAAAGTTAAATTTAGCTAAAAATTCTACTTATTAAGCTTATTACTTATTTAGTCTCTTAGACGTTATAAATATTTAGAGAGCCTAGTAATTAGATAAGACTTAGATTAAGTTATTAGTACTAGCTAGTTTAAAGCGCTATTTCTTAAAGGTTCTAATAATAGCTAATAGCTCCTTATTATAGATCTTATAATTATACTCTACTAAGTTTATCTTATATAATAGGAAGGCTATAAGTTAAAGCTCTCTATTAACTATCTATAATAGTATAGTAGCTATTATAAAGTTAGAAGTATCTATTTCTAGCTAGGTTTTAAGATTAAAATTAAAGTATATAAGTATACTTATAGTTATAAATAAAGCCTTAAGTTATTTAAATACTTTAATAGTAGTACTACTAAGTAATAATAGAAATAACTTCTAAGCTCTATTCTTAGTAAACTCTATAAGAAGTTTAGCTAGTATATTAAACTCTTTAATAAAGCGTCTATAAAAGTTAGTAAACTTAAAAAAAGCTTATACGTCTTTAACGTAGCTAAGTATAGCCTACTTAACTATAGTCTTAATCTTAGCTAGGTCTATCTTAATACTCTCTATTATTAGTATAAGCCTAAGATACTTAACTTATTTTATCTTAAAATAGTACTTTATAAAGTCTAAGTATAGGCTAGCTACTTAAAGCTTATATAAGACCTTAAGAATATATTCTTTATACTTATTTTTATCTTTACTATAGATAAGTATATTATTAAAGTATACTATATAGAAATTATTAAGATAGTCTCTTAAAGTTTTATTAATAAATATCTAGAAAGTACTTAGAGTATTATATAAGTTAAAGAGTATAATAAGATACTTATAGAGGCTATATCTTATTAAGAAGGCTATCTTTTCTTTATCTCCTTCTTTAATCCTAATAGTATTAAAGGTAGCTATAATATCTACTAAACTTATAATCTTAACCTTAGCTATATATATAAGAGTCTCCTTAATAGTAAGAAGTACGTTTTAATTCTTTTATATAACTAAATTTAGTCTTTAATAGTTAATATAGATATAAAGTCTTTTTCTAAGTTTCTTAATAACTAGTACTAGTATAGTATATAGTAATATACTAGGTTATATAAATCCTCTTCCTATTATATTATTAATAAAAGCTTTAACTACTTATATTTTATTATAAAATAGGCTATAGATCTTAGAGTAAAAGACGCTATTTAACTTATCTATTAGTAAAGCGTAGTTAATACCTACTTATTTAAGTAAAAGCTTACTAGTAAGTTATAGATTAAATATATCTAAGATATAATAAATAAACTCTAATACTATAGCCTTAATCTCTTTAAAGTTTAGGTAAGAGTATTCTAGTTTATCTATATACTTATTAAAATCTATCTATATTATAGTAGTAAGTTAAGCTATCTTTATAAAGAAGTCTAAATTATAGTTACTATTCTCTTCTAGTTCTTCTAGACGTCCTTAGTTATAATAGTTAAGCTAAATTATACTACTTAGATTATAGGCTACTATTTATAATACTACGTAAAGGCTAATAATACTAATATTACCTAAGAGTATCCTAGACTTACTATTAGTAGGTTTATTATTATATATAGTATTAAGTATACTATAAAGTAAGTAGTTAAGATAGTATTTAGTAAATCTAAAGTATATAGATTATATATTACTAAATTTAAGTTCTAGTTAATAATAGTCTATCTAGTTTATACTTAAGATAATATTATATCTTCTAAGGTTAGTAATATAATATATTATAGTTACTATATATAAGCTATACTTAATTAGAAAGTTAATAGCTTTATTTAGTATATCTACTAAGCTACTATCTATAAAAGTAAGCTTAATAGGCTAAGTCTTAATTATTTTAAAGTAATATTACTTTACCTAGTACTAACTTATAAAATAGGCGCTTATGCTAGTATCTACTAGCGTAGTTATCTTAACTTATTCTTAATATAGTACTATTATAAAGCTTAGAAACTTAAGTTATTTAGCTATACTAAGTTCTACTTATCTAATTACTACTATAAAGATATAATAGTAATATAGTATTATAGTAGATTAAGTGCCTAGTATAGTATATAGCTTAGTAGTAGCTTCTTTAAGTTATCTATAGTACTCTATAACTTATTAAGTATACTTATAAGCTTTATACTATTTAAGCTCTTAAGTATAATTTTCTTTAGAAGTATCTAAAAATATAGGTTAATAAAGTAGCTATTCTTATTAATAAGTACTTTATTAAGGCCTAGCTCTAGTCTCTTCTCTTCTAATACTTTATTATCTTTATTATTTACTAGTTAGTCTTTATTATAGTCTAGATTTATAGCGTTTAGAAATAGTATATAGTTAGATAGTATCTATATATTATCTTTATAGAGTGCGTTAGTATTACTTAAATAGTATTCTACTTTACTATACTTAAAGTACTAATTAGCTATATAGAGCTTATTATATTAAGCTAGTATATAACTCTAAGCTACTTTACGCTTATTATATTATATAGTTATTTAAGTAGTAAAAGCTACGCGCGTAGTAGAAGTAGCTAGTACTTAAGTTATAGAGGTCTTTACTTTATTACGTATTTATCTTAAACTAATCTTAGTATTAAAGTAATTTTATACTTATACTTACTTTAAGAAGCTTATAAAGTTCTTACTTAGTATAGTACTTTATAAAGTAGTAGCTACTAAGCTAAGGTATATAAAGTAATATATATATATAAGTATAAGTAAGTCTAGGTATAATATCTCTAGATTACTAATAAAGATATTACGTGTAGATATAAAGTAAGCTTTCTATAATAAAAAGGCTTTACTATATTTTTACTAAAAAGAGCTATTAGTTAAGTTATTTTACGCCTTTAATAGCTTCTTATAAGAAGTATCTATATAGTATAAGTTAAAGGCCTTAAGTAAGTCTAAGTATAAAGTTACTTTAGTATCTTTAACTAATATCTATATCTTACCTATTATAAAGTTTTTAAGATAAATAATATAAAATATATTATTATAGGTTTTATACTTTATAACTACTAGTTAACGCTACTTATTATAGTCCTTATTAGCTTTCTTACCTAAGAACTTAAGTATATTAAGTATTTTTAAAACTCTACTACTACTACTACTACTACTATAGGTTAAAAGCGCTAAAGTACTTTAAGCTAGCTACTATTATACTATAAAGAACTTCTATTAATATATAGATATAGAGCGTTATTTAATACGTAGAGAGAAGAACTAAAGGCTCTATTATAGTAAAGTGTACTATAGTAGTTATAATTATAGTTACTTCTTATAGTTATAAGGCAACTAATATATAGGCTTTTACTAGAACTAGTATAAAGTTTATCTAGTAATACTATTATCTTATTACTACTAAAGAAGTATATAGTATATATTATTACGTATATTACGTATTTTATAAATATATCTTATTAAATAGTTATAGGTATAATATAATAAACTATTACGCGTTTATAATTATAATAAAGAGCTATTTATATAGGAGTTTTAGCTAGATAGGCGTCTTTATAGCTTAAGTACTATAAAGTATTACTATCTATATTTATCCTCTTTATTAGAGAAGTAAGCTTAGTACTATTAATATTATAGTAGATCTTATTCTACTTTATATTTACGCTTATACTTAGTATTCTTAAGAATAGTATATAGCTAGCTACTAAGTTAATTTTACTATTAAGTCTACTTATAAAGCTCCTAAAGTTCCTAATATACTTCTATTATATTATTCTATATATTATCTAGCTTCTTACTTAAGTTATTATACTATTACTTAGCTTCTTTAAGTTATAAGATATAAGTCTAATAGGCTACTTTATCTTCTATAGCCTATTACTTTATCTTATCTAGCTTTTATTTTATATTATTTAGATCTTCTTATACTTTATTAGCTTCGCGTACTAAGTATTCTAACTTATACTAGTAGTAGTTAGTATTAGATTTCTCTTTCTAAAAAGCTTTTTAAAGATATTTATACTCTTCTTATAAAGTACTACTTTTACTAGTAAGCTATTTAATAGTAAGCTTAAAACTATTTTATTTCTCTTTTATAGTTAAGAGTTCTAAAGTAATCTATTAGTAGTCTAAGTAGTATAGAATAGAAGCTTTTAATAAAGTTAATACTAATAAAGAGTTTATAAGTCTATTGTAATCTTAGTTTTATATAATAGTTTCTTTTATCTTATTAAACTTAAGCTATATTTAGTTAAAGTATTATATATATAACTAATATTTAGCGTTAAGTACTATTAACTTAGTAATATTAGCTACTAAAAGTACGTAATCTTAAATAGTTATTATAAAGATAGTAAATATATTATACTAGTAATTTAGTTAGTTATATACTTATTTATTAAATTTAGCTACGTCTTAAATATTAGGATATAGTTATAGAGTAGATATAGGAATAAGTATAAAGTAAGAATAGTATATAATTATTAAGAAAGATAAACTAATTACTACTATTAGAGGTAGTAGAAGATCTATCTTATATAGCGTAGGGCTATTTTACGCTATATAAGTAGAACTAGCGCTCTCTATACTACTATTCTAATAATATCTTCTTTCTTATACTTAATTACTCTAATTAAGGTATTTATAGATACTATATAGTATAGTAAGTATAAATAGCCTATACTAGGCTAGATAGGCGTAAAGTAGAGAAGTAAGAGCGTAGATATATAGTAAAGTACGCTATAGATATACTACTCTAATAAAGTAATAATTTACTTTTACTTTTTCTTTTACTTTTTACTTTTACTTATAGTATATAAAGTATATAGGCTAAGTAAGTAAGCTAGTAGTAAGAGCGTATAAAGAGATCTTTTAACTCTTTTACTTTATTACTCTTATACTTTACTTCTAAACTTTAGTAAGTTTTTTAACTTTTATTTTTTTTAGTAGTTAATATACTTAAGTATATAATAGCCTATTATAGCCTAAAGTACTTTTAAGTACTTTATAGTACTACTATTAAAGTAAAGTAGAGGCTAATAGTATAATAGAGACTACTAGCTATTTATTATACTCTATTATAGCTCTAGTTATACTTTTCTTACTTATAATACTCTTATATAACTTCTTTTATACTACTATAGATTATTATAAAGTCTTAGACTTTATTATAGCTAATAATACTTTAACTTATTACTATTATACGCGCTATATAGCCTACTTTAGTAAGAGTACCTTCTTTATATTTACTAAAGTTAGTTACTATATACTTAACTATAATAAGAATAATCTAAATAAGCTTTTTTTACGTAAGTTACGTAAGTTAAAAATAGTACTACTATCTAAAGTATAAAGTATATTAGCTATTTCTTTAATAATTAGCTATACGTTACTATAAGTTAACTTAAAGTAGCTTAATATAGACTATTATAAGCTAATCTAGTATATACTAATATATTCTTAGGTCTTTAAAGCTCTTACTAGTAACTTTAAAAAAATCTATACTCTACTTTATAAGATTAAAGCTAAAGGCTATATAAGCTATAAGCTTAACTTTAAGTATATTACTACTATTTTAGCTTAAAATAGCTAGCTTACTATAGCTAGTAGTAGTATTAGTATCTCTTTTTATATTAAGCGTAGAGTTTACTATACTAAAGAGTAGCTAGATAGCTTTAAAGTAAATATTATAATACTAGCGCTACTAGTAGTAATTACTTTAGGCTAGTATAAGCTATTATAGTTCTATATAAGGTATAGTAAAGCTAACTACTATATAGTACTTTATATATCTTTTATTTAAGTAAGCTTAGTACTTACTCTAGTACTATTAAAGAAGATAACTCTCTTTACTTAAGTATTACTTTTAAGAGCTATAAGCGCTCTAAGCTAAATATTACTACTAAGAATATAGCTAAGTACTCTTTTTAAGACTCTAAAGCTACTAAATATACTTATAAATACTCTAAAGATAGTAGAACTCTTAAAAAGATAGTAAGTTAGCTTATATTAGCTTATATTAGCTTATACTAACTTACTCTTAAGCTAAGCGCGCTAGTAGTAACTATATTAATACTACTAGTAAGATTTATTATTTTAAGGCTTTAATCTAGAACTTAGTAGATAATACTATAAGTAAGTTAAGTAGTATAAAAAGCTAGATTACTAAGAAGATTAACACTACTAAGAAAGAGTTAAGTAACTTTAAGAAGTACTTTATTTAAGTATTATTTAGTATTTTATATAGATATAGTTTAAACTAAGCTACTTTACTTTAAATAAAAGTAGTTAAGCTAAGATAACTTAAAGGTTTATCTTTAGCTTATTAAGAAGTTTCTTTTTTTTTAAGATACTTAATAAGAATTCTACTTTTTTTCTTATAATAATTTTATATAACTATTTCTTTTCTTAATATAAGTTCTTTTATAATTATCTTTAAGCTTAATATAGTAGTATTCTAAGAGTTTATTATTATATATTATCTATAATTATAAGATTATATAAGCTTACTTACTCTATATTAAGCTATTCTAGTCTAATCTATATTAGTATAGCTTAAAATAAGGCCTCTAGCTTACTAGTAACTTAATTTTTATTATTTTTACTTCTTTTTTTCTTTAGTAGTTAACTTTAATACTTTACTAGCTTTACTACTTTTACTTTCTATCTTAGTTATATACCTACTTTATCTTAGAATTATTTAATTATAGTTCTTAAAATATTTAGCTCTAGTTCTTATAAGTTCTCTTTATTAAAGTAACTACGCTATTTAACTAGATACTCTTACTAGTTATTCTTATTCTTCCTTTAATTAACTATTCTATCTACTTTATATATATTATTTTTAAAATTATAGAGTATATTTATAATTAGGATATTAAAGTATAGAATAAGTTCTTTTAGGTTAAAAGGCTCTAGTAATAAAGTATAAAATACTAAGTAAACGCTATTTAACTTAAGTAGCGTTACTTTAAATACTAATAGACTAATCTTAGTCTTAATAGTTCTTAGACTAATATACTTTTAGTTTAGCTTATATTTTAGCTTTATAAACTATATATAACGTATAAAAACTATTACTTTATTTCTCTCTTTAAAGAGAATAAGTAATCTCTTTTTATTAGTATACGCTTTCTAATAAGTATTAGCTATAAAGATTTTTTTATAGTATTTTACTATAGTCTTAAGTACTTACGTAGTAAGTATATTTACTATATATAATTCTCTTTTACCTAAGAGTATATTAAGCTATTTTAGGCTAGTTAGACCTATACTATAGTTAGCTATAAATAGTATTATACTTATAGTAGAGTATACGCTATTATTATATATAAACTCTATAAATAATAACTATAACGCTTAATTATTTTACTTAAGAGTATAGTAGTAATAAAAGTACTATTTAAAAGTTTAGTTCTATCTTTTAGTCTACTTATCTATTTATAAGTAGAAAGCTAATAAAAGAACTCTCTTTAAGTTAAAGTAATATTAGAAAGTATTTTAGTATTTTATATTTATAATAGAGCTATAATTTAAGATTACTTTTTTTAGAATACTATAGAGATAGATAACTTCTCTAATCTATACTTAAGCTAGATTAGTACTATCTTAGTTACTTTACGCTAGTACATAGTGTACTATTTTAGTTAAGTAGTATACTATTATTAGTATTATATTATATACTAGACTAGAGAACTTACTTAGAGAAAGTTCTATAGTAAAATCTATTATAATATCTTCTTATAGTCTCTAAAGTAGTAGTATAGTAGAGAAATATAGAAATAGTTAGCTAAAAAGTAATTAAAAGGCTAAGAAAGTAGTTAAGATAGGTAGAATAGATCTAAAAAAGGATTAGACGCTTAGAGAGCGTAAATAACTAATAATATACCTAATAATAATATAACTATATTTATATTAATACCTAATAGGTATTTAAAGGTAATAAGCGCTCTACTATATATAGTAACTAATTTATAACTTAAACCTACTACTCTTAACCTTAGTAGTAGCTATATATCTACGCTTTTTATCTAATAAGCCTTTTTAATAGTAAGACTCTAGAGAGCTATTATATAAATAAATATATAATAGCTTAAAGACTACTTAAAACTAAATATAATATAAATACTAATAGTAAGCTAATAGAATAAGGAAAAGTATATAATAGTTTAACTTAACTAAAGATACTTTAAATAGTAGCTATACGTATATAAGAATAACTTATAAGCTAGTAGTTATAAAGATAAAATCTTTAAGTAAGAACTTATAGTAGTAAATTACTTTAATAAACTTATAATAATAAGATATAATACTCTCTTAAATAATAATAAGAACTAAATAACTATACTTATAGTAAGAAAGACTATACGTAAAACGCGCTATAGGTCTAGAACTATACTAAAAATCTTTTAAGAAGTAATATAAGCCTAAAATAGAAATAGAGAAAATATAGATATAGTAGAGAACTAAAGAAAAAGTAGTAAAGAAAGTAATAATATAGAAGCTAAGAATAGTATAAAAGTAAAAAGCTAAGAAGTATAACTAAAGTATTAGATAGCTAAAGAATAATTAGAAGTAGTATATAAGAACGTTAAAAGTAAACTTAAAAGCTTAATTATAAAAACTATAGTAAAGTTTAAATCTATACTAGTAATAGTAAATGCTATCTAGTTAACCTTATAAAGAGTAATTACTTTAATTTTTTTCTCTTAGCTACTAAGTCTCTTATTCTTTATATAAATAAATACTAATATCTTTATAGGTAGCCTATAAAAAAGAGATAAAAATACTATAATAGTATTAAGTAGTTAAAATAATATTACTTTTTTTAGTATATAAGGTATACTTCTTATAAGGTAGACTTTACGTATAGGTAAGTAAAGGTTAAAAGTAGCTCTAGATTTAACTAAGTAGAGAATAGTAGATAAAGAGCTAGTAGAGAGCTAAGAGCTAGCTCTTTATATAGAAGAGAGAAAGAGCCTAGTAAGCTAGTATATATACTAAACTATAAGAAGATAGTATAGGTACTAGCGTATACTAGCTCTAAAAAGCTAAAGGTAAAAAGAAAGCTCTTTACTCTTTTATACGTACCTCTTCTCTAAATAGCGAAGTCTCTTAAGCTAGAAATAAAGAAAATACTATAAAAAATAAGCTAATATAACCTATAAGCTAAGTATATAGCTTATAATAAAAGAAATAAAGAAAAAGAAGTAAGTAAAAGAAAAAAACTTATAGCTAATTATTATAAACTTAGTAAGTTTTAGTATATAGTTTTAGTATATCTATATAGCTTATAGAACTTCTATATAGTATTTTAAAGCTTCTAATAATTTTTCTACTAGATTAATACTATAGTAAGAAATTATAACCTAAAGCTAGTCTTATAATATATAAAAGAAGTATACTAACTTTAGTATTAAGTACTTTATCTTATCTTATATACTTAGTAGTAGTATATATAACTTACTTAAGAAAGCTATTATAGCTTATTTAGTAAGGAGTTACGCTATAAAAGCTATATTATACTTAAAGTAGCTATATATAAATAAGCTAGAAGATACTATAAGAGCTAATCTAGAGTAATTATTAGTAGTAATACTAGAGACTAAGCTATAAAGTTACTTTAGTAATAGCTTCTTTATTAGTACTAGATCTATAAATAAGCTATAAAGTTATATTTTATAGTAGCCTATTCTTAGGGAATATATAAAATATATTAAGGTAAAAATATTTAAGTGTACTATATAGTAATTTAAAAGCTAATAACTTACTAGCGTAGAATTAAGTAATACTTAAGCCTTTCTTAAGATAAGTCTTTATTACTATTATTAGTAGAATTATTTATAGAACTATTAGTAATATTATTAAAGAAAAGTTACTAACTAGGAGAAAATAAGAACTTTAGGGGCTTTAGCTTATTAAAGTTATTATAGTAATATAATAGCGTATTATACTCTTCTCTAAATATACTAGTAGGCTTAAAACTAAGCTTAGGCTTATTTATCTACTTTATAGTATATATCTACTTACCTTTATATATACTTAATTTATAAAGTTTATAATTAATAACTTTATTAATAAACTATTCTTCTTATATAATACTATCTTTATCTAT
>Ga0210040_10001732_pt1 | contig 32260 bp, 29 predicted proteins | sample CryGeyCG12114_NA_FD_185462 | JGI IMG/M metagenome (GOLD analysis project Ga0210040, IMG submission 185462) | Groundwater microbial communities from aquifer - Crystal Geyser CG19_WC_8/21/14_NA (SPAdes) (version 2) | ecosystem: Environmental > Aquatic > Deep subsurface > Groundwater | place: USA...
ACGGCGGTGGGCACGTCCCGCAGTCTGGCCCAGGACCGGGGAGGTTCTGGTACCGCAGCGGTGCCGAAACCTCCCCGTTGCACGCGGGCGACGGTCAGCCCATGGACTTCTGTCCGTCGATGGACTCGCGCAGGAGGTCGGCGTGGCCGGCGTGCTGCGCGGTCTCGGCGAGCACGTGCATGAACACGCGCCGGTTGCTCCACACGTCGTCGGGCGGGAACCCCGGGGTGGCCCCCTGCGGACCGTGCTCGACGACGTCGGGCGGGAACCAGGGTCGCGGTCATGTGCTTCACGAGCCCGCCGAGGTTCAGCGCGCTCACCGTGGGGGTCAGCCGGGCCTGCTCGTCGGTCAGGCCCTGGACCGTGACGAGGAACAGGTCGCGGTGCTCGGTGAGGATGGCGACGAGCTCGTCGCGCTCAGCGGTGCCGATCGGGGAGGGGCCGGTCGCGGCGTCGGACATCTGCGTCTCCTTCGGGTCGATCGGGACGAGGCCTACGCCAGGGACGATCGCGGTCAGCTTCTGACCGCGATGAGCGGAGACTCGAACCCGTGGCCAGGTCGAGGCCCGGACGCCGACCACGTGCGCGTTCGGGATGGACACCGACGACCTCGGTCGGGCGGTGCTCGCGCTGGGCCTGACCGGCGCCGCGTTCACGGTCCTCGATCCGCCCGATCTCGTGACCCTCGTGCAGGCCTGGGCCGAGGGCCTCGCCGGGGCGGCTGCCGGAACGACGACCCGAGGCTCGTCGACGCCGACTAGGCTCGATGGTCGTGGCTCGCATCCTGACCGCTGTCGCCTGGCCGTACGCGAACGGCCCGCGACACATCGGTCACGTCTCCGGTTTCGGTGTTCCCTCCGACGTCTTCAGCCGCTTCATGCGGATGAGCGGGCACGACGTCCTGATGGTGTCGGGCACCGACGAGCACGGCACCCCGATCGGCGTCCAGGCCGAGCGCGAGGGGCTGACCAACCGCGAGGCGGCGGACAAGTACAACCGCGTCATCGTCGAGGACCTGCAGGGGCTCGGGCTGTCCTACGACCTCTTCACCCGCACGACGACCCTGAACCACTACGCGGTGGTCCAGGAGCTGTTCCTCGCGCTGCACAAGAACGGCTACGTCGTGCCGCGCGTGCAGATGGGCGCGATCAGCCCGTCGACCGGGCGCACGCTGCCCGACCGCTACATCGAGGGCACCTGCCCGATCTGCGGCTACGGGAGCGCGCGCGGCGACCAGTGCGACAGCTGCGGCAACCAGCTGGACCCGATCGACCTGATCGACCCCCGCTCCAAGATCAACGGGGAGACGCCGGAGTTCGTCGAGACCGAGCACTTCTTCCTCGACCTGCCGTCGCTGGCGGGCTCGCTGACCGCCTGGCTCGAGACGAGGACGGACTGGCGGCCCAACGTGCTGAAGTTCAGCGAGAACCTCATCGCCGAGCTCAAGCCGCGGGCCATCACCCGCGACATCGACTGGGGCGTGCCGGTCCCGCTCGACGGCTGGCGCGACCAGCCGATGAAGCGGCTCTACGTCTGGTTCGACGCGGTGATCGGCTACCTGTCGGCGGCGATCGAGTGGGCGAAGCGGTCCGGCGACCCCGAGGCCTGGCGGCAGTGGTGGACCGACCCCGACGCGCAGAGCTACTACTTCATGGGCAAGGACAACATCGTCTTCCACTCGGTCATCTGGCCGGGGATCCTGCTCGGGGCCAACGGGCAGGGCGACCACGGAGGAGTGCCCGGTGGGTTCGGGACGCTCGACCTGCCCAGCGAGATCGTCTCCAGCGAGTTCCTGACCATGAGCGGGTCGAAGTTCTCGACCAGCCGCGGCCAGGTCATCTACGTCGGCGACTTCCTGCGTGAGTTCGGGCCCGACGCGCTGCGCTACTTCATCGCCGTCGCCGGCCCGGAGAACACCGACTCCGACTTCACCTGGGAGGAGTTCGTGCGGCGCACCAACTTCGAGCTCGCGAACGAGTGGGGCAACCTCGTCAACCGCTCGATCTCGCTGGCCTGGAAGAACAACGGCGCGATCCCTTCGCCCGGTCCTCTCCTGGAGGTCGACGAGGCCCTGCTGGCGACCGCGGCCGAGACGTTCGAGACGGTCGGCGGGCTGCTCGGCCGGAGCCGCTTCAAGCAGGCGATCAGCGAGGCGATGCGGCTGGTCCAGTCGGCCAACCGCTACCTGTCCGAGACCGAGCCGTGGAAGCTCAAGGACGACCCGGCCCGGCGCGACACCGTGCTGCACACGGCACTCCAGGTGGTCTCCGACGCCAACACGATGCTGACGCCGTTCCTCCCGCACGCGTCCCAGAAGGTCTTCGAGGCCCTCGGCGGCTCCGGCGTCTGGGCGGCCCTGCCCGAGATCCGCACGGTCAGCGAAGAGGGCGGGCCGGACTACCCGGTGCTGATGGGCGACTACGCGAACGAGCAGGCGGTCTGGGCGAGCCGCCCGATCGTGGCCGGCACGCCGCTGGTCAAGCCGACGCCGCTGTTCACCAAGCTGGACGAGGAGCTGGGCCGGACGGGACCCGAGTTCGCCCGGCTCGACCCGCCCGCCTGAGCTCTCGACCGGGTCGCGCGCGCTGGGCGCAGCCGCAGCGGGGGACGGGCGGGCCGGGTCGTACGAACGTCCATGCCTACGCTGTGCCGCGTGAGCAACGTCGCTGAGACCAGCCAGATGGCGTCCACCGAGGGCCTCGACGAGGAGGCTCGCGCCGCCGTCGAGGCGCTGTACGGCGAGGGGATCGTCGCCCGCAAGGGGGCGTTCTCGACCGCGTGGGCGGACCAGCTGAACGTCGATGTGCTGGCGGCGTTCGAGGAGGCCCGGCAGCGCGAGGGCGGTGCGGTCAGCCGCGGGCCGAACCGTTATTACATCGAGGTCCACCCCGAGCAGCTGCACGGCTTCGTCGACCTCGTGACGCACCCGTGGGTGACCAAGGTCTGCGAGGCGGTCCTCGGCCCGGAGTACGAGATCGTCGAGATCGGCTTCGACATCCCCTTCGCCGGAGCCAAGGACCAGCCGTGGCACCGAGACTTCCCGTCGCCGCCGGAGACGTACGAGGGCGGTCGCCTCACCTCGTTGGCCTTCAACATCACCACGGTCGACACCACGGACGACATGGGCCCGTTCAACATCTCGCTGGGCACCCAGTTCGAGAGCGGGCTCGAGTTCGACCACCAGCAGTTCCCGGACCGGTCGGCGTGGCCGCGCTACGAAGCGGGCAGCGTCTACAAGCTGCCGCAGCGGGGGGACGTCTCGGCCCGCTCGGCCCTCACGATCCACCGCGGCACCGCGAACCGCTCCCAGCTGGCCCGACCCGTCGTCGTCCTCGGCGTCGACGCTCCCGGGGCCGGGCACGACGAGCTGCACGACATGATGGTGACCCGGTCGTTCCACGACTCCCTCGCCCCCGAGCTGCGGCGTCACCTGCACGCCCGCGTCGTGGACGAGCTGGTGCCGATCGTGCAGAAGCACGACATCGAGGGCCTGGTGATGGGCTAGGCGCGGAGCTCGCCGCCCGGCGTTCTTCGTCGGGCCCCCACGCGGGGCGGTGGCAGCGGGTACAACAGGGACGTGAGCATCCCCGGCGACCTGCAGGCCCTTCTCCGTGGTGCGGCGCCGTGCTTCGTGGCGACCCTGATGCCCGACGGCTCCCCGCAGCTCACCCAGACCTGGGTCGACACCGACGGCGACCACGTCGTGATCAACACCGTCGAGGGCTTCCAGAAGGTGCGGAACCTGCACCGCGACCCGCGCGTCTCGCTGAACGTCTGCGACCCCGCCGACGTCAACCGCTACTTCGAGGTCCGTGGCCACGTCGTCGGCATCACCGACGAGGGCGGCTGGGAGCACATCGAGCAGCTGTCCCAGCGCTACACCGGTGGTCCGTACCGCAACTACGGCGGCCGCCCGAGCACCCGCCTGATCGTGACGATCGAGGTCGACAAGGTCCGCTCGCCCTACTGAGGTCTCCCGCACGCTCTCGAAGGGCTCTCGTGACGCTTCGGTCCGCATCTCCCGCTTCCGGCAGCGTCCTCGCCGCGGTCCGTCGGCGCCTGCGACGTCCTACGCGTCGGCCCGAGCCGGTCGTGGGCCTGACGCTCAGCGGCGGCGGCGCCAGCGCGAGCTTCCAGGTCGGTGCGCTGCGCTACCTGTACGACGTCGTGGGCATCGCGCCGACGGTCATCACCGGGACCTCGGCCGGGTCGATCCTGGCGACCCTGCTGGCCCAGGCCGACGACCACGACGGCCAGCGCCAGGTGCTCGACGACGTCGAGCGTGCGTACGAGGACCTCCGCCAGCCCGCGGACATCATGGTCGAGCTCGACTGGTTCACGCAGGTGCAGAAGCTGGTCCCCGCGCTGCAGCGGCTGGGCCAGGATCGCGTGTCCCCGCTGGAGCCGGACGCGTCCGCGCCACCCGAGCCCGACCAGCGGCCACGGCGGCGACCGGCCGGGGGCGGGCCCGGGCAGCGCAGAGCGGCGGGGCGGGCGGGTCGGACGCCCTGGGACACCACCCCGGCCCGTGAGACCCTGGCGCTGCTGTGGAACCTGAGCCGCTCGCGGCCGGACTTCGACGCGCTGCTGCGGGGCGCGCGTCACGAGCAAGCGATGTACCGACGGGGTCCGATCTTCGACCGGCTGCTCGGCCCGGATACGTTCGACGCCGAGCGGCTGGCGCGCTCCCGGACGGAGCTGAGGGTGGCCGTGGTGGCTCTGGAGTCCGGCGAGCTGCGCTACGTGACGGGCCGAGGGGTGCTGGTCGACCGGGACGACGTCCCCTTGGTTAGCGAGGGCCCGGTCCTGCTGACCGACGCCGTGCACGCGTCCTGCGCCATCCCGGCCGTCTACGCCCCCGTCCCGCTCGGCGCCGAGCACTACGTCGACGGCGGCACCCGGGAGAACCTGCCGGTCGAGATCGCGACGAAGCACCTCGGCGTCACCCGCTGCTACGCCATCGACGCGCTGCCGACCGGCGTCGGGACGGACAGCAGCTATGCGCGCAAGGACATGCTGACGATCGTGCTGCGCGCCACCGCCGGGATCCTGGCGGACGAGGTCCGGCTCGACGACGCCGTACGCGCCCGGGCCGCGGGCGCCGTGCACATCGCCCCGGAGGTCGACGTGCTCGGGGTCCTCGAGGTCGACCCGGGCCTGCTCGCCATCTCCAGGGACTACGGCTACCTCCGCGCGGCGGAGGCGTGCGAGGGGGCGAGCCCGGCGGAGCAGCAGGTGACCCGCCAGGTGGTCGAGCTCCGTCGCCGGACCTGGACGACCGAGAACGAGCGGCAGGCCGCTCGAGCCCTCGACCCCGACGCCGAGGCCCTCCCGGACCCCGCCAGCCTCAAGCGGGAGCTGCGCGACCTGATCGCCCAGGTGCCGCCGGGACGTCTGCCGCCCGGCGCGGACCAGTGGTGGCAGGCCTGGGAGCGGCACGTGGTCGCGATCGAGGAGCCCGTGACCTGGTGACCCGGGTCGGCGGGTGGAAGACCGCTCCCCGAGCTTGTCGAAGGGCCACGGAGTGGTCAGCGTGTCGACCTCGGTGCCCTTCGACAGGCTCAGGGGACGTCCGGGCGTCGACCTCTTCGAGGCCCTTCGACAGGCTCGGGGGATGTTCTCCGACATGACGGTCGCACCTGACCAGGCTCTGGCGATCTGACGCCTGGCTGCTAGCATTTTGTATAGCAGCGCTAAGCAAAGGAGTCTGACTGACGTGGCCACCCGGACGACGACGAGGGGCGCGGACGCGCCGCCCAGCATCCTGCACCAGCCGAAGTCGGTCTGGGCCGTGGCGTTCGCCTGCGTGATCGCCTTCATGGGCATCGGGCTGGTCGACCCGATCCTGCCGGCGATCAGCGCCCAGCTCGGAGCCACGACGGCGCAGACGGAGCTGCTGTTCACCAGCTATCTGCTCGTCACCGGCCTGGCGATGTTCTTCACCAGCTTCGTCTCCAGCCGGCTCGGGGCCAAGCCCACGCTCCTGGTCGGCCTCGCCCTGATCGTGGTCTTCGCTGCGCTGGCGGGGGCGAGCGGCTCGGTGAACGAGGTGATCGGCTTCCGCGCCGGCTGGGGCCTCGGCAACGCGCTGTTCATCTCCACCGCGCTGGCGACCATCGTGGGCGCCGCGAGCGGCGGGGCGGACCGCGCGATCATCCTCTACGAGGCCGCGCTCGGCCTGGGCATCGCCATCGGGCCGCTGGTCGGCGGTGCGCTGGGCAGCATCAGCTGGCGCGGCCCGTTCTTCGGCACCGCGGTGCTCATGGCCATCGGTCTGCTCGCCATCGTCGTGCTGCTCGGCAAGATCCCCGCGCCGACCACCAGGGTGCCCCTGACGGCCACGTTCCGGGCGCTGCGGTACCCCGCGCTGCTGACGCTGGGCCTCACCGCGCTGTTCTACAACTTCGGTTTCTTCTCCCTGCTCGCCTACACCCCGTTCCCGCTGGAGACCGCGGCGAAGGCGGCCGGCTACGCCGACTTCGGCGCGCACCAGCTCGGCCTGATCTTCTGCGGCTGGGGCCTCTGCGTGGCGATCACCTCGGTCTTCGTCGCCCCCCGGCTCACGGCCCGCTTCGGCCGGCAGCGCACGCTCTACGCGATGCTCACCCTGCTGGCGCTCGACCTGGCGGCGATGGCCGTGCTCGTGGACCAGCTCTGGGTGCTGGTCGGCTGCACCATCGGCGGCGGGCTCTTCCTCGGCGTCATGAACACCGTGCTCACCGAGTCGGCCATGGAGGCCACCGAGCTGCCGCGCGCCGTCGCCTCGTCGACCTACTCCGGGATCCGCTTCGTCGGCGGCGCCATCGCCCCCGCGCTCGCGGGCGTGCTCTCGGCGTCGAGCGCGGCCGCCCCGTACGCGGTCGGCACGGCTGCCCTCGTCGTCGCCGTCGGCGTGCTGATCGTCGGCCGGCGCCACCTCGCGCACCTCGACTCCCACCTCGTGGCCGAGCCTGCCGACGAGGAGGCCGCCGTCCTCACGGTTGCCGACAGCTGAGGCAGGTGGGCGCCCGCTGGGGGGAAGGCTGCTAGGCCTGGCGGAACGCGGCCACGACGGCCGCCATGTCGTCGGCCCCGTGGCCCTGCTCGGCGGCGACGTCGTAGCAGGCCAGCGCCGCGTCGGTGAGCGTGGTGGACGTCCCCGAGGCGATCTCGGCCTCGCGGATCAGTCCGAGGTCCTTGCGCACGCCGTCGAGCGCGAACGACGCCGGGAAGTCGCCCGCCAGCATCATCGCGCCCTTGACGTGGACGTAGGGGGAGTCGCTCGCCCCGCCGTCGAGCGCGTCGAGGAACAGCTGCGGGTCGAGCCCCAGCTGGGTCGCCAGGCCCACCGACTGCCCGATCGCGGCCGTCAGCGTGCCGACGAAGGCGTTGCACGCGAGCTTGAGCGCCGAGCCCCGGCCGGGTTCCTCGCCGACCCAGATCGTCCTCGAACCCATCGCGTCGAACGCCGGGGCCACGCGCTCGCGCAGCTCCTCGGCTCCCGCGGCCAGGAACACGAGGGCGCCCTGCTCGGCCGGCTGCTTGGTGCCGAGCACGGGTGCGTCGACGAACGGAGCCCCGAAGCGGTTGGCCAGCTCGGCCGCCCGGTCGGTGCCCTCGAGCCCGATCGTGCTGCACTGCACCCAGACCGGGCTGTGCTGCGACGCGGGCAGCGCCTCGGTCATGACCTCGAGCACCGCTGCGGTGTCGAACAGCATCAGCGCGACCACGTCGGCGTCGGCCACGGCCTCGGCGGCGGAGTCGAACACGCGGGCACCGTCGTCGGCCAGCGGGTCCGCCTTGGCCCGCGAGCGGTTCCACGCGTTCACCTCGATGCCGGCCCGCCGCAGCGACCGCACCATCCCCGCGCCCATGACACCTGTGCCCAGCACCGCAACCTTCATGCACGTCATCCTTCCAGGCGACGTCGCGGGGGCGATGTGCGCGTGGAGGCCACCGTTGGCACAGGGGTCTCTCAGGGTGTCGGGGCGCGGCGGTGCCCTGCTCGCGGCCGCCGCGGGGTGCGGTCGCCGCGAGTGCGAGCGCCGCCTTCCCGGCGCGGCGGCGACCGGCGACCCTGTGGAGCTCGGCGTCTCCAACACCGCCGCAGCGTCCACCCTGGTGGAGGCCGACGGTGCCGCGCTGGCGACGCTCTCGTTGGCGAACCGCGAGGGCGCCACGCCGCGGCTCGTGTCGTACGGCGAGGACGCCGGCGACCTCGACCTGACCGGCGCCGAGCTCTACGAGAACATCCCCACGCCCACCGCTCAGGCCTCGAGCCGGACGACCACGGCCCGCGTGCTGAAGGCGGTCCGGGCCGTCCCGCGCTGACCACAGCCCGTGTCTCGAACCGGGCCTCGTCCCCGCTGGCACCAGCCGGGGGCGGGGCCCGATCTGCGCTCGACCCACGCGCGACACTTGATCCGTGACGCCCGAGGACAAGACCTGCGCGAGCTGCGGGCGTCGCATCCAGTGGCGTGCGAGGTGGGCGCGCAGCTGGGACGACGTCCGCTACTGCAGCGACGCCTGCCGCAAGCGCAGGCTCACCCCGGTCGACCTCCGGCTCGACGAGGTGCTCCGCGGTCTCGTCGGGCAGGCGGGTCGTCGCGGGGTGGACCCGGACGACGCCGCCCGCTCGGTGGACCCCGTGGCGTGGGAGGACCTGCACGAGCCCGCCCGCCGGGCCGCGCGACGCCTGGTCGCCGCCGGGGTGGCCGAGATGGTGCAGGGCGGGCAGGTCGTGGACCCGTCCACGGCCAAGGGCGCCGTCCGGGTGCGTCCGGCCTGAGCACGGGCACGAGCGGCCCGGGACCGGCTCAGCGTGTGGTAAAACGTTTGAGAAGCCCGTCGTGCCGATCGGTCGGGCCTCGGGCGACTGGTCGCGACGTCGACGCGCCGGCCCCTTTCGTCGAGCCTGATCGAGTTCTCACCACGCCTGCCGCCCGTACGCCCGCGCGTCTGCCCCTGACCCTGGTCCTGCGTGACCGCTTCCACCGCTCCGCGCTGCTCGCCCTGCTGATGTCGGGCATGGCGACGTCCGCGGCCGTCCCCCAGCTGACGACGTTCTTCGTCACCGATCTCGGGGCGACGCTGCCGCAGGCGGGGCTCTACTACCTCACGAACGTCACCGCGCCGGTCGTCGGCTTCGCCCTGGGCCGGATGTCGGACCGCCAGCCCGACCGGCTGACGCTGTTCCGGACCGGGGCCCTGGTGGGCGGCGTGGGCTGGACGGCCATGGGCCTGGCCACCCAGCTGTGGATGCCGTTCGTCGTCAGCGTCCTCGCGCTCGGCATCGCCGGAGCCGCCGGTGCGCAGGTGTACGCCGCCGTGCGCGACGAGCTGAGCCGCCGCCCGGCCGGGGCTGGTCAGGGGGCGGACGCGGAGGTCATCTCCACCGTCCGGATGGGCTTCACGCTCGGCTGGGTCGTCGGGCCGGTGCTCGGCACCCTCGTCGGCAGCCTCTTCGGGCTGCGCACGGTGCTCTTCATGACCGCCGTGCTGTCGGTCCTGCAGATCGTCCCGCTCATCGGGGTGAAGGCCCCGCGCTACGTGGCCCCGACGGTGCCGGGCGACCGCCGGACGCCCACGGGCTCGCGGCGCGCCCTGCTCCCGCTGCTCGCCTTCTGCGCCCTGATCATGGTCGCGGCGTGCGGCGACACCATCAAGTTCGCGTACCTGCCGCTCTACATGAGCGAGCAGCTGCACCTGTCGGCGGTGGTCCGGGGCGGCGTCATCGCCCTGCAGCCGGTCTGCGAGCTGGCACTCATGCCGCTCGCCGCGGCGCTGGCCGGCCGGTACGGCGCGATGCGCATCGTCATGGCGGGCACGGTCTGCGCGGTGGCCGCCCACCTCTGCTACGCCACCAGCACCAGCGTCGTCGGGCTCGTCGCCGCCCAGGTGCTGCTCTCGGCGATGTGGGCGGGCATGGCCGGGCTCGGGGTGTCGGTGGCCCAGGAGCTCTACCCGTCCGGGGTCGGCGTGGCGTCGTCCACGTTCATGAGCTCGATCGTCTTCGCCTCGACCGTCGGCGGCCTCCTCGGGGGCGTCTTCGTCTCCGCCCTCGGCATCCCGGGGATCTTCGTCGTCCCCGCCGTGCTCAGCGCGCTGGCGCTGGTCGGGATGGCGGTCCTGGCCAAGCGGCTCGACCGTCGGACAGCCGCGCCGCTCGAGGACCTGGTCAAGGCGGCCGTCTAGCGGTGGTTCAACGCTCAGCCTGCGCACCTGTGCATCGAACTCGGTGCACAGGTGTCGAGGCTGGTCAGACCCTGGCGCCGCGGACGACGCGCAGCGCTTCGCCGAAGCCGACCGGGCGGCAGCCGCACGCCAGCGCGTACGCCCGCAGCCCCGGCTCCGCGCGGAACAGGGCGAGACCGCGGCGCAGCAGCACGGGCAGCGGCTTGCGGTGCTCGGAGACGTCGCGCACGAAGCGGAAGAGCAGGGTCTGCAGGCGCGGCCGGTCGAGGTAGAGGGCGTCCATCTCCAGGCCTGCGGCGCGGCAGGCCGGCACCAGGTCCGGTGCGAACAGCCCCTCGGCCACGAACGTCGTCGCCTCGCCGAGGTCGACCGTCCGGCTCCCGGTCCGCCGGCTGGTGGCGATGTCGTAGACCGGGACCTCGGCCCGGCCCGTCCGGCAGAGGGCCACGAGGGCGGCGACCGCGGCGTCGGCGTCCCAGCTGCCGAGGTCGTCCCAGTCGACCGCGGGCGCCTCCGCGGCGCTCACCGTCGCGCTCGTCCGCGGGTTGGCCGGGTCGTCCTCGTCGCGGTAGAAGTCGTCGAGGTTGAGGCGCGGACAGGCGACCGTCGTCACCAGCCGCGACTTGCCGCTCCCGGACGGTCCCGCCAGCAGCACCAGGCGCGCTTGAACCTCAGCCATCGCCGGATCGCGCGCCGGTGTCTGGACGACGAGAGAGCGAACACGCTTCACCGTTCGCGAACGAGGAGGAAGACATCGGGTTCGAGCGCGATCCGCGCCGGAGCGAAGCGGAGGCCATGAATTCAGTAACCTCCGCCGCCGGACATCGAGAGCGCCCCGGTCGGGTGCCACACGGTCTTGGTCTCCAGGAACGCGCGCAGCCGCGCCAGGCCGGGCTCCGCGGTGAAGTCAGGCGTCCCACGGGGCACGAACACGCGCTTGACCGTGTCCGCGGCCGCGCGCTCCAGCTCGACCCGGAGCTCCGCCGGGGCGCCGGTCAGGTCGAGTGCGTCGACGTCGCCGTGGGACGCGAGGACCGGGGCCAGCTCGGCCAGCGACCCGGTGAGGACGTTGACCGCGCCCGCCGGGACGTCGGAGGTGGCCAGCACCTCGGCGAACGTGACCGCCACGCACGCGTCCGGCTGCGCGGCCAGGACGACGGCCGCGTTCCCGGTCGCGAGGACCGGCGCGAGCACGGACACCAGACCGAGCAGCGGCGAGCCCGTCGGGGCCAGCACGCCGACCACCCCGGTCGGCTCCGGCGCCGAGTACGAGAAGTACGGCGCGGACACCGGGTTCACCGACCCGAGGACGGCGCCGAGCTTGTCGGTCCAGCCGGCGTGGTGCACGAGCCGGTCCACGCTCGCGTCGACCTCGGCGACCGCCGCGTCGCGGGGGGTGCCGCCGGTGACCAGCAGCTCGACGAGGTCCGAACGCCGGCCGTCGAGCATCTCGGCGATCCGGTAGACGACCTGGCCGCGGTTGTACGGCGTGGCCCGCGACCACGAGCGGAACCCCTTGCGCGCGGCGACGACCGCGTCGCGCACGTCCTTGCGGGAGGCGAGCGCGGCGTTGGCCCAGAAGCCGCCCGCCGCGTCACGGACCACGTACGTCCGGCCGGACTCGGAGCGCGGGAACGCGCCGCCGAGGTAGAGCTTGTAGGTCTTGGGCACGCCGAGGCGGCTGACGCCCGCGGTCCCACTGCCTGAGCTTGCCGAAGGCGCCGACGTGGTCTCGTCCGTGCTCACGAGCCGTCCTCGAGGTAGGCCGCCATGCCCGCCGGTCCGCCCTCGCGGCCGAACCCGGACTCGCCGTAGCCGCCGAAGGCGGCCGCCGGGTCGAAGCGGTTGAACGTGTTGTCCCAGACGACGCCGGCCTGCAGCGCGGAGGCCATCGCCATCGCCCGTGAGCCCTTCTCGGTCCAGACGCCGGCCGACAGCCCGTACGGGGTGTTGTTGGCCTTCGCGACCGCCTCGTCCGGCGTGCGGAACGTCTCGACCGTCAGCACCGGGCCGAAGATCTCCTCGCGCACCACCCGCATCGAGCCGGCGGTGGCCGTGAGGATGGTCGGCGAGACGTACCAGCCGCGGTCCGGGACCGGTGCCGTGGAGCGCCACACGTGCGCCCCCTCGTCGGCGCCCGAGGCGACCAGCTCGTCGATCTTGGTCTTCTGACGGACGGAGCTGATCGCGCCGACGTCGGTGTTCTTGTCCAGCGGGTCGCCGACGCGCAGCGTCTGGGCGCGGGCCTCGAGCTTGGCCAGCAGCTCCTCGGCCACCGGCTCCTGGACCAGCAGCCGCGAACCGGCGCAGCAGACCTGGCCGGCGTTGAAGAAGATCCCGTTGACGATGCCCTCGACGGCCTGGTCGAGCGCGGCGTCGTCGAAGACGATGTTCGCGCCCTTGCCACCCAGCTCGAGGGTGAGGCGGCGTCCGGTGCCCGCGAGCGAGCGCTGGATCCCGCGGCCCACCGTGGTCGAACCGGTGAAGGCGACCTTGTCGACGCCCGGGTGGTTGACCAGGGCGGAGCCGATGTCCCCGGCGCCGGTGACCACGTTGACCACGCCGGGCGGCAGGCCGGCGTCGGCCATCACCTCGGCGAGCACGAGCACCGAGAGCGGGGTCGTCTCGGCCGGCTTGATCACCACCGTGTTGCCGGCGGCGAGCGCGGGCGCGATCTTCCACGCCGCCATCAGGAGCGGGAAGTTCCAGGGGATGACCTGCGCGGCCACGCCGAGCGGGCGGGGGGCCGGACCGAGGCCCAGGTGGCCGAGCTTGTCCGCCCAGCCGGCGTGGTAGAAGAAGTGCTGCGCAGCCGTCGGGACGTCGAAGTCACGCGTCTCCCGGATCGGCTTGCCGTTGTCCAGGCACTCCAGCACGGCCAGCTCGCGAGCGCGCTCGGCCAGACCGCGCGCGATCCGGAACAGGTAGCGGCCTCGTTCCGCGCCGCTCATCGGCGACCACACGTCCTCGTACGCCCGGCGGGCGGCCGCGACCGCGACATCCACGTCGCCGGTCGTGCTCTGCGACACCGTCGCCAGGGGCTCGGCGTTGCCCGGGTTGAACGTCACGGCGTCGTCGCCGTGGCCCTCGACGAACGTCCCGTCCACGAAGGGCAGGTAGCGGTCCTTGACGGCGGCGATCGCCGCCGACTCCGGGGCGGGGGCGTACGTCCAGCCCTGGCTCAGCGGGTTCGGGGTGGTCGTGCGGGTCGTCTGGGTCGTCACGGTCCTCCTTCTCGGTCGAGCGGGCTCAGTCGAGCGGGACGGTGGCGGGGTCGGCGTAGTGGCCGGCGAGCTGGGCGCGTCGCTGCAGGACGAGGTCGTCGAGCAGCGAGGACGCCCCGAAGCGGAACCAGTGCGGGTCGAGCCACTCGGGCCCGGCGACCTCGTTCACGGCGACGAGGTGGCGGATGGCGTCCTTGGTCGTGCGGATGCCCCCGGCCGGCTTGACCGCGACCTGCTGACCGGTCTGGTCGCGCCAGTCGCGGACGGCCTGCAGCAGCACCTGGGTCACGGGCAGCGTCGCGGCCGGGGACACCTTGCCGGTCGAGGTCTTGAGGAAGTCCGCGCCACCGAGCAGGGCGATCCAGCAGGCGCGACGCACGTTGTCGTACGTGGCGAGCTCGCCGGTCTCGAGGATGACCTTGAGCCGGGCACGACCCGAACCTGCTGCCACCACCGCCTTGACGGCGCGGATCTGCTCGAGCACGAGGCCGTACTGCCCGGCCAGGAAGGCGCCGCGGTCGATGACCATGTCGATCTCGTCGGCCCCGGAGTCGAGCGCGAGCCGGACGTCGGCGAGCTTGACCTCGAGGCTGGACCGCCCGGACGGGAAGGCGGTGGCGACGGAGGCGACGCGCACGCCGCTGCCAGCCACGACGTCGGCCGCGGTGGCCACCCGGTCGGGGTAGACGCAGACGGCCGCGACGGCCGGGCAGCTGTTCCCTGAGCCTGTCGAAGGGCGGCCCGGGTCGGGCGAGAGGGCCTTGCGCGCCAGGTTCGCGACCTTCCCGGGGGTGTCCGACCCCTCCAGGGTGGTCAGGTCGACCATCGAGATGGCCAGGTCGATCGCGGCGAGCTTGGACGCCTTCTTGATCGACCGCGTCGCGAGCGTCGCCGCGCGCTGCTCGAGCCCGACCGGGTCGACCCCCGGCAGGCCCGCCAGGAACCGTCGCAGCGTCGCCTCGTCGGCCGTCGCTCCCGCGAGGTGGGCCGGCAGCCGTGGCTCGTCGGCGGCGAGGGAGGAGTCCGGACCGGTCGCCGTCCCCGGCACCCGGCTGGGCGGGGAGGCGTACGTGGTCATGCGCCCGATCCTAAGTCGTCGCGGCAGCCCCCCGACCACGTGCGGGAGGTCAGACGCCGAGCAGACCCCGCAGCCGACGGCCCAGCGCCGTACGGGCGAGACGTCGCGCCAGCACGACGTCGTTGGCCCGTACGGCGAGGGCGTGCACCGGTCGCACCCGGGCGGCGAGGGGGCGTGGACCCGGCGCTGACGAGGAGGACGACCGCGCGGGCGGCTCCTCGCCGTTGACCGCCGCGAGGTGGTCGGAGAAGCCGGCGCGCCACACCACCCGTTGCAGGAGCAGCTCGTCGCGGGCCGCCGGTCGGCCCTGACGGACGCGACGCCAGATCGCCCGCACCCGGGTGGTGTCGAAGCCGTCGGACCAGTCGTCGGCGTCCTCGACCAGCCCACCGACGAGGTCGGCCCCGGATTCGTCCCAGAGCCGACGGTGCGACGGCTGCGAACGTTCCCGGAGCGTGGCGGTGAAGTAGGGGACACCCGCCCAGGCGGGGACCAGCCGCTCGATCAGCGCGGTGTGCAGGGCGCTGTCGCGGCTCTGCGCCGTGGTCAGGCCGAAGCACGCCTCCACGAGCTCGGGCACCAGCAGCGGCATGACCCGTCCGGTGCTCTCCCCGGTCATGCCCCAGCGACGCAGGCGCTCGTCGGCGTAGAACCAGTCGAGCGCCTTGGCGTCGGTCACGTCGTGCGCGGCCGCGTGCTCCAGGACGGCGGCGATCTGGTCCGTCACCGCCTGCTTCGCGGCGAGGCTGGGACCGCTCGGAAGCGTGATCTTGGCGTGCAGGCTGCGCGTGAACGCGTCGAGGCGGCGGTCGTGCGGGAGTCGCTCGATCTCCTCGACATCGTCGGGGTAGCCCGGTGCGTGCCCGAACTCACCGCCGACGCCGCACACGAGGGGACGCCGGTGCGCCGGCAGCCGTCGGGGTGCGGGCCCGCGCAGGTAGAGGGCCGGACGCAGGCCCTCGGTCATGTCGTGCCACTGACGCGCGCGGGCCAGCGGGCCCCGCTCGTCTCGGACCGACCCCGCGGCGCCCGTGGGCTCCGCCACCCGGTGCTCGACCGGTCCGGGCAGAAGGGCCAGGAGCCCGGCGGCGGTCCCGGCCTCGCCGGCGGCGCCCGCGTAGGTCGTGAAGCGCACCCGGACGCCGGCGGCCAGGAACGCGGCGGCCACGAGCCTCGAGTCGCGCCCGCCGCTCAGGCTCAGCGTCGGGACCCCGGGCCACAGAACGGCCACCGACGACGCGGCCGCCGTCAGGGCAGCCGCGGTCGCGCTCAGCGAGGCGTCGCCGAGGGGTTCGCGACGACCTCGGACCACCGAGTCCAGCACGTCGACGGTGCTCGAGCGTCGCCCGGCGGCTCCGACCTCGATCCGTGTCCCGGCCCCGACGGCGCGCACCCCCTCGTAGGGGCTGGCCGAGCCCATCGGCCAGTCGCAGCCGGCCATCCGGCGCCAGGCGAGCGGGTCGGCCTCGGCGCGGACGCCGGCGAACCGCAGCGCCGCGACCGGCCGGTTGCTCCACACCACGAGGTCCTCGGTCTCGAGCTCGAACAGCCGGCCGAGCCCGAAGAGGTCGGTCTGCAGGGTGAGGGCCGCGGCGGTCTCGTCGTACGTGGCCAGGACGAACGGCGGCGTCAGCGCACGGAGCTGGTCGGGCCGTTCGCGGAGGCGGTCGGCCAGGCGCAGCGGCGCCTCGGCGAGGGGCCCGTCACCGCCGAGCCGCTCGTGACCGAGGGGGACGTGCAGCGTCGCCACCGTGCGACCGTCCGCGGCGACCCACCCGGGCCAGCGGCACGGGTCCTGCGGGTCGCTCCACATCACCAGCCCGCGGGACGACCCCCCGCAGCGGTCCGTCCTCGGCTCGAGCCCCCACAGCGGGCGGTACCACTCCTCGACCCGGCGTACGGCCGCCTCCACCGTCTCGTCCGGGACGGGCGCCCGGAAGGAGAAGGCCAGCAGGGTCCGCACGGGCAACCTCTCCGTTGGCGACTCCGGCCGACCAGCAGGTCAGGAAGACGGGTGCCGGGCAGCACGGGGGGGCGGCTGCACCGGGGGGTTACCCCGGTCGGCCCACCTCACGCTCAGCCGGCGACGCGGGCCACCGATCGCTCGAGCGCCGTCACGGCCTCGTCCAGCTCGTCGGACGTGACGACCAGGGCGGGGCGGAAGCGCAGCGAACGTTCCCCGCAGGCGAGGGCGACGACCTGCTCGTGCTCGAAGAGGTCCACCAGCACGGCGTCGCGGGTGGTGCGGTCGGGCAGGTCGACCGCCGCGAGCAGACCGCGGCCGCGGGCGTTGTCGAGCGACGCCGAGCCGGTCGACACCCGCTGCAGCCCGGCGAGCAGGTGCTCGCCCATCGCCCGGGCGTGGTCGAACAGGTCCTCGGACTCGATGATCTCCAGCATCCGGCGCGACCGGACCATGTCCACCAGGCCGCCACCCCAGGTGGAGTTGATGCGGCCCTGGACGGCGAACACGTTCTGCTCGACCTCGTCCACGCGCCCGCCGGCCATGACCCCGCCGACCTGCGCCTTCTTGGCGAACGCGACGACGTCGGGGGTGACGCCGAGCTGCTGGTAGGCCCACGCGGTGCCGGTCGTGCCGACGCCGGTCTGCACCTCGTCGAAGATCATCAGCGCGTCGTGATCATGGGCCAGCCGCTTCATGCGGGCGAAGAACTCGCCGCGGACGTGGTTGTCCCCGCCCTCGCCCTGGATCGGTTCGGCGATGAACGCGGCGATGTCGTGCGGGTGCGCGGCGAACGCGCGCTCGGCCTGCTCCAGCGCGTGGGCCTCGGCCGCCTCGAGCTCGTCGAGGTGGTCCGCGAGGGGGAAGCGGATCGCCGGCACGTCGATGCGCGGCCAGTCGAACTTCGGGAAGCGGTCGGTCTTGTTCGGCTCGGTGTTCGTCAGCGACAGCGTGTAGCCGCTGCGCCCGTGGAACGCCCGGCTCAGGTGCATGATCTTGGTGCCGAGGTCGCGGTCGTGCCCGTGCTGCTCGTTCCAGCGGCTCTTCCAGTCGAACGCGACCTTGAGCGCGTTCTCGACCGCGAGCGCGCCGCCCTCGACGAAGAACAGGTGCGGCAGGGCCGGGTCGCCCAGCACCCGCGCGAAGGTGGCGACGAAGTCGGCGTACGCGGTGCTGTAGACGTCAGGGTTGGCCGGCTTGTGCAGCGCGACCTGGCCGAGCTCGGCGACGAAGCTCGGGTCGTCGGCCAGGCCCGGGTGGTTGAAGCCCAGCGGCGACGAGGCGAAGAACGTGTAGAGGTCGAGGTACCGCTGGCCCGTCCGGGCGTCCACGATGCGCGAGCCGCGGCTGCGCTCGAGGTCGACGACGAGGGCACCGGGGTCGGTGAGCAGGTGCGTCGCCAGCACCTCGTGCACCTCGGCGGGCGTCAGGCGGGCCTGTTCGGCCATGTTCTGTCCTCCTCGTGAGTCTGCGAGGAAGATATCGTGCCAAGTGGGAGCCAGAACACGAAATCGGGTGTCGATCTGGCGTCAAGCCGGTAAACCTCTCAAACGAGGCCCAGCGCGCCGCCGATCTCGTCGCGAAGCCGAGCCAGCGTCGCAGCGGCACGGGCGCGGTCGTCGTCCAGCCCGCGCGTCTGGTCGAGCGGGACGCGGGCCTCGAGGTAGGCCTTGAGCTTGGGCTCGGTGCCGGACGGGCGGACGACCACCCGCACGGTCGGCCCCTCGAGGCGGACGGCGTCGGTCGGTGGAAGGTCGACGGTGTTGCTGGAGGGGGGACGACCTCCCTCACCCCCCGAGATGCTGAGGCCGTCGGACAGGTCGGTCACCTCGACCGGCTCGTCGGCCAGCGTGGTGGGCGGGTTCGCGCGCAGCCGGGCCATCGCCTGCGTGATCTCGGCGAGGTCGTCGACCCGGATCGCCAGCTGGCCGGTGAGCACGACGCCGTACGTGGTCGCGATCTCGTCGAGCCGGTCGGCCACGGTCGTCCCGGCCGCCTCGAGCGCGGCGGTCAGGGCCAGCACCCGCACCAGCGTGGTGATGCCGTCCTTGTCCCGCACCGCCTCGGGGTCGACGCAGTAGCCGATCGCCTCCTCGTAGCCGAACGCCAGCCCGGGCACCCGGCCGATCCACTTGAAGCCGGTCAGCGTCGAGGCGCTCGGCTGCCCGTACGCGGCCGCCACGTCCGCCAGCTGCGTGCTCGAGACGATCGAGCAGGCGTACGTCCCCTGCGTCCCACGGCGCAGCGCGTCGTCGCCGAGGAGGACGCCGAGCTCGTCGCCGGTGAGCATCCGCCAGCCCCCGCCCGGCCCCGGGAAGCGCGCGGCGACCGCGCACCGGTCGGCGTCGGGATCGTTGGCCACGACCACGTCGGCGTCGATCTCCCCGCCGAGGGCGAGCGCGAGGTCGATCGCGCCCGGTTCCTCGGGGTTGGGGAACGCGACCGTCGGGAAGTCCGGGTCCGGGTCGGCCTGGGCCGCGACGACGGCGGGTGCAGGGAACCCGGCGCGGGCCACCACGTCCAGCACGAGCCTGCCGCCCACGCCGTGCATCGGCGTGTACGCCCAGCGCAGCGTGCGCGGCGCCTCTGCGTCGACCAGCGAGGCCGCACGGGCGGCGTACGCGCCGAGCAGCTCGGCCCCGATCCGGGCGTACGCGTCGCTGCGGGCCACGTCGCCCAGCGGGTGGCGGGCCACGTCCTCGATCCGGGCCGCGATCTCGGCGTCGGCGGGCGGCACGATCTGCGAGCCGTCGGCGAGGTAGACCTTGTAGCCGTTGTCCTGCGCGGGGTTGTGCGACGCCGTCACGACCACGCCCGCGACGCAGCCGAGGTGACGGATGCCGAACGCGACGACCGGCGTGGGGACGGGTCCCTCGGTGACGAGCGCCTCGAAGCCGGCCGCCGCCAGCACCTCGCCGGTGTCGCGCGCGAACTCCGCGGAACCGTGCCGGGCGTCGTAGCCGACCAGCACCTTCGTGCCGTGCTCCTGCCGCAGCGCGACCTGGTCGCGGAGGTACGCCGCCAGCCCGGCCGCGGCCTGCGTGACGACGACCCGGTTCATGCGGTTGGGGCCGGGCCCGAGCCGGCCGCGCAGCCCGGCGGTGCCGAAGGCCAGCCGACCCGTGAAGGCGTCGGTGAGCTCCGCGTGCGCGGCCTCGTCGCCGCTCTCGGCCGCCTGCCGCAGCCGTTCGGTCTCGGCCCGGGTCTGGGGGTCGGGGTCCGAGGCGGACCAGGCCTCGACGGCCCGCAGGAGGTGAGGTGCGAGGTCGGCCACGTCAGCCTCCTAGAGCGCGGCGGCGATGCCGGCGAGCAGGCTGCGCAGCCGGGGTGCGGCGGCGTTCCCGGCCTCGAGCACCTCGAGGTGGTGCAGCGGGGTGGGGGAGATGCCGGCGGCCAGGTTGGTGACCAGGCTCAGGCCGAGCACCTCCGCGCCGAGCTCGCGGGCCGCGATGGTCTCCAGCCCGGTGGACATGCCGACCAGGTCGGCGCCGAGGACGCCGGCCATGAGCACCTCGGACGGGGTCTCGAAGGACGGCCCGTGGAACTGGGCGTAGACGCCCTCGCCGAGGTCGGGGTCGACGGTGCGGGCGAGGTCGCGCAGCCGCTTGCTGTAGCCCTCGGTCATGTCGATGAAGCGGGCGCCGACGAGCGGGTTGGCCCCCGTCAGGTTGATGTGGTCGCGCATCAGGACGACCGTCCCGGCGGGGCGGTCGAGCCGGAGCCCGCCGCACCCGTTCGTCAGCACGACGGTCTTCGCCCCCGCCGCGACCGCGGTCCGGACCCCGTGCACGACCGGCGCGACGCCACGGCCCTCGTAGTAGTGCGTCCGTCCGGTGAGCACGGCGGCGGTGAGGCCGGACGCGGTCCGGACGACGCGGAACAGCCCCCCGTGGCCGATCACCACCGGTGCGCTGAAGCCGGGCAGCTCGCCCAGCGGGCAGCTCCCGATCTCCTCCCCGAGGTCGTCGGAGGCGGCAGCCCAGCCTGAGCCGAGCGTGAACGAGACGTCGATCCCGTCGATCCCGAAGCGTTCCCGGATCGCCTGCGCAGCCTCCTCGGCCAGCGCGTACGGGTCGGTCGTGGTTCCGTCAGCCATGGCTCGACCCTAGAGGAACCGCTGCGCCGCGCCCCTGCCTCCCGAGGAACCGCTGACTCCCGACCCCGTAGGTGGCGAGAGCGAGGAACGGAGTCAGCGGTTCCTCGAGCGGTGGCGGGGTCAGAAGGCGTTCACGCCGGTCAGCTCGGCGGACAGGTCCCAGAGCCACGCGGCCTGCTCGGGGTCGACCGCGTACGGCCGGACGCCCGGCTCGTCGCCGGTCGAGACCCGGGCGACGTCGCAGTCCTCGAGGTAGACGCCGCCGAGGCCGTCCAGCCTCGGGCTCGTCGCGGCCCAGACGGTGGTCGCTGCGCCCTGCTCGGTGCTCTTGAAGTCGACCAGCGGGTTGCCGTTCGAGTCGATCCACCCCAGACCCATCTGCTCCTCGCGCGACAGGTGCCGCTGCAGGGGAGTGAGGATGCCGCCGGGGTGCAGGGCGAACGCGCGGACGCCCGTGTCGGCGGCGAGCTCGTCGAGCCGGACCGCGAACAGCACGTTCGCGGTCTTCGCCTGCCCGTACGCGGCCCACTTGTCGTAGTCGCCGCGGGTGAACATCGGGTCCTCCCAGCGGATCGGGCTGCGCCGGTGGCCGCCCGACGAGACGGCGACCACCCGGCCGCCGCCCTCGGCGACCAGGGGCCAGAGCCGGTTGACCAGCGCGAAGTGACCGAGGTGGTTGGTGGCCAGCTGGGCCTCCCAGCCGGGGCCGACCCGGGTCTCCGGGGCCGCCATGATGCCGGCGTTGTCGATCATCAGGTCGATGCTCCGACCCTGCGCGAGCACCGAGTCGGCGAACGTCTGCACGCTCCCCAGGTCGGCGAGGTCGAGGGCGGCGACGGTCGTCCGCGCGATCCCGGCCAGCGCCTCGCGCGCGGTCTCGGGGCGTCGGGCGGGGACCAGCACGTCGGCGCCTGCGCCAGCCAGGGCGCGGGTCGTCTCGAGGCCGATGCCGGAGTAGCCGCCGGTGACGACGGCGAGGCGGCCGCTCAGGTCGATGCCGTGCACGACCTCGGCGGCGGTGCTCTTGGCGCCGAAGCCGGAGGCGACGGGTTCCTGCGGGGTACGGGTCCAGGTGGTCACCCTGCCGACGCTAGGCGCCACCCCCTCATCGGAGCGGATCTGACCGGGCAGACGCGGTCGGATCCGCTCCGTTCCCGTCACTCACCAGCCGCTGCGGCAGGGCCTTCCGCGCAGCTCGGTCAGGTAGTCCTCCGGGGCGCCGCCGGTCTGCGCGGCGTCGGCGAGGATGCCGAGGGTCCGGGCGCTGGGCATGCCGCCCTCGAAGTCGTCCAGCACGTAGACCCAGGCCGTCTTGATCCCGTCGAGGGTCTCGACGCGGACGCGCACCTTGGAGTAGAGGCCCTGCTCGTCGGCGCTCTCCCACTGGTCGAGGGTCGTCTCGTCGCCGGACGTGACGTCGTAGACCGCGACGTAGACGCGGGCGTCGGACTGCTCGGTGTCCTCCTCGACGAGCGTCGGCAGCGCCCCGTCCCAGCCCTCGCCGCCGAACGTCAGCCGCCAGCCGGGGATCCAGCCGGTCCACCGCAGCGGGCTGTGCGGGCAGCGCCGGGACATCTGCGCGGGATCGAGGTTGCTCCCGTAGGCGGCGTACAGCACGCACGGAGGCTATCCGAACCCGGCCTCCCGCTCGGCTGCTCGTGAGCCGCCGGGACGGCCTTTCCCACGGACCTGGGACCATGGGGGCATGGATCGGGTGGTGATCATCGGCGGTGGACCGGGTGGGTACGAGGCGGCGCTGGTGGCCAGCCAGCTCGGGGGTGCCGTCACGCTCATCGAGGACCAGGGCATGGGCGGCTCGGCCGTGCTCACCGGGACCGTGCCGTCCAAGACGTTGATCGCGACGGCCGAGGTGATGGTCGAGGTCCGCGAGTCCGCCGAGCTCGGGGTGCGTCTGCACACCAGCGGCGACGGCTGCGGCGAACCCGGCGACCCGGACCGCGGCGTCAGCGCCGACCTGGCCGCGGTGAACGCCCGGGTGCTGGACCTGGCCACCAAGCAGTCCGCCGACATCACCGAGCGGCTGCTCGGCGAGCACGTGACGCTGGTCGCCGGGCGTGGTCGGCTCGACGGCCCCGAGCAGGTCGTGGCCACGCTCGCGGACGGCACGCAGGAGACGTACGACGCCGACATCGTGCTGGTCGCGACCGGCTCACGGCCCCGGGAGCTTCCCACGGCCCGGCTCGACGGGGAACGCATCCTCAGCTGGCGCCACCTCTACGCGCTGTCCGAGCTCCCGGCGCGCCTGATCGTGGTCGGCTCGGGCGTGACGGGCGCGGAGTTCGCCAGCGCGTACGACGCACTCGGCTGCGAGGTCGTGCTCGTCTCCTCGCGCGACCGGGTGCTGCCCGGCGAGGACGCCGACGCGGCCCAGGTGCTCGAGGACGTGTTCGCCCGCCGCGGCGTGGACGTGATGTCCCGCTCCCGGGCGGAGAGCGTCGTGCGCGAGGCGGACGGCGTCCTGGTGACGCTGACCGACGGTCGCCAGGTACGCGGGTCGCACTGCCTGCTCGCGGTCGGGTCGCTGCCCAACACCGAGGACCTCGGGCTGGAGACGACCCGCGTCGAGACCGACCGGAGCGGGTCGATCGTGGTCGACCGGGTGTCGCGGACCAAGGCCCGCGGCGTCTACGCGGCCGGGGACTGCACCGGGGTGCTGCCGCTGGCCTCGGTGGCGGCGATGCAGGGCCGGATCGCGATGTACCACGCGCTCGGCGACGCGGTGGCGCCGCTCGACCTGCTCACCGTCTCCTCGAACGTCTTCACCACCCCCGAGATCGCGACGGTGGGCGTCAGCCAGCAGCAGGTCGACGACCACCTCGTCCCAGCCCGCGAGGTCGTGCTGCGCCTCCGCGGCAACCCGCGCGCCAAGATGCAGGGCAGCCGGGACGGCTTCGTCAAGCTCTTCTGCCGCAGCGTCACCGGGATCGTCATCGGCGGTGTCGTGGTCGCCCCGCGGGCGAGCGAGCTGATCTATCCCATCGCCCTGGCGATCTCGCAGCGGCTGACGGTGGACCAGCTGTCGTCGTCGTTCACGGTCTACCCGTCGCTCACCGGCTCGATCGCCGAGGCCGCGCGGCGCCTGCACGGGACGCGCTCGATCACCTGATGGACCTGAGGACCCCGTGAGCCGGACCGACGTCGAACGGACCGAGGACGGCCGGTTCCTGGTGATCGGCGGGCGCCGCTGGCGTGCGACGGACCCGCTGATCCCCGACGAGCGCCGGCACGAGCTCCAGTCGGTCCTGATGGCGTGGCGTCGTGACGTCAGGCGCACCAAGGGCACCGACGAGGAGCGCACGTCGCGCGACGGCGTCCAGGCGACCAAGGTCGCCCTGGGCGAGCGCGGCACCCCCTGGTGGGAGCAGACCGAGGACGAGCGCCGTACGCGCTGGGAGGCCGCGGTCCCCGCGCCCGCTCCCCGCTGACCTGCGTCGGGTCAGCTGCGGGAGCCGCGACGCCGGAGCCCGACGACGAAGACGACCAGGCCGGCCACGGCCAGGACCGCACCGATCCCGACCGCGTACGGGCCGCCCTCCAGGAGCAGGCCGGCGAGGAGCACGAGGACCCCGAGGACCAGCAGGGTCTGACCGAGCTGCACGGCGAGGCCGGCGCGCGGACGCGGGCGCGGCACCCGACCTTCCGGCGTGCTCATGCGGGCGTCCCCAGCTCGTCGGCCAGCTCGAGCAGGTCGTCGACGACCAGGTCGAACTCGTCCTCGGGTGGCGGCTCCTCGCCCGGGCGGCGCACGCAGCAGGTCCGCAGGCCGAGCGCCGCGCCGCCGCGCAGGTCCCACGGGTGCGAGGCGACCATCATGATCTGGTCGGGACTGAGGCCGAGCGCGTCGATCGCGACCCCGTACGCCCGCGGGTCGGGCTTGAAGGTCTTGGACGCGCTGGTCGACAGGGCGAGGTGCCAGGCGAGACCCCCGCGCAGGGAGAAGGCGGCGATCTCGGCGAGGTCGGCGTTGGTGAGGGCGACGACGAGCCGGCCCGCACGCAGCCGGTCGAGCCCGGCCGCTGAGTCGGGCCAGGGCTCGAAGGTCTCGACGACGTTCGTCAGCGCGGCCTCGGTCGCGTCGTCGAGCGGAGCGAGACCAGCCTCGGCCACGGCAGCCCGGACGGCCTCACGACGCAGGTCGCGGTGGCTCGCCCACGGCCGCTCCCCGGCGCTCACCCGGGTCATCAGGTCCCGCAGGCGCGTCCCCGTCGACGTGGCGACCTGCAGGGCGGTCTGCTCGGGATCGCCCCGGAGGCCGAGGGCCGCGACCGTCGTGGCCCGGACCCCGCCCACGTCGTCGATCACCGTCCCCATCACGTCGAACACCAGTGCGCGAGGCCGAGGGGCTGTGGTCACCCGGACATGCTGCCAGGACGCGGGCGCCCGCTGACCACCCCTCCGTGCTCGGCGTCCCAGGTACTCTCGCGGCGTGACGGTGGCGGACGTCGAGGCCGAGACCCGGGCCGGGATCGGTGCGGTCGCCGACCTGCTCGAGGGGCGCACGTGGACCGTGCTGTCCGGGGCTGGCATGAGCACCGACAGCGGCATCCCCGACTACCGCGGGCCGACCTCGGTGCGGGCCACGCCGATGCTGTATGCCGAGTTCGTCCGGTCGCTCGACAACCGCAGGCGCTACTGGGCGCGGTCCTACCAGGGCTGGTCGCGGATGGGCCACGCCGAACCGAACGACGGGCACCGGGCGCTGGCCGGGCTGGAGCCTGCGGGCGTGATCGGGGTCGTGACCCAGAACGTGGACGGGCTGCACCAGCGCGCCGGCAGCTCGCCGGTGATCCCGCTGCACGGCTCGATCGGCGACGTCGTGTGCCTGGGCTGCGGCCGGGTCACGAGCCGGCGCGAGCTGCAGGACCGCCTCGCACTCCTCAACCCCGACGTCGGTGCACCCCGCGTGCTCGAGCACGCCGAGCTGCGCCCCGACGGCGACGCGGTCGTGGACGAGTGGGGCGACTTCGTGCTTGCCGACTGCCTTCTCTGCGGCGGGATGCTCAAGCCGGACGTCGTCTTCTTCGGCGAGTCCGTGCCCCGCGACCGCGTCGACCAGGCGTACGGGCTCGTGGACGCCGCCGACGCCCTGGTCGTCCTCGGGTCCTCCCTGACCGTGATGTCAGGCTTCCGCTTCGTCCGGCACAACGCCAAGGCGGGCCGGGACGTGGTGATCGTCAACCGCGGGGTCACCAGAGGTGACGACCTGGCCACCCTCAAGGTCGAGCTCGGCTGCACCGAGACCCTCGAGGCTCTGCGGACCCTGCTCAGCACCTAGAGCCGCCTCACGACGGGCCCGGCCGGCTCACCCCGAGCACCGCCGAGTGACGCGCCGGTGTCTGGACGACTGGACCGTGACGCCGCAGGGCCGCTCAGCTGTGCCCTTGGAGCAGGCTGGGCGGCGTCACGGGGAAGGAGGAAGACATCGGGACGAGCGTCACGAGCGTCGGAGCGAAGCGGAGACAGACGACGCGCGAGCCTCTAATCACCGAAGAAGTCGCCGATCCCGTCGAACATGTTCCCGATGCCGTCGCCGACTGACTCGAACCCGTCGCCGATGCCCTCGCCGATCCCGCCGAGACCGTCACCGATCCCGCCGAGGCCCATGCCCATCCCGCCGAACATGCCACCGCCGCCGCCGAAGAGCATGCTGCCGATCAGCATCCCGGACAGCATGTCGCTGCCGTTCCACCGGCCGTAGTAGCCCTGCGCCCAGGGTGCGTACGCGGCACCGCCCTCCCAGTAGGGGACGCGCTGCGCGCCGACCTGGACAGTGCGGATGTAGGGGTCGGCGCCCGCGAGGACGCGCTCGGCGTCGGCCGGGCAGGCGGGGACGGAGCGGACGGCCCCGCCGGCCGGCGCCCAGTCGACGTTCTGCGACGACGGTCCGTGCGCGGGGTTGAAGAAGCAGGGCGGCCGCTTCTGCGGGAGCGGGCGGCCGTTGACCCGGGCCTTCACGCACGCGACCGCGTAGCGGCCGTCCTCGAGGATCTCGGTGACGTGCCGGATCTCGTCGGGCCGGCGGACCGCCGCCAGCGACGACTTGGAGTCCTCGTACGCGTCCAGCGCGCGCTGGTAGTCCTGCTGCATCGCCTCGTCGAGGGGGTGCCCGGCGACGTCGACGTCGAGACGCTGGAGCTCCTCGCCGAACTTGGTGACGTCCTCGTCGGCGGCACGGCGCGAGGTGGAGAGCTGGCTCTCCAGGGCGGCACGCTCGGCGTCCTCCCGCTGACGCACCGCGTGCCTCCGGTAGAGACCCACGGTGCCGAGGATCACCGCCACGACCAGCAGTAGGACGAGGAATTCCATGTGGCCAGTGTGCCCCCGGTCCGGGGACGCCTCGGAGTTCTCTTCAGCGCTTATTAACGAGTTCTTGCCGCTCTCGCTGTAACGCCTGCCACAGGCCCGGACAAACAGGCCAGCCGCTGCCGGTCAGGCGTCGACGATCTCGCAGAGCACCAGGCCGGAGGTCACGGTGGCGCCCAGCTCCGCGGCGAGCCTGGCGATCGTCCCGGAACGATGAGCGGTGAGCGGCTGCTCCATCTTCATGGCCTCCAGCACGACCACGAGGTCTCCGGCCTCGACGTGGTCGCCCTCGGCGACAGCGACCTTGACGATCGTGCCCTGCATCGGCGAGGTCAGGGCGTCACCGCTGGGTGCGCTCGCGGCACCCGCAGCCGTACGCCGCGCCGGCTTGGTCCGAGCCCCGGCGGACCCGCTGCTCGAGGCCGCAGCCCGCCCCGCACCCAGCCCGGCGGGCAGCACGACCTCGAGGCGGCGTCCGCCCACCTCGACCACGACGCGCTCGCGCTCGGCCTCGGGCCGGGCGTCGGCCGTGGTGCCCGACCAGGGCTCGAGGGTGTTGTCGAACTCGGTCTCGATCCAGCGCGTGTGCACCCCGAACACCCCCGAGGCGGCGGTGAACGCCGGGTCGTCGAGCACGGCGCGGTCGAAGGGGACCACCGTCGGCATGCCGTCGACGACCAGCTCGGCCAGGGCGCGGCGGGAACGGGCCAGGGCCTGCTCGCGGTCGACCCCGGTGACGATGATCTTCGCGACGAGGGAGTCGAAGCTGCCCGGGACGGTCATGCCGGCGCGGTAGCCCTCGTCTACCCGGACGCCCGGGCCGAGCGGGGGGACCCAGCGCGTCAGCGTGCCCGGGGCCGGCAGGAAGCCGCGGCCCGGGTCCTCGGCGTTGATCCGGAACTCGATCGAGTGACCGCTGCTGACCGGGTCGCCATAGCCGAGCGCCTCGCCGTCCGCGATCCGGAACATCTCACGCACGAGGTCCAGGCCGGTGACCTCCTCGGAGACCGGGTGCTCGACCTGGAGCCGGGTGTTCACCTCGAGGAAGGAGATGGTGCCGTCCTGACCCACGAGGAACTCGCAGGTCCCCGCGCCGACGTAGCCGGCCTCGGTCAGGATCGCCTTCGACGACGCGTACAGCCGGTCGACCTGGTCCTGCGTCAGGAACGGGGCCGGGGCCTCCTCCACCAGCTTCTGGTGGCGGCGCTGCAGCGAGCAGTCGCGGGTCGAGACGACGACGACGTTGCCGTGGCTGTCGGCCAGGCACTGGGTCTCGACGTGGCGGGGCCGGTCGAGGTAGCGCTCGACGAAGCACTCGCCGCGACCGAACGCGCCGACGGCCTCGCGGACGGCCGACTCGTACAGCTCGGGGATCTCCTCGAGGGTGCGGGCGACCTTGAGGCCACGGCCACCACCGCCGAACGCGGCCTTGATCGCGACCGGGAGCCCGAACTCGGTGGCGAACGCCACGACCTCGTCGGCGCCGGTCACCGGGTCGGCGGTGCCGGGCACGAGCGGGGCACCCACCTTCTGGGCGATGTGGCGAGCCTGGACCTTGTCGCCCAGCGCGGTGATCGCCGCCGGGGGCGGGCCGATCCAGACCAGCCCGGCGTCGAGGACCGCCTGCGCGAAGTCCGCGTTCTCGGCCAGGAAGCCGTAGCCGGGGTGGATCGCGTCGGCGCCGGAGCGTGCGGCCACGTCGAGGATCTTCGCCACGTCGAGGTAGGTCTGCGCCGGCGTGGACCCGCCCAGCGCGTACGCCTCGTCGGCCAGCGTGACGAACAGACCGTCGGCGTCCGGGTCGGCGTACACCGCGACGCTGCCGAGACCGGCGTCCGCGGCTGCCCGGATGACCCGGACCGCGATCTCGCCGCGGTTGGCCACGAGGACCTTGCTGATGCGTCCCGAGCTGCTGCGTCCCGAACGGCTCGCCCCTGGCACGTGTGCCCACCTTCCGCGGTGGCGCCCTTCGCTCCCGCGTCGAGGGAGTCTAGTGGTCGGGGCCGGTCCGGCCCGGGCCGGACCGGGTGTGCCACGCTTCGAGCGTGGCACCCGACGACCAGGCCAGCGAGATCGAGCCGGACGACAAGGACTGGACCTGGGTCCTCGGACGACGGTGCGAGGAGTGCGGGTTCGAGGCCGCCGCCGTGCCGCAGGAGCAGCTCGGGGAGCGCTTCTTCATCGCCGTGCAGGAGTGGGTGCAGATCCTCCGCGAGAACCCGGCCGTCGAGGCGCGACCGGCACCTCGGACCTGGTCACCGCTGGAGTACGGCGCCCACGTGCGCGACCTGCTGGTCCTCACCGGGCAGCGCGTCGAGCTGATGCTGACCGACGACGACGCGGCCTTCGCGAACTGGGACCAGGACGAGGCCGCCCGGACCGGGCGCTACGGCGAGCAGGACCCCGAGCAGGTCGCCGAGGACCTCGAGGCCGCGGGCCAGCGTCTCGTCAGCCTGATCGCCGAGATCGAGGCGCGTGCGTGGGGACGGACGGGCAGACGCTCCGACGGCTCGTCGTTCACCGTGACGACGCTGCTCCAGTACGTGCTCCACGACGTCGTGCACCACCTGTGGGACGTCACCGGCCAGCAGGACGGGGCGAGCTCGCTGCAGCTCGCCTGACCGCACGGTCCCTGAGTCCCCGTCGGGAGAGACCCGGCCGAGGGGCTCAGCCGACCGCGGCCGCCTCGAGCGCAGCGACGTCCAGGCGGCGCATGGTCATCATCGCCCGCATGACGCGGCTGGCCCGCGCCGGATCGGGGTCGGTGAGGAGCTGCGGCAGGATCCGCGGCACGACCTGCCAGGACAGGCCAAACCTGTCCCGGCACCAGCCGCAGTCGCTCTCCTCGCCGCCGTCGCCGACGAACGCGTCCCAGTAGTGGTCGACCTCGGCCTGGTCGGCGCAGTCGACCTGGAGCGAGACGGCCTCGGTGAACCTGAGTGCGGCCCGCCGTCCAGCGCGGTGAACGGACGCCCGTCGAGCACGAGGTCGACCGTCAGCGCCTGGCCCTGGCGCTCCGGGTTCTCCGGACCCCAGTGGCTGACGGCACCGATCGACGAGCCCGCCGCGAGGAGGCGGCCCGCTACGACGTGTCGCTGTTCCCTGGCTGTCGAACCACAAGCACGGCGTGACGGCACTCGTCCTGCTCCTCCTCGGGTCGGTCGTTCAGGAGATCGACCAGCGTCGACACCCGGACTCATCGGGTCCGGCCCACGAGCACCCGGGCGGCCCCCCGGCGCGGGGGCGCTGTCGAGGGTGATGGGGTGGGCGGGTGACCGAAGACCCCACCGAGCTGTTGCCGACCACGCGCCGGCTGCTCGAGCACCGACTGGCCCGCGCCCAGACGCAAGGGCGCGCACCCAGCGTCGCGGCGGGGCTCGTCCGCGACGGCGCGCTGGTCTGGAGCGGGGGGCGGGGCTCGGTGAGCGGGGCGCCGCCGACGACGGACACGCAGTACCGGATCGGCTCGATCACCAAGACCTTCGTGGCCGTGCTGGTGCTGCGCCTGCGCGACGAGGGGCGCCTCGACCTCGCCGACCCGCTGGAGGCCCACCTCCCGGGGACCGGCGCAGGTGACCGGACGCTGCTGCAGCTGCTGTCGCACACGGCCGGCATCGCGTCGGAGACGCCGCCGCCGTGGTGGGAGCGCACCGACGGCGCGCTGCGACCTGCGCTGACCGACCTCCTCGGCGACCAGCCCGTGAAGCACCCGGCCGGGAGGCGCTTCCACTACTCCAACCCGGGGTTCGCGCTGCTCGGGGCGATGGTCGCCCGGCTCCGCGCGCGTCCCTTCGACGAGGTGCTGAGCTCAGACATCCTCGATCCGCTCGGCCTGCGACGGACGACCCTGATGCCCGTGGCGCCGCACGCCCACGGCTGGGCCGTGCACCCGTGGGCGGACCTGCTGCTGCCCGAGCCCGCCCACGACGCCGGGCTGATGGCGCCGGCCGGGCAGCTCTGGTCGACCGTCGCGGACCTGTCGCGCTTCGCGGCCTTCCTGCTCGACGGCGACGACCGCGTCCTGCCGCTCGCCACCGTGCAGGAGATGCGCGAGCCCGTCGCGCCCGGCGGACCCGACGGCCCCGGCTACGGCCTGGGCCTGCAGTCGCGCGGCGGGCCGTACGGCCTGGTCGGCCACGGTGGGTCCATGCCCGGCTTCCTCGCCGGCCTCGACGTCGCGGTGGACGCGGGCCTGGCGGTCGTCGCCTTCGCGAACGCCACCTCCGGGCCCGACCTCGGCGCGCTCGTCGAGGACCTGGTCGACGTGGTCGCGACGGCCGAGCCGCGCGAGCCCGCGCCCTGGGTGCCGCTGCCGACCGCCGAGCCGGACCTGCTCGCGCTGACCGGCCCCTGGTACTGGGGAGCCGCTCCGTACGCGGTCAAGCTGGGCGCGGGGCGTCACCTCGAGCTGGTGACGCTGGGCTCGCGGGGACGGGAGTCACGCTTCCGGCCTGAGCCGGACGGGCGCTGGACCGGGCTGGACGGCTACTACCGGAACGAGACCTTGACGGTCGTCCGGGATGCGTCCGGTGGGGTGACCCACCTCGACCTGGGCTCCTTCGTGCTCACCCGCGAGCCGTACGCGCCGACGTCGGTGGTGCCGGGCGGGGTCGACCCGGCGGGCTGGGCCGGCGGCGCCTCCTGACCGGCGGTCTCGACCGGCCGCTCAGTCGTCGTGCGGCAGCTGAGGCTGGATGGTCGACGCCAGCACGCGGCGTGCGCGTCGGCCGAGGTCGCTGAGGTCCACCCGGCCGGCCTCGGCCGCGGAGGCGAGGCGCGACGCCAGGTCGAGCGCCTCGTCCAGGACCGAGGCCTCGGTCGCGGCCTCCTCGCCCATGTCGCGCAGGATCGTCGTCTCGGTCCGGGAGGCGACGAGGGGTTCGGGCACGCCCTCGATCCACACCCGCGTACGCCGGCCGTCGCCCCGCTGCTCGCCGGTCAGCGGCTCGAGGGCGAAGATCCTGTCCGAGCGCGCGTACTTGCCGAAGCCGAGGGACACCATCCGCACGTCGGGCACGCCGTCATCTTCGCAGCCAACCGACAACGCCGTACGGGGACTGTCGTCGCTGTCTGCGTTCTCAGACAGGGCGGGATCCGCGTGAGCGATCCGGGCGCGGAAGCTGCGCCTCCAGACCGTGGTGCGCGGACGCGTGCGCGGGCCACGGCGAGGGACAGGGTGGTGCGCCGCGCGACGCGGAGCTGCGCCTCAGCTCACGTCGGTGAAGTGCTCGACCCGGGGCGGCCCGGCGAACCAGGGACCGATCGCCGCCCGCCACTGCTTCCAGCGGTCGGTCCCGCGGAAGTTGCGCTCGTGCGTCTCGACGTCGTTCCACTCGACGAGCAGCACGAACCGTTCGGCGGACTCGATCCCGCGGGTCATGCGGACCGACCGGCAGCCGGGG
>Ga0210040_10001733_pt1 | contig 32254 bp, 25 predicted proteins | sample CryGeyCG12114_NA_FD_185462 | JGI IMG/M metagenome (GOLD analysis project Ga0210040, IMG submission 185462) | Groundwater microbial communities from aquifer - Crystal Geyser CG19_WC_8/21/14_NA (SPAdes) (version 2) | ecosystem: Environmental > Aquatic > Deep subsurface > Groundwater | place: USA...
CCGGCCGGGTCGACCCGTCGGGTCGCCTGCCGATCACCTTTCCCGCCGCCGCGTCGCAGCCGCCGCGCGTAGCACCGGTGGGTCTCGACACGCTGTCCTCGCTCGAAGCGCAGGCCGCCGCCGACCCGGCCAAGGCATCGGAGTATCAGCTTAGCAGCTTCCCGATCGACTATGTCGAAGGGGCCGATGTCGGCTATCGTTGGTACGAAAAGAAGGCGCAGCGGCCGCTCTTCCCCTTCGGCCACGGCCTCACCTACACCAGCTTCGCCTATCGCAACCCGGTGGTGACGGGTGGCAGCGGGCTCACCCTGTCGGTGGAAGTGGTCAACACCGGCCGGCGGGCGGGCGCGGACGTGCCCCAGATGTACGTCGCCCGCGACGGGAGCGGCGCGCCGATGCGGCTTGCCGCGTTTCAGCGCGTGACGCTCCGCCCCGGCGAGGCGCGCCGTGTCACCCTCACCGCCGAGCCGCGCATTCTGGCCGATTGGGACAGCGCGCTGCCCGGCTGGCGGATCGTGGGCGGCCGCTACCGCGTCGCGCTGGCACGCGACGCGGCGGACCGCACGCAGGTGTTCACCGCGGAGGTCACCGGCGCCACCATGAAGCCATAGGCGCCGCGGTTGCCCGCCCGAACCGCAGCGGGCAAGGTGGCGCCCACACTTATGCCGCCGCGCTCCACCCGATCACCAGCGGCCCCGTTACCGGTGGCCCCGTCCCGCCGCTCGGGCGGGTTCCTGCTGGTCTATGCGTTCGCCTATGCCGGCGGCGTGATCGGCTACCTGCCGCTGCTCACCTTGCTGCTGCCGGTGAAGATCGAGGAATTCGCGGGCGAGGCGCGCATCGGCGTGCTGACCGCCACGATAGTGGCCGGGGCGATCGCCTCCAGCCTGTCCAACATCCTGTTCGGCTGGCTGACGGACCGCGCGCTGGCACGCGGCGGCGGGCGTCGCCGATGGCTGGCGGGCGGCACCCTTGCCACCGCTTTGTCCTACGGAGGCCTTGCAGCGGCGGGCTCACCCGTCGCGGTCGTGATCGCGATCGTCCTTTTCCAGACGGCGGTGAACGCGCTGCTCGCGCCGCTGGTCGCGATCATGGCGGACGAGGTGCCGGACGCGCAGAAGGGCGTCGCCGGCGGGCTGCTGGCGCTCGCCAATCCCGTCGCCTCGATGCTGTCGACGCTGCTGGTCGGCGTCGGCGCGATGGGCGAGGCGGCCCGCTTCGGAATCGTGCCGCTGGCGATCGCGCTGTGCGTGCTGCCGCTGCTGATGACGGCGGCGCAGCCCGTCGCCGCGAGCACCCAACCGCGCGTCGAACACGACAAGCGCCGGGACCTGGCGGTCGCGTGGGGCGCGCGGCTGCTCGTCCAGGTCGCCGGCAACGTCCTGGCGCTGTACATGCTGTATTACTTCGAAAGCGTCGCGTCGGGCGAGCCGCCCGCGGTGCTCGCGAGCCGCGTCGGCCATGTCCTCACGCTCGCCTACATCATCCCGCTGCCGGTCGCGGTGCTCGCCGGGCGGGTGTCGGACAGGCTGAGGCGGCGCAAGCCGTTCCTGTTCGGGGCCGCCGCGATCAGCGCGCTGGGACTGATCGGCATGGCGCTGGCGCGAAGCTGGCCGGCCGGCGCCGCCGCGTTCGGCGTCTATGCGGTGGGATCGTCGGTGTTCCTGGCGCTGCACGCCGCCTTCGCGATGCAGTTGCTGCCGAACCCCCGCCACCGTGGACGCGACCTCGGCCTGCTCAACCTCACCAACACGCTGCCGGCGCTGCTCGCGACGCCGCTCACGTGGCTGCTGGCGACGCCGCGCGATTTCGGCCCGCTGATGCTGTCGCTAGCGGGGCTGGCGCTGGCGGGCGGCGTCATCATGCTTGCCGTGCGCGAGCCGGATCAGCCCAGGCCCGATCAGCGTCGCCCGGCGGCCCAGTAGCGCACGTAATCCACCGTCATCCGCTGCGGAAAGGCGGCGTCGTCGATCCCGCGCTGCCCGCCCCAGTCGCCGCCGACCGCGAGGTTGAGGATGAGCTGGAACGGCCGGGTGAACGGCCACGCCGCCGTCCCGCCCGGCTGGTCGTTCGCGACCCGCATGAAGGCACGCCCGTCGACCCCGATCGTGATCGCATCGGGCCGCCATTCGAGCTGATAGCGATGAAAGGCGGTGCAACTCGTCGGCACGTTCGTCTGCGCGCCCCGCTGCGTGCCGAGGCGATGGTTGAACTTGCCCGTATGCAGCGTCGCATGGACGACGTTGGGGTCCCAGCCGACCATCTCCATCACGTCGATCTCGCCCTGATCGGGCCAGGTGCCGCTGCCGGGCAGCAGCCAGACCGCCGGCCAGCTGCCGCGGGCGCAGGGCAGCTTCGCGCGCACCTCATAGGTGCCGTAGCCCAACTCTCGGCGGGCGATCAGCTTGGCCGAGGTATAGGCTTGGCCGCCCCAGTCGCGAAAGCGCGCCTTGGGCAGCGTCTCGCGGCGCGCCTCGATCACCAGCGCGCCATGCTCGATCCGCGCGTTCTCGGGTCTGCCGTCGGCATAATATTGCCGTTCGTGGTTGAACCAGCCCTCGGCGTTGCGCGACGTGTCGAAGCGCCACGCGGCACGGTCGATCGCCGCGCCGTTGAACTCGTCGGCAAAGGTCGGGGCGCTCGTCGGCACGGCGAGCGGCGCGTCCACCGTGTAGTTGGTGGCGCCCAGCGTCGCCGCCTGCGCCGCGATCAGCATCCATGATGGCACGTGTGTTCTCCCTGAAACGATTTACCGGACGGGGTAGCGGACCAGCGTCTGCTTGATCGCGCCCGGCCGTGCCGCCGCCCCGGCATCGTTGACGAGGTGCGCGATCGTGCCCTTGCCGCCGCCGAGCGATATGGTGGTGACGTTGCTGACGGTAACGCCCGGCGCGCGCGGCACCTCGACCGCGCTGTCGAGCACGATGCTCGGATCGGCGGTGAAGTTCGCGTATACGCCCAGCCCAACCGCCTCGTGCTGCCGCACTCCGTCCGCAACCTTGTACGCCGCCCAGCCGCGCGACGCGCCCGCCATCCATGCCGCCTGCGACGGCGGATCGTAGGGCAGCTCGTTCTGGTAGAAGAAGGTGCGGCCGCGCTCGCCGGTCCACAGCGTCTGGTAGCGCTGGAAATGCTCCACGAAGAGGCCATACATCGTCACGTCGTCACCGTGGACCACCAGTCCCTGGTCGCCCGTGCTTTCCGTCCAGCCGACATGCACGCGCCCGCCCGCCTCGTCGCCATGATCGGCGCGCCAGATCCACAAGTGGTCGCCGATCACGGCGCGGCTGTTGATTTCCACCCCGGTGCCGACCTTGCCGACGCTGGCGCCGCCGACCCGCACGAAAAGATCGGCGAGCACGGTCGGGTTGCGACGGTGGTCCCGCGAGGCGCCCGGCGGCCCGACCTCGACCAGCACCGGCGAGCGCACCGGCCCGGCATCGACGAGCAGCCCGGCGATCGTCACGCCCGGCACGTCGGCCACCGTGATCGCCTTGGTGCCGCCGGTCGCCAGCAGCGTCGCGAGGCCGAGGCCGAGCACCAGCGTGCCCGCGCGCTCCACGCGTAGCGGCTCGGCCAGCCGGTAGATGCCGGGGGTGAGCAGCAGGTGCCGCCCCTCGGCCAGCGCCGCGTTGATCCGGCTCACCGGCATGTCGGGCCGCGCGATCAGGAAGCGCGACAGCGGAATCGACGCACCCGCCGGTGCCCCGCCCGTCCAGCTTGGCCCGCGCGCCTCGCGCCGCAGCGCGGGGACGAACACCCGCCAGTCGCCCGGCGCGTGCACGTACAGGAACGGCTTCTCGCGCATCACCGGCACCGTGGCGAGGCTGGTGTAGGGCGGCGTGGGAAAGCTTGTCTCCGGTGCGCCGTCGACGCCCATGAACATCATGTTCCAGTTCGCGCCCTGCCATCCCCCGAGCGCGCTGCTGCGCGTGAACCATTGCTGCTGCGTGCCCGAGCGGACGGTGCCCTCGATCCGGCAATCGGCCATGAAGCCCCCGCTCGACCAGCCGCCATCGTCCAGCGCGAGGTCGCCGTGGAGGTGCACCCGCCGATAGGGTGCCGCCTGCGACACCGCCCAACGGTCCGCGCCGTCGGGCGGGCGCACCTCCAGATTCTCGACGCCGCGCCAGAAGTTCACCAGCGCCATTCCCTTCGCCCAGTCGGCCTCGGCATGGACATGGCCGTCGATCACCACGTCGCCCGGCCGCGCGCCGAGCCCCGCGATCTGGGTGAAGAAGCCGACGTTGGCGTCCACGGCATAACGCCCGGGCTTGAACAGCACCGCGTAGCGCGCGTCGGTGAAATGCGCGCGTTCCTGCTCGCGGAAGATCGCGTCGAGCCGCGCCTGCACGGCGGCGGCCGGCATGGTCGGATCGACGATCACCACATTGGGGCCGAGATCGGGATCGCCGGCCGGTGCCGCGGCGGCCGGCGAAGGTAGGGTGGCGGCAAGGCCCGTGCCCGCCAGACCGGTCAGCAGCGTCCGGCGCGTCGGCGTTGCGCGGTCGTCCATCGTCCTCTCCCTGGTCGGCACTCGAACGGCGCGATCGGCCCCTTCCTAGGCCGCCACCCGGCACCCGCGCAACCGCCGGGCGAAGCTTGCGCCGCGCGCGCCGATCACCGACACAGGCGTGGTGTCGCGAGAAGCCACCCCCGTCCGATTTGCCGCCCGGCCGGTGGGGCAATGAGCCGGCCCGCCATCTCCACCCGCACGATCGGCGAGGAAGGCGAGCCGCTCGTCACGGTCGACGGCTTCGCGCCCGATCCGTCAGCGCTGCGCGATGCCGCGTCGGCCACGTCGTTCGGGCCCGCTGGGCAGCATTATCCAGGTATCCGGGCACCGCTGCCGGAGGGCTATCTGCGCGGGCAGATGCCGCTGCTGGCCTCGATCATCGGCAAGGCGTTCGGCCGCTGCCGGCGCGTCCATGTGATCGACGCGAGCTTCTCGATCGTCACCACGCCGCCCGATGCCCTGTCGATCAAGCAGCGCCTGCCGCACGTCGACGCTTTCGGACCGGAGCGGATCGCGCTGATCCACTATCTTTCGCCCGAGGGCGCGGCGGAGAGGGACGGGGGCACCGCCTTCTACCGCCACCGCTCGACCGGCTTCGAGACGGTGAACGCCGCGCGCGCGCCCGCCTTTTTCGAGCAACTGGAAGGCGAACTGCGCGGCGAGGGCGAGCCCGCCGCCGGCTACATCACCGGCGACACGCCGCTGTTCGAGCAGATCGCCGCGGCGGAGGCGCGTCACAACCGCGCGCTCCTCTACCGCAGCTACCTGCTGCATAGCGGCGCGATTGCCGCAGGTGCGCCGCTGCCGGCCGATCCGGCGACAGGACGGCTGACGGTAACGGCGTTTCTCGCGATCGAGTAGCGCCGCTGCAAGATGGCGTTCCCAGTCTGTTCGTCATCCCCTAAGGTGGGCAAATGGACGCGCCCGTCGTCAGGAAGGTGATTCACATCGACATGGACGCCTTCTACGCGTCCGTCGAACAGCGCGACGACCCCAGCTTGCGCGGTCGCCCGGTGGCGGTCGGTTCCGCGAACGCCAGGGGAGTGGTGGCGGCCGCGAGCTACGAGGCGCGGGCGTTCGGCGTCCGCTCGGCGCTGCCTTCGGTGACGGCGCTGCGGCGCTGCCCCGAACTCGTGTTCGTACGGCCGCGGTTCGACGTCTACAAACAGGTGAGCCAGGCGATCCACGCCATCTTCGCCGACTATACCGATCTCATCCAGCCCCTCTCGCTCGACGAGGCGTATCTCGACGTCACCGCCGACCGGCGCGGCCTCCACACCGCCTGGGCGACCGCCAAGGAGATCAGGGCGCGGATACTCGCAGAGACGGGGCTCACCGCGTCGGCCGGTATTTCGTACAACAAGTTTCTCGCCAAGCTCGCCTCCGATCACCGCAAGCCCAACGGCCAGTTCGCCGTTACGCCCGACATGGGCGCGGCCTGGATCGAGACGCTGCCGGTGTCGCGCTTCCACGGTGTCGGCCCGGTCACCGCCGCCAAGATGAAGCGGCTGGGCATCGAGACGGGGGCGGACCTGCGCGCCAAGTCGCTCCCGTTCCTCCAGACCCATTTCGGCAGCGCCGCGGGCTGGTACCACGCGGTCGCGCGCGGGCACGACGATCGCCCCGTCAACCCGCACCGGGAGCGCAAGTCGTCCGGCTCGGAAACCACCTTCAACCGCGATCTCACCGAGGCCGCCGAGATCGAGGCCGGCGTCCTCGGCCAGGCCGACGACGTCTGGGCGTGGTGCGAGCGCGCGCAGGCGTTCGGCCGCACGGTGACGGTGAAGGTGAAGTTCGCCGACTTCCAGCAGATCACCCGCAGCCGCAGTCATGCAGCGCCCGTCACCAGCCGCGAAGTTCTCCACGCCACCAGCCTCGCGCTGATCCGGTCGGTGCTGCCAGCGGAAAAGGGCATCCGCCTCGTCGGCGTCACCGTGTCCAACTTCGAAGCGGTCACCGAATCCGAAACCGCGCTGCCACTGTGGAGCGAGCCCTTGGCGGAGGCGTCCTGATGGGCCGCCGCGCCGGCAGCGCCGACCTGCCGCTCCACGGCGGCCGCGTGCCCGCGTGGCTTGGCCAGCGGATGACGCGGCTCGGCGCGGTCATCACGCAAGCGATCGTGCTTGAATACGGCCGCGACGAGTTCCTGCGCCGGCTTGCCCACCCGTTCTGGTTCCAGTCGTTCGGCGCGGTGATGGGGATGGACTGGCACTCGTCGGGCATCACTACCAGCGTGCTCGGCGCCTTGAAGCGCGGCCTTGCGCCGCTCTCGGGCGAACTGGGCCTCCACGTCTGCGGCGGACGCGGACGCCACAGCCGCGCCACCCCGCACGAGCTGGCCGCGGTGGGCGAGCGCGTCGGCATCGACGGCGCGGGCCTCGCGCGCGCCAGCCGCCTGGTCGCGAAGGTCGACAGCGCGGCGGTGCAGGACGGGTTCGACCTTTACCTCCACGGCTTCGTCGTCGCCGACGACGGCCGCTGGGTGGTGGTGCAGCAGGGCATGAATGGCGAGGCCAAACAGGCGCGCCGCTATCACTGGCTGAGCGAAGGGCTGGAGAGCTTCGTCGACGCGCCGCACGCCGCCGTCGACGGGGCGAACCAGGGTACCATCGTCAACCTCACAGACCGCCGCGCCGCCCCCTCGCGCGACCGACAGCTGGACCTCCTCGCGAACATCGGCCCCGATCGCCTGGTGCGCGATGTGCTGCGGCTGGAGGGCAGGGCGGTGCCGCCCCCAGAACGCGCGCCCGAACCCGCACAAGCAATGCTCCCGCACCTCATGATGCCAGACCACCACGACGTCCGCCCCGAGAACATCGTCGACCGCCGCCTCCACGGCGCGCTCGCCGCCGCCGCGGACCGCGGGCCGCAGGATTTCGCCGAGCTGCTCCTCGTCCCCGGCGTCGGCGCACGCACGGTGCGGGCGCTGGCGATGGTGGCGGAGGTGGTCCACGGCGCGCCGTGCCGCTTCACCGATCCCGCCCGCTTCAGCCTCGCGCACGGCGGCAAAGACCGGCACCCCTATCCGGTGCCGACGCGCGTCTACGACCACAGCATCGCGGTGATGAAGTCGGCAGTGGTCAAGGCCCGGCTCGGTAACGACGAGGAACTCGCCGCGATCCGCCGTCTCGACGCCGAGGCGCGCCGGCTCGAAGCCACCGCGACCGGCCCCTCGGTTGAGGCGCTGCTAGCCGAGGAGCGCGCCCGCTCCGCAGACTATGGCGGCCGGAGTGTCTTCGGCTGGGAGCCGCCGCTCGCCGAGGCCGAGGCTGTCTCGTGATGCTCGACTTGTTCGACACGCCCGTCCTGCCCGGCCTCGCCTCCATCGACGACCTTGTCACCGTCGACGAGGAACGCGCCCTGATCGCCGCCATCGAGGCCACCGACCTGTCGCCGTTCCGTTTCCAGGGCTGGACCGGCAAGCGGCTGACGGTCTCGTACGGCTGGAGCTACGACTTCGACGCCGGGCGCCTCGACCGCGGCGAGCCGTTCCCGGACTGGCTGCTGCCGATCCGCAACCGCGCCGCCGCCTTCGCCCGGCTCGATCCGGCCGCGCTCGAACAGGCGCTGCTGATCCGCTACGATCCCGGCGCGGGGATCGGCTGGCACAAGGACCGGCCGCAGTTCGAGCATGTGATCGGCGTCTCGCTTGGCGCGCCTGCGACCATGCGCTTCCGCCGCCGCCGCGACGTCGGCGGGTTCGAGCGCCGCACCGCGCCCTTGATCCCGCGCGCAGCTTACCATTTGAGCGGCGAGGCGCGCCACGGCTGGGAACACAGCATCGCCGCCATGGAGAGCACGCGCTGGTCGCTCACCTTCCGCAGCCTCGCCGGCCGGCGTTAACGCGTGCGCCTGCCGTCCCGCTTTGGCACCGGCCGTATGCCGCTGCCACCAACCGGCGTTCCACGCGTTGGGAGAAGATAATGACGAGGGAGAGGGGGAATGGTGACGCGGCAGGCGGGCGGGTCCATCTCGCAAGCGGAACGAATCACGCCACCGAAGAGTCCTGTTCGGCCATGACCAAGCCATCGCGTCCGCTGTTCGACTGGCAGCCCGATTCCCATCCCGAACTCCAGGCGCAGCTCTACGAGCATGTCTCTGCCGCCGTCTTCCCCTGCGTCGGCGCGAAGGCGGCGCTGGCGCGCGGCACGCTGGAGGTGCTCGCCTGCCGCAGCCTCGACAGCGCCTGGGACGACGTGCGCATCCACGAGCGGCTGCTTCACTTCACCCGCGCCTATCGCGACGAGCCCGGCCTGTTCCGCAGCCTGGCGGTGGTGTTCGAAGGCCCCGATGCCTTGTCGGAGGATCAGTTCGAGAAGCTGATGTGGACGCGCATCCAGTCGCTGTCGGACAAGGACGTGTGGCGCGGCCAGCACTATGACGACACGGTCAGCCCCGATCCCGACAGCCCCCATTTCTCCCTGAGCTTCGGTGGCGAGGCGTTCTTCGTGGTCGGCCTCCACCCGGAGGCGAGCCGGCCTGCGCGCCGCTTCGCCAGGCCGGTGATGGTGTTCAACCTCCACGACCAGTTCACGACGCTGCGCGCCCAAGGCAAATATGAAGGCATGCGCGAGAAGATTCTGGTGCGCGACGAGGCGCTCGCCGGCTCGCGCAACCCGATGCTCGCGCGTCACGGCGAATCGAGCGAAGCACGACAGTACAGCGGCCGCGTCGTGGACGAGAGCTGGCGCTGCCCGTTTCACTACGCGGGCAAATGACCGACATCGTCATCCCCGAGCGCAGCGGCACGGCCTTTCGCCTTGCCGCCGGCCAGATGCTGCGGGTGATCGACCCGCGCGGCGAGCAGGTTTCCGACCTGCTGGCCTTCAACGCCGCCGACATCGACGAGGTGATCTCGTCGGGCCGCACGCTCGATTATGCCGAGACGATCTACCTCACGACCGGGCACACGCTCTATTCCAACCGCTCGCGGCCGATGCTGGAGATCGTCGAGGACACGGTCGGCCGCCACGATTTCCTGCTGACGCCGTGCTCCTATGACACATTCCACCACTTCTACCCGACGCTGGAGCCGCACCGGGGCTGTTTCGGCAACCTCGCGGCGGCGCTGGAGCCCTATGGCGTCACCCCCGATCGCATCCCGACGGCATTCAACTGCTTCATGAACGTGCCGGTCGACGGCGAGACCGGCAAGCTCCGCGTGCTGCCGCCGATCAGCCGCGCCGGCGACCATATTTCCTTTCGCGCCGCGATGGATCTGGTGATCGGGCTGACCGCCTGTTCGGCGCCCGATTCGAACGGCGGCACCTTCAAGCCGATCCACTATCGCATCGAAGGCTGACCGCCCCTCGCCCAAGTCGCTGGAAATACGCGGCGAACACCTTATATACCGAGCATTATGGAACCCTGCGCCACCCCCACGGTCAAAGGCCGGCCGCGCGAATTCTGCACCGACGCGGCGCTCGCGGCGGCGCTGCGCGTGTTCTGGAGCAAGGGCTATGAAGGCGCGTCGATGGCCGAGCTGACGGAGGCGATGGGCATCACCAAGCCCAGCCTCTACGCCGCGTTCGGCAACAAGGAATCGCTCTTCCGCAAAGCGCTCGACCTCTACGAGAACGAGAAGCTCGACTACATGCGCCAGGCACTCGACGCGCCCACCGCCCGCGAAGTGGCGGCGCGGCTGCTCCGCGGCGCGCTCGCCAACCAGACCGGCCAGAACAGCCCCAAGGGATGCCTGGGCGTGATCAGCTCGATGGCGTGCGGGGCGGAGGCCGAATCGATCCGTCAGGAAGTGATCGCGCGGCGCGTGTCATCGCAGCGCGCGGTGCTCGACCGCTTCGAACGCGCCAAGACGGAGGGCGACCTGCCCGCGGATACCGACGTTCAGGGTTTGGCAAGTTACCTCATGGTGATCCTGCAGGGCATGGCGGTGCAGGCCGGGGCCGGCGCGTCGTGCGCCGAGCTGGAGCGGCTGATCGACACCAGCCTGGCGATGTGGCCGGCGCCCGAGGCGGCGCACGCTCGATCGGTGGCGGAGCGCGCAACCGCATAAAAACATACCGGCCGGTATGAAAACCGCTTGACCCAGCAGCGGCAGAGTTCCATACCGCTTGGTACGGAAGCGGTCGCCAAGTGGCGCACAGGCGCTGTCCGCCACTTGGGAGGTTGCAATGGCTTATATGGCGTTTGGCGAGCAGCCCGGCGGCACCGTCCTCGACCGGCCGGTCGCCGCGCCGATCCGCGCCGCGTGCACCGGCATGGAGGGGTTCTCCGCGCTGGAATGGTCGGTGGTGGCGCTCGCCGAGCGCGATACGTTCGCCAGCCTGCGTGCGCCGGGCCGCGTCGCCATGGCAATGGGCGCGCTGTTCGGGGACCGCCACAATCCGCGCCTTGCCGATCCCAAGCTGGAGGCGCTTCGCCGTATCGCGGTGCTGAGCTGGCACCATGGCTTCGCGGTGCACAGCCGCGACGTCCGCGACTTCGTCGCCGCCGGCTTCAGCCTCGAGCAGTATGAGACGCTGGTCGCGAGCATCGGCGCCGCAAAGGCGAAGCGGCCGCACCGCCGGCGCTAGGATCGGCCGATCGCCCGATTTGCAGGCAAGATGGTAAGCAGATCGCAACGCCTTGCCGGTTAGACGGACGGCTTAGCTGCCGTGCCTCGGCGGCATCGCGAGGTTGCCGACCGTGAATGCTCTCAGCTCCGTCCTGCCCAGCCGTTCGTACCATCTCAACGTGTCCGCGCGCGGTTATCAGGTGCTGTTCCGGGCGGACGAGACCAACCGCTGCCCGGGCTGCGGTCATTCGCAATGGATCGTCGGGCGCATCACCGCCGAATGCTGCTTTTGCGGCACCGCGCTAGCGCTCGCCGATTCGGAGTGGAGCGGGATGGGGCCCAACGCCGCGCAGAAGGCGGTGACGCTGCACGTCGTCGAGGGGCCCCGCTTCAAGCCGTCGAATAATCGGCGCGAGGTGCGGGTTGCCGAGCACGGCCGCGTGCTGGGCCTGTACATCAACGGCGCGTCGCATCCGTTCGCGGTGCACAATTCGTCACCCGGCGGGATGATGGGCGAGGCGCTGCCAGAGATCGCCAACGCCGAATCGCTGTTCGTCGAATTGGAAGACGGCACGCGTCTGCCGGCCGTGCTCAAGTGGACCGACGGCGAGTTCGCGGGCCTCGCCTTCGTGGCCGGCGAGCCCGCCGCCTAGGCGCTGCTGTTAACGGGCGGTGGCGGGCGGCTGCTGGGCGCCGGGTCCGGCGGGGTGCGACCGCGTCACCCTGGACGCGAAGATTCCGATCAGCACCAGCGCGATGACCAGCGCGGCCAGCGCCCATAGCCCCAGCCGTCTCGCCGGCTTGTCTCCCGATTCGCTTCCCGCCACCGCGATTCTCCCGTTCACAGGCGGCCTCAACGCGCCGCTCGCGCTCCGGTGCCGTGAGGGGCAGCGGATCAGGCCACCATGTCGCGGATCGACTGGGCGATCTCGCGCGGCGTGGCTGCGCCCTTGGCGAAGAACCGGTGCCCCGCCGCGGCGAGCTGGCGATGCTGGCTCAGCGTGATCTCGCAGCTCGACAGCACCACCAGCGGCACATCCTTAAGGGCGGTGTCGGCGGACAGCCGCTCGATCACCTCGAAGCCGTTGAGGCCGGGCATCGCAAGGTCCAGCACGATGGCGGAAGGCGGCGCCTCCGTCGCCATCGACACGCCCTCGATCCCGTCGCTCGCGCGCCGCGAGGAAAAGCCGAGCTGCTCCACCATGCGCTTGACGAGTTCGGCGGCATCGTCGTCGTCGTCGATCACCAGCACGTCGCCGCTCGCCTTCCCGCGGTACACGCCGATCGTGCGACGCAGCTGCTCTTCGCCGATCGGCTTGCGCAGATAGTCGGAAGCGCCGGCGCCCAGCGCGCGCGCGCGGTCGTCGTCGACGGTGATCATCACCACCGGCGTCGCCGCGATCGCCGGGTCGGCGCGCAGCTCCTTCAGCAGTTCGTAGCCGCTGCGGCCGGGCAGGATCGCGTCGAGCAGGATGAGTTCGGGCTTGTACGAGCGCGCCAGCGCCAGCCCCGCCTCGCCCTCGGCGGAGGTCAGCACCGCATAGCCGAACCGGTGCAGCCAGCGGCTCATCAGGTCCAGCGTCGCCTCGTCGTCGTCGATCACCAGCGCCAGATGCTCCGCCGCGCGTGGGCGCGTGCCGGAGACGTCGGGCTTCACCGCCAACGTGGCCGCCGCCGCGTCGCCGGCGGGATCGGCCATCGGGCTCATCGGCAGGGTGAGGGTGAAGATCGAGCCCAGGCCCGGCTGGCTCTCCACCGTGCAGTCGCCGCCCATCATCCGCGCCAGCCTGCGCGTGATCGCAAGGCCGAGGCCGGTGCCCGCCGCCGGGCGCCCCGGGCCGTGCTGGTTGCCGTGAAACGCCTCGAACAGCTGATCGAGATGGTCGGCGTCGATGCCGACGCCCGTGTCCGCCACCTGGAACCGCACCGCCGGCAGCAGGCCGTGACGCACCGGCTCGACGATCAGCGACACCTGGCCGTCGCGGGTGAACTTGAACGCGTTGCTCAGAAGGTTGGCCAGGCACTGCCGCACCTTGCCGGCATCGCCCACCAGGATCGCGCATTGCTGAGACAAGGCGAAGCCGAATGTGTTGCCGTTGCCCGCGGCCTCGTCTGCGCAGTCGGCGATCACCGCCTCGGCCACCGCCTTGATGTCGACAACGCTGCGTTCCAGCGTGGTCTTGCCCGCCTCGATCCGCGACAGGTCGAGGATGTCGTTGATCAGCGCCAGCAGGTTGCGGCCGGCCTGCTGGATGCGCTGGAGGTCTTCGGCAACGGCCGTGTTGCCGGTGTCGAGCGCGTCGTCATGGAGCAGCAGGGCATAGCCGAGGATGGCGTTGAGCGGCGTGCGCAGCTCGTGGCTCATGTTGGCGACGAAATGGGAGCGCGCCAGCTCCTACTGGTCGGCGCGGGCTTGCGCATCCGCCAGCTCGGCGACGATGGAGCGCGACTGGCGCTCCACGCCCCGCATGCTCCTGGCGAGCAGCGCGAGGTCCGCTTCCACTTGTCGGCGATGGAGCGGCCGTCCCGCGAGGCAATGCAGCCCCTCGGGCACCGTGTCGCCCGCGGCGACGATCTGGGAGAGCAACAGCTCCACCGGCAGCGCAAGGGCGCGCGAGATACGCGCCGCGATCCCGCGGGTGGCGATGGTGGCCGCGACGCCGCCGACCGCAAGCGCACCTAGCAGCGCTACGGCCACCGCGCGCACGTCCGGTGCGTCGGTGACCAGCAGCCCGGCGAGGCCGGCGGCGGTGGAGCAGGCGATCACGCCGCCAAAGGCGCGTCCGACCGGCAGCGCCACCGACCGCCTGACCGTCAGGTACAGCGCGTCTGTATCGACGATCTCTGGCGCGAACCGTTCGTGCTTCATGAGCGGCTCCGGGCCAGGGGGTGCATGCGCTGGGTCAGGCGGCGCGCCGGACGGCGGCCGCCGCCTCGTCCTCGCGGCGCTTGGCGTCCTTGATCGGAATTTCGATGGTGAAGCTGGTGCCGACGCCGCGCTGCGAGCGCACGTCGATGGTGCCGCCCATCATCTGGCAGAACCGCTTGGTCAGCGCGAGGCCGAGGCCGGTGCCGCCGAACTTGTTGACGGTATCGTTTTCCGCCTGGCCGAAATCGTCGAAAATCCGGTTCAGCCCTTCCGGGCTCATGCCGATGCCGTTGTCGGTGACTTCCAGCACCATCACGTCGCCCCGCTCGGTCGGCTTGCGCAGCACGGTCAGCATGATCGTGCCCTTGGTGGTGAACTTGGCCGCGTTGCTGAGCAGGTTGAGGATCGACTGGCGGACCTTGAGGGCGTCGAGCTCCATGGTGCCGAGATTCTCGGGCATGTTGACGATCATGCGGTTGTCGCGCTTGCCGACCAAGGGCGAGGCGGTGGCGATCACTTCGTTGACCAGCGACGTCACCTCCACCGGCTGGGTGGACAGTTCCAGCCGGTTGGCCTCGATCGACGACAGGTCGAGCACCTCGTTGACCAGCGCCAGCAGGTGGCGCCCGGCGGTATGGATCCGGTCCAGGTCCTGCATCTTGCGATGAGCGCCGTCGCGATCCTCGAACGTCTCGCGCAGCATCTCGGCATAACCGATCACCGCATTGAGCGGCGTGCGCAGCTCGTGGCTCATCTTGGCCAGGAAGATCGACTTGCGCTTGCTGGCGAGTTCGGCCGCCTCCATCGCCTCGCGCAGCAGGCCGAGTTTGCCGCGCTGGTCGATCGTCTCCTGCTCGAGCCGGAGGCTGAGCCGCATCACCGTCTCGTAGTAAAGCGAAAGCAGCGTCATGTAGCTCAGCGCCGCGAGGATCGAGAAGGTGTTGGCGACGCGCAGGCTGTCCGGATGGAGCAGCGTCGGGAACGCCCCGAGCCACAGCCGCATGCCGAAGAACCCGCCCAGCTGCAGCGCCACGCCAACCAGCACCATGGTGATCGATTCGGAGAGGTAGAAGAAGCCCAGCACCATGGCGATCAGGAACCAGGGCAGGAAGGGCGAACTGATGCCGCCGAAGAAGAATGAGCCGAAGAGACTGAGGCCCACCAGCATCTGCACGGAAAAGAACGCCGCGGGGCGCAGCGAGCCGCTCTGCCGCAGCATCAGCGGCGTGAGCAGGAAGCTCAGCACCATCGCCTCGGTGCACCAGAACTGCCAGCTCGCGCCGGCGCTGGTCTGCGACAGGAAATACGTCACCGATTGGCCCATCAGCGGGCCCATGAGGTGCAGCATCACGAAGGTGCGCGCCATCATCCGGTCGGAATCGGTCTCGCGGATCGCTGGCGGAATGAACCAGTCGATGATGCGATAGAACAGCTTGTCCATTCCGGACCCCCACTCGGCAAGCCCGCAGCGATAGGGGGTGATGCTTAACAAACGGCGAACCGCCTGCTTTACGCGCCGTTAACGGCTTTTCACCTACAGCCGGGGCGTGTGGCAACGGCGGTTCTGGCGCCGATGTCGTGGTGGGAACAGGGGGCCGGGCTTGTGCAGATCGTGAAGGGCGTGCCGCGCGGCTTCAGCCTCAGTCACCTGCTCGATCATTTCATCCCGGCGGACATGCAGGTCAACGCCGAGACGCACCGCCGCGCGCGGATGTTCATGCTCAGCCACGTGTTCGGCCCGATCCTGGGCAACACGCTGCCCTTGTACCTGGTCGTGATGAACATCTCGCGCGATTACCGCGCGGCCGTGTTCTTCGTCTCGATCCTGCTGTTCTGGGCCTATCCGTTCGCGCTGCGGCGCACGCGCCGCTACCAGCTGCTCGCTTTCCTGTCGGTGCAGAACCTGATCTTCTGCGCGCTATGGGCGTGTTATGCCTATGGCGGCGTGTCGTCGCCGTTCCTGCCGTGGATCCTGATCTTTCCGCTGCTCGCGTTCCTGTACCTGCCGCCGCAAGGCAGGGTGCGCAACCTCCTCCTGGCGCAGATTTTCGGCAGCGTGTTCGTGTTCCTGGGGCTGTGCTTCGGCGGTCGCGAGCTCCCGTTCGTGGACCTGAAGGAGCTGCAGGTCATCGGCATGATCTCGATGGCCTCGGTGGCGATCTATTTTGCGATGATGTCGCTCTACTTCGCCAAGATGTTCCACGAACAGCGCGAGTTCGCGCACGAGCTCAACTCGTTGGTGTCGACGTCGGACAATCTGCGCAACCTCACCGCCGCCGCCAATCAGGCGAGTGCCGCCAAGGCGGACTTCGTCGCCGGCATGAGCCATGAACTGCGCACGCCCTTGAACGCGATCATCGGCTACAGCCAGCTCTTGCTGGAGGAAGCGCGCGACGAGGACGACGAGGAGACGGTTGCCGACCTCGGCTACGTCCACAAGGCGGGGTCGGCGCTGCTGGGCCTGATCGACGACATCCTGTCCTATTCGCGGATCGAGGCGGGCAAGATGCCGCTCAACCCCAGCTACGACATGGCGCAGAGTTACATGGAGCGGTGGCTGCACGACGTGGAGCCGGTGCTCGCTGCGCAGGGTTTCACGATCGATATGGTCGGGCAGCGCGGCCTCGACCATCCGCTGCTCACCGACTGGACGGCTGTGGGGTCGACGGTGAAGCACCTGATCTCCGGCATCGTGAGCCAGAACAGCGGTGGCCGGCTGGCGATGGCGCTGGCGCCGCGCGGGCGGGGCCTCCAGTGGACGCTGACCGACTATGCCACCACCGGCGAGGCGCGCGCCGTCGCCATCTCGCAGGAGATGTTCGAGCACAGCAACGACATGTCGGCCAGCAAATACGGCGGCACCGGCATCGAGATCGCGTTGGCCTACAAATATGCCCAGCTGCTCGGCGGCAGCATCGAATCGGTGACGCTCGCCGATGGCCGCCCCGCCACCCAGTTTTTCGTTCCAGACCGTTCGCCCCTGCAGCAGCTCGCCGCCTGACGCCCCGCGTTCAGCCCGTCGAGCCCGACATTCCACGAAGGACCGTTTTCATGACCAAGATCCTGATCGTCGAAGACAATGAGATGAACCGCGACATGCTCCAGCGCCGGCTGGAGCGTAAAGGCTACGAAGTGGTCTGCGCGGTTGACGGTCCCCAGGGCATCGCCATGGCCGCGGCGGCTCAGCCCAACCTGATCCTGATGGACGTCGCGCTCGGCGACATGGACGGCTGGGAAGCGACCACCGCCATCCACGCGAACCCCGCAACCGCGAAGATCCCGGTGATCGCGCTCACCGCACACGCGCTGGAAAGCGATCGGCTGAAGAGCATCGAAGTGGGCTGCGTCGATTTCGAAACCAAGCCCGTTTCCCTGCCTCAGTTGCTCGAAAAGATCGAACAGCACGCGCGTTAAATCTATCTGTTAACCATGGCTGCTCCGCAAACGTTATGAGTTGCGGCGCTAAGTTCTCCGCACAGTTCAAGAGAAGCGGGGTTGTCATGAGTGACGTGGGGAACGGCGGAGCGGTGTTCGATGCGCTCGGCGGCAGCATGCGCGACTTCCGGTATCTCCCCGGTGCCAACATGCTCGATCGGGTCGACGCCTTCTACCAGTGGCAGGAAACCCGCCGCGCCGCCGGCGTCTGGCCGCTCGGCCGCTCCACCGAACATGGCGCGTTCAGCCGCGCCGTGGCGCGCACCGACCAGGGCGAGCTGTTCCAGGGCGTCAACTTCGCCAGCCAGGATTACCTCAGCCTCAACTCGCATCCCGCGATCCTCGAGACCGCGATCCAGACGATGCGCGATTATGGCGTCCACAGCGCCGGCTCGCCCGCGCTGGTGGGCAACACCAGCCTGTCGATCGCGCTCGAAAAGAAGATCGCCGCGTTTCTGGGCTACGACAACGCCGTCATCTTCCCGACCGGCTGGGCCGCGGGCTTCGGCGTCATCAAGGGCCTGGTGCGCCCGTCCGATCACATCGTCATGGACGCGCTGAGCCACGCCTGCCTCCAGGAAGGCGCACAGGCCGCGACCCGCAACATCCACCTGTTCCGCCACAACCTGGTCGACACGGCGCGCGAGAAGCTCGCGAAGATCCGCGCGACCGATACCGAGAACGGCATCCTGCTCGTCACCGAGAGCCTGTTCTCGATGGACTCGGACACGCCCGACATCCCGGCGCTGCAGGAGCTGGCGCACGAGTATAACGCGACGCTGGTGGTCGACGTCGCGCACGATCTCGGCAACCTGGGCCCCACCGGCCGCGGCATCATCGAGATCCAGAACATGCTCGGCAAGGTCGACGTGGTGATGGGCAGCTTCTCCAAGACCTTTGCGTCGAACGGCGGCTTCGTTGCCGCCCGCGGCCGCGCGGTGAAGGAGTATATGCGCTATTACTCCTCGCCCAACACCTTCTCCAACGCGATGTCGCCCGCCAGCGCCGCGATCGTCGGCAAGGCATTCGACATCATCGCCTCGCCCGAGGGTGCGGTGCTGCGCGACGAGCTGATGGGCAACATCAAGATGCTGCGCAGCCTGCTCAACGGTTGCGGCCTCGAGGTGTATGGCGATCCGTCGGCGATCGTCTGCGTCAAGATGGGCAGCGAGGCACTGGCGCGGCTCACCGGCCGCCGCCTGCCGTCGCTCGGCATGCTTGCCAACCTGGTGGAATTCCCCGCCGTGCCCAAGGGCCAGGCGCGCTTCCGCCTGCAGGTGATGGCCAAGCACAGCCAGCACGATATCGTCGATGCGGTGCATCGCCTCTCCACGGCGATCGCCGAGGCGAACGAAGACGTCGCGGCGCTGGAGAACGGCACCGCAACCCTCGCCACCATCGACGCCGACCGGCCGCTTCCCGCGACCGCCCCGGTGACCGAAGCGGTCCCCGGCGCTCCCGCGCAGGCCAACGACCGCCGCCGGTCGCTCGCCGCCTAGCCTTTACGCGACGTTTACCAAGCGTCGCTACGGTGCGCGGGTGAAAGGAACCGTCACGATGATCAAGAACCATGTGCTCGCCTCGGCAGGCGTCGCCGCGCTGCTGGCCGCCGCACCCGCGGCCGCACAGCAGGCGGGGGACGCCTTCGCCCGCGTCGCCGCGTCGCGCACCAAGCTCGTCGACCACGGCGAAATCCGGATCAACGGCACGCTCGATCCCGATGCCGGGTACGAGACGCGCGAGTCGTTCCACGGCACGGTGACCGGCGGCTATTACATCGTCGACCATTTCGCGCTGGAAGCGTCGGTGTCGACGCCCGCGACCACCAATAACATCCCGGCGGGCTCGCTGGCGGGGACGCCCAATCTCGGCGACGATGAGTTCACCATGCTCACGTTCGGCGCCAGCGTTCACCCGTTCAAGGGGCCGATCTCGCCTTATGTCGGCGGCGGTTTCCAGCTTCACCTGACGACGCAGGAGCGTGACGGGCTGGCGGTGGGCCTTAACGTGCCGAACGCCAACGGCCCGTACGTGCAGGCCGGCGTCGACGTGAAGCTTTCCCCACGCTGGGGCGTGTTCGCGGACGTGCGCAAGGCGTTCTACGACACCAAGGCGACCGGGCTGCTGCCGCTCGACGCCACCATGACTCAGTTCGCAGCCGTGGACGCGGGGGCCGTGCTCGATCCGCTGACGATCCAGCTCGGCCTCACCGCCCATTTCGGCTCCGCTGATAGGGCGTCGGCGAATGAGCCGATCGGCACCGACACGACCAAGTGGACGATCCGCGGCGGCCTGACATCGCTCCGGCTCGCCGACAAGGTCGCACTCAACGTCGGCGGTGCGCCTTATCCCGGCGCCGCCCTCTCGACCTTCGAGCACCAGACGGTGTCGGTGCAGGTCGGCCGCTTCCTCACCCCCAACATCGCGGTCAACGCCACCGTCGGCTTCCCGCCGACGATCGACATCTTCGGCGGCGGCAGCATCGGCGCGCTGCCCAAGCTCGGCCGCGTCACCTACGGCCCGGTCGTGGCGACGCTGCAATACCATTTCACCCGCAGCGGCCGCGTGCGCCCCTATGTGGGTGCCGGCGCGGCCTACATGATCGTGTTCAACACCAAGGACGGCGCGTTCGGGAACCTCAAGGTCGGCAACGACCTCGCCCCGGCGTTCGAGGCGGGAACGGACATCATGGTCACCAACCGCTGGGGCCTCTTCGCCGACGTCAAGAAGGCGCTGCTCCGCCCCCGCACGTCCGGCCTGTTCATGGGCGCCAGCGTCGAGGGCAAGACCCGGCTCGATCCCTGGGCGTTCAGCGGCGGCGCCTCCTTCCACTTCTGATCCTCACCTCCCGGGGTGACATAGGGCCGGTCGGCGCGGGAGCGTCGGCCGGCCTCGCGTGTTGAGGGGGCATGGACCGCGACCCTCAACGCCCGCTCCGCCTCGGCTTCCCCGTCAAGGTGATGGGCCGGCCCGGCTTCAAGAGCAACGACACCCGCCGTTGGCAAAAGGGGCCGCACCTCAAGTGCAGCCTGGAGGAAGTCGACAAGATCCTCGACTATCTTCACGCCGAGAAGCTCGACATGTACCGGCTGTCGTCTGACCTCGCACCCTATGCGACCCACCCCGACCTGCCCCAGTTCCACAACATGGTCGCCGAAAGCGACGCCGAGCTGCGCGCGTTCGGGGCCAAGGCGCGCGCCTACGACATCCGCCTGTCGTTCCACCCGTCGCAATACGTCCTGCTCAACAGCCCCAACGACGAGCTGACACGCAAGAGCATCTGGGACCTTTCCAGCCAGGCCGAGATGCTCGACCGCATGGAACTGGACGACGAGGCGGTGATGATCACGCATGTCGGCGGCGTCTACGACGATCACGAGGCGAGCCGCGCGCGCTGGATCGACGGCTGGAACACATGCCCGGAGCATGTTCGCCGCCGGCTGGTGCTGGAGAATGACGACATCCGCTTTTCCGCCGCCGACGCCCTTTGGATTCACGAGCGCACCGGGGTTCGCCTGATCTTCGACTACCAGCATTTCTGGTGCCTAAACCCCGAGCGGCTGGAGATCCGCCCGACGCTGGAGGCGTTCCTGGCGAGCTGGCCCGAGGGGGTCCGCCCCAAGATCCACTTCTCCAGCCCACGCACCGAAATGCGCGAGCTGAAGCAAAAGATCACCGCCACCCAGCGCGCCGCCGCCACCGGCGGCAAGGTCCGCAAGGGCGAGACCCTGAAAGCCGCCGTCAAGGCCAACGCCCGCGTCCGCACGGTGCTGCGCCCGCCGATCTGGACGGGGCATGCCGACTTCACCAACCCGTTCGAGTTCGCGACCTTCATGCGCATGGCTGACGGCCTCACCTTCGACGTGATGATGGAAGGCAAGAGCAAGGACGTCAGCCTTCTGAAGCTGCGCCCCGACCTTCTCCGCTTCGCTCCCGACGTCGCCGCGCGGTTCGGCATCTACCCCGAGGACGCGGCGGCGCTCGCCCGCGACGAGGCCGCGCTCGACGGCGGCGTCGATGCGGAGGAGGAGCCCGACGTCGACGAAGGCGCCGCCGAGCTGGAGGCGGCAGAGTAATTCCGTCATCCCTGCGCAGGCAGGGATTCATGGCTGGGCGCGGTGGCACACTTGCCAGCGATAGGCCCCTGCCTGCGCAGGGGAGACGATCGCGGTCGCCTAAACCTCCCATTCAGCCGTATTCGGCAAAGTCTTGCGACAAATGGTGCCTACAGGCGCCGCTCTGACGGTTCGGGGAAGTTCGATGCGCAAGGTCACGATGGGCATGTTGATGGCGACGGCGACGTCGCTGGCAACGCAGCAGGCCGCCGCACAGCAGGCGCCGGCGCCCGCCCCGGCGGCGTCCCCGGCCACTCCCGCTCCCACGTCCGACCCCGCAGCCGCGACGGCGCAAGCGCCGGTCGGCACTCAACAGCCCGCCCAGGCCCCCGCCGCTGCGGCCGCCCCGGCCGACGACGCCGCCGATGAGCCCGACATCATCGTCCGCGGCCAGCGTAACCTCCCCGGCTCCGTGATCGGCGACATTCCGCCGGAGGAGCAGCTCGGCCCCGCCGACATCCGCTCCTATGGCGTCAGCACCGTGGCGGACCTCCTCAACGAGCTCGCGCCGCAGACGCGCAGTGACCGCGGCAGCGGCGGCGCTCCGGTGGTGCTGCTCAACGGCCGGCGCATCTCGGGCTTCCAGGAAGTCCGCGACCTGCCGACGGAGGCGATCGCGCGCGTCGACATCCTGCCCGAGGAGGTGGCGCTGAAATACGGCTATAGCGCCGACCAGCGCGTGGTGAACTTCGTGCTCCGCCGCCGCTTCCGCGCCACCACCGTGGAGCTCAACGGCCGCCTTGCCACCGAAGGCGGCCGCGCCATTCCGGAAGGCCAACTCGACCAGCTCACCATCCGCGGCCAGGGCCGGTTCAACATCCATGCCGAATACCAGTCGAGCTCGCCGCTGACGGAGGCGGAGCGCACCATCGCGGCGCAGTCGAGCCCGTTCGCGATCGGCGGCAACGTCCTCGTGACCGACCCGACGCTGGGCACCACCACCACGCTCGGTGTCCCCGCGTCTGCGGCGACCGGTGCGCAGGCGATCGGCGCGTTCACCTCCACCGCCAACCAGACCGATCCCGGCGCCTACCGCACGCTGCTGAGCGGCGCCCAGAGCTTCACCGCCAACGCGGTCTACGCCACCAGCCTGTTCACCAACATCAGCGCGACGTTCAACGGCGAGGTGGAGACCAACAGCAGCAAGGGCTATTTCGGCCTGCCGACGGTGGCGCTGACGGTGCCGGCCGGCAATCCCTACTCGCCCTTCCCGAACGCCGTCACCGTCGACCGCGCGATCGGCGGGTTCAACCCGCTGACCCAGCGCAGTTCCTCGGTCACCGCCCACCTCGGCAGCACGTTCAACGGCCAGTTCAGCAATGTCTGGCGCTGGTCGGTGACGGGCAATTACGACCATGTCGACAGCGAGACGTTCACCGACAACGGCTTCGACGTCTCCGCCTTCCAGGCGCGGCTCAACGCGGGCGATCCGACCGCCAATCCCTTCGGCCCGCTCACCCTCGGCGAGCTGGCGGTCGCGCCGGGCAATGTCGCGCGCTCGACGTCGAGCAACGGCGGCGCCAACGCGCTGGTCAACGGCACGCTGTTCCGGCTGCCTGCCGGCGCGATCTCCACCTCGATCCGCGTCGGCGCCTCGACCAGCGATTTCTCCAGCAGTTCGTACCGTGCGAACCTCACGGGCGGCACCGGCCCCACGACCACCAACGGCAGGGTGTCGCGCGACAGCGTCGACGGCCAACTCAACGTCGACGTACCGATCACCAAGCCGGCCGGCTTCGGCGGGTTCATCGGCGCGCTGTCGGTGAACGGCAACGTCGCGGTGAACCACCTGTCGGACTTCGGCACGCTCACCACCACAGGCTACGGCCTCAACTGGTCGCCGCTGCTCGGCGTCCGCGTGATCGCGTCGGTGACGGACCAGGACGATGCGCCCAGCGCGCAGCAGCTCGGCAACCCTCAGATCACCACGCCCAACGTGCGCGTGTTCGATTACATCAACGGCACCACCGCGACGGTGACGACGGTGAGCGGCGGCAACTCCGCCCTGCGCGCCGACAACCGCCACACCTTCAAGCTCGGCCTCAACCTCAAGCCGTGGAGCCAGAAGGATTTCACCGTCTCCGCCAACTACGTGAAGGCGCGCACCGACGATCCCATCGCCTCCTTCCCGACGCCCACCGCCGCGATCGAGGCGGCGTTCCCCGATCGCTTCACGCGTGTCGGCGGCGTGCTCACCCGTCTCGATTCCCGGCCCATCAACTTCGCGCGCTCCGAGCGGTCGGAGCTGCGCTACGGCTTCAACTTCTCGACGCCGCTCAAGTCCAAGCTCCAGAAGGAGATCGAGGCGTTCCGCAACGGCACCGGGCCGAACCCGTTCGCCGGCCTGCCCGGCTTCGGCCGGCGAGGGCCGGGCGGGCAGGGTGGTCCTGGCCAGGGCGGTGCTCAGGCCGGCCAGGGCGGGCAGCCACCGGCCGGTGACGCCCCGGCCGGTCAGCCGGGGGCGGGCGGGTTCGGTGGCGGCCGGCCGGGAGGGGGCTTCGGCGGCGGTGGCCCTGGTGGCGGCGGTCCCGGCGGTGGCGGTTTCGGCGGGCGTGGCGGCGGCTTCGGCGGTCGCGGCGGCGGCGCGCAGGCGGGCGGCCGCCTCCAGTTCGCCCTCTACCATACGTGGCACTTCACCGACCGGGTGCTGATCTACAACGGCGGCCCGGCGCTCGATCTGCTCAACGGCGATGCGATCGGCCAGAGCGGCGGTCAGTCGCGCCACGAGCTGGAGGGGCAGGCGGGCTACAGCAACAACGGCCTCGGCGCGCGGCTGTCGGTCAACTGGCGCAGCGGCACCACCGTCAACGGCGGCACGCCGGCGGACCCGACGACGCTCAACTTCTCCGGGCTCACCACCGCGAACCTCCGCCTCTTCGCCGATCTCGGTAATCGCCTCGATCTGCTCAAGAAGCACCCATGGCTGCGCGGCACCCGCGTGTCGCTGGGTGTCGACAACGTTTTCAACAGCCGCCAGGACGTCACCGACGCCACCGGCGCGGTGCCCAACAGCTACCAACCCGACTACCTCGATCCCCTCGGCCGCACCGTCCGCCTCACCGTCCGCAAGCTATTCTTCTAGGGTCCTCTCGTTCGCTGCGCATTCCCTTCATTCGCCGCGGCCCTACCCCACCTCCGTTCGCCCTGAGCGAAGTCGAAGGGCCGTCCTTCTTGAAAAGGAAGGGCGGTGCTTCGACAAGCTCAGCACGAACGGTATGGAGTAGCCAAAGGAGAGCCCCAGTGACCCAGCAACGCGCAATCTTCATCACCGGCGGCGGCTCGGGCATCGGCCGCGCCACCGCCCGGTTGTTCGCGAGCCGCGGCTGGCGCGTCGGTCTCGCCGACGTCGACCAGGCCGGCCTCGCCGAAACCGCCGCGCTGCTCCCCGACGGGATGGCGGAAACCTACCGCATGGACGTGCGCGACCGCGACGCGTGGGTAGAGAGCCTCGACGCCTTCACGCGGCCAAGCGACGGCCGCCTCGACGTGCTCCACAACAACGCCGGCATCGGCACCGGCGGGCCGCTCGCCGAGGCGAGCTTCGACGACATCGACCGCACCGTCGCGATCAACTTCACCGGCGTCCTCAACGGCGCTCGCATCGGCTACGCGTACCTCGCCCGGACCCCGGGGTCGTGCCTGCTCAACACAGCCTCCGCCTCGGCGATCTACGGCTCGGCGGGGCTCGCCACCTATTCCGCGACCAAGTTCGCCGTGCGCGGGCTGACGGAGGCGCTCGATGGCGAATGGCACGCCGCCGGCATCAAGGTGCGCGACATCATCCCCGGGTTCATCGAAACACCGCTGCTCGACAAGCCGATCGCCAATTCCAACCGCTCGATCCGCGACAACGTCGCCGCGATGGGCCTCGAACTCACCAGCGCTGAGACAGTGGCCGACGCCGCCTGGCGCGCCGTCCATGGCGACGCGCTCCACACCTACGTCGGCAAGACCGCCAACCGCCTCCGCTTCGCCGCCCGCTGGACCCCCGGCGCGCTGCGCAGGCGCATGCGGGGCCGGCGCGGCGAGGCATAGCTCTGCCTCGTTACGCACGTGAAACAACCGGCCTTGGGTGCCCCGGAGGAATCCTGATCGGGCCCTGCGTTGGCGTTACCTTGTCGTTACCTTCGGAGGCCCGTCAGCCCGCCTCGTCCACCGGCGAGACATCGACGCTGACCTCCATCGACTGCGCGCCGGAACCCAGCACCACGCCGTCCACCGGCGCGATCTCGGCATAGTCGCGGCCGATCGCCATCACGATATGGTCGCTCGCCATCCAGATGCCGTTGGTGGGGTCGAGCCCGATCCACCCCTGCACCGGCCCGCACCACAAGAGCACCCAGGCATGCGTCGCATCGGCGCCGACCAGCCGCTTCTGCCCCGGCGGCGGAAGGGTGCGGATGTAGCCGGAGGCATAAGCCGCGGGCAGGCCGGCGGCGCGCAAGCCCGTGATCATGATCTGCGCGAAATCCTGGCACACCCCGCGGCGGCCCAGAAAGGCGTCGTGCGGTGTGGTGTCGACCAGCGTCGCGGTGCCGTCGAACTCGAACTCGCGCTGGATGCGCCGGGCGAGGTCGATGCCCGCTTCCAGCGCGTTGCGATCGGACGCGAGGTCGGGCGCGCACCATTCGGCTATGGCGGCGTCGAGCGGGATCAGCGGCGACGGGTAGAGGTACATCGCCGGCCCTGCCGCCGACAGGTCGGTGCTCGCGCGCGCCATCGCGGCCACTTCGCCTAGCGTGGGATCTTCGGGGGTCGGCACCGGCACCAGCCGGTCCACCACCATCCGCGCCCGGCTCTCGATGGCGAGGCTCCGCACCGGCCGGTCCACCACCAGCCGCGTCACGTTGGCGAGCCCCGCCTCGGCGTGTGCGGGGCTGCACCGTCCTTCCGGCTCGACGTGGAGCGCATAGTTTTCCAGACGCTGCCCCGGCCAGTCGATCGGCTTGAGGCGCAGGTTGCACCGCGCGAACTTCACCTGCGCCCCATAGTCGAAGGTCGTCACGTGGCGGATATCGTAGATCATGGATTAGCCCGTACCCCAGCGCAGGCTCGGGTCTTAGCCCTAGATAGGCATTCGGGCGGGCAAATCACGCCAGCGTCAGCCCGCCCGCCCGCAGCGGCTCGGCGCCTTGCAGGAAATAGCGGTGCGCCACCGCCTCCGACAGCGCCGCTAGCCGTCGTTCGACCTCCCCCAACGTGTCCGCGTGGAGCGTCGCGGCCTGCGCCGTCGTCACCACCGCATGCAGCGCCGTCGCCAGCGCCTGTTGCGGCTCGGCCATGCCGTCGTCGGCCAGCACCGGCAGCGCCGCCAGATGCTCGACGATGGCTCGCGTCTGATAGGCGAGCGCGCGCGGATTGCCGGGATCGAGCGCGACCAGATCGACCACAGGCACCCGCGCCATGCCCGTAAGGTAGCGCTGGCGATAGCTGATCTGGCTGTCGGCAAGGTCGAGCAGCGTCGACAGGTCGTCGGCAGACGCGCCCGTCATGCCGAACAGCCGGGTCGCGCGCGCGATCGCCGCCGCGCGCTCGATCCGGCGCCCGAGATCATGAAACCGCCATGCGGCCGTGCGGCCCATGTGCTCCGCCGACAGCCCCGCGATGGCGGCATAGCGCCGCTGCAGCGAGCCCGTGCGGTCGAGCATGCCCCGATGGCTGGGGAAGGGCGCCTCCAGCAGCCGGATCATGTCCGCCGACAACCGGTCGCGCGAGCCCTTGCCGATCGCACGCGCAAGCCGGTTGATCGCACGCACCGAATGCGTCGCCTCGTCCTCCATCGCCGCCCGCGCGAAGGCGGTGATCGCCGGTCGGCCGAGCCCCGCCGGGTACGCCGCCGCCCCGCCCCCGACGATCAGGCCGACCAGCCGGCCGACCGTCTCGGGCGCCAGCACCGCCCCGGCATCCACGTCGATCGAATTTCCGAGCAGCACTCGAATCGCGCCGAGCAGCGCCTCGCCGCGCTCCAGATAGCGGCCCAGCCAGAAGAAATTGTCGGCGACGCGGCTCGGCAAGGTGCCGGGATTGCGCCGCACCGCCAGCGAGCTGGCGTCAGGCAGCAGCGACACGGGCGCGACCCGGTCAGGCCCGTGGACGCAAACGTCCGCCGACCAGGTGCCTTCGCCTAGCACCACCGCGCGGTCGTCCGCCGCCTCGCCGATCCGCGCGAAGCCGCCGGGCAGCACGACCCAGGCGCCGTCCCGCCCCCGTGCCGCGAACACCCGCAGCGTGAAGGGCCGGGCGACCAATTCGTCGCCGATCACCACCGGCATGGTGGACAGGCGGACCATCTCCTGTCCCACATAATCCTGCGGCCGCCGCTGGAGGTCGGCGAGCAGCGCCGCGCGCGCCGGACCCGCCAGTTCGCGGCCCGATACCGGCTTCGCGTCGGGCAGGCCGAGCGGTGCGGCGGAAAAGGCCGGGCCGATCAGCAGCCCGTCAAATTGCTTCTCCACATAGGCCCGCTCGCGCTCGCCGCCGCACCACCAGGTGGCGATGGTGGGCAGCTTGAGCGGCTCGCCGCGCAAGTGTTGCGCAAGCTGCGGCAGGAACGCGTGGATCGCCGGCATCTCCAGCACGCCCGCGCCCGGCGCGTTGGCGATCACCACCTCGCGTTCGGCAAAGGCGTCGATCAGCCCGGGCACGCCGATCTGCGAATGGGTGTCGAAGGCGAGGGGGTCGAGCAGGCGCGGATCGAAGCGCCGCCACACCGCATCGACGCGCTTCAGCCCGCCGATGGTGCGGACGTAGAGCTTGTTTTCCAATGCCGCGAGGTCCGCCCCCTCGACGAGCAGGAAGCCGAGATAGCGCGCGAGGTGCGCCTGTTCGGCATAGCTCGGGCTGTAGCGACCGGGGGTGAGCAGCCCGATGCGCGGATCGGTGCGGCGGCACAGCGCCGCCAGCCCCTCTCGAAAGGCGGCAAAGAAGGGGGCGTGGCGCTGGATATTGAGCTTGGTCTGCAAGCCACCCAGCGTGCGGCTGATCGCCAGCCGATTTTCCAGCGCATAGCCGGCGCCGGCCGGCGCGCGCAGGTGATCCGCCAGCACGCGCCACTCGCCGCTCGGCCCGCGCGCCAGGTCAACGGCGATGAAGTGGAGGTGCTTGCCGCCCGGGGGCTCGATTCCCGCCATCGGCCGGAGGAAATAAGGGCTGCCGGCGACCAGGGCTGCCGGCATCAACCCCCGCGCGGCGAGCTTGCCTGGTCCGTAGATATCCGCCGTCACGGCTTCGAGCAGTTCGGCGCGCTGGATCACCCCGGCTTCGATTTCGCGCCACTCCGCCGCCCCGATCAGCAGCGGCACCGGTGACAAGGGCCAAGGCCGTTCCTCTGCCTCACCGGCGACCCGGAAGCCGGTGCCGATATCCGCGGCGTGGCGCTGCACCCGCTCGCGGGCATGGCCGAGATCGTCCGAGCCGACTGCGGCGAGCTCCTCGAGCATCGTTGCCCAGGCGGGATGGTCCGCCTGGCACAGCACGTCGCCGCCGCCGACCCGTCCGCAGTAATCGGCGATCCAGCGATGCGCGTGCGTGGCGGCGTCGAACAGGGGAGCCGCCGGGGCCGCGGTCATCGTCGCCATGGCCGGTGCGATTCTCTCATTGGCACTGCTCCTTTCCCGTTCGCCCTGAGCTTGTCGAAGGGCTGTTCTTCTTCGCGCGCAGGAAGGGCAGGGCCCTCAGGCTGCCTGCCGAGGCAGGCGCTCAGGACAGGCTTCGACTTGCTCAGCCCGAATGGGAGAGTAGAAAGTCCGTGTTGCCGCGCAACATCTAAATCACAAATCCGGCAGCACCTGGTCGGCAATCCCCCAGCCCTCCAGCGCCCGGCTGCCCGCGCGCTCGATCAGCGTCGCGGCATCGCGGATGGTGTAGAGCGCTGCCGTCTCGATCTCGCGGAGCTCGGTCCACGACACCGGCGCCGCGACCGGCGCGTTAGGCCGTGAGCGCGCCGCATAGGGCATGATCGCCGTCGCGCCGCGCTGGTTGCGCAGGTAATCGACGAATATGCGGCCCACGCGCTTGGCTTTTGCCATGTTGGCGACGAACCGGTCGGGCTCCGCCGCCGCGAGCGCGCGGGCGAAGCGCTCGGCGAAGTCGCGCACCGCCGGCCATTCCGCCTGGGGCGTGAGCGGCACCACGACGTGGACACCCTTGCCACCCGAGAGCAGCGGGAAGCTGGTGAGGCCGAGTTCGGCAAGTTGGTTCTTGATGAACTCTGCCGCCTTGCGCGTTTCAGGAAAGCCCAGGCCCTCGTCGGGGTCAAGGTCGATCACGAGCCGGTCGGGTTTTTCCAGCGGGTCGATCCGCGAGCCCCAGCCGTGGAACTCGATCGTGCCCATCTGGACGCAGGCGATCAGCCCGTCGACGTCATCGACATAGAGGTAGTTCTCGCTGTGCCCGTCTTTCTCGCGCACCGGCACGTGGTGGACCCATTCGCCGAAGCTGCCGGCATCGTGCTTCTGGAAGAAGCACTGCTTGCCGCGCCCCTGCGGGCAGCGAACCAGACTGACGGGCCGGTTGCCGACCCAGGGCAGCATGATGGCTGAGACCTGCGCGTAATAGTCCGCCAGCTGGCCCTTGGTGACGCCGCCCTCCGGGAAGATCACGCGGTCCCGACTGGAGACCTTGACGTGCACCTCCGGCATCTCGGGCGCGGCCGGCAGGTCGGCGGTATGCTGCGGCGTCTCGACCACCACCTCCGCCGCCGGCTTGTCGCCGCGCAGGCCGAGAAAGCTCGGGTGGCGCAGTACCTTGTCGGGGGTGACCTCGGTGAAGGCGATCTCGGCGACCAGTTCGGGCTCGATCCACCGCGCGCCGCGGACCATCGCGCGCGGCGCCTTCACCGTCGGGGTGTCGCGCGCGAGCTTGTCCATCCGCTCGCGCAGGTCGTCCATGGTCGCGTGGTTGAAGCCGGTGCCGACCTTGCCGGCATAACGCAGCTCGCCATTCTCATGCACGCCGAGCAGCAGCGCGCGGAAGCCGCGGTTCTTCTCCGACGCGGTCCAGCCGACGATGACGAACTCCTGCCGAAGGATGCACTTGGTCTTGAGCCACGCCTTGGTCCGCGCGCCGCGGTAGGGCGCATCGGCCTTCTTGGAGACGACGCCTTCCAGGCCCTCGCGGCACATGGTCTCGAACAGCTTCTCGCCCTCGCCGATCACGTGCTCGGCATATTGGAGCCTCGCATCGTCCTCGCCAATAAGCGGCCGCAGCCTTTCCTTGCGCTCCACATTGGGCAGCGCGGTCAGGTCCTCGCCATCGAGTTCGAGCAGGTCGAAGGCGAACAGCGTCATGTCTCCGCCCGCGCCGATTGCGTCCTTGAGCGTCGAAAAGTCGGGCTTGCCGTCCTTGAACGCGACGATCTCCCCATCGATCAGCGCGGAGGCGACCGGCAGCTTGGCGGCAGCGTCGGCCACGCCGGCGAACTTGTCCGTCCAGTCGAGGCCGTTGCGGGTGAAGACCTTGGCCTTGCCCCCGCCCACCGCGATCAGCGCGCGGTAGCCGTCATATTTGACCTCGTGCAGCCAGGCATTGCCGCTCGGCACGGCATCGACCAGCGTACACAGTTGCGGCTCCTGGAAGTCAGGCATTTTGAGGGCCGCCCCGGTGCGCTTCGGCTTGGCCGCAGTTTTGGCAGGAGCAGCCTTGGCGGGTCTTCCCGCAAGTTTCGCCGTCGCCTTCTTGCCCGCCTCGATCTCCAGCATCGTGCGCCCCGTCGAAACGCTGGTCAGCGCTTCCTCCGTCAGCGTGTCGGTGCCGCCGGCGAAGGCGTCGTCGATCTTGCGGAGCAGCCAGTTCTCGTTCTTCTCGCGGCCGCGCGGCTTCAGCCGGATCATCAGCCACTCGCCCTTCATCCGCTCGCCATCGAGGATGAAGTGGAGGTGGCCCTCCACGAGGGTCTTGCGCGGGTCCTTGCCCTTCACCGACGACCAGGTGCCACGGTCCCACAGCATCACCGTGCCGCCGCCATATTCACCCTTCGGGATGGTGCCCTCGAAGGTGGCGTAGGAGAGGGGGTGGTCCTCCGTCCGCACCGCCAATCGTTTCTCGTTGGGATCGATGCTCGGCCCGCGCGTCACCGCCCAGCTTTTCAGCACGCCGTCGAGTTCGAGGCGGAAGTCCCAGTGCAGCCGCCTCGCGTCGTGCTTCTGCACCATGAAGCTGTTCCCGTTACCGGGCGCCAAGGTGCCGGCAGGTTCGGCGGTCTTGGTGAAGTCGCGCTTCGCATTGTAGCGTTCGAGTGGGTCGGCCTCAGCCATTCGCGGCCTTCTTGGCCGGCGCCTTCTTGGCCGCCGGCTTCTTGTCGTTCGCGGCCTTTGCCGGAGTCGCCTTCGCCGCAGCCTTGGCGGGTGACTTCTTGGCCGCCGGCTTTGCAGGGGCTGCGGGCTCAGGCCCGGCGCCGCCGGATTTCTCCATCGACTTCTTGAGCGCCGCCATCAGGTCGACGACGTTGGAGCCAGACCGCGCCGGCCCGGTGTCCTTGTCCTCGATGATCAGCTCGCCCTTGGCCTTGCGCTTGCGCTCGATCAGGTCCTTGAGCGCGTCCACATAGCGGTCGTGGAACTCCTGCGGCTCGAACGCCGCCGTCTTCTTCTCGATCAGCGCCTCGGCGAGGTCGAGCAGGTCCTCGTCGGGCTTGCCCTCCGGGATCTCGCGGAAATAGCTCTGCGCGCGGTTGACCTCGTCGGCATAGCGGAGCGTCTCCAGCACCATGCCGCGCCCACACGGTTTGAGGCTCACCACATACTCGCGTCCCCGCATCGCCAGCTGGCCGAGCCCAACCTTCTTGGTCCGCTTCAACGCTTCTCGCA
>Ga0210040_10001734_pt1 | contig 32240 bp, 24 predicted proteins | sample CryGeyCG12114_NA_FD_185462 | JGI IMG/M metagenome (GOLD analysis project Ga0210040, IMG submission 185462) | Groundwater microbial communities from aquifer - Crystal Geyser CG19_WC_8/21/14_NA (SPAdes) (version 2) | ecosystem: Environmental > Aquatic > Deep subsurface > Groundwater | place: USA...
GCCTTTCTCTCTCATATAATTCCCCTGCTAAAAGTATTTTTAGTTCTGGTTCATTTATATCCAAATTCTCAGGTAACGTTAGGCTTACTGTCCGCATAATTGAATGTTTTTTAAATATAACCGTTTTTTAGCATCTTTTGTTGTTTTTGCTTACGCCCAACGGACTGGTGTAAACGACGGCAAGGCCGTCGGCCGATGTGCCGTTTACACGTTGTTAGCGGTAGTTTTTATTTATTATAAATCTTTGCATTCCTTTATTTCCCTGAATTTTACTTTCTACTATCTCAATTGCAAATTGGTCATTTCTGTATTTTTCTATATTCTCTACTTCTAATTTCATTTGAACATCAATATCGAAGACCTTATTTAATACAAGTTGCTCTTCAAGATTCCCTTTTCCCTTCCCAAACTTATAGGTGTTAGTGCTTTGATAGGCATAGTTTTGTGAATAAATTCTGACGTTAAGTATTTCACTTGGAGAAAAGTAATAGTCTATTGAATCGATATATCTGATATGTTCTTTTGGTAATGCGTTAATTTTTGTCTTTACATTTTTATATTCTTTAAGAGTACGGGTTAAGTTAATTATTATCCTATCCAAGTATATAAAGCCTTCAGGGCCAAAATTTGGTCTATCCTTAAACGTCGTGTCGATTTGACTACTTATTGGTTTACTAAGCCTAGTTTGGGCATTTACAGAAGTTGACATTATCACTGCCAATAATCCAATCGTGGTTTTGAGAATTGTATGCATAGTTTTTATATGGTTTCTTAATTGTTGAAATTACCGCTAACGGACTAGTATAAACAACGAGCAAGGCCGTCGGCCGAAGCTTGATGTTTATACAGTGTTACCTGCTGTCTTTATTTCTGCGCATTATTTTTCATATAATCTGCAATTAATTTCTCATTTGTATCGTCACTTTTTGAAAGTGCATTAATAATTCTTTCCTGCTCATTTTCAGTTTTGTTTTGGCTCAGCTTTTTCTTTGCTTGTAAGTCTGTAACTATAATGTCAAAAGCTACAATGCCTTTTATGAGTCCTGTTTTATAGTCGCTTGGCAAATTATCCCATTGTTGTTTATATGAGATTTCGTAGTTATCAATGGTTCTTTCAAGTATATCAATGACTTTATCAGTCTCAGTTATGAGTGTGCCTTGTCCATAGGCATGTACTGAAATGTAGTTCCAAGTCGGTACATTTAATTCTTTGTCATAATGCTTTGGAGAAATATAGGCGTGAGGTTCTGTGAAAATTACCAATATCTTATTATTTTCAATGTCTTCCCATTGCGCGTTTGCCTTTGCAAAATGCGAAGTAAGAACAATATTCTCGTCTTTAACAGTTACTAGGAAAGGTAAGTGTGTTGCTATTGGGAAACCGTCTTGGGCAGTAATAATTGTCGCAAAACTAAACCTTTTCATAAATTTAACAATTTCTGTTCTGTCTGTTAGTAAATTGCTTTTTGGAATGTACATAAGTTTCTACTTATAATTTTTATTGTTACAGTCATTTATAAAATTGCAGGTAACTTGTAGATAAACGGAGTAGTTCCGGTTATCAGCAATTTATTTGGTGTAAATTAGATTATCATTGCCTTAAGTTAAAAACAATATACTTTGTTGCATTTACCAAAGTCGCATCGCTAAATAAGGTAAAATAAGATTCTATGGCCTGTATAAATAAGGATTAAGTACCCACGCGAGTAAAATGGTACAACCAAAGATATAGCGAAAGCTCCGCTTCTGTTTTAGAAGAGGCAACAGTGTTGGTGTTAAGCCAAGATTATGCTCCGAATATTTATTTTAGCTTAAATAGAGTTATCTGCCTATAATTTTATCCATTACCCAGGCCGTGCGCGCCGCCGATTTTCCATTGCTGGGACAAGTACCGTTTCCCAGAAGTTGCTGTACCATATCCGTTATAAAAGGCTGCTGCACATGCTCCGGATAAGGAATTTTAAAGGTTTGCCGTCCGGCTTCATTTTCCAGTTCAATTACATCGTTGCCAAAAGCCGAAAAAACCAGCCGGCCTTTACTCCCTACTACTTCGGTACGATCGGTGCGGGCGCTTTCTCCTACCGTGAAACACCACAGCCCCGTACCCATTACCCCGGAGGCAAAAGAGAAATTGGCACTTACAATATCTTCGGCGGAATATAAACCAGCTTGGTTTGCCGCCTGCCCCTGTACGTTTGTAATCGGGCCGAAAAAGAAGTCGAGCAGGTCCAGTTGGTGCGAGGCCAAATCAAAGAACAAACCACCACCGGCTATTTCGGGTTGCAACCGCCAGGGTAAGTTGCCGGCTTGTACATCCGGCGCTACGGGGTGATATAAACCAACATTTACCAATCTAACTGCTCCAATGGCACCACTATCCAGCAGTTCTTTTATCTTTTTAAAAATAGGCTGGCTCCGGCGGTAATAAGCTACAAAAAGCGGCACCTGTGCTTCTTCGCAAGCCGCTATCATGGCCTGGCACTCGGCTAACGAACGCGCCATTGGTTTTTCTACGTAAACCGGTTTTCCCGCTGCCGCTACCCGCAAGGTATAGTCGGCGTGCGAATCGGGAGGCGTAGCAATATAAACGGCATTTACGTCCGGGTCATTTATCAAGGCATCCGCATCGGTGTACCAACGCGGTACCTGGTGGCGGCGGGCATAATCGGCGGCTTTTTCGGCATTGCGTCGCATAACAGCTACCAGTTCCGAACCCGGTACTTTCGAAAAGGCCGGACCGCTTTTTACTTCGGTTACGTCGCCGCAGCCAATTATTCCCCAACGTATTTTTTCCATTGTTTTTCCTTTACTTTGTTTTATCTGTTTCTAAACCGGCCCGTAAGCACGTTATAATGGCAAGCCTATGATCTGTCGGTGGCTAAATTAAAGAATTAGCATTAATTATAAAGAACCGGTATGCCCAGCTACGAAGAAAATATATTACAGGAACTCCGCACCTGGCAGCACCAGATGTTGCAGTCGCCTTCTTTTACCAATAAATTATCACGGAAAGTACAGCAAAAAGTAAATAGTTATATTCCGGATAAAGTACACCAAGCTATTACGACTACCATTAAACAAATGGTGCGGGCGATGTTGTTTGGAGCTAACCTCACCACACGTAAACCTTTAGTGGATGTAGCACTGCCAGCCCAGGAAGCAATGGTTTTGGAGCGGATTAACTTTTATAAAGCAGCTGCTGCCGCCGAAGGTGGCGTTACGGGTGCGGGCGGTATCTTGCTGGGCTTAGCTGATTTTCCTTTACTTTTAAGTTTAAAGCTGAAAATGCTTTTTGATATTACGGCTCTTTACGGCCATTCGGCAGACGATTACCGGGAACGGATTTATATGCTACATATTTTTCAGCTGGCCTTTAGCAGCCACGAACACCGCCGGCATATATATTTACAAATGGTAAACTGGGAATCACAAAAACAAAACCTGCCCGCAGATATTCACCAGTTCGATTGGCAAACGTTTCAGCAGGAATACCGCGACTACATTGATCTGGCCAAAATGGCCCAACTCATTCCGGTTATCGGGGCGCCGATAGGTGCATTGGTTAATTACCGCTTACTCCAAAAACTAGGCAAAACGGCCATGAACGCCTACCGGATGCGGTGGCAAGAATCTATTAATCAACAACTTCATTCCTAATCGAGCTTTTGTTGGTATAAGCTGAAATTTATAATAGGACAAAAATAATTCTATATTTTTCGTAGGTGTAATTTCAAAACCCCTGCCCTCCTAAAACAGGAGGGGAACTTTTAGACTAATTTTTAATACAGCTTAATGGTACAGTTATAATCGTCCAACTACTTACTTTAACAGAAACTTTTTAAGCTAGCCTTACCTGCCCATTTCCTTTTACCACCCATTTGTAACTCGTTAGCTCTTCCAATCCCATCGGGCCGCGCGCGTGCAGTTTTTGAGTACTGATACCAATTTCGGCGCCTAAACCAAACTGGGCCCCATCGGTAAAAGCCGTAGAAACGTTCGCATAAACAGCAGCGGCATCTACTCCATTCAGGAATTTCTCTATATTACCGGTATCTTCCGAAATGATGGCTTCGCTGTGTTTGGAACTGTATTGGGCAATGTGCGCCAAGGCAGCATCTAAGTTGTTTACAGTTTTTATCGCCATTTTCAAAGACAGGAACTCCGTACCGAAATGTTCGTCGGTGGCAAGGGTTAAAAGTTCGGCGGGGTAAGTTGCTTTTAAAGCATCGTAAGCAGGTTTATCTGCAAATAGCTGTACTCCGGATTGAGCTAACGGAGTTGCCAAAACGGGCAAATCTACTAACCGGTTTTGATGAATCAGGAGGCAATCCAGGCTATTGCAAACGCTTACACGACGGGTTTTCGCGTTGTGGATAATGGCTTGGCCTTTTTCCAAATCAGCTGTTTCATCGAAGTAAGTATGTACAATGCCAGCTCCGGTTTCGATGACGGGTACTTTGGCATTTTGCCGCACAAAATTTATTAAAGACTGGCTTCCCCGGGGAATAATGACATCTACGTAACCTACGGCCTGCAACAGGGCTTCGGTGGCTTCGCGGTCGGGCGGCAATAAGGTGGCGATACCGGTATCTAGCTGGTGCTGGCGGAGCACCTGGTGAATAACCGTTATAATAGCCTGGTTAGATGCCGCCGCATCGCTTCCACCTTTCAGCACGCACGCATTTCCGGCCATTAAGCAAAGGGCAAAAACATCGAAGGTAACGTTAGGCCGGGCTTCATAAATAATACCTATTACGCCCAAGGGCACGCTAACTTTGGTAAGCTCCAGTCCGTTGGGCAGCTCTTTTTGCAACAATACTTTGCCCAGCGGCGAAGGCAGGCCGGCCACATTCCGGATGTCACCGGCAATTGCTTCGATGCGGGTTTCGGTTAATTTTAGCCGGTCGTATTTCGGATCTTCCGGACTCATCCGATGTAGATCTTTAGCATTTTCTTCCAGCAAAAATACAGTTTGAGCTACTGCTGCTGCCGCTAAGTCCAGCAAAACCGGTTTTATTTGCTCCGGACTTAGTAAAGAGAGATAACGACTGGCTTTCTGCGTATTGGCAAATATTTGTTTTAATTCCATAGTTAAGCCAGTTCGGCGTTTAGAAACAGGTAATCGTAATGTACCACCGGCCTTTGGTTTTTCTGACCGAGGCGTTCGCGTGCTTTATCCGATCCGTATTCGGCAATTCCCAGACCTACCGGTTTTCCGTTTTCATCTACCAGCCTGATAATATCGCCCTTCTGAAAGTCGCCGATTATGTTAACAATACCAACGGGCAGCAAACTGGTGGCTTTAGGCGAAGTAAGCGCCGCTTTGGCGCCGGCATTGAGTTGCACCACTCCTTTGGCGTAATTTTCGGAATGCGCCAGCCACTTTTTTTTACCCGAAGCAGTTTTATGTGGTACAAACCGGGTATTAACTATTTCCTGGTTAAGTACTTTAGGCAGGACATTTTCGATTTTGCCATTAGCAATATGTACGGCTATGCCCAACTGCGCTACTTTATGGGCCATGTGGCATTTGGTAATCATGCCGCCGCGGCCAAACTGGGAGCGTTGCGTAGAAACAAAATTTGAAAAATCGGTGGTAGCCGCCGTAATTTCCGGAATAACTTCCGCGGCCGGATCTTTCGGGTCACCGTTATAAATACCATCTACGTTGGTCAGGATCATCAGGGCATCGGCGTTTAGCATCGAGGCAATCAGACCGGCCAGTTCGTCGTTATCCGTAAACATCAGCTCTGTTACCGAAATTACATCGTTTTCGTTTACAATCGGAATAACGTTATTTTGTAAGAGTATCCGGAAGCAGTTCTGCATATTCAGGTAATGTTGCCGGTCGCGGAAATCTTCTTTGGTAACCAGCACCTGCGCGCAAATTAGTTCGTGCTTACTAAACAGATCAGCGTACGTATTAATGAGCTTTACCTGCCCGATAGCGGCCAGTAACTGACGCGTAGCTACCGCATCGGCTTTCTCCGATATTGATATCAGGCTACGCCCCGAAGCAACAGCACCCGAAGACACCACAATTACTTCCTTGCCTTGTTTTTTAAGGGCGGATAGCTGCTCTACGAGGTGTTGTATTCTCTCCAGATCGGGCATTCCCTGGTCTTGAGTGAGCACATTGGAGCCAATTTTTACTATTATCCGGTCGTAATTATATGCCATAGCCTGCATTTTAAAAGCAATTTTAAGGCTTTCGCCGGAATAATTTATATTTAAATTTTAGATAATAAAGAAGCTCATACTTTTCATCCGGGTTTTCCGCTTTTCCTATTATCCCGTAATTAATAATTTTACTATTAAGTTCTCCAGCGATACCGGCTTAAGAACACTCTCCAATAATAATAATTATATAATTAAGTTAAAATCACCTCATTTTCTAATATTTATAGTAGATCTTTGATTGATTTAGAAATAATTTCCTTTATTTGTTGTAATTTTTACAAAGAAAATACCAGTATTATGCAACATTACTATCCCACCTTATTTAGAAAGATAAGTACTTACCTGCTGCTGGTAGTGCTCCTTTTACAAGCCTGTACTCGTCCCCAAACCATTAGCCGCGGACCAGTAAGCACCAACGGCATGGTAGTGAGTGCACATCCGGAAGCTTCCCGGGCCGGTCTGGAAATCTTAAAGGCGGGCGGTAACGCTGTAGATGCGGCTATTGCGGTGCAATTTGCCCTGGCGGTGGTTTTGCCGGCCGCCGGCAATATCGGAGGTGGTGGTTTTATGGTACTGCGGCAAGCTAACGGACAAATTAATGGTTTGGATTACCGGGAAACCGCTCCGGCCCGTGCTTCCCGCGACATGTACCTGGATGCCCAAGGCAATGTAATTCCTAAACTCAGTATTGAAGGGCATCTGGCAGCCGGCGTACCCGGCACGGTAGATGGCATGGTAAAAGCGCATCAGCAATACGGCTCTTTGCCTTGGGCACAGCTGGTACAACCTGCGGTAGATCTGGCTGCGAAAGGCTTTGCTATCACAGAAAAAGAAGCTAACGGACTTAACAATCACCAGGCAGCATTCCGGAAGTTTAATGAGCCGGCTAATGTTTTCCTAAAAGATATTGCCTGGAAAGCCGGCGATTTGTTAGTACAGCAGGAACTGGGCCAAACCTTGGCCCGCATCCGGGACCAAGGACGCGCTGGCTTTTACGAAGGCGAAACGGCCCGCTTATTAGTAGCCGAAATGAAGCAGGGCCAGGGATTTATTTCTTCCGAAGATTTACAAAGATACGAGGCAAAATGGCGCACCCCGGTTACCGGCGCTTACCGGGGTTACAAAGTTATTTCTATGGCCCCGCCTTCCAGCGCTGGTATTGCCTTGCTGCAACTCCTGCAAATGGTAGAACCTTATCCGCTAAAAAAATATGGCTGGAATAAAACCAAAACCATTCATTTGTTAACTGAAGCCGAACGGCGGGTATATGCCGATCGCTCCGAATATTTAGGCGACCCTGATTTTTATAAAGTGCCGGTAGCGCAACTTACCCAGCCGCAATACCTGGCTTCCCGCATGCAAAATTTTGATGCTAATAAAGCTACGCCCAGCCAGGAAATAAAACCCGGCACTCTTACGGGCAAAGAACACGAAGAAACCACGCATTTTTCGGTAGTAGATAAAACCGGCAATGCGGTATCAGTTACGACTACCTTAAATGGCAGCTACGGCAATTATGTGGTAGTGGATGGCGCCGGCTTTTTGTTGAATAACGAAATGGATGATTTTAGCGCTAAACCGGGCGTACCAAACATGTTTGGTTTAGTGGGTTCGGCGGCCAACGCCATTGCACCCCAAAAACGTATGCTTAGTTCCATGACCCCTACCATCCTGGAAAAAGACGGCAAATTATTCATGGTGGTGGGCACACCGGGCGGTTCTACTATTATTACCTCGGTTTTCCAAACCATACTAAATGTGTTGGATCACGGTATGAGCATGCAGGAAGCCGTATCGGCCAAGCGGGTACATTCGCAGTGGTTGCCCGATGAAATCCGGTACGAAAAAGATGCCCTCTCCAATAAAACTGTTAAACAACTGCAACAGAAAGGTCATACTTTAAAAGAAACCGGTAATATGGGCCGCGTAGATGCTGTTCTGGTTTTACCCAACGGCCAGTTAGAGGGAGGTGCCGACCCGCGCGGCGACGATACCGCCCTGGGTTATTAATTTACCCGGAACATATTAAGGGCAGTTCGGTTTAAGTCATAAATTTAACCTTTATGCCTGAATTACCGGAAGTAGAAACATATCGCCGTTATTTTAACGAGACCGCCCTGGGTCAAACAATTACGGATGTCCTGGTGGAAGATCAGCGTCAGCTAACCACCGATTACGATACCCTACAAAAAGAACTAAAAGGCGCTCAGTTGGTAAAAACCGACCGGATTGGCAAGCATTTCCTGATTACGCTGAGTACGGGCAAAATATTGGTGCTGCATTTTGGCATGACTGGCGATTTGGCTTATTACCGCCACGAAGAAGATACGCCCCGTTTTGCCCGCATTGTTTTCCTGTTTACCAACGGTTTCCGCTTAGCTTTTATCGACTCCCGTAAATTTGGGCGCGTCGGGTTAGCCGAAAGTGTGGAGGCTTACCAACAAGAAAAAAGCCTTGGTCCCGATGCGCTGGACATCAGCCTAACCCAATTGCAAACCAGTCTGCAAAAACGCAAAGCGCCTATTAAAGCCTTACTTTTAAATCAGAAAATAATAGCTGGTATTGGTAACTGGATAGCCGACGAAGTATTGTACCAAGCCCGGATATTTCCGGCCAAGCCGGCACATTTACTCTCTCCCACCGAAATAGCCCATCTGCACCAGGCCATTCTGCACGTTATGGATACAGCCATTGCCCACGAAGCCAATTACGGTGCTTTTCCCAAATCATTCCTGATTCATGCGCGCGGCTGGGACGATGCCCAAGTAAGTACTGTAGCCGAGCGGCAGGTTTGCCCCATACACAAAAAGCCTTTAACGCTTTCTAAAGTGGGTGGCCGCACCACTTATTTCTGCTCTGTTTGTCAGGCTTTGTAAAATTATAAAAACGTGCTATAATCAGGAAGTAAAAGACGTCTTTTACGCCAAAGGTAAACTATCATATCACTCCCGTTCAGACTAACTCCCTGATCAAGTTACATATAAATATTTCGATATATCCAATATAACTTGAAGCACCAGCTTCTCTTTAGATTTTCATTTACTTCCTTTTATCTTATAACTACTGAAGAAAATATCTTATCCTGAAATTTATTATGCCTGTAATGCTAAAAAGATGCTTATAACAAATACCTGATTTGTTACAAATTACTGAATAAATCTTAGCCATAACTCACATTATACTCTATATACCAGATAGTTACAACAACAAAAAATATTAATTAACATAATTGATTATCGTTACTTTTCACCCCACATTGTCCTGATTTTGACTAAACCTTTCGGTATTATTAGTAGTATTTAGAAAGCTTTCTGAGAAACCGCGAAACCAACTCTAACCTAAGCTTTGGTAACTATAAAGTTACTGGCAGCTTCAAACACGCATAACTTTAATATTGTAACCTTTTAATATAACCTAAACAAACGCGTATGAAATTAAATTCTATCTCTTTACCCGGAAAATCAGCTTTGTTTATCGGCATGCTCTCTGCAATTACATTTGCGGGCTGCGAAACCAACCTGGAAGAACCTACTGCTACAGATATTACCTTAAGTTCAGATGCCAATGCGGGCCAGGAACGGGCTCACGTAGCAAACGAATTGCTGGTAAAGTTTAAAGCGGGCGTATCTGAAGAAGCAAAAACCAATGTTTTGGCTAAAATAAGCGGCAAAGTTTCGGAGAAAATCCTGACCAAAGCCATGGAAAGAATGGGCGAAAAAGAAGGATTGCTGGTAGTCCGGACACCTTTAGTTGCCTTAGACGCTATTACTAAAGCCAAAGGCCTGGGAGAGGTAGAATACGCGGAACCAAACTTTATTTACACCCACGATGCCACTTCTAATGATACCTATTTTACCAACGGCTCGCTTTGGGGCATGCAAGGCGGCAACGGTAGTAACGCCGAAGCAGCCTGGGCGGCAGGTAAAACCGGTTCTTCAACGGTTTATATCGGTATTATTGATGAAGGCTATATGTATACCCACGAAGATTTGGCCGCTAATGCCGGTACCAATCCTAAGGAAATTGCCGGCAACGGAGTTGACGACGATAAAAATGGCTATGTAGACGATGTATACGGCTGGGATTTTGACGGTAACAACAATTCTGTTTTTGATGGTACCGGCGACGATCATGGTACGCACGTAGCCGGCACCATTGGCGCCGCAGGCGGAAATGGTAAAGGGGTAGCGGGCGTAAACTGGTCGGTTAAAATGCTTTCGGCTAAGTTCTTAGGCCGTAATGGCGGTACTACGGCCAATGCCGTAAAAGCAGTTGATTATTTTACTAATCTAAAAAACGCAGGGGTTAATATTGTAGCCACTAATAACTCGTGGGGTGGCGGCGGCTTTTCGCAGGCTTTACAAGACGCTATAACGCGGGCCGAAAATGCCAATATTCTTTTTATCGCCGCGGCAGGTAATGATGGGCTTAATACCGAAACCAGCACCAGCTATCCTTCCGGTTATTCCAATGCCAATATTATTGCCGTAGCCTCCATAACTTCTACCGGTGCTTTATCCAGTTTCTCGAACTATGCCGCTACAAAAGTAGATTTAGGTGCGCCTGGTTCGAGCATTTATTCCACTTTACCGGTTAGCAGTAAAGGAAAAGTTGTTTCTTCTTATGGATCATACAGTGGCACTTCTATGGCTACGCCGCACGTGAGCGGCGCCGCAGCCCTTTACGCTTCTACGCACGCCGGAGCAAGTGCTGCCACCATTAAAAGCGCAATCCTGAACAGTGTCGTGCCAACGGCTTCTTTATCGGGCAAGTGCGTTACCGGTGGCCGCTTAAATGTAAGCGGGTTCTAAACCAGGAAACAAATTGTAAGCTATTAATATAGAAAAGCCTGCTGGTACAAACAGCAGGCTTTTTCTTTACATTAATGCTATAGAACAACTGGTTTAAAAAGTAGTATTCCGGAAGGTTGGTTACCCGTGTTAGATGAAGCAGAAAAGTTTACCTCAATCTTGGTCAAACAAAAAGCCCTGACAATATAGCCAAGGCTTTATTAATACTTGAAATTAAATAGTTAGAGGGCAAAATCAATTTAAATTAAACAATACTGAAAAAACTTCATTATTAATTCAGTCCTTGTACTTAGAAAGTAATAGTTTAAGCGGCCATTTTTTCTTCGCTGTACAAGTTATTTAACACCTCCAGCATATCATTTTTGCTTATTTTACCCGCTTCGTTCATGCGCGATTGTATTAATTGATAATAAGCGCTGATAGATGCTATAATTTTTTCCCGTTCTACCCGGTTCGATACTTCTACCATATCTATAGCCGCTCTTTTCAGGTCTTTACCCTCGTAGCTAGAAGTATTTAAAGCAATCAGATCGCTAAAACCCAAATCTGAGATGGCACACTTCACATTGAAGTTATATTCTGCGGTAGCTTTATTTAATAAAACTTTTACCTTATCCAAATGATCAGATAATGGTTTGGTTATAAAGATTGCAGTTTCCATGATACTTTCCCTCAATTTTGAATTTGTTAATATTACTTATTACTGATAGTGCTTTAATTATTATTGTATTTTATAATTAGTTAAGCTTGCCTTCTGTATTGTCCTATTTTTGTTAAATTTCACTTACTAAGACTCGCTTGCACTTTCAACAATATAAAAGTACTGCATGGTTTTAGTCTAAAAAAGGACAATACACCTTTATTTGTAACATATACATTAAACACAAAAAATATATAAATTCATTAATAAAATGTCGTAAATGGCCTTTTTCGTTTGAAAAACTTACTTTTTTACCTTAAAATGTAACAATTATATTCAGAACTAAACTTCTGATTTTACATTAATTTAAAACAAAAAACAAATAGGGATATACAAAGAAAAGTAAATATATAGTTTATCTAATATAAATTATAATAATGCTAATTCAGCAAGTACTTCGTAAATTTATTTTGATATAAGTATGATATTCCAAACCCAGGCACGTTGCATTTTGGCAAAGCTGCATGCTATTGTATCATCCGCCCTGGATAATAATTTGGAGCTTATCCGGATCGCAGAAGCTGAAAGCATTTTCATTCAGCCACGCCACCTTCACTTCCGCTATTTTGAGTTGCTGTTGCATTGCGGCAAAATATTCTGCTCCGGGCACGTGAATGGTAAAGTTAACTAAGCCCGACTGATTGGGCGGAGCCAGCGATCTTTGCTGGCTGTGCCAGGTATTCAAGCCAATATGATGGTGATACCCGTTTGCAGCAACAAACAAAGCTCCCGGATAGCTGCTTTGCATTACCGCGAATCCCAATAAATCAACATAAAAAGCCCTAGCAGCGGCTAATGCAGAAACCTGTAGATGAATGTGCCCGATTTTTGTTTCCGGTGGTAAGCCTTGCCACGGAGTTTCTTCGGCTATTTCTGCCAGCAGCTCCGGCAGGTTTAGCAGCAAAGTAGCCATTTGTACCTGCCCGTTGTGCCGGGGCCAGGTAGCCTGCGGCCGGTCACAATATAATTCGATGCCGTTGCCGTCCGGGTCGGCCAGGTACAAAGCCTCACTTACCAGGTGGTCGCTAGCGCCTTGCAGGCGATAATTGCTGCGGAGTAAATGCTGTAAAGCCCGGGCCAGTTGCTGCCGGTTTGGTACCAGCCAGGCCACATGGTACAAACCCGGACTGCGCCGGTCCAGGGGCAAAGCCGTATTATCCTGCACTAATATTAATTGCGCGGGCTCCTGGCCACTGGCCGACAACTCAGTTTCTTCTACTGAACTTCGGATTTCTTTCAGCCCTAAGACCTGCTGATAAAAAGAAGAAAGCTGCGCCAAACGACGAGTACGCAAGGTAACCTGATAAATAGAAGTAGCGGCTGGCAACATAAATTGGCAATGTAAAATTAATGTAAAAGAAAATGAATGCGGTAAAGCTATCTAAAAAATACAATGCCGGACTTGCCAGAAAAGCAAACTAGTACTTCAAGCCAATTTTCTTAAATATAAAATGCCACAGCCAGATCGGCCCGATCAGCAGAAATTTAATATCGTCTAAAAACGAAGGTTTTTTGCCTTCTATTTTATGGCCTATAAATTGTCCAATCCACGATAGCACAAATATAATCAGGCAAACTTGCCACATCGGTAGCCAGCCCGCATGACCGTGGCGTTTCTCCAGCGCAACTATACCGGCAGCAAAAACACAAAGTGTTAGCAACATAATGATAGCTAATGGCAAGGATAAGCGCAGGTAATATAACATGGAGAAAAGAATAAGAAAAGTAGCCCAATTAATATACCCGTTGGCTTTGCCTAAAAAAGGCAAGTGCGGAAAAGGAATAGACCACACCAGGCCCAGCAAACTAAAAACAATTAACGGTACGCAAATCCAGTGGATTAGCTTATTGACAGGATGCAGGTGGCTTTCGGCGTACTGGGCAAAGTAGGCATCAACAGGACGCCTTATAGCAGAATTTTGCATATCCGTTTTATTTTTGTGGGAGAATACGATAAGTTACAAAAATAAAAGCTGAGAAAGAAGCAGCTAATATCAAGTAAGTGGACAAAATTAGTTTAAGTTAAATAAGCTTGTGAGATTCTAACTATCAAAGTTTTATTCACTCATTCATTAATTCTGTCATTGTACTTAGCAACCGCCAACTTTATTTAAAAGCAAACTCCAGATAAGCCAAATACCGGTTTCTTTTATATTCGCCTCTTCTGGCATCGTCTATATCGTCTTGCAACCGGTGGTGAATAAAACGGATAACATAACTGCGGGGTGCCACTTCGTACGTCCAGGCGTTTATTTTAGTCAGATACGCTAACCGGCTTAAATGCTTAATGTTAATATCTTTAATTTCGTTTTTCAGGAAAGATAATTCTTTGAAGTTAGTTTCGTAGGTGGTAATGGTTAGCATTAGCTTATCCATTATTTCATTAAAGATTTCTTCTGAAACTTCTTCCTTACTCATATATATAAAGGTATATAAATTTACGGCCAGATCAATTGTTTTTACCGCTTTTCCGGTAATTCTTACGCTTACCTTATTTACCGTTACACAATTAAAACCATCTATTCTTTTAAAACCAGAATCCGGTATTATTTAACCGCTATGCTTTTGGCAGCTACCGAATAGCTTCTTCCCACAATATTAGGCTTTATTTTTACTACTACGAGTAATAAGTATAACTCCCCTTTGTTTTCGCTTAAATTAATATCTCCTGACCGACATATTACCTCTTAATATTTGCTCTTTATAGCTGAAATTAACTTATAAACTCATGTTACGCAAAATAATAGATCAAAGTGGCAGCACCTCATCCCCCAACCCCTTCTCCTGAAGGCGAAGGGGAGCTCCGGTAAGGCTTTTAATAAAAGGTACCTGATTGCCCCATCATTTATCAGAAGAGTAATCAGATAACAGAAGGATAATCAAAGTCCCTCTCCTTTTTCTGGTGGCTTCCACCCGGGAGAGGGATTTAGGGTGAGGTTTGCACCAAACAGCATTTATTAAAGGTAAAACTTATCTAAACCTTTCATGCCAGAAGTCTACAAAGATGACATAAACAGGCTTAAGAAAGTTATATCCCATAATTGCGTAACATCTATTATAAATAGACTCAAAAAATTTTAAAATTTTAGTTCTCTAAATTATGAACTAACGGAACAAAGATATACCTTTGTCGCGTTAAGCATTTGTAACTTAACTATAGCCAATGAATTTAACAGATAAGCAGAAGGAAGTAATAGAAAATATTGGCATTAACTATGAAGTAGCTGGTTTGCAACCGGCAGCAGCCCGCATTTTAGGACTTATGTATGTAGCTGATAAACCGGAGCTGACTTTTGACGAAATTACCGAATCTTTACATATTAGTAAAAGTGCTACCAGCAATGGCATTAACTTACTATTACAAACCGGACAAATAGAATACATTACCTTTTCCGGCGACCGGAAGCGGTATTTTAGATTAAAAATATCGAACTGGCGCGAAGGCTTCGCTAAGAAAATTGAAGGCCTGACTAGTTTTAATAAATTGCTGCGGCAGGTTCTGGAAGTAAGAACAAAAGAAACGCCGGAGTATAACGCCTGCTTATTACAACTGATTAACTTTCTGGATTTTATAAACCAGGAACTACCGGGCTTACTGCAGAAGTGGGAAAAAACGAAAACCTAATTTTCACCTGTTTTGTTCTTTAATTTCAGAACTAACTAATAATTAAAAATAAACTCTTTTGAGATGTCTAGTTTAAACATTAGAAAATTATTTAAAACTTTCCGGAGCCAGGGGCTACTGCTTTTGCTTTCCGGTTCAATCAGTGTACCGGCTTTGGCGCAAACGCCCGGCGCTACGGTGTTGTCTATTAAAGATGCGATTCAGTTTGGGCAGCAAAATAACAGCAATATCAGAGTAAGCCAGATTGGCGAACAAATTGGCCAGAAACAAATAAGCGAGGTAAAAGGCCGGGCCTTGCCGCAAGTAAGCGGTAACGGTTCTTTTGAAGACCGCCTGAAAATTCCTTTGCTTATATTACCCACCGGTTTAGGCGGTACCACTTCCGGTTCCGAAGGTATACCTTTGGGTAAACAGTATAACACGGCCCTAACCGGAGAAGTAACCCAGATGCTTTTCGATCCTTCTTTTAATGTGGGCTTAAGGGCTGCTAAAGTATCATCCCGGTTAAATGAGCAAAATACCCGGCAGGTAATAGAACAAACTTCTTATAATATAGCCTCGGCCTATTATCAAGCTATTGTAGTAGACAAGCAATTACTACTGCTGCGTTCTAACTTAATTAATACCCAGAGAACCTTGCAATTAACCGAACTACAGTTACAAAACGGTGTAGCCAAGCGGGTAGATGTGAGCCGGCTGCGGGTAAACGCCAGTAACATAGAATCGCAGATCCGGCAGGCCGAATTAAACCTGGAACAAGCCTTAAATCAGCTTAAAAACCAGATGGGCATGCCGCTAACCCAGCCCATTGCGCTCAGCGATACGACGCTTACTTTAGAACAAGACGCCGCTGCCCTGGCCAGTGTACCGGAAGATGTTTTTGTAAACCGGTTAGAATACCAGATTTTACAAAGCAACCTGGACTTACAAAACCTGGAGCAACGCAATATCAGTGCTACCGGCTACCCTAACTTGCGGGCCTTTGGTAGTTATGGTTATAGCGGCCAGGGCGACAGCTTTGGTTTATTTAAAACAGAAGGCAATAGTTGGGTAGATTATACCACGGCTTCAGTGGGGGTACGGCTCTCTATTCCGGTATTTGATGGTTTCCAGCGCCGTGCACAGGTACAGCAATCTAATTTAAAGGCCCGGCAATTGGAAGAAAACATTAACCTGACAAAGCAGAATATAAACCTGGAAATATCGAATGCCCTTACCCAGTACCGCAATACACTGCAACGTATACAAACCGAACAGCAAAATGTGGCCTTAGCCCAGGAAGTTTACGGGGTTACACAACTGGAAATGCGCGAAGGCGTAGGCACAACTACTAACGTGGTAGAAGCCGAAACAGCACTGCGTCAGGCCCAAAATACTTATATAACCACCTTACTTAATTTGTACACGGCCCGCCTGGACCTGGAAAGATCTAAGGGCACGTTACTGACTTACTTGAATTCAAAATAACTTAAGATAAAAAAGACCATACCGTAAAATATTTATGAAAAGGATAATAACCATAGTTGTAGCGCTATTAGTATTTGGTTTGATAGCCTTCCGGTTAGTAAACAATAAAAAAGAAATATCGGCCAAAAACCAGGTAAAAGATACCTCTGACGTACGCGTAGTAGTAAACGCTGTGCCGGCCCAAAGCCGGGGAAGCGAAAGAAGCCTGCGCCTGGTAGGAACCGTAACGGCCGACCAGGTAATTGAAGTAAAATCGGAAGTGCAGGGCAAGATCCTGAGCCTGAATGTAGACTTAGGCAATAAAGTCCGGAAAGGACAAGTGCTGGCCCGCGTCGACGATCAGATCCGGCAACTGGCAGTGGCCAACGCCCAACAAGTTTTGGCCGATGCCCGGCAAAACCTGCAACGCTACCAAAACCTGTACGAAGGTGGCGCAGCATCTAAAGCCCAGTACGACCAATACAGTTTAGCGTACAAAAATGCCCAGAACCAATTAGCCCAGGCCCGTAAAGAAGTTTCTAACGCGGTAATTGTGGCGCCGATTAGCGGTCAGATTACGCAAAAAGCTGTAGAAAACGGCGCTTTTGCCAGTATCGGCACCACCATTGCTACTATTGTGGATGTATCGAAGTTAAAAGTACAGCTAACCGTACCGGAAGCAGATGTGTATGTATTAAAAGAAGGCGACCCGGTTACAATTACCAGCAACGTATATCCGGGGGTAAACTTCAATGGCCGGATTACTTTCATCAGCCCGCGGGGCGACGAAGCCCATAATTACCCGGTAGAGATTTCGCTTACGAACCAAAGTGAAAACCCGTTAAGAGCCGGTACTTACGTAGATGTGGCCTTTAACCGGAAAAGCCAGGCCCCTACCCTGCAAATTCCGCGCGAAGCCTTGGTTGGCAGTATTAAAGATGCCCAGGTATACGTAGTAGGTGCCGACAACGTAGCGCAGTTACGCAAAATTACCATCGGGGCCGATTACGGTGCTTACCTGGAAGTAGTGCAAGGATTAAAAGAAGGCGAAAATGTGGTAACTACCGGCCAGATAAACCTGGACGATAACACCAAAGTAAGCGTAGTTGCCGCAAAATAATTTGATTGTTAATTGTTAATTGTTGATTGTTAATACTATGAGAATAACAATTAACAATCAGCAATAATCACTAATAACTAAAATAAGAAATGTCAATAACCGAATTATCAATAAAAAGACCTGCCTTGGTTATCGTAATTTTTACGGTACTGGCCATTTTGGGGGTTATCAGTTATAAACAACTGAACTACAACTTACTGCCAGAATTTGAGGCGCCGGTAATGTCTATCGTAACGGTATATCCCGGAGCGGCGGCCGGGGAGGTAGAAACCTCGGTAACCAAAAGAATAGAAGACGCGCTTTCTTCGCTCGAAAACCTGGATAAAATCCAGTCTACTTCGCAGGAAGGGGTTTCGATTGTGGTTATTCAGTTGCTGCAAGCCGCCGATGTGGACGAATCGGTACAAGATGCGCAACGTAAAATAAATTCTATTCTGGCCCAGTTACCCGACGATGTAGAATCGCCGACTATTAATAAGTTCTCTACTTCCGATTTGCCTATTCTGCAATTAGGTTTATCGGGCAATATGAAACCAACCGAATTCTACAAAATGGTAGAAGACCGGATTCAGCCGCAGCTGGCCAAAGTACAGGGCGTAGGCCAGATTACTTTGGTTGGTGGCGAAGAACGCGAAATTAAAGTAAACGTAGATCCCGAAAAGCTGCAGGCTTATGGCTTATCGCTGAGCCAGGTAACGCAAGCTATTATTAGCGCGAATCAGGATTTCCCGACCGGTAAAATTGAAACCACCCAGCAGCAGTACAGCTTACGGGTAGCCGCTAAGTTTGCTTCGCTGCAGCAGATAAGTCAGCAGGTAATTTCTTATTTGCCCAATGGCAGCCGGGTAACCGTAGGCGATGTGGCCGAAGTACAAAACGGCATTGCCGAACAAACTACCCTGAACCGGATAAATGGCCGCTCTTCTATTGGGGTAATTATTCAGAAACAAGCCGATGCTAATGCCGTGGATGTAAGCGAAAAAGTACGCGCAGCCATTGGCGATATTGAGAAAAGCTATGCCAGCAATGGTATTAAGTTTAGCATTGCCAACGATACCTCTGTCTATACGTTAGCTTCGGCTAATGCCGTAACTTTCGACTTAATGCTGGCCGTAATTATTGTGGCCGGGGTGATGCTGGTGTTCCTGCACAGCTTAAGAAGCTCTTTAATTGTAATGGTAGCCATTCCGGCTTCCATGGTTTCTACCTTTATTTTGATGTACCTGTTCGGGTTCTCGCTTAATATGATGACCCTGATGGCCTTATCGCTAGTAGTGGGTATTTTGGTGGACGACTCGATTGTGGTACTGGAAAATATTTACCGCCACATGGAAATGGGTAAAGACAAACGCACTGCCGCCTTGGATGGCCGGAACGAAATTGGTTTTACCGCTTTGGCGATTACCCTGGTAGACGTGGTGGTGTTCTTGCCGATGTCGATAGTTTCCGGACTGATTGGTAATATTCTGCGCGAATTCTCACTGGTAGTAGTATTCTCTACCCTGATGAGTTTGTTCGTATCGTTTACCATTACACCCATGCTGGCTTCCCGTTTTGGCAAACTCGACCACTTTACCCGCGATACCTTATGGGGACGGATTTCTTTGGGCTTTGAAGATTTATTTAATAGCCTGCAGAATGCTTATACCAACGTGTTAAACTGGGCCCTGAATCACCGTAAACTGGTTTATTTAGCTACCTTCTTATTATTTATCGGATCGGTAGCGCTGGTGCCGCTGGGCTTTATTGGCAGTGAGTTTGCCGCGCAAGGCGACCGGGGTGAACTGGTAGTACAGTTAGAAATGGGCCCCCAAACTACGCTTTACCAAAATAACCAGATTACCCGCCGGGTAGAACAACTTATTGAATCTAAACCGGAAGTAGATTTGGTACTGAGTAAAGTAGGTTACGCCTCCGCCGCATTAGGCGGTACTGGTACCAGCAACCATTCCGAACTAACGGTTATTTTGGTAGATAAAAAACAACGCGCTAGGAGCACCGAAGAATTTGGCCAAAGTTTAAAAGGTGAAATTCAGCAAATTCCGGGCGTAAAAGTAAAGGCCGCGCAAACTGGTATTACGGGTAACGCAAACCAAGCCCCGGTACAGGTAGCCGTAAAAGGTACCGAACTGGAAAAAGTACGGGAAGCCGCTAACACGGTATTAAAGGTAATCCAGGGCGTACCCGGCACCACCGATGTTGAGTTTTCGGTAGAAGATCCGAACCCGGAATTACAGGTAAAAATCGACCGGGAACGTTTAGCCGCGCTGGGTTTATCGGTAGCCGAAGTGGGCAGCACCTTACAAACAGCCTACAATGGCAACGATGCCTCTAAATACCGTGAAGGATCTTTTGAATACGATATTGTTATTTCTCTGGACAAGTTTAACCGCACCAGCGGGGAAGATGTAAGTAACCTGAGCTTTGTAAATACCCGCGGACAATTAGTGCAACTGAAACAATTTGCCGATGTAACGCAGGAACTAGGCGCTAGCGTACTGGAACGCCGCGACCGCTTAACTTCCATTACGGTAAATGCCCAGGTTGTAGGCCGTCCGGTAGGAACCGTAGGAGCCGATATTCAGAATATTATGGCCACCAAACAATTACCCGAAGGTGTAACCATTGAGTACGCCGGATCGCTGCAGCAACAATCAGATGCTTTTGGTTCCTTGGGTTTAGCACTGGTAGTAGCCATTGTGTTCGTTTACCTGATCATGGTGGCCCTGTACGATTCGTTTGTGTATCCGTTTATCGTACTTTTCTCTTTACCAGTTGCGCTGATTGGAGCTCTCTTAGCTTTGGCTTTAGCCCGCGAAAACTTAAGTATCTTCTCTATTATCGGGATGATTATGTTAATGGGTCTGGTAGCGAAGAACGCGATTTTATTGGTTGACTTCACGAACCAGTTACGCGGCGAAGGTAAATCGGTACGGGATGCTTTAATAGAAGCTGGCCGGGAGCGTCTGCGTCCGATTTTGATGACCACGCTGGCGATGGTGTTTGGTATGCTTCCGATTGCGTTAGCTGCCGGGGCCGGGGCCGAAACCAAGAACGGCTTAGCCTGGGTGATTATCGGGGGCTTAACCAGCTCCCTGCTACTAACCCTGGTACTGGTACCTTCTGCTTATATGTCGGTGGAAAAACTGATATCAAAAGTAAAAGGCCGGTTCGGCAAAAAACAACCCGCTACGGGTACATTAACGGTATCCGGCGATCGTGCCTAAATAATTAAAAAACTTATAGGCCGTTACGCTGCCGTTATAAAAATAAAAGAGGCTGATTTAATAAAATCAGCCTCTTTTATTTTTATAATCTTAACCTATATACTAGCGTTACTGTCTCCTTAGTTTGTACCCTCACAAACCGAAAAACAGCCTGTATTAAGCAATATATTCATAGTCTGTGAGAGAACAGACCCTGGTAAAGATATCCCCCGGATTAAACAGACCACAATCGTTCACTTTCCTTATAATTATTGCGCACTCTCCTCTATGGGTGCCGGAATTACCTTTACGCCATATACGGTTTTGTGGCCGCCACTGGTTTTTAATACGCCTTTTATGGGGCTGCAGTCGCTGTAATCGGCCCCGTGGGCAGCTTTGATATGCGTTACATCCGCCAGCAAATTATTCGTCGGATCAAAGCCAAACCAGCCCTGCTGCGGTAAATAAGCTTCTATCCAGGCATGCATTACCGCCGAACCAACTAAGTCGCCGCCTTGGTTCAGGTACCCCGATACATACCGGCAGGGTATTTTGTTCAGGCGGGCCATGCTTAAAAATAAATGCACATAATCCTGGCATACGCCGCGCCCAAGCTGCAGTACCTCATTAACAGTAGTATGTACATGGGTTGGCTCCGGATCATACTTTAACATGTTATAGATATGCCCATTTAGTGCCTGCAGAAAGTCGAAAACAGTTTGGTTTTGCTGCCGGTACAGCACTTGTTCGTTAAAACCCGGATCAATGGTGGTGTAATTGCCAAAGGCCAAGTAAAGATGATGATTAATTAGCGTTTCGCGCGAAGCAAGTATTTCCTGCTCCTGCTCTGCCGAGAGCTGCCCGTTGCTGATAAAAGTAGTAGACTTTTTTTCAACCTGGGCCGTCATGGAGAACTCAAATTCGGTAAAGCTTTTGGTGGAGCGGATACACCTCACCGGAAACCCGAAAGGATTCCGGAACTGATAGCCTTCTTCGCCCAACGAATTGGTAAATGACACATTGCTTACGGTTTGTAAAGCATCCTGACTAGGAGTTACCAGAAAAGCAAAGGTGGCTTCATTTACCGGCGTTTCATAATTATTACGGGTGTGGTATTCAATTTGATATATTTTATTCATAGCACGTGCAGGAATAACCGCCTTTAATAACACAGATATTTTTGTTCCAGTATAGCCGCCAGATCATTGAGATTAGCCACGGTTTCGTTTAAAAACCCGGCAAGAGAACCTTCTACCTCGCCTATGGTTAAATACTGAAACTGGGAAGCAATTTTACCGGCTTTAAATTCAATGGAGTCGCTGCCTTTCTGGTCGTGGAAAGCAATCTTCTGGATGTTCTGTTGCACCTTACGCAGGTTATAAGCCAGCGATTTCGGGAAGCTTTTATTAAAAAGTAAAAAGTCTAATTCGCTGTGGCTGCTTTTCTTTTTTAAGTAGTATCTTTTATACATATCAAAAGATTCCGCGCTTTTTAGCATAATGGCCCACTGGTAACTTTCTACCGGTCCACCTAAACTAGCAGCATCCAATTTGGCAATATCGTATACTTTATTGAGCATAATTAAGGCTACCTGAATGGCCCTTTCCAAATGTATACCCAGGCTTATCAGTATCCAGGCTTCGTTGCGAATAAGCGTATTATCGATACAGCCTTTTATAACCGAGCTATTCACTTCTACCTTGTGCGAGAACTGATGCATGCCTTCGTTTTGTAGCCTGATGGCTGAATAGTTGTTAATATCGTGGTAAAATACATTAATAGCTTCCCATAATTCCGAAGAAATACGGTCGCGGGCGCCCCGGGCATTTTCCCGCATATACCCAATATTAGCTTGTACCGAAAAAGCATTGCTATCATCTATGGTTACATAATGAATGACGTCGTCTTCGGTTAACTCCGGGTATTTACCTAAATAGCTTTGGTACATGCCGCCCAGGCTTAATATAGATTCCAGCGCAAACTCTTTGCTCTGGGCCAGCGGCGAATCCATAGAAGAAGCATATTGTACTTTGGTGTACCGGGCTAAATGTTCTGAGCGTTCAATATACCGCCCCATCCAAAATAAACTATTTCCTATTCTTGCAAGCATATTACTGATGTAAGTAATGAAACTATATAGCGCTGATTGTTTAAAATGAGCCGCTGATTATTCAGCTAATACCCAGGTATCTTTGGAGCCGCCACCTTGCGAGGAGTTAACAATTAAACTGCCTTTGGTAAGCGCCACCCTGGATAAGCCACCTTTTAAAACAAATTGTTTGTCTTTGCCCAAAAGCGTATAGGTCCGTAAATCTATATGCCGGGGCTCAAACTGATTTTCGTTTTCGATAAAGGTAGGATGCCGGGTTAAGGCCATAATGGGCTGGGCAATATATTTACGCCTATTTTGCCGGATTACATCTTTAAAACTGCTGATTTGTTCCTGTGTGGCTTTGCTGCCTACCAAGATGCCGTACCCGCCGCTTTCGTCTACGGGTTTTATAACCAGTTCCGCCATGTGCTCCATTACATATTTATAATCAGAATCTATTTCGCAACGGTAAGTATGCACGTTATTCAGGATAGGCTCTTCGTTCAGGTAGTACTTAATCATGTCGGGCACATAACTGTAAACCGCTTTATCGTCGGCGGCCCCGGTACCGGGCGCATTCAGCAGCGTTACATTGCCTTCGCGGTAAGCCGCCATCAGGCCGGCTACGCCCAATACCGAGTCCGGGTTAAACATCAATGGGTCCAGAAAATCATCATCCAACCGCCTATACACCACATCTACCCGGCGCGGGCCGTAAATGGTTTTCATGAAAAGGAAGTTCTTATCCACAAACAAATCCCGTCCTTCCACCAAATGTATACCCATGTCCATGGCCAGGAAAGCGTGTTCAAAATAAGCGGAATTATATAAGCCCGGCGTTAACAGTACACAAGTGGGCGTTTCGGCCCCTTCGGGTGCAACCGACTGCATAGTAGCCAGCAACTGTTGCGAATAATCCTGTACCGTGCGCACTTTAAACTTCCGGAACAAAGAAAATAAAGTACGCTTCATGGCTTCTCGGTTAGCCAGCACGTAACTAATACCCGATGGCACCCGCACGTTGTCTTCTAACACGTAATATTGGCCATCGCTGTGTTTAATAAGGTCGGTGCCCGAAATATGATTGTAAATGCGGCCCACCGGTTTTATACCCAGCATGGCTTTGGTGTAGTTCTTTGAACTAAAGATAAGTTCGGCCGGTACCCTGCCGTCGCGCAGAATTTGCTTTTTATTGTATATATCGTGAATAAAATGATTAATAGCCAGGTTACGCTGAATCAGCCCTTCTTCCAGCCGGGCCCATTCGTCGGTCGGAATAATGCGTGGGAAAAGATCGTAAGGAAAAATACGCTCTACTCCTTTTGCTTTATCGGAGTAAACCGCAAACGTAACGCCCTGGTTAAAGAAAGATAATTTAGCATGATCGTTTAACTCCCGGAAGTCCTGGGCGGACATTTGGGCAAAGTGATCTAAAACTTTCCGGTAATGGCCATTTACATTACCCTTATCGTTGAAAACTTCATCTAAAAATTGGGAGTTAAATTCGTAATTGCTAAATACTTCTGTAAAGTTAGAATGAACAGTTCCGGCACTCATAAGCTATGTGTTTGTTTGGTATTTACTTAATTACAAAAGATTATGTAGGCTAAATAAAGAACTTGATTGAATAAATTTTAACAATTTAATAACCCGTATACGTTTTGCTCAACCTTTACAGATAAAATTTGCAATACTTTTATTTAATTACAGATCTTGATTCTTCCTTTTTATACATATCAATAAAGCTTCGCTTTTTATAAAAATTATTTAACTAATCGACCGGAAGAGCAAAACCTTAAAAATAAATTATCCGGAATATACTACTAGAAATTCCTTTTTAAACAAAGCGATAATCTGTATTAAAAGCAGGTTAATAGAAATATTAAACCGTAATTTGCCCGCCTGCTTACCTGGCTGGCTGGAGAAATAAATTATTTATTACGGGAAAGGCAACCAAGGCCGGATTGTATAGTACCTGTAGTAACCTGTTTTAAATAAATAGCGTCGGTTTGTTTTACTTTAAAATTTACTGCCAACCAAATTACCGATTATTTACCGCATTATAACATGACATATTGTTTAGGAATAAAAGTGCAGGAAGGCTTAGTTGCTATTGCCGATACCCGCATTACCGCCGGCACCAACACAACCGTTAAGAAAAAGATTTACGTTACGCAGCAAGACAATACTTCCCTTTTCATCATGACCAGCGGCCTTCGTTCCATTCGGGATAAAGCCATTCATTATTTCCAGGAGTTACTAGACGATGGCGCCGTTTATGATAAACTCTTTAAAGCGGCAAATGCCTTCGGCGAGCAAATAAAGCGCGTAGCCGATGAAGACCGGGACTCTTTAGAAAAAGCAGGTTTAAAATTTAACCTGAATACCATTATTGGCGGTCAGTTGAAAGAAGACAAGGAGCATAAAATGTTTTTATTGTATCCCGAAGGCAATTGGGTAGAGCTGGACGAGAGTACACCTTACGTAATAATTGGTAATTCGGGCCAGGGCAAAGCCATACTAAACCGGGTACTGAACAATACTACCCCCATGAGATATGCCTTAAAAGCCGGCTTTCTTTCTTTCGATTCTACCCGGGTAAGCAGTAACGACGTAGAATTTCCGATTGATGTGGTCTTGTATAAGAAAGACAGTTTTTCTTTAATTGAATACCGCTACGAAAAAAAAGAATTAGAACACATATCGGAGCTATGGGCCGAAAAACTAAAAGCCGCCCTAGACGACATTCCGGATGACTGGATGGAAAGAGCTTTTGATAAAGCTGTCACTACTCAATAATATATCCGCAAAAGCATCACCAAGGCGAATTAAGTTAAGTAATCAGTTCGCCGGTTGCTTTGCTTTAAGCATTTAATCTGGCAGGCAAAATTTGGCTTTTACGTAAATAGGTTCTTTTATTTCAGCGATAAATAACAACCGGTGTGCTGCACGCTTCAGAATTTTTATTTTACCGGATGTTTAGAAAAAAAACCAATCATTCGCAATACAGCCAGGGAAAGCAATGCAATTATTAATTTGACTATAAACAGGCAGTTAAGAAGAAAATAAAAAGGGACAAACCAGTAAAAAACCTGATTTGTCCCCCTATGTGCTCCCGAAGGGATTCGAACCCCTATCATTGGTACCGGAAACCAACATTCTATCCATTGAACTACGGAAGCAGTAGTATTATTGTAGCGCAAAAGTAATGCATTTTGTTTAGATTTCCACTAACAAGTAGGGCTCAGCATTATTTTTTTTTCTACAAAGCCAACTACTCCTCTTTGTATCAAGTAGCCTGATGCTCCGGTTTGATATTTTTATGTTCTTGATACAAATAAAAATACTAACTTGGCTTAAGCCAACAGGGCTGCGTAAGCCTATTTTACTATTGCACTTTTCTTCCGCAGGTTATATACCCATTCAGCTTAAATACCAAAACGAATAAAAAGTCCTGCCGGCTTAAATTCTCGGACAAACAAATTCTGTTTTGTACTAATTGGCTTTTTTTACCGCAAATATTGCAGAGCCTCGTTCTCGGAGATAAGTTCAAACATATTTAATACTTGCTCAGATGTACCGGTATTGTACCCTTTAATATAATAAGTACCATTTGCTTTATAAACAGCAAAATTGTGTGCTCCATAAGGCGCAGTAAAATCACGTTTAACAGGAAAAGCACGAGATAAATCGAATCGTCTGCCACATTGGGTCTTAATAACGGTCTTCATGATATTATATGTTTATGTAAAAGTATAAATTACCCTAATAGATCTATTTTAACTTTATGTTAAATAATTTAAATAAAAGCCGTGTTATTTTATAGGATTCATAAATATCTCTATTCATTAACAATATAAATTTAAAAATTTTTAAAATAAAATACAAGTGGCACTATAATTAAAATGCTGTATATTCTTTAAAAAATAAATAATCACACCTTAATTCAAGGAAAATTTATATAAAACTTAAAATAACCTTATTAATATTTTATATCAACTTAAAAAAAGCTGTTAAAAAATGCTTTGTTTACTAAAAGTACAGCTCATTATCTAGTGCTTGATAAACTATAGATTGTCGGGTAGTGGAATAACTGATAATTTGTTTCAGGTGAAAACACACTGAAACGGCAGCCAGGATTCCCGACAAACAAATCTTTATGGAGCACTAGCTAAGTAAGTAGATAAAATTAGCTTAAGTTAAACAACCTTGTAAAAAGCTAACAATCAAAAATTTATTCACACATTCATTTATTAATTCTGGCATTGTACTTAATGGAGTACAAAAAGCCAACATGGCGAAGGATTTATCTGATTGCATGCATATTGCATGCGCTCCGTTTTTAAACTTATACCAAGCATAAAGTAGGTTTGCTTATATCATTTAATTAGAGCGTTTCCGGCATAATGGGTGTATCAGATTCAGTTCTTCTAAAAAGAAAAGCACCGGCTTAAACCGGTGCTTTAAATTGATGATGCGGTATATTTCTACTTATTTGCCAGTAGCTGGTTGCTGCGCTTCGTATTTTTCTTTAAACTTCTGGTACAGGTATTTTTGCTTATCGGTTAGGTTTATTTTGCGGCCCTGAATGTAAGCATTGGTTACGTTGTTGGTGCGCATATCCAGCAAATCGCCACTCGACACCACTAACGTGGCATCTTTACCGGTTTCTACGGTTCCGGTTTGGGCATCGATGCCTAATATTTTAGCAGTGTTGGCTGTAATGGCCATTAGGGCCTGTTCTTTGGTAAGGCCGTGCGCTACGGCGGTGCCGGCAATAAAAGGCAGGTTACGGGTACCGTGCAAGCTGGTACTATAGTTTAAGCCGTATAAGATGCCGGCTTGCTGTAAAAGATAAGGTGTTTTGTAAGGCAAATCGGTGTCGTCGCCGGTATTATTGGGTAAAGCGTGCACGCCGGATAACAGCACCGGAATTTTATTATCGCGCAGGAAATCGGTAACGCGCCAGGCGTCCTGCCCTTCTACCAGCACAATATTTTTTACTCCGGCTTTCTGGGCAAAGCGTATGCTTTCAATTATATCTTTGGCATTATTGGCGTGCAAATACAATCGTTGGGTTCCGTCGAATAAACCTTTCATGGCGGTTAACTTGAAATTTTGTTTATCGAAAGTACCGCTCCGGTAAGCCGATGCCTGCTGAAAAAAGGTGGTTAAATCCTGTAACATCATTTCCCGGTTACGCTGCATTTCGGTCAAAGCGGCGGGCGCAATTCTGGGGTTCGGAACGATTTGGCCGGGCCAGTTCAGGTGCAGGCCATCGTCGGCTTTTACTACGGCATCTTCCCAATTCCAAGCATCCAGTTGCATCACCGAAGAAGAACCAGATATAACTCCGCCCAGCGGTGTTACCTGCACCAGCAGCACGCCATTGGCCCGAATGGTGGGCAGCACATCCGAATCGGTATTATAAGCTACCATGGCCCGGACATTGGGATTTAACACGCCAATTTCTCTTTCGTCGAGGGTAGCACGCACCGATTCTACTTCATTTAAACCCAACTGAGAATTAGGCTGAATTAAACCGGGATAAATATGCTGGCCGGTTACATCTACTTTCTCAAAAGCAGTGCTACTAGTCGGCGCATTAGCGGCCGGACCGGCATAAGTTATTTTTCCTTTATCGAAAGCCACGGCGGCTTTTTCGATTACGCTGCCGTTGCCTACGTGCAAAGTAGCACCGGTTAGCAGCACGGGTTTGCTTTGGGCCGGCACCGGAGCGGGTACCTGGGCCCAGGCTTTAAAACTGAAAACCAGTGCTGCTAGTAAATATTTATATTTCATTTGGAATATCGGTTTAAGTAAAACTTAATTTTTAAGGTGAAGCATTGGGGCAGGTTTTAATTTACCACCCCTGCCCTCCTAAATTAGGAGGGGAATTTTCAGATAATCTAAAAAAGCAATTAACAATCAGCAATCATTACTCTACATCTTCGCAATGCAGCACCGTGCTGCGCCGGTTAGTAGGGATTGGTTGCGTGGGGGCACCACTTTGCTTGGCATTGAGCATTTTCTGAATAATGCGCTCTCGCTCTTTGCTTATTTCGGTGCGTAATTGCTGGTCGGTTTCCAGGTCGAAATAGGCGATGCCGTCCACGTACGTTTTAGCCGGTTTGGCATAAACCGAAAGCGGATGATCGGTCCAGAGTACTACGTCGGCATCTTTACCGGTTTTGATGCTGCCCATTTGCTTATCTAAGTGCAGTAATTTGGCCGGGTTTAGCGTTACCAATTTAAGCGCTTCTTCTTCCGAAATGCCGCCGTACTTCACCGATTTAGCGGCTTCCTGGTTCAGGCGGCGCGCCATTTCGGCATCATCCGAATTAATAGCCGTTACCAAACCTATATTGTGCATAATGGCCGCATTGTACGGAATGGCGTCTTTTACTTCCATTTTATAAGCCCACCAATCCGAAAAAGTAGAAGCGCCAGCACCGTGTTCTTTCATTTTATCAGCTACTTTATAGCCTTCCAGAATATGCGTAAACGTATTTACTTTAAAGCCCATCTGGTCGGCCACTTTCAGGAGCATGTTTATTTCGGACTGCACATACGAGTGACAGGTAATAAAACGCTTGTTTTTTAATATATCGGCTAAGGTTTCCAGTTCCAGGTCGCGGCGCGGAATTTCGGCTTTTGCCCGGGCACTTCTGGATAATTTGTTATAAGCATCTTGGGCTTTCTGGTATTCTTTGGCGCGCTGGAAAGCATCAGTAAACACTTGTTCTACGCCCATGCGGGTTTGCGGGAAGCGGGTATAATTCTGGGTATTAGAACGTTTTACGTTTTCGCCCAGAGCAAACTTAATAAAACCATCAGCGCCGTTTATTTTCATTTGTTCCGGTCCTAAGCCCCAGCGTAATTTTACAATCGCTGACTGTCCGCCAATAGGATTAGCCGAACCGTGTAATAATTGTGAAGCTACTACTCCACCCGCTAATTGCCGGTAAATATTTACATCTTCGTGGTTGATTACATCTTCCATGCGCACTTCGGCCGTAACGGCCTGGGTACCTTCGTTAACGGCTTCCAAAGCAATATGCGAATGCTCATCAATAATGCCTGGTGTTAGGTGTTTGCCGGTGCCATCTACTACTTTAGCACCGCTGGCGCTTAGGTTTTTACCTACTTTCTCTATTTTACCGTTACGCAACAACACGTCAGTATTTTCCAGCTTACCTTCTTTTTCATTCGTCCAGACGGTAGCGTTGCGAATTAATACGGTTTCCTGCTTAGGTAACTCTTTGCGGCCAAAGGCTACAAACGGATAGATATTAGCTCCCAGGTTAATGGGTTCTTTGGCTTTCAGGCTATCCCGGCGGGCAGCTACGGTTAGCGCTTTGGATAATTTGGCGTTCCATTTTACTCGAGTGGCATCAGGCAGTTGCCCTTCGCCCTGAAACCCTTTTTCCGGTCCGGCATACCAGCCACTCAGTCGTACCATGCTCTCTTTGTTTTTGGTATCGGGGTTATAACTCAGGGTAATTAAATCGCCGGCCAGCGTTACTTTGCCTTTTACCTTGGTAGTATCGTTGGCACCGGCCGGTTTAAACGATATATTTGCTTCGGGTTTGTCAGGGTTGCCCGCAATTTCCAGGCGCAGGTTGCTTTGCGGACCAATCTGTAAGGTATAAACGCCGCGCACATCCGTTGGTAAATCGCTTAGTTTATAGCCTTCGCCTTGTATCCAGTTCTCCAGAATAACATTATCGTCCTGAAAAAGCGGTTTAGAAGTAATTAAAAAATTTGCTACCATGCCGGGCCGCAAGGCTCCCAACAAATGATCGGCCTTTATTAACTTAGCGGGCGTATAGGTTAAGGCTTTTAAAGCTTCCTGCTCATTTAAGCCGTAGGCAATGGCTTTGCGCAGGTTAGGCAGAAAGCTTTTTTTATCTTTTAAATCTGCAGCGGTTAAGGCAAACGAAACACCGGCTTTAGATAAAGCCGCGGCATTGGCAGGCGCCATTTCCCAATGTTTCAGATCTTCTAAAGCTATCCGATTAGCATCAAATGGATCTTCTACATTATAAGGATCGGGATAATTTACCGGTACAATCAGGGTAGCTTGGGTGGCTTTTACTTCCGACAACATCTGGTACTCATCGCCGCGGCCTTTTATAATATATTGCTGCCCGAATTCGTCACCTACTTTATCGGCCCGCAGCAAATTTTGTTTGTCTGTTGCTTCAAATATCTGGGGCAGGCGGCGAACATCCGTAAAAGCTTTTAGCGATATATTTTGTTCTTTGCCTGGGTTCTTGGCATTCCATTCGGCATCCAGGTAAGTTTGCCGCAGCAAAGCCATAGCACCCATTAAAGAGTTGGGATAATCCTGGTTAGAGGAACCTTTGTCGAAAGATAATCCGGCGGCGGCTTTATCCATTAACATTACTTCGTTTTCGCGTTTTTGGCCTAAGGTAACCAAAGCCGCCGTTCCACGGGAAACGCCATCGGGGTGCAACGCCAACACAGCACCAAAACCTTGCCGGCGATAATCTTCGGCTGCTTTCGCGTCTACTTTAAACAATTCGGCGGCGTTGGTTTCAGGGCGGATGGCCATGCTCCAGTTATAAGCGCCTTGCTTCGGCGTTTCTATAGCCGCCGTGCCATAACTCCGCTGAACGCGGGTTACGACGGGTAATCCGTAGCCTGAGAACAAATCAATCAGGCCGGGATAAATGTATTTGCCTTTGGCATCTACTACTACGGCTCCCTGCGGCACTTTTACTTTGGTACCAACAGCTTCTACTTTACCGTTCCGGATAACCAAAGTGGCATTATCTATTTTGGTTTGATAATCGGTGTACAGCGTGGCATTGGTAAAAGCAACTAAGCCCGGCCGCTCATCATACACGCCGTTACGGGGAAAAGTCTCCTGGGCCAAGACGGGTGCTTCCAACACTCCCAAGAGCATTAACAAAGAATAAAAACGCTTCATGAAATAAATGACAGTTGTTTGTAGCTATTTTAAGATAAAGCTACACATTTATTTATTTTGCTGCATTTTTTTCAAGGTAAAAGTAAATAAAAAGCTATTTTTTT
>Ga0210040_10001735_pt1 | contig 32239 bp, 30 predicted proteins | sample CryGeyCG12114_NA_FD_185462 | JGI IMG/M metagenome (GOLD analysis project Ga0210040, IMG submission 185462) | Groundwater microbial communities from aquifer - Crystal Geyser CG19_WC_8/21/14_NA (SPAdes) (version 2) | ecosystem: Environmental > Aquatic > Deep subsurface > Groundwater | place: USA...
TGGTGGCGGGCTTTGCCTGCCTGCTTGCGACCGGGCTTGCCGCCGGATGGGTAACCCAGCAGATTCAATACCACACGGGCTGGGTCGGCCACACCTATCAGGTCGAAATCGCGATCGGGCGCGCGAGCTTGTTGATCGAACAGGAGGAAACCAGCCGGCGCGGTTACCTGCTGACCGGCCTTCCCGTTTATCGCGAAGCGTATGACGGCTATGCCGCCGAGCTGCCGGCCGCGCTCAACCGGATCGCAGCCATGACCGCCGACAACCCCGTCCAGCGCGCTGCCCTCGGCCGCTGGCGCCAGAATGTGGCCGCGCTGGAGGCGCAGCGGGCGCGCGTGTTCGCGATCATGGACAGCGGCCAGCGCGCAGCGTCGCTGATCGCCTTTGCCAATGAAACCAGCATTCGCCGAATGCGTGCGATCCGCGACGAAGCAACTGCCATGCTGACCGAGGAGCGTCGACTGCTCGCGCTGCGCGACGCCGACCAGGCAGCCAGCGTGCGCACCTTCTACATCATCCTTGCCGTGGCGGCCGGGATCCTGCTGGCCGTCGCGATCGCCAGCCTGCTCACCATCCTGCGCTATACCCGCGATCTCGCCACGTCGCGCGACAGCCTGCGCCAGCTCAACGACACGCTGGAGGATCAGGTGACGGAGCGCACGTCCGACCTCAGCCGCGCCAATGACGAGATCCAGCGCTTCGCTTATATCGTCAGCCACGACCTGCGATCGCCCCTGGTCAACGTCATGGGCTTTACAGCCGAACTCAGCACGGCGGCCAAGCCGCTGACCGATCTGATCGACGTGGTGGAGGAAAAGGCGCCCGAGCTGCTGACCCAGGACATGAAGCTCGCCGCGCGAGAGGACCTGCCCGAGGCGATCGGCTTCATCCGCACCTCGACGCAGAAGATGGACCGGCTGATCAACGCGATCCTGAGATTGTCGCGCGAAGGGCGCCGCGTGATCGCGCCCGAGTCGCTCGACCTGGCAGGCATCGCCGACAATGCCGTTGCCGCGATCCGCCATGTCATCGACGACCGTGGCGCAACGGTGACCGTCGAGGGGCCGATGCCCGATCTTGTCAGCGACCGGCTCGCGGTTGAGCAGATCCTGTCCAACCTCATCGAGAACGCGACCAAGTATCTTCAGCCCGGTCGTCCCGGGCAGATTCGCGTCAGCGCGACGCGCGCCCGTGACCGGGTGATCATCGCGGTTGCTGACAATGGCCGGGGCATTGATCCGCGCGATCACCAACGCATCTTTGATCTGTTCCGCCGATCGGGTACGCAGGACCAGCCGGGAGAGGGCATCGGTCTGGCGCACGTCCGTGCGCTCGCCTATCGACTGGGTGGGACGATCGATGTTGCGTCCCGCCTGGGCGAAGGCGCCACATTCCGCCTCAACCTTCCAGCTACCTATCAGATTCCGCAGGAAAACGTCGCAGCATGAACCAGCACCAGCCAGTCGGCATCGTCATGATCGAGGATGACGAAGGTCATGCCCGCCTGATCGAAAAGAACATCCGGCGCGCCGGCATCCTGAACGACGTGCGCCATTTCACCGATGGCACCAGCGCGCTCAACTTCCTGTTCGAAGCGCCCGACGGCCCCGCCAAGAACGGCCCGGCCCTGATCCTGCTCGACCTCAACCTGCCCGACATGAGCGGCACGGACATCCTTGCCCGGATCAAGGCGGAGGGCAGCCCGCTGCGCCGCGCGCCCGTGGTGGTGCTGACCACCACTGACGACAAGGTGGAGATCCAGCGCTGCTACGACCTTGGCTGCAACGTCTACATTACAAAGCCGGTGGACTATGACAGCTTTGCCCAGGCCATCCGCCAGCTCGGGCTATTTCTGACGGTGATTCAGGTTCCCGACATCGAACCAGCCGAATAAGCTGCGCGAGATGACCGGCCCGGGCGCTCGTATCCTTTATATCGACGACGACCCGGGCATTCGCCGGCTGGCGACGCGTGCACTGGAACGGCGTGGCTACCAGGTGACCTGCGCCGAGCGGGGCGAGGAGGGCGTGGCGCTTGCCACGGCCGAACGCTTCGATGTGATCGCGGTGGATCACTATATGCCGGGGCTCGACGGCCTGGAAACACTCGCGCGGTTGCAGGCGCTGGCCGACGTGCCGCCGGTGGTCTACGTTACGGGCTCGGACGAAGGGCGCATCGCGGTCGCAGCGCTGAAAGCCGGCGCGGCCGATTACGTCGTCAAGAATGTCGGCGAGGATTTTTTCGACCTGCTGGCCGCGGCGTTCGAGGCAGTGCGCGCCCGCGCGGCCCTGGAACGGGCCAAGGCGGAAACCGAGGAAGAATTGCGCGCCAGCAATGCCCGCCTTGCGGCCTTGCTGGGCGAGGTGAACCACCGCGTCGCCAACTCGCTCCAGCTCGTCACCGCCATGGTACAGCTTCAGGCGAGTGCGCTGAGCGATGAAGGTGCGCGCGCCGCGCTTGATGATACCCAGCGCCGCATCGACGCAATCGCGAAGGTTCACCGACGCCTTTACACCAGCAATGACGTCGAACAGGTCGACATGCGCGAGTATCTCGCGTCGCTGGTGGACGAGCTTGCCGAGGCATGGGGTGACGAGGCGGGACCCCGCCAGCTGGTGCTCGCCGCCGATCCGATCCGCCTCGCCACGGACAAAGCGGTGTCGCTCGGCGTGATCGTCACCGAACTTGTCACCAACGCGCTGAAATATGCCTATCCCGATGGCCGTGGAGAGGTGCGCGTGGCGTTGACCCGTGACGGCGCGGACGAGTTCCGCCTTGCGGTCGAGGATGACGGATGCGGCATCGCGAAGGGTGTCGCGCCCAAGGGCACCGGGCTTGGTACCAAGCTGATCCGCGCGATGGCGCAGAGCCTGCAGTCCGCGGTGGAGTATGACTCAGGCCATCAGGGCTGCCGCGCGGTGTTGCGGGCCGCCATCGCCTGACCCGCGACCGGCCCCGATCAGGGTCGCCTGAACTTGAACACAAACTGGTCGGTACGGCCGCGGATTGCCGGGTCGAATACCGCCTTGCTGTGATCGTCCGCCGAGTTGGCCAGCACGGTTGACTGGCCGACGAAGCGAAAGCCGGCGGCGAGCACCTGGCTTTTTACCACGGCCGGGTCGACGCGGTGCTTGCCCCCTGTCGCAGCCGGCACCGCGCCGCGCGCGTCCGCATGGTCGATGATAAGGTAGGTCCCGCCGGGCTTCAGGGCCTGGAACACCGCCGCATTGAACCGCGCGATGCCGGCGGGCGGGATGTCGTGGTAGTTCTGCACCGTCCAGAAAAGATCAACCGGGGCCGGCACGGACGGGAACGGGGTTGGCTGCACCTCTGCCGTGACATTGGCGAGGGCCCGGGCCTGAAGTGCCGGTAGCGTGCGTTCGGCATATTTGGCGGCGATGGATGGCCACAGCGCGAAGACCCGCCCGCGCGGGCCCACCAGGGGCGAGAAGATCCGTGTCCAATAGCCCTGGCCCGGCAGGTAATCGACCACCGTGTCGCCGGGCTTCACGCCGGCAAAGGCGATCACCGCCGCCGCCTGGCGCCGCGCATCGTCAACGGCCTGGTCGGCACGGGCAGGATCGGCGAGCGCGGCCGTGACCGCGGCGGAGACGGCGAGAGCCTTCGCCGCGGGAGTCGTCGCGACCTGCGCGCCGGCGGTCGCCGCGCACAGCCCCAGAACAAGCGCCAGAACCGGTTTGCGCATCTTATCCGCCTCCCCTGTGGTGTCGCGCGATCGATACACCATATCGGGTGAATGGGCGATATCCGTTCGACGATCCAGGAACAGGTACACAGGCTGGTCGGGTTCGGCGACGGGGCCGTCGACCTGTCACGACCGCCAGGCGATCCGGGGCTGTTCGGGCCGGGATCGGTGACGTGGCGCGTGCATGGCGACTTTACCGCGATGATGGCGGGCGGAATCGCATCGTTGCTGATCCAGATGCTCCATCCGGCAGCACTCGCCGGCGTGTGGGACCATTCCAATTTCCGCCGCGACATGCACGGGCGGCTGCGGCGCACCGCACAATTCCTGTCGGGCACGACCTATGGCTCGACCGCGACTGCCGAACGCCTGATGGAGCGGGTGCGGCGTGTCCACGACCATGTCACCGGCACGCTGCCCGATGGAACGCCCTATTCGGCAAACGATCCCGACCTGCTGACCTGGGTCCATGCCGCGGAAGTGTGGAACTTCCTTGGGGCGCATCGCCGCTATCGCGAGCCCGGGATGAGCGATGCGGACGCCACCCGCTACCTGACCGAAATGGCGGAGGTCGCTTATCGCCTGGGCGCGCGCGAGGTGCCGACCAGCGCCGCCGCGCTCGACGCTTATTTCCTGTCGATGCGCCCACAGCTGCGATTCGACGAGCGCACCCGCACGGTGCAACGCGCCCTGCTGCTGCAGCAGCCGCGCAGTCTTGCGCTCGCCCCGATGCAGGCGCTGTTGATGGAAGGCGGCATCTCGTTGCTTCCGGCCTGGGCAGCGCGGTTGCATCGACTGGAGCGGCCTGCGGGTGCGCGACCCGCAATCAGCGCAGGGATGGCAGGGGTCGGCCAAGTGCTGCGCTGGGCGCTGACCAATGGATCCGCGAAGCAGGCGTCAGCGACCTGATCGCCGAGGCCTTAATCATCTGTTGACCCTATCGAGGTAGGACGAGCGGGACAGCAACCGCGCCGGACCTACATGCGAAAGCCAATCCTTTTCGGGATACCGGCGCTGGTTTGTGCGACTTCCTGCACGCCCGCCGACCCGCCCCGCTCCGCCGCGGCAACGCCAGCACTGGCGACCGTCACGCCTGCGCGTCCGATCCGGGACGAGCGCGTGCTGCTCAGCCGGCTTGCGCTGGAAGTGCCAGACGACCTGTCGCATGGGCCGGTCGCGGCTCCGCTGGCGAGCGCAGCCATTGGCGCGCCGCCCTTCCGCGCCAGCTTCAGCGCCCCCGACGACGCGGACCGCGCGCTGGAGTGCCTGACCGCTGCCGTTTATTACGAGGCGCGATCGGAAGCGCCCGACGGGCAGCGCGCGGTGGCACAGGTCGTGCTCAACCGCGTCCGCGATCGCGCCTTTCCGAAAACGGTGTGCGGCGTGGTGTACCAGGGCTCGACGCGGCGCACTGGCTGCCAGTTCAGCTTCACGTGTGATGGATCCATGCTGCGCCCGCGGGACTGGATGTCCTGGGGCCGTGCCAAGATCGTAGCGGCCGCCGCGCTGGCGGGCGAAGTGTATGCACCGGTCGGGGCCGCGACCTATTACCACGCCAACTATGTCTTGCCCTGGTGGGCGCCGAGCCTTGCCCGGGTCGGCTCGGTCGGCAGCCATATCTTCTATCGCTGGCGCGATGCGATGGAGCGCGCGCTGACCTTTCGCCAGGAATATGCCGGTGGTGAGCCGGTGACCGTGCCGGGCGGCAACAGCGGCACCGTGACCACCGTCGCGGGCGTCGCCATCCATGTCGGCGACCAGGCGTCCGACCAGGTAACCGTGCATCGTGGCAGCGGAGACATGACCGCAACTGCTGCGGCAACGCCGGCGGTCGCTGTCGCAGCGATGCCGACGCTCACCTCGCGGCCTGCATCGATGCGCCCTGCCGCACCGCGCCTGATGTCAGTGGCGGGCGTTCGTGTGCACCGCGGGGTCGATCCGCATGCGGGCGAGGATGCTTCGGCCGGATCCGACGAAACGATCTGATCCGCTGCCTCGCGGCGTGGCAATCATGGCTGATTTGCCTTAGGTCAAGATATGGACGCGCCAGCCCCGCCGGACCTCGACACACCTCGCGCGGCGCATGGTGGCCAATGGGTCTATCGCCATCGACTGCCGACGCGAATATGGCATTGGGTCAGCGCGCTCGCGGTGTTCATCCTGCTGATGAGCGGGCTGATGATATCCAACGCCCACCCGCACCTATATTGGGGTGCGTTCGGCGCGAACTTCGACCACCCCTGGCTCAACCTGCCCCGCTTTCCGGGTTGGGCGACGATCCCGTCGACCTACGACCTCGCGCTGGCGCGGCAGTGGCACCTGTTCTTCGCCTGGATATTCGCCTGGGGTTTGCTGATCCACCTCGCGGTCAGCCTGATCAACCGACATATCAAGCGCGACCTGTCCCTGTCGCGGCGGGAGTTGGCGCCTGCGCATCTGTGGCAGGACATCAAGGATCACGCCCGCCTGAAATTCCCGACCGGGCAGGAGGCGCGAAGCTACAACGTCCTGCAGAAGATCACGTATATCGGCGTCGTGTTCGTGGTAATGCCGACGTTGATCCTGACCGGATTAGGCCTGTCGCCCGGTTTCAACGCGGTGATGCACTGGCCGACTGACCTGGTCGGCGGCCGTGCCTCGGCCCGCTCGATCCACTTCATTTGCGCTGCGCTGATGGCGCTGTTTATCGCGGTGCATTTGCTGCTGGTCCTGCTTGCCGGGCCGACTAACGAAATCCGCTCGATGCTGACCGGCTGGTTCCGCGTGCCGCCTAATCCCGACCGGGAAGAGCGTGCCAGCCCCGAGCTGGTAGAGGAGATGCGCCCATGAGCCTTGTGACGCGTCGCGCGCTGGTCGGCGGACTTGCGGTCGGGGCCGGTGGACTGCTGTCGGGCTGTGATCGGCTGGGCCAGAACCCGCAATTTCGCGCGCTGCTCGATGCGGGAGAGCGGGGCAATTATGCGCTTCAGCGGCTGCTCCAGGATCGCACGGCCCTGGCGCAGGAATTCGCCCCGTCGCAGCGTTCACCCATCTTCCGATCCAACGGGACGCGGGTGCCGGGCGGCGACGATTATGCCCGCCACATGGCCGCAAGCTTCACCGACTGGCAGCTGGTCGTCGACGGCCTGGTTGCACGCCCGCAGGCGATCAGCCTTGCCGAATTGCGCACCCTGCCCGCGCGCAGCCAGATCACCCGGCACGACTGTGTCGAGGGCTGGAGCGCGATCGCGAAGTGGACGGGCGTGCCGCTGCGCCTGGTCCTGCAACGCGCCGGGATCAAACCGGAGGCTCGATACGTCGTGTTCCATTGCGCCGACCCGCAGGCAACTGGCTTCCCTTATTACGAGTCTATCGACCGGGTCGATGCCGCTCACCCACAGACCATCCTTGCCTGGGCGCTCAACGACCAGCCGCTACCCGTCGCAAACGGCGCGCCGCTGCGCCTGCGCGTGGAGCGCCAGCTTGGCTACAAGCACGCCAAATATGTGAACCGGATCCAGGCGGCAGCCTCCCTCGACGGCATCTACGGGGGCAAGGGCGGGTTCTGGGAAGATGTCGGCGATTATGAATGGTACGCCGGCATCTGATCGCGGGTCAGATCAGCGCCAGTTCCGCCAACCTGCCGACCAGCGCGGGCGGCATTGCCCCAAGCCCGCCCGCCTCGCCGCCCAGATCGGCTGGCGCGTCGGGATGCTCCAGGTAGCGCCAGCCCTGGTGCGCGCGCTTGGGCCGCGCCTGCACCAGCACCAACCCTGGATCGAGGTGGATCGCGACCCGGCCTCCCTCCGCCTCACCAAAGCCTGTGATCGGGGAGCGGGCGACCAGCTGGTGCTTCAAGATCCAATATAGTGACCCCGACCCGTCCGGCCCGGCCACTTCCGTATGTCGCTTCGGCAGATAGCGCGTGGTTACGACCAGCGCCCCTTCCTCAGCCCGCGCGCGCAACCGCTCGGCTAGGTGATCGACGCTGGGGCAGGCGAACGCGACTTTGGTCAGGTGAAGCGGCACCATCGCCATGTGGCGCGTGACCACGGCGGTTCAACCCGTCCCATGCACCCCGAACAGGGCAGCCAGCCCCAGGAAGCTCAGGAAGCCCATGCTGTCGGTGAACATCGTCACGAACACCGACGACGACACTGCGGGATCGATGTCGAACCGATCCAGAGTCACGGGCACCAGCACCCCGGCGAGTCCGGCGACAAGGTTATTGAACAGGATCGCCAGCCCGAACACGATCGCAAGATCGGCGCGGTGCCAAATGATCAGGCTGCCGATGCCGATCAGCAGGCCGAGCGTGATGCCGTTGGTCGCGGCGATCCTGAACTCACGCACGATCATGCGGGACGTATTGGAACTGGTCAGCTGATTGGTCGCAATGGCGCGCACCACCACCGCCAGCGTCTGCGTCCCCGCATTGCCGCCCATGCCGGACACCACCCCCATCAGCGAGGCGAGCAGGGCAAAGGCGGCGATTTCCCCGTCGAAGAAGCTGATCACGAACGCCGCCAGCATCGCGGTCGGCAGGTTGATCAACAGCCAGGTCAGCCGGGTGCGGACGGTGAAGCGGATGGGCTCGTTGATGTCGCCTTCGCCCGCGCCCGACAGGCGCAGCACGTCCTCGCCCGCTTCCTGCTGGATGATATGGACTATGTCGTCGACGGTGATCATGCCGACCAGCCGGCCGCTGTCGTCCACGACCGCGGCGGAGATCAGCGCATATTTCTGGAAGCGGAGCGCCACCTCTTCCTGGTCCATGTCGACCGGGATCAGCGTCTGTTCGCGCTTCATCACGTCCGCCATCGCGATCTCGCGCGGGGTGCGCAGGATCCACGACAGCGCGCAGGTGCCGACCGGGTGGTGACGCCCATCGACGACGAAGATTTCCCAGAAGTCGGTCGTCAGCTCGTCATGGCCGCGCAAATAATCGATTGCGTCGCCCACCGTCCAATGCTCGGGCACCGCGATCAGCTCGCGCTGCATCAGTCGCCCAGCGGATTCCTCCGGGTAGGACAGCGCTTCCTCGATGGCGGCGCGGTCGTCGGGGTCGAGCGCGCGCAGGACCTCGCGCTGGTCCGCCGCGTCGAGATCCTCGATGATCGCGACGGCATCGTCCGTGTCGAGCTCGGAGGCGATGTCCGCGACTTCGTGCGGTTCTAGCGCATCGAGCAGGTCCTCGCGGACATAGTCGTTCATTTCCGCGAACACGTCGGCGTCGAGCAGGTCGGCGACGGCATGGGCGAGCGCGGCCCGCTCCTCGTGCGGGGTCAGTTCGAACAGGTCGGCGACGTCGGCCGGGTGGAGCGGCTCCACCAGGGCCCGCGCCGTCTCGGCATCGCCCGCTTCAACGGCGTCCAGCACGGCCTGGACGAACTCCGGCCGCAACCGGTCGTCGCGATCGAGCTGGCTTTCGGTTTCCGCCTCGGCGTCGATTGGCGCCTCGGGAAGCTCGGTCTCGCTCATGCCGCCTCCTCCCGTGCTGCGTCGTGAGGGCCCCTACCTTGCGCGGCGGCGATTTGCCAGCCGCGTTGCCAGGGGAGCGGGGCGCCCCTATCTGCGCTCCCGTTTAGTCCAGGAGTGACACGATGGCCGACACCTTCCAAACGCTGACCATGACGCTGGATGACGGCGACGTCACCATCCGGCTGCGGCCCGACCTCGCCCCCAACCATGTCCAGCGTATCGGCGAGCTGGCGAATGAGGGTTTCTACGACGGCGTACCGTTCCACCGCGTTATCCCGGGCTTCATGGCGCAGGGCGGCGACGGCGGCCGCGGCGATGGCACGGGCGGCTCGACCAAGCCCAATCTCAAGCAGGAATTCTCCGCCGAACCGCATGTCCGTGGCGTGTGCTCGATGGCGCGCACCAGCGACCCCAACTCGGCCAACAGCCAGTTCTTTATCGTGTTCGACGATGCGACCTTCCTCGACCGCCAGTACACGGTCTGGGGCGAGGTCACCGACGGCATGGAACTGATCGACGCGCTGCCCAAGGGTGAGCCGCCACGCAATCCGGCCAAGATCGTGCGGATGCGCGCCGAGTAAAAGCCGGCTCCTCCCTCTCCTCCCGCGCGGGGAGAGGGAGCGACTATCCCTCGCCCAGCACCTTCACGACCCAGTCGTGGAACAAACGTACCGGCCGGGTCGCAAGCGCCCGTGGGCGACACACGAAATAATGGGCATACGGGCTGTCGACCTCGATCTCGGGGAACAGCCGTACCAGCCGCGGGTCGTGGGCGTGGCTCAGGTGGCTTTCGTGCATGAACGCGACGCCCAGCCCCTGTGCCGCCGCCTCCAGCATGAGGCCGCCCGCATCGAAGAAGTCCATCGCGAGCGGCTTGATCGCGCCCAGCCCGGCCGCCGTGGTCCAAGCAGTGATCGTGTCGGGCATGTCGCGGTGGATCAGGGCAGTGAGGCCGCTCAGTTGGGTCGGGCTGGTGATGGGCCGCGCGCCCTCCAGCAGCGAACGAGCGCCGATCACCGCGATCCGGTTGGTGTCGAGCCGCCGAGCGTACAGGGTCGGATCAACGTCGCGCGCCAAGGCGATTACCGCGTCTAGGCCGTCGCCCAACCGCGACATGCCGTGCCCGGCGGTATCGATGTCCAGGTGCAGTTGAGGATGCGTCGCGCGCAACTCACCAACGCGGGGGAACAGACGCTGCGATGCGTACAAGGGCAGCACGCCCAGGCGCAGGCGCAGCACCTCCGTTCCGCTATGCAGCGATTCCAGGGCATCCGACAGGCTGTCGAGCACTGGCGCGATCTCCCGCAGCAACTGCTCGCCGTCGGCGTTCAGAACCATCGCCTGGTGCCTTCGCGCGAACAGCGGACGATCGATGAAGCGCTCGAGGGACTGCACACGCCGGCTGAGCGCCGGCGCCGACAGCGCAAGTTCCTCCGCTGCGGCCTTGATCGACCCCAGCCGTGCAACCTGTACAAAAGCTTCGATGGCGCCCAGCGGCGGCAGCCGTCGCATCGCTGATCCCTTTTCCGACCCGGCGACCATTGCAGAAAACGCAATCGCGTCAACTCTTTTCGCAATTGCAACATGAAAGGTGTTAGCGCAAACAGCTCAGGCCTTTCAGGCATCCTCTCCTAAAAACTTTCATGGGCTGGCCTTTGGGCCGGCCCTTTTTTTGTGCTCCTCCCCGCCTCGCACCGGCGGAACCGGCATCCTATCTCGCGCGCTTGCGATTGCCCCGGCGGGAAGGAAGAACAGAATGGCCGAAGCAGAGGCGCCGTCGCGCCGCATCCAGGTGGCAAATAGCCGTCCCGAGGACTCAGGGCGTGGCCTTGCGCACTTGCCGCGCAGCATCATGGCTGCCCTGGGCGTGGGCGAAGGCGACGTAGTGGAGATCGTCGGCAAACGATCGACTCCTGCCCGCGCGGTCTACCCGTATGCGGAGGATGAGGGGCTCGACGTGATGCGCCTCGATGGCCTTCAGCGCGCCAATGCCGGCGTCGGTTCAGGTGATTTCGTGGAAGTACGCGCGGCAGAGTCAAAGCCTGCAACCCGTGTCGTGTTCGCGCCCGCGCAGCAGAATTTGCGCCTGCAAGGGTCGAGCGCGGCGCTGAAGCGCACCTTCTACAATCGGCCGTTGGTCGCCGGCGACATCGTCGCCACCGCCGGGCATCAGCGCGTCGGCCAGATGCCAGCCTCTATCCAGCGCTACATGAATGCGCCGGCTTATGCGTTGCAGGAGATCCGCCTAGCGGTGGTGAGCGCCATCCCCAAGGGCGTGGTCCATATCGACGAGAATACCGAGATCGAGCTGCGGCCCGAATATGAAGAACCCGAAGCGGCGCGGCGGGCCGATGTCACCTATGATGATATTGGCGGCATGGCCGCGACGATCGATCAGCTGCGCGAGATGGTCGAGTTGCCGCTGCGCTACCCGGAGCTGTTCCAGCGCCTGGGCGTCGACCCGCCCAAGGGCGTGCTGCTTTATGGCCCCCCCGGCACCGGCAAGACGCGGCTTGCCCGCGCGGTGGCGAATGAGTCGGATGCGCAGTTCTTCCTGATCAACGGCCCCGAGATCATGGGCTCCGCCTATGGCGAGTCGGAGGGCCGGCTGCGTGAGGTGTTCGAGGCGGCTTCGAAAGCCGCGCCGTCCATCGTCTTTATCGACGAGATCGACTCGATCGCGCCCAAGCGGGGCAATGTGCAGGGTGAGGCGGAGAAGCGCCTGGTCGCGCAGCTGCTCACACTGATGGATGGCCTGGAAGCCCGCGCCAATCTGGTGGTGATCGCCGCCACCAATCGTCCCGAGGCGATCGACGAGGCCCTGCGGCGTCCGGGCCGCTTCGATCGTGAGATCGTGGTCGGCGTTCCCGATGAGCGTGGCCGGCGCGAGATCCTGGGCATTCATACTCGCGGCATGCCGCTTGCCGACGGGGTCGACCTCGCCGAATTATCGCGCACTACCTATGGCTTTGTCGGCGCCGACCTCGCGGCACTGACCCGCGAGGCGGCGATCGAGGCGGTGCGCCGCATCATGCCGCAGCTGAACCTGGAGGAGCGCACCGTTCCGTCGGAAGTGCTCGATACGCTGTCGGTCACGCGCGACGATTTCCTGGAAGCGCTGAAACGCGTTCAGCCGTCCGCCATGCGCGAGGTGATGGTGGAAGCGCCGCGTGTCCGCTGGGAGGACGTTGGTGGGCTCGACAAGGCGCAGATGCGCCTAAAGGAAGGCGTCGAACTGCCGCTGAAGGATCCCGACGCATTCCGGCGTTTGGGCATCCGGCCCGCCAAGGGCTTTCTGCTGTATGGCCCTCCCGGTACCGGCAAGACGCTGCTTGCAAAGGCAGTGGCGCGTGAGGCGGAAGCGAACTTCATCGCGACCAAGTCGTCCGACCTGCTGTCCAAGTGGTACGGCGAGTCGGAACAGCAGATCAGCCGCCTGTTCGCCCGCGCCCGCCAGGTCGCGCCAACCGTCATCTTCATCGATGAGCTCGACAGCCTGGTGCCTGCGCGCGGCGGCGGCCTAGGGGAGCCGCAGGTGACCGAGCGGGTGGTGAACACCATCCTTGCCGAGATGGACGGGCTGGAGGAATTGCAGTCGGTTGTCGTTATTGGCGCCACTAACCGGCCGAACCTGGTCGATCCGGCCCTGTTGCGGCCAGGACGCTTCGACGAGCTAATCTACGTCGGCGTGCCGGATAAGGCGGGCCGCCGCCGCATCCTAGACATCCAGACCGAGAAGATGCCCCTCGCCGGTGACGTCGATCTAGACCAGATCGCAGAGCGGACCGACCGGTTCACCGGCGCCGACCTGTCCGACGTGGTGCGTCGCGCCGGCCTGATCGCGCTGCGCCGATCGCTGGGCGCGCGGGAAGTCTATATGGACGATTTCACCGAAGCCCTGACCGAATCACGCGCCAGCGTCACGGCGGACATGGAAAAGGATTACGAGCAGATCGCTTCCCGTTTGAAGCAGGATGCCGCATCCATGCAGTCGATCGGCTTCATCAGCCCGGGCCAGCTGACACCGCGCGGGCCAAAGGGCACTGACTGACCCGAACCCTCCCCGTTGTACCTGAACTAGGCGCGGCGGGGAGGCGGCGTGGCACGCAGCCGCTTATCCCCGCGCCAAGTGTAGCCGCGGGTCACTGCGGCGACGGTCAGCGTGTACCATTCATACCAGCGCTCGCGCCCTTGGTCGCGCGTGGCGGCATGCTCGGCCTGGTCGCGCCACGCACGCGCGGCTGCGTCATCCGACCAGTAGCTGACGGTGATGCCGACGCCGTCTGGCCCGCGCACCGCGTCGATGCCGCGATAGCCGGGCTGGCATGCTGCCAGGTCGTCCATGCGGGCGGCGGCGGCACGGTAGCCTTCCTCGTCCGCGCCCGTCCGCTGCGAGACAAAGATTACCGCAATCTGCCCGACACGGTCCGTGTTCATGGCCCCAACTTAGGCCCGCTTGATAACACCGATGCAACCCCGGCGCTTGAAACCCATTCTGATTGTGTGCGACGGGAGAGACTTCGTGTCGCCCGCGACCGACTGTGACAGGACCGTGATGCCTCCTTCGACCACCGCTGCCCCCAGCCGCCGCGACCGTACACGCCCCGCAGGCGTGCCCTCCCCTTGGCAGATGTTTTTTCAGGGCTTCCTGAAGCATCCGGTCATGGTTGGGTCGATCATTCCCTCTTCCGACCGGTTGATCCGCAAGATGCTGGGCCCGGTCGACTGGGCGAACTGCAAGCTGTTCGTCGAATATGGCCCGGGTGTCGGCACTTTTTGTCGTCCGATCCTGGACCGCATGGCGCCCGATGCGACGCTGATCGCGATCGACACCAATCCCGACTTCATCCGTTATCTTCGCCACACGATCACCGACACTCGCTTCGCCGCAGTGCACGGGTCGGCGGCGGATGTCGGCCAGATCATCGCCGATCATGGCCATGCCCATGCCGACTACATCCTGTCTGGCCTGCCCTTTTCCACCTTGCCACCCGGCGTTGGCCCGGCGATCGCGGCTGCGACCAGCGCGGCGCTGCGTCCCGGCGGTGCCTTCCTGGTCTACCAGTTCAGCCCCAAGGTGAAGGATTTCCTGAATCCGCATTGGTCGAACATCGACCACGACATGGAATGGTGGAACGTCCCCCCCGCCCAGCTTTATTGGGCGTGGCAGGGCTGAACCCTCTAGCCTGTTCGGTCGATTGAACCGCGCCGGCTAATAGGATTACCTGCGCTCCGCCCGATAACGGGCAGGAGAGGCAAGGATGGCTAAGATCCTGACGCACGTCGTCGCGCTCGCGGCGACGTTGGCTGTGCCCGCATGGGCGCAACAAGCGCCTTCCCCCAAAGCCGCTTCCGACGTGGTCGTTCGCGGGGCGAAGCGGACGGCGATGAGCGGTTGGCGGCAGGCCGAAACACGCCACCTCGTCGTGCTCAGCGATGGGAGCCAGTCAGAGCTCATCCGGGTCACACGCAACCTGGAGCGACTTCACTTCCTGTTGTCCGGCCTGCTCGGTCGCCCCGACACGGGCGACGACCCGATCCGGCTGCGCGTGACGCTGATCGGCGACGTGCCGACTTTTGAGGCGCTGGACCTGCGCAACTGGCGTTGGCAGCAGGGCCCGTACAACGAACTGTTCCGGCTCAGCCGCTATTATGATCCGCGCCAGGACGGGGCGGTGATGGCCACTACGCGCGTCGACCAGCGCACGATCATCGAGCACACGACCGCCAACGCCATCTCGGTCCTGAGCGCGCTGTCGGACCCGGCGATCGCCAGCAATCTGGGTGCCAACGATCCCGCAGCTCGTGCGGAGCTGTCGAGCTCGCTGCTCGGCCTGTTCGCAACCGGCGGCATGCGCAGCGAGCATGACCTGACGCCGACCTTTGGCGAGCGAGCAATCGACGTGTCCGCCGACAGCCTGCTCTACGCGGGCTATGCGCAGCACTACCTCCAGACCTATTTCCCCGCCGCCTACCCGCGCTGGTACCTCGATGGTTTCGGACAGGTGTTCGCGTCGCTGGTGGTGAAGGGCGACACGGTGCTCGAATATGGCCGCAGCCCGCGTGGCACCTCGGCGGTGCTGAACAGCTTCGGCTCCTATCCCATCGCCGACGTGCTGGGCGAGCAATACCTGACCGCCAACCCGCGCAAGACCAGATGGACGCCGATCCACGCCTGGATGCTGACCCATTTCATGTTGTTCTCGGACACGCGCCGTCCCCAGTTGCGCCAATATCTCGCCGCGCGCGCCCGGGGCGACGACGCCGCCAGCGCGGCACAGTCGTTCGGCGACCCAAAGGCGCTGGCCAAGGAGCTGCGAGCGTATTTCGGGGCCCGGAAGCCCTACGAGGCGGTGACCTACCCCGCCAATCGGATTGAGGAGCCGGTGGTCCGCCGGCTAACGCAGGGCCAGGCTGCCTTCGTGAAGGGCCGGCTGGAACTCGGGGGCCGCACCACGGTGCCTCCCGGCCCGGATGGCGCGACCCCGCCCGACCAGGCCCGCCGGATGACGAGCGAGCGCGAATCGGCATTGCGCCAGCGCGCTCGCTGGCTTGAGCGCCTGCGCGACGATGCCGCGCGCTGGGACGGGGAAGCGGATGCGCAACTGCTCCTTGCCGAGGCCGAGTGCCGCAGCGACAATGCCGACCGTTGCCTCGCCGCTGCCAATCGTGCCGCGGCGCTGGCGCCTGACGAGGCAGAGCCGCTCGCCTGGCGTGCCACCGCGCTGGTGATGCAGGCAGGCGCGGCGCCGGCCGCCGACCGCCCGGCCCGACTGGCGGAAGCCCGGCGTGCGATCGCGGCCGCCAACCGCGCCGACACCGAGGCGGTGCAGCCCTTCTTCGCTTATTATGACAGCTTTGCCGCGGCCGGGCAGCCGCCGTCGGTCACCGCGATCGACGGACTGCAAAAGGCCGTCGGCGAGGTGCCCGACGCGCCGCAGAGCCGGCTGGCGCTGGCCACCGCACTTTCCAGCCGAGGACAGATCGCCCCCGCGCGCCAGGTCATCATGCCCGTGGCTGCTGGGCCGTATGACAGCCCCGAGCGTCCCGCAGCCCGCGCGTTGGCGGGCCGAACCGCGCCAGCACCCACCGACAGCCCACCGGCAAAGCCTTGACGAGCGGCCTTGAAACGCATACTTACATCTGTGTCAGTAAGGAAGTGTTTCCATGGCCAAACTCCCTCCCCTTCCCGGTACCACTGGTCGGCGTGACTGGCGCACGGCGCTGGACGCGATACGCAAGCTGCTCGCCAATGGCGACGACACCGCGCAGGTGTTCCGCATCATGCACGCGCTCAACACGGGCACCGCGGCAACAAACTATGCGCGACTGATCGCTACCAAGGAAGGCGGCCGGATCGCGGTGGACCAGGCCGAGCTGGCCGAGCGGTTGAGCGACCCCGCCTTTGTGGCGTCCTTTGCCCCCGGCACGGTCGGCGCCGCCTATCGCGACTGGCTGGCGAGCACCGGCTATTCAGCCGATGGGCTTGCCGATGTCAGCCGCCAGGCGAGCAACTACGACATGCGCCACCCCTATGTCTGGATGGGTCGCCGCATCCGCGACAGCCACGACATCTGGCACGTGCTGACCGGTTACAAGGCCGATGAGCATATGGGTGAAGCCTGCCTGGTCGCCTTTTCCTACGCCCAGGTCGGCGGGCTCGGTTGGGCGCTGATCGGCACCGCCGCTGCCCTCAAGAGCCTTCGCGCAACCGGATCCCGCCTGTTCGCCCGGGCGGTGTGGGAAGGCTATCGCCACGGCCGCCGCGCCCGCTGGGTATCGGGCGAGGATTATCTGCAGCTTCTGCACGAGCCGCTGGATGAGGCCCGCCGCCGGCTACGCATCGAAACGCCGCATGCCTATCTCAAGGCGCAACGGGACCTTGGCCCCGCGGCTGCGTCGTTCATGCAGGCGCCTGCACGCGCTGCTGCCTGATCGGGGCCGCCGTTCGATCGGAACGACGGTTCAGGTCGCGGCCAATCCGCTCTAAGGCCAGGCGCAATGCTGTCGCGCCTGGTGCTCACCGACTTTCGCAACCACCCCCAGCTCACCATTGAGCCGGGGGCCGGGTTCGTCGTGTTGTTTGGGGAGAATGGCGCGGGTAAGACCAACATTCTGGAGGCGGTGTCGCTGCTTGCACCCGGTCGCGGGCTCCGTCGCGCACCGCTGCCCGCGATGGGGCGGCAGGGCGGCCCCGGCGGGTTCGGGGTCGCCGCCAGCCTGATGGACGATGTCGATCTGGCAACCGGCACCGTGGCGGGCGCGCCTGAGCGGCGACTGGTCCGGGTGCAGAGCGCCCCGGTTGCCGCGACCACGTTGGCCGAATGGTTGACCGTCTTGTGGCTGACCCCGGCGATGGACCGATTGTTCGTGGAGCCAGCGGCCGAGCGGCGCCGCTTCCTGGACCGGCTCACGCTGGCATTGTTTCCCGCCCATGCCCGTCACGCCAACCGTTATGAAGCGGCGATGCGCGACCGCAACCGCCTGCTTGCCGAACCCCGGCCCGATCCGGCCTGGCTGTCGGCGCTGGAGGCACGGATGGCGGAGCATGGTGCTGCCATCGCTGCCGCGCGGGAGGAGACGGTGGCGTTGCTGGCCGACAGGCTGGCGGTCGAGCCCGACGGCCCTTTCGCCCGGGCGCGGCTGGGGCTGGATGGAGGCAGGGCCGGTGATCTTGCGGCCGAGCTTGCCCGCGGTCGCGCGCGCGATGCGGCGGCGGGGCGCACCCTGTCGGGACCGCACCGTGCCGACCTGCTCGTCACGTATGTGGCCAAGGACCAGCCGGCTGCCCTGTGCTCCACGGGCGAGCAGAAGGCGCTGCTGCTGGGCATTGTCCTTGCCCATGCGGCCCTGGTGGCGGACCGGACCGGGCGGGCGCCCGTGCTGTTACTGGACGAGGTGGCCGCGCATCTCGACCCGGTGCGTCGCCTTGCCTTGTTCGATCGGCTCGCCGGACGTGGCCAGGTGTGGATGACGGGTACTGAGCCCGCCCTGTTCGACGGCGCGCCAGACGATGCCCTGCGTCTGGCAGTCCATCCCGGCAGCATCGGCTAACCGGCTGAACCGCGCCTGTCGGTGCGGCTCAGGGTCGGTTCAAGCGTTGCGGGCCAAGTCGCCCGCCGCCGGGGTGGGAAACACAGGAGTTTGCTGATGCTGAAGCCGATTGTCCTAGCCGCCCTCACCGCCTCTACCCTGGTTGTCGCACCGGCGCAGGCCCAGCGCCACGATCGTACTGTGGTGGTCGAGCGCACGGTAGTCGTGGACCAGGCGCCCGGTTGGGATCGCCGCGCAATGCGGGGCTATGGCTTTCGCCAGACACCGCGTGGAGCGCGCCTGATCCTGCAGGGTGACGTGCTGTTTGCGACAGATTCGGACGTGCTGCGCCCCGGTGCCATCAATCGCCTGCGCCCCCTCGCCCGATATCTTCGCGCCAACCCCGGCGTGCGTGTCGCAATCGACGGCTATACCGACGCCCGCGGCTCGGACGCGCACAATCAGGACCTGTCGGAGCGGCGAGCGGCCTCCGTTCGTGCCGCATTCGACGACATGGGCGTGGTGCGTGCCCGCTTCAGCGTCGCCGGCCATGGCAAGGCCAATCCGGTTGCGAGCAACGCGACGGCGGCGGGCATGCGCCAGAACCGGCGTGTCGAGGTGACGCTGCTCGGCCGTCGCGCTGCGGAGTTCTGAACGCCTACAGCCCCGGTTCGCACGAGCTGATCGGGGCTGGACGGCCCAGGACGACCATTCAACCACGAGGGCAGCGGCCCTGATGCAGGTTAACCTTGCCGGCGGTCGGACGTCGCCGTAAGCGCATGGCATGTACTTTGGTTCCGAGCCGACCGTTTTCGACACAGTTCTTCCCCCCTACGACGTCGTCATTCCCTGCTTTAATCGCGCTCATGTCGTTGCTGATGCGGTGGCGAGCGTTCTCGCGCAGGATCACGCCCCTACCCGCGTCATCATCGTCGACGACGGCTCCTCCGATGCCAGCGCTGCCACGATCCGCGCCTTGGCCGCTGCCGACCCGCGGGTTACCGCCGTGCTGTTGCCGCGCAACGTCGGTGCGTCCGCAGCACGCAACGCCGGCGTCGCGATCGCGCAGGCACCCTGGATCGCGTTTCTTGACAGCGACGACGTGTGGTTGCCCGGCGCTGCGCGCGCCATGCTGGGAGCGCCTGCGCTTGCGGCGCTGGACGTGGTCGTCGGCCAGTTCTCCCGGGTAGAGCAGGGTGGCGATCCCCAGGAACCCGAATGCGGTTGGGATGGCGAATGCATCCGTAGCGGCCTGGCGTCTGGCGGGGTTGTCGGGCCGAGCTGGTCGGTGATCCGGCGGGATGCGGTGTTTGCGGTCGAGGGGTTCGATCCCAGCTTCCACAACTGCAACGACTGGGATTTCTACACTCGTGCGGCTGCTGCCGGTGCCCGCTTCGGCCGGATCGATGCAACGGTCGCGCTGTACCGCACGACGGCCGGCGGGCGCCTTACCCATGACGACGCGGTGGGTGCTGCCAACGCGAAGCGGGTGCTGTCCCACCCGTGGCTGCGCCAGTTTGCCGATGCCGCGTGACCGATAGCGGTCGTTCGCGGCGGCGTCACGGCCGAAGGTTTCGCTCGCGGCTTGTCGGTTTGAACGGGCGACGTGGCGAAAGCACGTCAACACCTGCTTCTTTCTACGGTTAAGGGCGGGCAAAGCCCCGCTTAGCGGGCCATTTCGCTTTCGTTACAGCGCCTCAATCCCTATATCCTGTCCATGGCAGAAGACGCGAATACCAACGAATATGGTGCTTCCTCGATCAAGGTGCTCAAGGGCCTTGATGCAGTGCGCAAGCGGCCGGGCATGTATATCGGCGACACCGATGACGGGTCGGGCCTGCATCACATGGTCTTCGAGGTCAGCGACAACGCGATCGACGAAGCGCTGGCGGGACATTGCGACCGCATCGACATTCAGCTCAATCCGGATGGGTCGGTCAGCGTGACCGACAACGGCCGCGGCATCCCGACCGGCATCCACCCCGAAGAGGGTGTGTCGGCAGCAGAGGTCATCATGACCCAGCTTCACGCCGGCGGTAAGTTCGAGAACACCAGCGACGACAACGCCTACAAGGTATCGGGCGGCCTGCACGGCGTTGGCGTATCCGTCGTGAACGCGCTGTCCGAGTTCCTGGACCTCACCATCTGGCGCGACGGGCAGGAGCACTACATGCGTTTCGCCTTCGGCGATGCCGTTGCCCCGCTGAAGGTGGTTGGCGAAGCGGAAGGCAAGAAGGGCACCCGCGTTACCTTCCTGCCCAGCCCCGCGACCTTCAAGATCACCGAGTTCGATTTCGACAAGTTGGAGCACCGCTATCGCGAGCTCGCGTTCCTCAATTCGGGCGTTCGCCTGTTCCTGACCGATGCGCGCCATGACGAGCCCAAGACGGTAGAGCTCTACTATGAGGGCGGTATCGCCGCCTTCGTGAAATGGCTCGACCGGTCGAAGACGCCGCTGTTTCCTGAGCCCATCGCCATCACCGGCCAGCGCGACGCGATCGGCATGGATGTCGCGCTCGAGTGGAACGACAGCTATTACGAGAACGTCCTAGCCTTCACCAACAACATTCCGCAGCGTGACGGCGGCACCCACATCGCTGCCTTCCGCGCCGCGCTGACCCGTACCCTCAACAACTACGCCGAGAAGTCGGGCATGTTGAAAAAGGAAAAGGTGACGCTGACCGGCGACGACATGCGCGAAGGGCTGACTGCCATCGTGTCGGTCAAGCTTCCCGACCCGAAGTTCTCGTCGCAGACCAAGGACAAGCTCGTCTCCTCAGAGGTTCGCCAGCCCCTAGAATCGCTGATCGCCGACAAGCTGTCCGATTGGCTGGAGGAACATCCCCAGAACGCCCGCTCGATCATCGGCAAGGTGATCGACGCCGCTGCCGCGCGTGAGGCGGCCAAGAAGGCGCGCGAGTTGACGCGGCGCAAGGGCGCGATGGACATCGCATCCTTGCCGGGCAAGCTCGCCGATTGTCAGGAGCGCGACCCCGCCAAGTCGGAGCTGTTCCTGGTGGAAGGTGACTCCGCCGGCGGATCGGCCAAGCAGGGACGCAATCGCCACTTCCAGGCTATCCTGCCCTTGCGCGGCAAGATCCTGAACACCGAGCGCGCACGCTTCGACCGCATGATCTCCAGCCGCGAAATCGGCACGTTGATTCAAGCGATGGGCACCGGTATCGGTCGCGACGACTTCAACGCGGACAAGCTGCGTTACCACAAGATTGTCATCATGACGGACGCAGACGTCGATGGCGCGCATATCCGTACGCTGTTGCTGACCTTCTTCTACCGCCAGATGCCCGAGTTGATCACGCGTGGGCACCTCTTCATCGCCCAGCCGCCATTGTACAAGGCGACCAAAGGCCGGTCGGAAGTGTATCTGAAGGACGATGGCGCGCTCGACGACTATCTGGTCGAGGCGGGCGTCGGGGCGATGGTGCTCGAGACGCCGGGCGGCGCGCGCTCTGGCGCCGACCTCAAAAGCCTGCTCGACCATGCCCGGCGCATGCGCACGCTGATGCGCTATGTGCCGCGCCGTTATGACCCGCAGATCATCGAGGTGTTGGCGCTGGCTGGCGCGCTCGACCCATTGCTCGATCGGGCCGGGCGTGAGGAGCGTATCGCGGAGGTGACAAGTCGCCTGGACGCGGGCGACGCCGAGGGCCGCTGGTCCGCGCGCCTGACCGACGAAGGCGGGATTCACTTCCAGCGTTTGTCGCGTGGCGTGACCGACCACCACATTGTCGAATCGACTTTCCTCCTGTCTGCCGAAGCCCGCAAACTACACACGCTGGCCGCTGAACAGGCCGACAGCTTCGCGCGCGCGGGCAAGCTCGTGCCAATGCGCGGGGCCGCCGCGGCCGAAGAGCCGGAAGCGGAGCCGGAAGAGGGCGCGATCGGCACCGTCCAGACCACGCTTGCCCGCGGTGAAACCCTGGTCGCGCGACCGTCGCAGTTGCTCGACGCGATCCTGACGGCGGGGCGCAAGGGGCTTGCGATCCAGCGCTACAAGGGTCTGGGTGAGATGAACGCTGAGCAGCTGTGGGAAACCACGCTGGATCCGGCGAACCGCTCGATGCTGCGCGTGACCAGCGATGACGTCTCGGCTGCGGACGAGGTGTTCAGCCGATTGATGGGCGAGGTGGTCGAGCCGCGGCGTGAATTCATTCAGGACAATGCGCTGAACGTGGCCAATCTGGACGTCTGATCGGCTGCTTGAGGAAGGCCGCTGCTCCCGGCCGGGAGCGGCGGCGCGGGATAAGCTGTTATGCCGCAATCTGCTGCGACTCAAACAAGTCATCGGCTGAGGGCAGCTTGGAGAACTCCCTCAACTAACGAGGGGCAGTTCGATGTTAGGTGAACTGTCGCCACACGACGGCCGGGCTTGTCAGGAGCGAGCGCGGCCGCACAAGCGGCTAGTGAACGGGCCCGCAATCTTCCTAACGACTTACCGACCGGCACCTGCGCGGCTTAGGTCGCTTCGGGACGAGCTCCGGAAGACCCTTAATTCTCGGGTTCAGGTGCCTCGGCGGTCACCTCCATTTGCTCCAGAAGTTGGAGGAAGCTGGCAAAGGTGCCATCCCGAATGGGGGCAAACGCACGCCGCAGTTCGTCTCCCGCCCGCATCACCTCGTGATCAGGACCGTTTCGCCCGGAACTGCCCTTGTCGACTGCCATTCTGCCCCACTTGGGCCGAAATAAGTCAGCTATGCGTACCTTTGTCTAATCATTTGTGACGATGCCTTCGACAAGGTTGTCGGCGATGCACGATCCAGTCCGGCACTGCCGCATCGAAGGCGCCGGCGTAAGCGCTCCACCGAAGCTGTAGCCGGGCCCGTATCGTCGCCGCCCATGCACTCCTGCTCAAGTGTCCCCGGATCCCGCCGATCCTGCGGTTGAAATTTTCTGCACCTCATCGCTTTGGAATCGCTGCCGGTAGTGGCCCTCGGCCGTGAGTGATTCTCTGACCGGGGGTCGGGCGGCATGTCCGGCAAGTCGTCTCGGGCAGGTGGATCGCCGCAACGATGGCCGTGCGACCGTTCGGATCGATCATGGGCCAGCTTTTCCGGCTTGGCGCCAGTCACCCCTTTAAAGGCGCGGCGCCATGCTTCAGAGCTTGATGCCAGCACCCTCGAAAGCGCGGTGCATGCGAGCATCGACTTCGCGCTTCGTCGCAGCCCAGCCAGGCACCGTGTCTAGTAAGCGTTGCTGCCAGGCAACCAGATTGGGGAACTCGTTCGGCGGTATCCTGGTCCGCTCGTTGTTCGAAGACGGGCCGGCGCCGCCGAAGTCGGCCAGCGTCAGGCAGTGGCCGACTATGTAGTCATGTCTCGCTAGGTGCGCGTCCAGCACCGCGGCCGCGTCGCGGATCTTGCCGGCCGCGAGCTTCACGATGGTCTCGTCAGCGGGCTGCTTCAGGTGCGAGGAGGCTTATGACAAGCGAGTCAATGTCGTTCAGCTACCGCTCGCGCCGTGCTCTGGAAGTGGAGATCGCGGCAGTCAACGCGACCAACTGCAAGCCAGTGCCGCCCACCGAACCCTTTCACGACTTAGGCGGTTCAGGCGTTGCAAACCGTGGGACGGCGGTCGGTCCTGTTGGCTTCCAAAGCGACTGGCGCGGCTGACGGGGCATGATCTGCGAATCGCTCAACTGAAATCGCAGCCTTGCTTCGCTCCTTTACGCGCCGCTTGGTTGCCGCTCGTCGGCCAAACGAGTCAGGGCGTGCCCGTGCCGCACTCGACCGGGCCGCCTGCTGTTGCGACGACCCGGCACTTCGTGGTGCCAGCAACGCTGACGCGGCCGACGCCGGTGTTGCTGACCTGGGCCTGGTAATGAGCGCGGGCCTTTATCTCTCCCGGGCCGTCAAGCCGTACAAAAAGCTCGCCCGCATCCAACGTCGCCGCATCGATCGTGCCGGTGCCGTTGCTGAGCAGTCGCGCGTTGTCGGCCTTGCCCGCTAGCGTCAGCGATCCCGAACCGATCACGGTTGCGATCAGCCGCGGCGTGTCGACCTGCGCGGCCTCGATCGCCCCCGCGCCGCTGATCGAGAGATCGATCCGTTCGCCCCGCATTCGGCCGAGCTTCAGACGGGACGCGCCAACGACGCTGGCGGACACGATGTTGGGCGTGGTCAGCGCAACGCGGACTGGCTCTCGCGACGATACCGCGCGCTGGTCAGCGCTGCCGATCACAGGGCGCACAATCAGGGTGGTACCGTCCACCCGCACCTCGACCCGGTCGATCGCTGCCTTCTCGCCGTTAACAGTTCCGGTTGGCGATGCCCCAACCGACACGGTCACTTCAAAAGGGCCCTGAACTCGGATCCGGTCAAAGGTGCCGGGGTAGACGCCACGTTCGGCAGCAGGGGCGACGGCAGGGAGCAGGAAAGCAAGAAGGGCAAGCGGGCGTGGCATGGCGTCGAGCCTTGCATCCCGCTCACCCCCGCGCAACCCGGCTCAGGCGCAGCGAACCGACCCCGATCCCATTTTCGTCACCTGGCACTTTGCACCGCCGGTGATGACCACATCGCCGGACCCGACGATGGTGACATCGGCCGTGCGCGCGGCATTGGCGGCGACATTGCCCGCGCCGGCGATGGTGACCTCCGCCGTGTCGGCGCGCAGGCCGGCGTTGCGAACCTTGCCCGAGCCGCCGATCGAGACGCTGGTCTCCCCTGCACGGCCGGCCGCGCTGATGTCGCCCGATCCGCCGATGTTCCAGCTTGCGCGACGCACCTGCATGTTGTTGACGGTCAGGCGACCCGATCCGCCAATGTTTCCTTCAAAGGAGTCCCCCGCAACGCGATCCACCGTGATCGAGCCCGAGCCGCCGATCGCGGCGCCCTTCAGCCGCGGCAGGGTCACGAGAAAATGGACCCGTTCCCCACGCCCCGACCACACGCCCTTCTTTGTGCCAATATCAAGGCTGTGCCCGTTCTGGCGAACTCGCAGTCGATCCAGCATGTCGGGAGAGCCGGTTGCCACGACCGAGAAGCCCGGTCCCACCGACACGTTCACGTCCGCGCTGGATGACAAGCCGACCATGTCGAAATCGCGAACCGCGAAGCGGCGCTCGGCCCCCGAACCGCTGGCCGGGATTTCCGTGCCCCCTCCGTCCGACGCATGGGCCGAACAAGCGCACAATGGAGCGATCGCCGCGAGAAGGCCGAGAGCGAGATGGGGACGAAACTGCATCACGACCGCTACTCCCAATGGTGTGCTGTTCACATAGTACACCCATGAGGTCCGGCGACAAGCACAAAAAAGGGCAGCGCCGACCGGCACTGCCCTTCCTGTGTTATCCGACTAGGCCGATCAGGCTGCCGGCTTGTCCTTGTTGTAGATCGCAGCAGCCGCACGCAGGATTTCCAGGATCTTCACCTGCGCCGCCGGCTCGTCGATCTGCTCCATTGCCGCGAGCTCGCGGGCAAGGCGCGAACAGGCCGCTTCAAAAATCTGGCGCTCCGAATAGCTCTGTTCGGGCTGGTCATCGGCGCGAAACAGGTCGCGAACCACTTCGGCAATCGACACGAGGTCGCCCGAATTGATCTTCGATTCATATTCCTGGGCGCGGCGCGACCACATGGTACGCTTGACCTTTGGCTTGCCCTTCAGGCACTCCATCGCCTCGCGCATGGTCTTGTCCGACGACAGCTTGCGCATGCCAACCGACTCAGCCTTGTTGGTCGGAACGCGAAGCGTCATGCGCTCCTTTTCGAACCGCAGAACGTAGAGCTCAAGCGAGGTTCCCGCGATCTCCTGTTTCTGCAGCTCGATTACACGGCCCACGCCGTGCTTGGGATAGACAACATAGTCGCCGACGTCGAAGGACAAAGCCTTGGCAGCCATTCAGGGGGCCTTTCCGGGATTTCCGACCATGGACCGCGGCGAATGAACCGGGTTTCTACGAACGGAAAATAGGGGGTTGCGTACACTCCAGCGGGCGGCACAGATTATCACGCCCGTCGCGGACCCATTTAGCACGGCCGCAACAAAATAACCAGCCTGTTGTGTCAGCAGCGCTGCCGGGAATGGGTCAATCAATTGCGCAGCGCAATCCCGCCCGCCGATCAGTCGCCCGAGCCCGCTTCCGGCGTGAAATACTTGTCGTACTTGCCCTCTTCGCCCTTGTGCTCGTCGGCATCCGGCGGGGTCTGGTCGGCCTTGCGCGTGACATTGGGCCATTGCGAGGAGAAGGTGGCATTGAGCTCCAGCCACTGCTCCAAACCGTTCTCGGTATCGGGCAGGATCGCTTCGGCCGGACACTCAGGCTCGCACACGCCGCAGTCGATGCACTCGGACGGGTTGATGACCAGCATCGTCTCGCCCTCGTAGAAACAGTCCACGGGACATACCTCGACGCAGTCCATGTACTTGCAGCGTATGCAGGCATCGGTGACGACGTAGGTCATTTACGGGTTCCCTGGGCCAGTGGCCGGCTGTTCAACGATGCGCTGCTAGGACGTGGCAAGCCGATCCGTCAATCAATTGGGTCTTGCTGCGAGACGTTAGCAATTGGCGGCGCCTCGCTCCCCACCGTCAGGTCGGTGTAGCACGCCCGCGCTTCGGGCGCCGGACCGCGGCGCGGCGGCAGCGCGTCGACGCGCACAGTTCTGACCCTGCCATAGGCAGCAAAGGTCAGCACATTGCCGACCCGAATGGCCGCCGCAGCCTTTTCCACCAAGCGACCATCGCAGCGCAGCCGCCCCGTCGCTGCCAATTCCTGGGCCACGGTGCGCGTCTTGGCCAGCCGCGTGAACCAGAGGAACCGGTCGAGTCGCATCGTGCCTTCAGCCATTCGCCGCCCACGCAGCAAGTGCCGCAAAGGCGTTGTTCGGATCAGCAACCACCTCCTCGCGCCGGGCGGGCGGGCGGCCCTTCCAGACCCAGCGCGGCTCCTCTCCGGCCACGGGACGAAACCCAAGCTCTGCCATCAGCCGCGCCAGCGTTCCCGGTTCCAACCCCATCGACGTCGCGAGCGCTGGGTCCGGGGCGAACGGCTTGCGTCCCTGGCGCGCGTCATGGGCAGCCCGCGCGATCCGTTCCACCAAATCGATCCGCACCGCTTGCGCGCCAAGTGGCCGGAAGCCTGTTGCCAGCGTCGCGCCCTCGGCGCCCCGGGGCAGCGTGGTCGCCCCCTCGCGCGGCAGGGTTGGCGACGCTCCACGGACGCGGAGCAGAGCCGCTCGCCAGCGCGCCGCGGCGGGCTTCAGCAGCCGTGGGTCATACAGATCGAGCGCGCCTATCGTGACGCCCATCTTGCGCAGGCGACGCCGCTCGTCGGGTTCGAGCGCCTCGACTGATTCACGGATCGGCATCCTGGGCGTGATTCCGCCCGCTGCCTCCAGCGCGCCAGCGACGACCCGCAACGCCGGCGTAGCACCCGGATCGCGGGCGGCCGCCGCGAGGGCGGGCAGGATCGGCAGATAGCGCGCGACCAGAGCATCCAACCATGATGAGAGCCGCGCCTGCACCGCCTCCCGCTGCGCCTTTGACAAGGAATCAAGCGCACGGTCCAGAACGACTCGCGGCCGGGCAAGCGCAGTTCCTGGCGCGAGTGCCGCAACCGGGTGCTCGCCCCAGGCAATCACATTGTCACGGATAGAGAAGGCGGCATTTGGCGACGCCACCAGCGCCTCCGCCCGCTTGGACCGCTCCCCGCCCAGCCGCTTCTCCGCGGCCGCCAGCAGCAAGCGCTTGTCGCCGGCCCGCGCATCGGCCGCGACGGTGAACTGGAAACCTTCCAGCGTGCCGATCGGATGATCCTCGACCAGCACCTCCCCTTCCGCTCCGATCGTCACCGGCAGAAGCGATGCGTCGGCGCCGAGCTGCCGGATCAGGGCGGTGGTACGCTTGTCGACGAAGCGCTGGGTCAGGCTGGTGTGAAGGCCATCCGACAAGCGCTCCTCGATGGCACGGGTACGCTCGGCCCAATGGGCGGGGTCGGCGAGCCAGGTGCCGCGATGGGCGATATAGGCATAGGTCCGGATCGCAGCGATGCGCCCCGCGATCGTCTCCACGTCGCCCGCGATCGTGTCGAGCCGCGCAATCTCGTCCGCGAACCATTGGTGGGGAACATGGCCGTTGCCCTGCGTCAGGTCGCGGAACAGCCGTTCGACGAAGCGGGTGTGCGGGTCGATGCCAAGCTTGCGAAAGTCGGGCAGGCCGCACGCCGCCCACAACCGCGCAACGCCGGCAGGGGTGCGCGAACGGTCGCGCACCCAGGGTTCGTCCGCCATGCGTTTGAGAACCAGCAGATCCGTCGCCTGCGGTGCCGCGCGCAGCACGCCCGGTTCTGGCTTGCGCTCCAGGCTGGCAATTAGCGCGTCAACGCTTGAGAGGTCGGGCTCGCCATCACGCCAGTACAGATTTTCGAGCCGCGGAAAACGGTGACCTTCGATCGCGAAAATTTCTTCGGGGGTAAAGGCGCCCGGCCCTTCCTCCGTGACCGCGCCAAAGGTGCCGTCGCGCTGGTGCCGTCCGGCGCGCCCCGCGATCTGCGCCATCTCGGGCACGGTCAGCCGACGGGTGCGCCGGCCATCGAACTTGTGGAGAGAGGCAAAGGCGACATGGGCGACGTCCATGTTCAGCCCCATGCCGATCGCGTCCGTCGCGACGAGGTAATCGACCTCACCCGCCTGGAACATCGCGACCTGCGCGTTGCGGGTGCGCGGTGACAGGGCGCCCATCACCACCGCCGCACCGCCGCGCAGCCGTCGCAGCATTTCGGCGACCGCGTAAACCTCCTCCGCACTGAACGCGACAATGGCGGAGCGCTTGGGCAGGCGGCTGATCTTCTTGGCGCCGGCATAGGTCAGGGTGGAAAAGCGCGGCCGCTCGATGATCTCGGCCTCGGGCACCAGGGCGCGCACCATGGGACGCAGCGCGTCGGAGCCGAGGATCATGGTCTCCTCCCGACCGCGCGCGCGAAGCAACCGATCGGTAAAAACGTGCCCGCGTTCTGGATTGGCGCCCAGTTGCGCTTCGTCGATCGCCAGGAACGCGGCATCGCGGGCGAACTCATCACCGCCGCGCCCGCCCGGCCGACCCGCCGGCTGCGGCATGCTTTCGGCCGTACACAGGTAGTAGCGCGCCGTTGGCGGGCAGATCCGCTCCTCCCCGGTGATCAAGGCGACCTGGTCCACCCCCTTCAGCGCGACGACGCGGTCGTACACCTCACGGGCGAGCAACCGCAGGGGGAAGCCGATGATGCCACTCGAATGGCCACACATCCGTTCAACGGCGAGATGAGTCTTGCCGGTGTTGGTGGGCCCGAGGACCGCGGTCACAGCGGGTTTCATGACGCCAACATCGGGCCTCCATCGCCGGATCGCAACCACCTTCCGCCCGGCCCGCACTCGCCACGTCCCGTCGCAGCCAGGCCCGCCAAGCTGCGGGTTAATTTGACTTTAGCGTGTTGCCTCCACAACCATCGCCACTCAGCGCCGGGGGGAACGGCGAACTGTCGGGACGAGCGCCGGTGTTTCTGCGTAACGATCAAGGGCTGGAGCTTGGCGGCGGCACAAGTGCACGCTCGTTCGGCCGTGCGCTGGTGCGTGAAGTGGACCTCCACCCGCTCGAGCGCTTTCGCATTGCGGCCCAGCGGATCGACTGGGTGCCTGACCTGGGCTGCCAGATCGGCAGCCTGCCCTGGTGGCGGGGATTGTTCACCTGCACCGCCCTGTGCGCGGCAACCTGGGCCTTGTCACCGGGTCTTCGCCCAATTGTCGGCGCTGTGCCGGCGCCGCTCACGGGCAGCGAATGGGACGAAGCGCGCGCACAGGGGATCGCACCGCTGGGGCTGGGCAGCGACACCGGCCGGCGGATGGCGGCGGGTGACCTGGTTCGCCCGCTCGCGGAAGCGCCAGAGCGGCCCAGTATCGATCTGTCGGCAACCCTGGGCGAAGGCGACGGCTTCGAGCGCATGCTGGAGCGCGCGGGCGTGAGCCGGCGCGACGCCGACGATGCCGCCGCGCTGGTCGCGCAGGTCACGAATCTTGGCGGTATCGCGCCCGGCACCGCCGTGTCGCTGACACTCGGCCGGCGTCCGAGCAAGCTGTACGCGCGCCCGCTGGAGAAGCTGGACATGCGCGCCCGCTTCGACATGGCGCTGACGCTGAACCGCGCGGGTGAAGCGCTCCATCTGACGGAGCGGCCGATCGCGATCGATCGAACGCCGCTTCGCCTGCAAGGATTGGTTGGGTCCAGCCTGTACCGCTCCGCCCGTGCCGCGGGGGCACCGGCCAAGGCGGTCGAGAGCTATATCCGCGCGCTGGCCAGCCGCTTGTCGATCGGCAGCGACGTGCATGCGGCCGATAGCTTCGACATGGTGATCGAGCGCGAGCGCGCCGCCACCGGTGAAACCCGTACGGGCAAGCTGCTGTTCGCTGGCCTTGATCGGGGCAGCCGGCAGACAAAGCTGGTCCGCTGGACGGTGGACGGGGAAGAGGGCTGGTTCGACGCGGACGGTCGGATCGAGCGCAAGGGCCAGATGGGGCTGCCGGTGGCAGGCCGCATCACCTCCAATTTCGGCTGGCGCACCCATCCGATCCTCGGCTTTGTGAAGCTGCACAAGGGCTTGGACATCGGCGCTGCCTATGGCTCGCCCATCTATGCCGCGATCGAGGGTACGGTCAGCTTTACCGGCCGGGCAGGCGGGTATGGCAATTTCGTCAAGCTAACTCATGGTGGCAATCTAGTCAGCGGCTATGGGCATATGAGCCGTATCGCGGTCCGTTCGGGCCAACGCGTCGCGCGCGGGCAGGTGATCGGCTATGTCGGATCGACAGGCCTGTCGACCGGGCCACACCTGCATTGGGAAATCTGGAAGAACGGGGTGTCGATCAACCCGCGCTCGATCTCGTTCGACCAGATCCAGCGGCTGTCGGGACGTCAGTTGGTGGGGTTGAAGGCGCAGGTTTCACGCTTGTTGGCAGTCATACCCGGCCGCTAAACCCTTATTCGTGGTTGCGGCCAAAGTCGGCGGCCGGGTCGTCCTGCCCTTGTTCAACGATCGACCGGCGAATCGCCCGCGTGCGGGTGAACAGGTCGAACAGCTCGTCGCCCTTGCCCCAGCGGATTGCGCGCTGAAGGCTGGCCAGGTCTTCTGAAAAGCGACCCAGCATCTCCAAAACCGCTTCGCGATTGGTCAGAAACACGTCGCGCCACATCGTCGGGTCTGATGCCGCGATGCGGGTGAAGTCGCGGAAGCCGCCCGCGGAGTATTTAATCACCTCGCCCCGCGTCACCTCCTCCAGGTCCGATGCGGTGCCAACGATCGTGTAGGCGATCAGGTGCGGCAGGTGGCTAGTGACGGCCAGCACACGATCATGATGCTCGGGCGTCATCACTTCCGGTGTCGCCCCCAGCCTTCGCCAGAACTCGGCCACCCGCTCCACCGCGGTCGGGTCCGTGCCGGTTTCGGGGGTCAGGATGCACCAGCGGCCGTGGAACAACGTCGCGAAGCCGGCCTCTGGGCCCGACTGTTCGGTGCCGGCAACCGGGTGGGCAGGGACGATCGCGCGGCCGGGCAGCGCCTCCGCCAACGCACGGGCAACGGCGGCCTTGCAGCTTCCCACATCGCTGACGATCGCGTCGGCGGGCAGATCGTCGGCGAGCTCAGCCGCAGCCGGTCCGATTGCTCCCACAGGCACGCACAGGATAACCAGGTCCGCGTCGATGGCCGCGGTTCCGGCGCTGTCCGCGACATCGTCGACCAGCTCAATCCGCACGGCTGTTTCCCGGACGGCAGGATCGGCATCATAGCCGGTCAGCCGCACGGTCGGCATGGTCGCCCGCACCGCCCGCGCGAGCGAGGAGCCGATCAGCCCCAGCCCGATCAGCGTGACGCGAGCGAATGGCAGCATCAGCCCGCCTGCTCGACCAACTGGCGCAATGCCGCGATCACGCCGCGGCACTCGGCCTCGGTCCCGATCGTGATGCGCAACGCATGGGGCAAGCCCTGCCCCGGTAGCCAGCGGACGATGTAGCCGGCGTCCATCAGCCCCTTATACGCCACCTCACCCGTTAGCTGGC
>Ga0210040_10001736_pt1 | contig 32211 bp, 13 predicted proteins | sample CryGeyCG12114_NA_FD_185462 | JGI IMG/M metagenome (GOLD analysis project Ga0210040, IMG submission 185462) | Groundwater microbial communities from aquifer - Crystal Geyser CG19_WC_8/21/14_NA (SPAdes) (version 2) | ecosystem: Environmental > Aquatic > Deep subsurface > Groundwater | place: USA...
TAAATTTAGCAAGTAAAAGTGTTCCACTGCTGCGTCCGTTAGTTATAGTTATTTAGAATGGTACGCATGAAAATGACGAACGTGTCTGGATTGGAATCCTCTTTCTCTCATTCAATGTGAGGAGTATTCACATTGGATACAGTGAAAAAACTAGTTCATCCGTCATAACTTACTATCACTAACTAGCTATTCTTAGGTAGATACATATAATTAGCTAGTTAGTAGTTAGTAAGTTAGTTACTAACCCAAGGGAAAGCTACAAGCAACGGAGCAAAATTAGTTAGTTAGTTAGCAGCAGTGGTGAAAGGAGAATGTATGTCGTGTGTACTTGTACTTACCACTGTGCGTACGTAAGAAAGTTTAACATGCGAGTGCGGGAGGGAGGAATGCGAGAAGCATGAATGTGCATGTAAGTATGAATTGGCCCTGTCCTTGGCGATAAAGGAGATTGACCCACTTTCTTGAAAGCGGGCAAAGAGGAATTCCGGTTCTGTATACATAGTAGTTTGGGGAGCCTGATGCAGACTATACTTGCTAACCAACTAACTAACTATATAGTATGTATGGGAAGCAAGCAGTTGAGGTGACGTACCTTGAAAAAGATCGTCATGCGAGGTCGCCGATGACGCCAGCAAAGTGCGTTAAGGGGGGGTGGAGGATTTCAAGAGGAGCTCAAATATTCGGGGGGTTCATCGACCTAGTAGGTCTCTGTATACGCACGTGGAACCGCCCATAGTCACTCTCAGTTTCGGTACACTGTCTCTCTGTCTGGTGCATCTACTTACTAACTAACTAACTTACTAACTATATGGTGGGTTCGGGGAACGCTGTATCGGGAGCACAACACATGAACCCACCATTCATACTCTCTCTCTCCGAACCTACTACTAACTTTCTGTGTTGCTGGCTGACCCACTTATCATCATGCTCATATTATGATTTTCAAGCCAGTTAGTTAGACGATCCAAGAGGAGCCAGTCACCAGTCTTTGTACTCACGGAAATCACAGTTATAGAATGAATTCATAGCTAGGGATTGTATTTAATAGTAACTACCTATCTAAGGACTTTTTTCTTTTGTCCCATGTCGTCATAGTAGCAGTGTGTACTATTCTCACTGATTGGCCTGTTATGCTAACAAAAAGTGTACTTTTATGTTGTTTAGTTAGTTGCATGCATAGAAAAACTGTATGACCTTCTAGTTATGAGGACTTTGGGTGCTAAGGAAGCAATTTGTTCGTACAAGAAATGTGAAACTGTTAGCACTACACAACTGATTCATTTAATGCAAGCCTTTAGAAACCTGCTTTGCAAAAAAAACTCAAGTTTTGTATATTTGAAATTCGTTTCTAAAACTGTACTTACTGTATTCTTGTCAGTTAGTTCAGTCAGTCAGATTTGTTGGCATCACTCAATTTCATTCACACTTACTTTCACTGCAACTTGTAAATTGGTACAGTACAGTTTTAGATTTGTATCTAGTTAGTTTTAGTTGTCAAGGCTTACTATTAAGTAAGTAACTAACGAAGGAGAGTGGAAACTTCTTATAAAAATGGCCATAGGAAAGAGGAAAAGGGCAAAGTAGGGAGAAAAACTCAAACTTTTCGCACTATTTACATACCATTAGTGGAACCTGGTTTGAAATGCGTACATAATGCATAAAGAACTTGTAAATTAATAATATTATTATGGCGGAACAGCTATGACGTCTTTCTTCATAGCATGTATACGTTACGTACAGGTACAAATATATAAAAGAAATGCATTCATCCTCTACTGGAAACGTATGGATCATACCTAACAACCCCAATTGATAAGTATTCAACCATGTTCTTCTTTTTTCCTCTCCTGCACGTCGATTTTTCGCCTACATTCCATTGTTTCCATCAAAGTAGGTAAAGTATTACGTCATCACATAACAGTCAATAAAGATCCACTCCCTTCTCCTATTATTATTCCTAATGCTTTGCCGTTCCTATACGCATACTGTGTGTACCACTGTGAGTGCGTTTCGTGCGTAGATGCGTGCGTTCCTGAAACGCTGTACCAAATGTTCTTGAATGGAGGTCTCCTCACTCACAGTACAGTCTCTCTCAACTTTCACAACACTACTCCCCCGCTATAGATATAGCCCAGCAGGCGAAGGGAATGTATGGAGAGAAGAGAATGTGCGTAAATGTGAGAGTTCGGTCTAACTCTAACTAACAACTTACTTTCTCTCTCCGCACTCTGTTACGTAGGTAGGTGCGTATGTACGTACACGCATATACACACAAACAAGCGTGAGGACTATGGGTAAAACTCTCAGACTTTCCCTGTCCTATAAATAATGCAAGATTTGTGAATGAAATTTCTGATGGCACGTGGGTCTATTGATTTTCCAAGGAACCAACGGAAAGTTGTCCACTTTTTTTCCAAGTCTGACGTAGTCTTCAAAATAACTGACTAAAAATGTACGCAGGTGTACATATACCTATGATATATTTGGGGAGCCTGGAATCAGACAGACAGATAGGTATGAGGATATCATTAAGTTTCCAGCTCTATTCTAGAATGTATGTAGTAGCATCTTCTTACGCACACTGACTCTTTTGTGAATGGCAGCTAGAATGGATGACGTCCTCTGTTTCGTACTAGTCTATGGACGGCACGACAAGACACTCTGCATGAGGGGTTTGGCACTAATAGTAGTAGTTAATGTTGCTTACTTAAATACTTTACTTGAAAAGTGGACATGGAAATTGTGTCGTCTGTATGCATGAAAAAAGTGGGGCGAGTATGCACTACGTAGATAGATAATTAGTTAGTTAGTTCTAATGAAGAATTTTATAGAATTTTTATTGAGTGATAGTATAGCATGGCCAAACTACAGTGTTGAAAGCAATTAGAATGGTGCATGAGAATTCTTTATTCGTTTCAGTTACTTTTTACGGAACATCAGTTTTAGAAAGTTGAAGTTGAATTAAGTAGTGAGTTAGAAATGCTTTGTTCACATAGCAGAACAGAGTGCCATCTACAGCAGTGAAGGGAAAATTGGTGTCCAAGTTTTGTTAGTTAGGGGCACATAGGGTGTTGGTGCTGACAACAATTCTTATATGGCTTTGGACAAATACAGGTGTAGGTATGAAAGTTTCGGGTTTCTATTAATTTTGGCTTCATTTTGAGGATGTTCAGCTATGGAAATTAGTTATCGATCATAGAATCAGATGTTAATTCTATAATCTGGTGAAATGGTCAGAAATTATGAGCAAGTGAGCGAGTGAATATTTGAACCGTAAATATGATGTAGTAATTATATAGGTTTAAAACTAGGATATTCATTTAGATTATCATTTATGACATTATTATTATTTTGCTACTATTCATTGATTTAGGGTAAGGAGTTGGGCATTTCACTTAAGGAGCTATTGAATATGCTTAAAATTGCGTTGTCTTTAGATATGCAATTTCATTTTCTAATAAGTGCCCATTTTTATAATGCAAATATAAATATCAAAGCTGTCTGACTGCGCAGCAAAATAAAACGGAAAACATAGAAACTTTGGAAAGAATCTAGAAAATAACACTCCATATGAATCGGTATTGCTGATGTTTGCAATTGTTTTCACACATTTCACGCTTTGTCTCTTTTCACCTTTTGTCCTCTGTGATGGAAACTAGTTCACACAGAATTAAATAAAACTTCTGGTACAACTTGGCAGAGCCCGAGATAGAGACACAAACGCATAATAAAAGAAACGAGACTTACTAAAATTAGCGCTTAGATTTCAATTTTTTTGCTTAGTCTTCTTTATAACATGAAAAATTATGTGTGAAAAAATTGGAAACGGATTTAAGTGGGAACTTTAGTTTTTTGGCTTGTTAATTTACCTGAGTGCAATTAGCTTAATAACTATAGGTAAAAAAACTTTGAATTTCATTACAGTGCTAAAATTTTTCCAGCGCTTGGATTTTAAAAATTTCTTTCGCTGAGTCTTATTTATAATATAAGAATTTATGTGTGAAAAAATTCAAAATAAATTTTAGTGGGAACTTTAGTACTTAGGCTGTTTCACAGTTGGTCAGTTAGTTTCAAAGTTGGGATTTCCATGGCCACAGTACTACGTAGGTCATGATCAAGCTTATCTGAATTTTTATTTAAATCATTTATTAATGTAACGGTAAATTTTTGCTGGGTTTTTGAGCAATTCGTCAAATTTTTCAAAAATCTTTAACTCCATGACCACGGTACGACCTTTAAGTGCAGTCCTACATAACTTTTAAATATAGCTTCCTACATTGTAAAAACTAGTTACGGTGCTGAATTTCAAGATGGTCGCATATTTCCTTCAATTATCTTAATTTCCATGGTCACGGTACACCCCTTAGGCATTGTCCAATATCGATGTATTTTGATAGGTTTCGTGACATTCACAAAAGACACAAGTGTGCATTGGTGACGATCGGTTCATGCGTTAAAAGCGGGGCAGACAGACACGATGATCACATAAGCCCTCTATCTTGGGCTAAAAACAAAGCGTTGTTAGTTAGCTGATGTACGACATATTTCTCCAAATTGTTTTGCATAGAGACCGTCTGAGGCCCGCACAAATCATTTGTACAACTTAGGGAACTGAAATACAAACACCATACAAGTTTGACTAAACCAAAATAAGACAGGTGTCTCATTTTGTACCAACTTTGAACTATAAAAAACCACTACAACTATCCCGAGCTTAACATTTTGGCTTTCTTTTCCCAGGGCTTCACAAATCAATTAATGAAGAAGGTGATGAGGCAGAGTATAGAGCCCTATACTCTCCTTGTTCAGCTAACTAAACTAATGCATCCACCTACATGGCCTCATTGGCCTCAGAGAAAAAAATCCCTTCATCCAGCACGTACTTTGCCCTCTCGCTATATAACCAAACTGAGGCCCTTGATACTTTCACACAAATTAAATCATTGCATAGATACAGGTAAATTCCGATATTAAAGGACTATATGAATATCTCATCATAATAAATAAAATCTATCGGTCCGGATTGGCGTCCGAAATACATGCAATTTGTAACGATACAAGGGATTTCACTATAATGAATTATCTCACTTTTTTTGCAATTTCTGTACACATTCACCAAAAAAACTCGTTACAATAGATATTTACTTTGAATGACAGCTATGAATATTTTTTTTTCGTGCTCTACACTTTTGTAATGGAACCACTGTTATATTAGAATTATTTTAAGTTTTCAATATTAACATTCATTCGGTCAAATGTTAACATTACTTAAACTCTAAAAAATCTTTATGCTGCCGTATTCAGGAGGAAGAGTAGCTCTACGTTAAAATTTTTAATGACGCTGAATTTTTAGCATCGTAAACCATCAATTAAAGCATCTGAATGGGATATTCAACCTAACTTTCCTTAACCAACTAGTCGAAACCTGGCAAAACACGACATATTCATTTAAAATGAGCTTTCATAGGAATAATCCTCATTCTACTCCTTACTCTTCATTCTAAATTGTGAAGTTAACACCAATCACGTATAATTATCTACTACAGTTTTTATGAAATATCTAACTTTCAATCAGGAATAAACATTGGATCATTGGCAATTATCCCACTGGACGTGGACCTAGGTCTCTTCAAATTGACACCAGGGAGAGATACTTCCGTTCACTAAAGGCTTATGGCGATGGCATGTGGGATCGCTTCAAGGACCATAGACCAGGGGACCCTTATGAATCATGTTCTCTCGTATGCATGCACACTAACTAACTAACTATCTGTAAATCCTTAAAAGCCATGCTTTTGCACCTGGTGACTTTTGCTACTCCAATGGTTTCCGTATGAAACCAGGAAGGGAGAAAGTTGATGCATGCGTGTAGGTAGATTGGTCTCCCTATTGTCACGGTATGTTGGTTAAATGACCAAAAAAGGTAAAGCCAGTTAGTGAACGTCTGACCAGGACGCATTAATTTGGAGCTTCTAACAAGCTACCTATACGGAAGGATAGGTGAAATTTTGAGTATTTTTTCCTCCATGTGACAGAGAAACCAAGAAGTGTCCATATGTGCTCATAGTAGTATCTGTAGTAGCTGTCAGGATAATTTGGTGCTGCAAGTTCGTCATTTGAGGCTTCGGGTTGCGTGCTTATTTATTATTTGCTACGTAAAATAGCGAGAATGATATCATAAGGATTCGTCATCTCTCACTACCTGGACGAGAAAAAAAAAACATGAAGAATCCAATTAAATCCATCTGGAATATAAATAAGTAGATGAACAAGGTTGATAAATTTTCCATTTCACTCTGGTCTTCGGACAAGTCAAGAGTCATTTTCGATTTCTCTGGGCCTCATAGTAATGACTATGGGATTTTCTATACTTTTTAATTATTGCTTCAGTTATTCACTTACGTTTATGGAAGTTTTTTGGTTTTCATCCTGTTTGAGGAGTATTCTGTCGTTTTTTTTTGGAATTTCTGTCAATCGACTGCACCAATACAGGCAGAAAGACTTTCGTCATTTTTCACGCTACAGGCTCTTTTTATTTGTGTTTTTTTTAACATTTTACGGTTGGATTTTCAATTTTTGTGACTCTGTTTTAAAAAATGATGATTTTAAACTGGTTTTTAGTTATGTATGATGAAAAAGGAACGACGGGTAAAAACTTGTCACTCTCTCTGCTCACGATGAGCATTGAGATCCACAATTCCCGCGTCTGCTACATCATTTTGTTGTCCATAAAAGCTGCTGGCCACTGCTCAAGATTGTTAATTCTGTTCTTGTGCGTGTGACAGCGGCTATTTTGGCACAACGATTTCATCTGAAGAAATGATGCCAGTGAATTCTTGCAAAGATGAAGTAAGTTTTTTGAAACGCTCATACTTTATTTATCCAGTTGTTTATCCCGATGCCATAGATTTTTTTCAAACATTCCCTTACATTTTATATATTATGACATCACCATGTTGGATCTTTCAAAGCTTAAAATTGTACTGATTTTTTTTTGTCGTTCATCTAAGATTTCGGACAAGAACAATCAATCAATGAAGGTGGACTGCAAAATCCTTTGCTGGAACTAATGTCAACCAACCTCGCTTTGTATCAGCATCATGATTTAATTACTGTGTTGAATAAACTTAGAAAACGTCTAATTAGTTATCTCAATCTATAGAGTTTACTTAAATACAGTACATAATTACTGTCTAATTTGCACAAACCACTAATTGCAATATTCCAGTGTAACTTTAGTTAATTTGTTTGCAATGTCAAAGCTATAATTTTACTTAAGTCTCCATCGTGCTGTTCGATATTTAAAACTGCTCATTCCAGACAGCCTATATACTCCAAGTTTTCTTTCATTTAATAGTTTTGAGAATGTCTTTAAATTATAGGATTCAATAGCAAGTTTGCTTAAATTTATCCCAATTATTAGTCCAGTCATAGTGTCCGTTTCCGTTTTGAACATTCATTAATTTGTAACTGTAGACATACGAAAAGATTACTTTAGCGTGATAACTTCCTTTTATACATGAAGCATGAAATGGTTTTTATAGATTATAACTATATGTACGATCCTGTTTATTACTACGTAATGCTTGCACAGTAAGTATATTGGACTGACTAACTAACAACACCTTATTGAAACCAAAGGAGTGATCCCACGGACATACGGCTTCTTGGTCACTCACTTCCTTGCTACTTCCTATGCACATTTTTCGAACATGCACTGAATTTATAGCGACATAGTTGACAGTTGATGCCCAAAATTAATGTTGGCAATCCTATGTGAAACCTACAGCATTCTGTCTGTAGTTATGTCGCTACCGTTAGTTAGTTACTTTGTGCATTATAGGTCTACCGGCAAAAACGGGCAGAACTTGAAAAACACAAAAACTACATTGGAACATCCTATCATAAATATTACTTATGATGAGTAATAAGCTACATACACCACTGGACAAACGAATATGAAAAATTCGTGAGATACAAAAAACTGCGGACTACAAAAATTAATTCTAGGTTTCAATTGCACCAATAGTATGGCTTTGAAAATTATTAGAATAATAGCCAATCAAATACTAAAGCTAATTTTTACAAAATTAGTTGCACAGAAAAACTGGATTTTCTTCGTGTGAAACTGGATTGTTTTTTCAAGTATTTTTTATAATTTAAATGCTGAGAGTTGTCGAGCGAATGCTCTTCATATAATATTTTGAGACAAAGATTAAATAAATATCACATTGCGGCATGACTATTCTAGTAATTATTCATTTATCGGTGAAATGCTAAGCATGGGATTTGTATGCTTGAAAATAAATGTATCATTTATCAAGGAAGAAAAAAAAAACTATATAAGTAGTATCCTTCTGTTTATGCTGAACATTGGACTTTAATGTATTGCTACACGCATTATGAAGGAACGAGTAACATTTTCAGTAAGAGATAACAAGAAACTAGAATACACGAGTGGAATAAAACTATAGCTCATGAATAAACAGGATTGTTTTGGTTCTCATAATTTGGACATGAACTTTTGTAAACAATTTTAGATGTGGCTGGTATATGTCATCTTGAGTTTTCAAAGCTTTAGAAGTAATACTAAACTATGACTAATCATATGATATTTTTTGCTCTTGTTTACTCTACTTTATCAGTTTTTCTGGTTGCATTTATGATAAAACTATTCATCATTGAATTATATAGTTAGAAATACATAGTACACATGGATTTTTTATTGTTTTCGCAATATTGAAGTGATTTACGCCTATTTTGTTAAAACACAAAAAAAATCATCATGAAAACGAAAACAATTTTAATTTATTTTACAGCTACATCTTGAAGTATCGGCTACTTTATTGAAAATCTATGTCTGTCTGTCTATCTATCCGTCTATCAGGTCCCTGATAACTCTCGAAGGAATTTTGACGAATCTTGATGGAATTTTGTGTGCATTTTCTCTTAAACGAAAGGATTTCTTTCTTAGGAAAATCCGAGTTTTCGATGGCCTTCGTTTCTGTAGGGACGCAAACTTCTAGATTATTTAGGCCATTTACTATTTACAACATGCATGCAAATATTTTTCAATCTTCTTTGCTATTTAGAAACAAAGTATTGCTCGTTCGGCGTGCCAGTTTATTTTCCCCCGTTAGTCTTCAGTTTAGCGTTATAAGCACCTTTCAAACTATTTTAAAACTGCAGATTGGCCTCGTAGTTTCGCTGTTTATTAGTGCATGTAACTTTACGAGTATGATTCATTAGCTTAATGCTATGGGATACAATTTAATAACCAAATAATTTACTATTCAGCCGTCATCAGACACATAATTGATAAAGTAAACAGTAAGTGCAACAAATTATTTACCACAGTTCCATGAGTAGATTATCATAAATAGAAATATGAATATCTTGCGATCGAAATGTTATTTTTAGCATCGCAGGTAAAGACAAAAGACAAATTCTAAAATGCTCCATGCAACTTCCATATCCATTTAACGCAGTTAATTCCATCTAGCTTGAATGATTGATGAATAAAACTAAAAGGTATCACCAGTACCCCACATGGGCACTGGTGGCACCAAATGCAATAATTAAGATACCATTAGCCAAACAATTTGATTACAGGCACCACTAGTACCTATGGGGGGAAGGGGTTGCTGATGGCACCTTCTATTCATCATTCATGTGTCTTTTGACATTTTTAGAACGAACAGGACAATTAAAATTGTATTGCTATAAATTTGATGCAGACTCACTGAGATTGGGTCCAGGGGTTTAGAGGCTATCTGAAAACTAGACTTTCCATCACCTCAAACCAATTTTTCATATATCCTGTAAGAATTGCCAAAAATTTGGGTGATCACAATGGGAGGGTGAGTGCAACAAATATCTTTTTCAAGCCTCTTGAAAAAATTGACGGATGGAACTTATTGTATAAAATTTCGTTGTGTATACCTTGTGCGCAAAAAGGAGGTAAATTTTATCCTATCCTACTACACAAATTTATCACACACAGGACAGGAAAAATTTACCTCCTTTTTCCGCACAAGGTATATGCCTTTTAGACTTTCAGTATTCTTTGACAAACAATTTGTCAGTCATAATGAATTGGAAATTAATTAGCGTTTCCTTATAAGCAAAGCAATGCTAAAATATTGCAACTGCACTACCTGCCTATATGTTGCAGCTCAAGAACTGGGATTTTATACTTTATGTTGCTATGCAAACAAAACAAAGGCATGCTGAAAAGCAACAAATTCCACACGGTCATTAATAAAAAATCATTTCATCACATTAAGTTCACAAAATGAGACAAATCATAACTCCGTTGAAATAAGTATTAAAACGAACTGGACACAAAAGAATTTAATTTTCATCCACATTCTCAACCGTAAGCGTTTATTTAACACGAAAAATTCCATGCATTAAAGCCAATATTCGTAAACTAACTTTACCTCATGTATAAAGCATCACAGAAGTACAGTAAAAATCTCAAACCCCTCAAATCGGAATTTTACCGAGTCACATAAAATTTAAATCTAGTGGCCTCTGGAACAAAAACATGATGATCCAAAGAAAAAGCATGTCGTCATTCATGGGTCTCAAAATGCAAGCTAAAGATCTTTCGTTCAAGTTTGGCAGCATTCCTACATCTCATACAGATACAACGGAGCACCGTAATAAGACGTTTCTGTTTGCTATTGAACACATACGGTAAGTGAACCAAACCCCCCAAAAAAACCTACGTTGCACAAAATATATTAACGAAAAAATTTCAACCTAAAACACAAACTACGATCCTAAATCTAAAGTTATACAATCCTCCACCAAAATGCAAAGCTGTTCCCATTCTTTTAGATATGCACAAGAAAACCTTTGGTTTGATTAGTTAGTAGATAACAGCTAAAGTATTTATCATTCATAAAAAACATCTTCCAAAATTTACTCATGCCACCACCTAGCTTGTTCTAGAATGTTTTCCTCTGCAGGAGATTATTCTCCCAACTACGGAGTTGGTTGGTACCACTATCTAACACCATGCTCATATAATGTGAAAATAGAACACATAGGTTGAAGAAAACCACTGGTAGGGGCAACATTGGCTCAGCTGGAAGCCACTCACATCATAAAAACATAGCGTATAGGTCTTTGGAGCACCAGTGTTCACCATCAGTATCCCGTGCGTTGAACAAGTTATCAGACAACGGAAAAATAATCTCTCCAGTGCTCTCCATATTATCCACTTCGTTCAAGAAACCAACTTGGCCAGTTCTCCAGTCAATATCATCCATTTTAGTAAATCGAAACTTTTCGACCACCACAATTTCAATCATGTCGCAAAATAATGGATCCTTGTGCCGTCAAAATTATCATGAAGATTGCGAGGCCCAAATCAACAAGCAAATCAATATGGAGTTGTATGCCAGTTATGTGTACATGTCTATGGTAAGAACATTTTTTCTTCAAATAATCAAATCTTCTCCAATGAATGTTTTGTAGCGTCGTTTTCTGGACAGTTGTTCTTGTTGCCAAGCAGGTATCTAATAACAATCTCAAGGTCTCCTAAGGCAAACGGGCAAACCATTCTGTAGTTCTGTTGTGTCCTTTTTCCATAGAAGAGGGTTAGTTTTGGTTAGTTAGGTTTCATGGAAAAATATCCCCTTTATATTTGATACTATAAATTGACATCTTGGAGGCCTAAGACAATGCCTGTCTGTTGGTTATAGTTTGTTAGTTAGTAGCAAAGGAATTTTTTTCGAGAATCAAAAAGGCAGTTAAAAGCTAAATTGATTTGGTAAGTTAGTCAGTGAAATCATAAAACGACAAAGATTTAGAGTAACAGACATGCAATCACAATGGTACTGTATTTTTTACCAAAACATTTATGATAATATCCCGTGATCATATGTGCGACTTGTATATAGGGAGCTTAAAAAAGTAGATATATGATTACCACGTCACTTCTTGTTATTGTAGTAGAGTTGGAAAGAAGAAGGTCTAGTGCGCAGCAGAACCTCCATAAAAAAGAATCTATAAGCAAGTATAAGCACTACATGTATATATAGTGAATGCCGAATGTTTTCGAAACAATCCGAATGAAATTTCTCTTGTGTATTACAAGTGTTAGTTAGAGAACAACGCATGCACTTGTGACCAATGCAAATGAACTTGTGTGATTAAATTGCAACAAATCTTTACGACTTGACTAAACTAACCAAATCATTCCTTTATCTTGCATTTCACAGTGGTAAGTTAGTCAGTCAAGTTGGTAGGTTGTTATTGTGATTTGCTTCTATTCGTAGAACTATCTAAAGATGTAGTAAACAAGGCACTAAACTCACTATAGTGGTTTGTTCTTGGTTCAAAACAAAAGAGTCATGTATCTTTTGCCGGAGTTAATGCATGCATAGAATGCCCCTCAATTTTCCTAAATCATTTTCATTGATTGAAAGCCATGAAATAGTAGAGACATGACAGGCGTAGTTAACTTAATGGTTCAATTCTGTGTGAATTGACACTTGTTTGCCAGAAGTTATCTGAAAGGTTTCTTTAGTTAAGAGTGTGAAATGAAAATAATGGTCAAGTCGGTTTCAAGGTTTTTAGATCCATATGAATGCAGAGTGGACTGGCCTCAAAAGTTGGTTGACGTTTATACAGCCATTCGTCGTTGTTATGCATTAGACTTTAGACTCTTTTTCGTATTCATAATCATGGTGGTTGTTTATCTTTCAACGTAGTTGATAACTAACGTTTCTTTCAACGAGAGATATGTGTGAGAAAATGAGAGAATATTCCACTTTTCAAGTGCATGTACACTTTATTTGACAGCACACATGTATTATTGAGATCCGTATGGCTGAGGCAGCGTTTTTCGTACATTTTGACTTGACTATTATTATGTCAGGAATAGGACGGACTATGATAAGCTTGGATGATAAGCACATGGGTTTAATGGCATTTTCGGCTGCTTAAACTTGATGCTAACTATTTGACATGCATTAAGTTTTTTACGTTGCAATGTGGAGGGATATATGTTCAGTCCTTTATTTGTATGTTAAACGATATGAGATATTATCAATCATTGTCTTGTAAAGTCAATTGGTTGGATTTATATACACAAAGATTTCACGTACTGAGGTACACGCTATGTATAGTTTATGGCTGCATAGATATTTTAATGTTGCTTTGATATTACGTATTCATTCATTAAACTTTAGTGGAGAATATTTGTCAGCAGGGATTGTGAAAAGCATCACACATAATATCACTCGATGATGGGGAGTGGATGACCGCAAACTCGTAGAAATTCTTTCGTACTGTATTAATCTAGCAACGAATAACAAATGTCATGTTAACTAAAGTCTCATCTATGGAATATGTTAGTTTTATGAATATTTTTTGGTCCAGGCGCACTACTTTGACCGTGACGACTTACACTTTCCTGGGCTTCACAAATTTTTCAAAAAATCTTCAGATGAAGAACGTGAGCATGCCGAGAAATTCATGACCTATCAAAACCGTCGTGGAGGACGCATCGTGCTTCAAGCTATTTCAAAGCCCGTGACTGACGAATGGGCTAGTCCTCTGGATGCTATGACTGCAGCCCTTGAGTTGGAGAAAACTGTGAACCAGGTAAATTCCCCATAGGACTGTACATTGCATAGTGGAGAAAAAAAAACACAAAAAACTTTTGAATTTGTCCAAACTAAACGTTGAACTTCAAACGTGTAGACTCTTTTGGACTTGCACGCAATTGGAACTAGCAAGAATGATGTCCACTTGTGTGACTTTTTGGAGACGCATTTCTTGGATGAACAAGTGGAGAGTATCAAAGAACTCTCCGGGTATGTTACCCAGTTGAAACGCGTTGGCAAAGGACTTGGGGAGTACATTTTCGACAAAGAGATGGGAGAGCAAAAGGAATCTTAAACCTGTGAAATGGATTCCTTTCCTGTGCACTGATAGTGATAACATATGTATAACAACTTGCTAAAAAATTAACTAACTAAATTTGGAAACTATTGACTCTATCTAAACTTATGTACTATACTACTACTGTCCAATGGAATGATAATACAAGATTAGGGTCACAACAATACCATTTTGAGCCATGTTATTATTAATTCAAGTATTGTATTTTTAGTTTCAGAATTGAAAGACTAGTATTTCAAGCTTTCTTAAATTAATCCCTGCTACTTGCAATTCACTAACTGAACACGATGAGTTCACATGTTGAATTACATTTGGCTCTTTCTTGGTAGTTGCATTGTATATTGTGGCAAGTTAGTGGGTTGTATGATTATTCAATATTTTTTTCAACTTATAGTATATATATAGTCATTTCAGTGTGATCAGCTTGAAGAACTTAAATGGATCGATAGTTAGTTTTGGGGTTAGAAAAATAGAAAAAATCTAAACAAGGATATTGGAGGGGTGAAGAATTAGTTTACGATTGATTGTGCTGCTGTGGGTGGACCATTGTTGGTCTATATTAATGGAACTGTGTATTACCTGAGCGTTGGAATTTTGTAGAACAGTCACTTATTTGCTTTCACCTTTGTGGTTTTATAACCTACACTTTGCAATATAAATAGCACACACACATGTACCGAGGGAGAAGTTTTTGAATAAATCCATTCTTTATATTATTCATTATTGGTACAGGTTGATCATTTTTTTCAAAATCAAACTAACATTCATAAACTAGTTGCTCTTTGGGATTCCTGATTGAAGATTGAAGAAGCTAATATCCATGCTGATAAAGCTCTATACGGGCGTGTTTTGAAGGTTGAAATTCGTTGTCCATGAAAATCAGTTAGATTTCACATTCTAGATTTACGTGCCGCTGAGAGGAGGCTGCAGACATCTGAAATGCAATGATAACTATATCTGTCCCTAGATGGCATAAAGAAGTAGAAATGAATTCGGTGCCAGCAACCCTTCATTTTACTTAGGCTGTCTATATCTCACTGTTCCAGTATCGTTTATCTTAAATTGAACTATTTAGTGACTGATGGTTTTATTGTACTCTAATTTCAAATTATAAAAAAACAACCCGACGGAAAATAATAAGACAAATAATATCATTTAAACCTGAAGATTTAATGTAGAGTATGTATAATAAAAGGCGTGCCGAAATACTCCCATTGTGGGTAACCTGGGACATATTTGCACTAACTAAGTCTACAAGCCAAAATCATAAAAATTTAGTATTCACCAATCTATTTCTTAAATCTCTGATGATTATAGGATAGTGCAATAATAGAAACAAGATCCCTATAGAAACTCCTCACTTTCTTACAAATTTCGGAAACACCTAAATCTAAGAATCCATTGCAGGTGGAAAATGAAAATGGAAAAATTCATCTATCGATAAATTAACCATTGTGATGATATGATCCGCCTCATTTTGATTTTCCTCCTGCATTGGATTCTCAGATTTAGGTATTTCTGAGCCCGGTAAAAGAAAGGATGTTTCAATAGGGACCTTGAAATAGACACGAATTAAAAACCAAAAACAAAAAACCAAATATTTCATAAACATCCGAGGTGGCTGCAGAGCTATGGTAGTATATGTAAGACCGGCAAAGAGAGCTTATAAGGTTAAGAGTGGGCTCGAAAAATTTTGTTGCACTGCTATGTTGTTGCGCCAGTATAATATCCTTCTCAAATTAAAACATTCTCGGAAGGAGAGAAAAAAAACTTAATTATGAATGTCAATAATATTTTAATTAAATTTTTTTATAAAGCCAAGGAGCAGAGGAAGGAGGGAGGGAGAGAGAGAGAGAGAAAGAAAATTAAAAAAGAACTCTTTTCATCATTTATGCATATATATATATGGAGTAAAAGTACGAAGCGTCACGTTCATTAAGATGACATAAATATTTTATCACAATCTAAGAACTATATTATACTTCGTAGAGCTCATTTTGATTGGCCCGCGCCTTATGCTGTATATACAGTTTATATTATGTTGTAGATTTTTTCACTTCCTCCTTCGTTTCCTTTGAGAGAATTCCCTAAGCGATCTCTTCTCTTTTAATTAACGCTACCAGAGAAACATGGATCGAGGAACAAAATCACTGTGAGAAATTGTATATGCTTGTTTTTTTTCTCTCTTCCCTCCTCTCTCATTCCCCTTTTGGCATCCCATTCTCCTGTATAGAACCACATCACAGATACGGACGCCCATGGAATGTGGACATTCTTAGTTAGTGCACCGTTTATGATTATTTTTATTTTTATTACTAAAGATGTGCTAAGTTGGCCCTTTCATTTTGCATTCTTGTCATTTCAATTTTCCCTCCTCGCTCCACTATCTACATGTTTACTCCACGTCAAACGCCTCTGATTATGTAACGTCGGTAAGTTTTGAATATCTCTACAGCCTAGATTGTTACATCAATAATGACTATTTAATTTACCTCACATCACAGGTAGAAATCAGATCAATTTTCCATCGTGGGTTTCATCGTATTTTGTGCCGCACAGAATGCAAATGATGAAATGTGAAACAAAAAGTGCCGATGCCATATAGATATTTTCTACCCAAGGGAAGAAAAATGTTTTCTCCAGCCCTAAAGTTCCTATCCTGAGCGCGAAGATGTGAGCAAAACTTGTGGTTACTGCATTGATTACTGTCATTCACTCATTAAATAGAAAATTAACGTTTGAATAATTTATACACCGTTGAATAATAGCATTGCTTCTATCCGAATCTGGTACAAGATTGAAAAGGAACTGCTGCTACTGTCTGCAAAGGAGAGAGAGAGAGAGAGAAAGTGGAAGGAAACTTAAAAGCTAAATCTAACTAACTATAACTCACAAACAATGAGCAGGGAGAGGACAAACGGAAGGAAACTGGAAAAGTGAAAGTGACTAGGACACACAGTGCGTAGCCCAGAGAATTTTAATTAGTTTCGTGTCATTTTCGAACGTGAACCATCTGCTTTAGCGATTATTATTACCATCATTATAAAGTTGCACTTCCAACACCAACTTGGAGAATACACTTATCATTAGTTAGTTAGTTAGTTAGTTAGTGCCCATATAAGTTCCGAGCATTGTGAGTCTAACGGGTAACCATATAATAATATATATTATGATTGTGTTGAAAATTCCGTGCGGTCTTATTTCCCATTATATTCCTAACTAGCTTGATGCATAGCACTATACACATACTTATATAACAACCACTTGAAAATATTTATGAATCCATGCTGGCCCCATTTGCTATCCACTAACTAACTAACTAACACTGGTAAGAGTTATATAATGCAGGCAGTATGTAGTGAGACATAGATTTGATTGTGCTCCGAATCCGCCGCATTACAAAACTCAATCTCGCTACTACACAGCTATTAGATTTTTTCTGGTCGCGGACTGCGCTCCAGTTTTTTAATAATTTTTGTAACAAATTCAATATCGTGTAACTGAAAGAAATCCCATGTCAACAAACAACAATAGTAGTTGGGATTTTATTACTTGCGCGCCCTATGGCTCCGATCATGGTTAGCTTCAAGGTCGTGTGCAATGACCGTGACAAAAAGTAGCTCTTCGGTTTTTATTTTTTTTTACTCAGGCTATTTAGTTCTGTTTATATTCATAAATATCGCTCCTTCCTTGGGTCCTGGCTCCGCATCATCAGCTCCTGGCATCGCATTCTGAGCTCCGAGACCCGCATCCGTGTTCCTCCTTCGCTGATAGGCCTGACTAGAGGGCCAAACTCTAAATCTATTTTACAATAGTCAGTAAGTAAGTTAGTTGGAACAGCCTCCCTCCTCATATTTATACAGTAAATCCAAAACTCTCAGTAATTGCAAGTAAATTCCCTAATTAATGCAAAACTCTTGTCTGGCCAGAGTGGAGAAGACAGAAAAACAAAAAGCCGCACCCAGAGAGAAACTTTAGCACCTAATTAAAACAGGAGAATCTCTCTCCCATGTTACATTACGTGGATGTTTCCATATTAATAACTTGGTTGGGACAGGCCCTCAATTACCAAAAAGGAGTAGTTAGTTAGTATATACTGCTAACAGTAGACATATACAATTCCTTTTCCTGCTGTCTTTCTTCTTTCTTCCTAATTTCTACCCAAGTCCTTTTCTCATCCTTATACATTCCAATGATATATAACTTACTTCCTTTTCTCTATTTTCTTACGTCTTTAACTCTTCCCATTCACAAACATACATGTATTACACAACTTGGTTCTTAGTTAGTTAGTTAGTTGGACCAACTAACTAGTCAACTAAATGACTAGAGAGTCCTTTTAACTCTGTGACTGTTGTGAAAGCAGTCAACTTAAGTTACACTAAAGCTGCCACCAACAAATTGCTGTGAAAACTCTCTTTGCTTGAGCACTAACTACTAACAAACTAGGCAAAGTTAAGCCTGTTGTGAGCACACAATTAGCATATAGTGTTCATTATCTAGGCCTCATGCTTTTAACACAGCAGTTTCATCCTATTCACCGGGATAAACGATAACATGAAAATTTCCAAACACCATTGTGGCTTATAAAGTGGTGACTCTAACTAATGATGACTCTAATTACAGTAAAGTGAGGCCAGTCGGGCTGGACATGCATTAAAGACAATTTAACTTTGGTTGATCGAAATGCGCTATAAAACTCGAAATACTGTCTTATCAGAAGTCAGAGTTTGAGATGCCAATAGCTTTACACAGGAGACTATTTTTGTCATAAAATGAGGCAAAAGTCAAACTTACAGGAAAATATGAGCCACAATTTATTACAATTTTACAACAATTTGCATCAAACCATATTTTTTACGAGTGGAATACCTTTCCATTGTTATATGGGTGTAAACGTTTATTTTTATCAAATAAAAAAATATAAATAGTGTGATTTTACTATACACTATGTACACAACAACTCTGCCTCCTTTTATGTCATATGCATACTGCACTCTCCCCCAACAAACAGGGAGAAGAAACCCGAAACGAATTTCAGGACACAGTGGCAACCCATAATTATGCATACCGCATATTCACACCGCACAGTTGGCAATTCAAAACTCCTTACTACAACCGGTGTCATCATTTGTTTAGACTTTATCTCCAACTCTGATGTTTCATGCTACTTGCTCTAATTTCTGGGAGATATGTAAAACTCTCCCACTCTCAGTCAGTTAGATACATATGTGCAGATGCAGAGCGTTTGGAAGTGGGAAAACTATAGTTGTTTCTTGATATAAAGCACTCGAGAGGGCCATATGGGACTTGCTCACTTTTCCTTCCAGTCACAGATATCAGTAAAAGCCTTTAGTTAGTTAGGCAGTTAGTTAGTATTCCCATTTCCCATGCACAATGGAAACCGTATTGGTGGCTTCACAACTGGCAAAGTTGAGAATTAAAAGTTGCAGCTCACTCCTTACCACAGCCATCAGGTCTATGTCCCGTGGCACTCAAATTAATATTAAATCAGAGTAGTCAAGATTTTTAGGGACAAGAGATACATTAGAGACAGGGAATTGTGTCCACAAGGGACTTAATGCAAATGTTAAAAAAAAAAGCTTTTGATGTCGTATAAGGTCGAGCGAGGGGAAAAGTTTACTTTTCTACAAGCATTTGAGGCTGCAAATGGTCCACTTGGAGACTATTTTGGACAAGTTTTAGAAATCTACACGAGGACAGCGACAGAGATAATGACTGGCACTGACGAAATAAAATAGACAACAGCAAAAAATGAGGCAAAGTTATGTTTAGTTATGCAAAAGCATTGTTTCATACACTTTTTCTAATCTTAATTTTGTTATTTTATGCAAATGTCCCAAATTAAGCTAATTTAAAAAAGAATTCAAATATGAATTGAATTACTTAAAACAATACGTTTATACTGGCAGGGAAATTAATTGCAGTTAGTAAGTCGTTTCGCACTATTTCTGTTCTACGGGCTTGAGTGGCGTCAGATTTGTAAAAGTATGGAAACATCATTTAACAACCATTTGGGTCCCAACAAACAGATCGCTTACTTTTTTAATTATAACGGGATTGTTTTCATCATTCGCGTAGAACTTTCTAAAAACAAGCCCTTCTAGATTACACGATTATCCGGACTCAAAACATTCGCCGCACTCAAATAAATGAAGAAACAATTAAAATAAGGGGGAACTATAAAACGGAAATTTTGAAAGAAATTGAGCAATCAACATTGAAAAAGTTTAAGGACACCCGTTCAAAGTTTAAATCCCTGCATGCAGTGGAGTTCTAAAAATGGGCGATTCAGACGGCACAGCATTACAATTACAAACATTTTAAGGCAGGATTATCAAGAGTTCTTACTTTTGAGAAAATAAATAAAATCTTAAGTCAAAAAGTTCAAAATTTTTTTTAAAAACCCCTCGTTGTCGCCAAACTTCTCTCTCCGTGTCGGCTGTCTTCGATTGTCCATAATATTTTACCCTCACTCATATGGATCTAGTTCTCACAGCAAGTGAAGAGTATAGTCCGAGCAGAATTGAAACGGAGGGAATGCAATGCTATGGGACATGCATTTGTGTGTATTCGACGTCCGTTTGAGTTTTGAGAATAGAGTAAATCTTCCATTAATTTTTCTTTTACCCACAAACAAACCAAACTTACAAACAGACACAGACTAACAATGTTCAAAATACCGCCATGTAAGCGGTCGTGTAGATTTTGTTTTAGTCCCGCATTGGGACACAGGTCACTTCTTATTTATCGCATTTTGAGGGGAAAACGGGCTGGTCTCTCCCATGCAAGCCCATTGTCGGTACGTGCCGGTTGTTTGAATTACGAGAGTGGGAAGAGATAGCCATGAACTCCATTAGGAGTCAAGTGAGATGTCTTTGGTTGCAACTTTTGGTAACTTATAGTTAGTTAGTTAGTTTACTACCGTTAGTCACTTTGAGTTAGTTAACAAGAAACTTGGCAAGTATGTGAAAACATTATCTTTGTTAGTTAGTTACTAATAAATAGATCAGGGAACAAATACTATATGTTAGAGGAGGGATGACCTCGATAATGTCACCCCGTATAATTGCTTTCAAAACCTTTCATTCCACTCACATAGAAGTAGATATATAAAGTAGATTCCACTTCACAATAGTCTGCATCACCCATACCCATAACAACTCCATTTGTAACTAGTTATCTAAATTAACTATCTGTGTTAAAAACTATTTTACCGCCTTTTACTTATCTTCGAAAGCATAAGATTTATAAACCATTGATCCATCACGTCGAAACGGGAGACTTCCCAAATACTCGGGTGAAAGTTACAAGGGAAACTAACTAACTAAAACTATCTTCTTATAGTCAGTCCAAAGGTGCATGAAATTTTTCAGCCCTCCATCTCAGTAAGTAAGAAAGTAAGTAATTCCAGAGACCAAAACGTATATAAACGGGAGATAAGCGGGACTAGTTAGTTAGTTGGTTAGTTAGTTATAGTTAGTTAGTTACTGGCAGTGGAAGAGCCGTAATCGAGATGAGAAGATGTCCCATTGGTCCCAAAGGTGCAGTCATCTCGTCCAGGAAACTACACCCAGCAAACTTGGCTCTCACTTGTTCGCGCACATAAATGTAATTGGCTCCTAAGTGCAATGAAGATAAGAATCCTTTAAATCCACACCACCAGAGCGGCAAATAAATGAGCTACAACCACCGATTTTGGGCTTCCCTTTGATAATCAGTTGGAGAAATCCGTCTACCGAGGCAAACTCATGGCATTCCCTTGTCATGCCGTATTCCATGCAATTAACTGGATAATTTCATTTCACGTTGAATTTATAAACTAATCTACAAAACTAATTATAAAATTGCTGATGATTTTGTAAGTAAATATTAAGCTATATAGCTAGATCAAGATCTCCTTACATTTTGTTTTTTTCTTCTACTCTACTCTTTTTGCTATACTTTAAGGGAATACATTTTATTTGTATTGGCTGCAAAAGCCAGTCGTTATTTGTAACGGTATATATATTTGTTGTCTCATCAGTTGTACCCGGAGCCCAAGAAAACTAGCGAAAGACGCTGTGTGTTTAAAGCCTCTCATGTACTAATCGCTCCTTGTTCCATCCTATGTTCCCATGGTGAAGCATTCAGTCAGTACAAGGATATGGCATTCAAGTGGAACAGATTATTTTTCACCATGTTTTCTTCCAACTCATTGAGGCAAGGTAAGATTTCAACTTCCTAACTAACACTAGCCAACTATAAGTTGGAATAAAGTCTTTGTTAGGGAACACTAACATTCTATTGTGAAACTGTTGACTAGAAAAGTATTGAAAACCATGAATGGAACAAATAATAAGAGTCTGATGCAGTGCTTTGATGAACGCAAAACGATGCTATATTTTAGCCCATAAGATTGCCATCTAAATGAGTAAGGGAGTACACATCTTCACTTCATTTTCGGATCCCAATCGGACTCAAAAAAAGTGATGCTCTTTATTATTATTACTGGATGTACAAGTACGGTTGGTTTGTAGTATTTACTTGTAACAATCTTGACATGCTATAATACATGGAGTGGAGTAGGATTATATACTTTCCCTCTCTCTCAACTCTCCCCTATTATTATTTGCGTCCTCATCTACATTTTTGTATGCACATCACACAACCTATTTCTTGAGTCAGTCTGCGTCAATATTTGCTTTTCTTTCATTCACTTGACATAAGTCTTCTTGCTCTGTCTGTAAGGATCATTTTCCTTCATGCTCCATTTTGGTAATTGAAGGAGCACTTTTTTTTGACGTGTCAGCTTTTAGTTGCTTTATTGGTCAATTAGGCCGTTTTTAGTTAATATACTTTGTTTGATCACTGAGTTTTAGTAAAAATTAAATTATAAATACTGTATTTCTGTTTTATCTGTTTGGCTTTGATTATTTGATAAGTTTATGATGTATGGTGTGTTTGCTGAATAATTAGTTCCGCTTTGGTTTTATTTTTTTGTCTATAGTGTGTGGGTGTATTTGCTTTCTTAAATTACTACTCGAATATTTTATTCATGTATTCATTGAAAGAAAGAATTTCCCTGAGTGGGACTCAAAATTTATTGAGATTAAACGTTTGCTAAAATATTCGGTCTACCTAGCATTATAAATCACAGTGACGTATCTGGTAAAAAAATCATCCACTTTGCATGCATAAAAAGAGCATAAATTTCATGAATTTTACTGTTCTTATAATAAAACAAATGTCTATGAGTGCACGTAGACGTAAGTGAATCAGAAATTCTTTCCCACATACAACATAATACATAACCCACCCACCCTCATCTAATCTAGCTAACCAGCATTCTACAAAGTGCATACGAAACTTTTTACCTCGTCCAAAATTTAATGAAACCTTCACAATTTTCAAAACGTGCGGTTAATCTGTGCTTACCACCATCTAATTGCATTGGTTTAAACAAACAATGCTACCCAGCTCTTTCTTCTCACATTGTTTGAACCAGACAGACAGAAAATAAAATGTACCAACAGACACAAAGTTTCAGAAATTTCACAAATTTCTCCATCAAATATCATCCCAACCAAAGGAAAATACCACCTCACATTCCTCACTTTCTAATCATTTTCCCCTACAGGAAAAAAGTGGGCAACTTTGCTTCTATATAGTTTCATTGGCACTAACTAACTAACTAACTATCTTATATAATCCCCGAAGCTTCACTAAAACACTTTTCACGTTAAATTCTTTCTCTACCTTGATCCCCACAACAAATTCCTCACGTTTTAATCAAAACTACCAATTAAAAATCCACAAATCCTATTTTAGCTCTTGTTGTTACACTTGCACCATACCAAACAAACATTTTACCCCACCTATCATCTATCAAAGGAGCCGAATCTAGACATTATATATATAAACTACCTGCCTCGGTACCCAAGTTTTCTCCAAATCTTCAACATACAACCAAGGGATGAAATCGCAAAAGAACGGGTAGTTTGTAAAGCACAACTCACAGTGACTGAAGTAATGAGAGAACGCAAGCGCTTCCTTGCCACGTTTTCCCATTCGGGCTCCCAGTGTGTGTATGTGTGTGTGCACTGTGGTAATGCACATAGCTTTTCTCTCACTACTCACTAACATTTGAGCGTCCACATTGTGTTCCCATGTATTTAGTAGGCAGTTCTCATGGGGTATTGTAACAGTTATCTGCCCGCATTGGAGCCGTGCGTTAGTCAGTGAGCAAACTACAGCTATTGAAATGGTGCGTACACACAAAACGTGCTACTCAAATTTGTATTCCCATTGACAGCTTATGTTAGCAAAAAATCGCAACCCTGTCAGTCGAAATCCAACAAACAAACATATAGAGATTTGTTGCCCAAATTTGGTGCAATACTTACTTTTGACACGTACTAACTAACTAACTAGCTGCCAATTATAAAAAATATTGGGTTTGGAAGAGTGTCTTTTTGTTAATTGTATTTAACATTGAGTGAGTGAGTGAGGAGTGAAGACCAATTGTTTGCACGGAAAAGTAAAGTACGGAGATTTCGTACTTTCCCTACCCATTCATTATTGACAACAGGAGCAGTGAACACACCTGTACAAAGGTAGGTGGGTTTTAATTACCTTGTGAATTCATTTCCGTAGGGTAAACGTGTAGGAGCGGGAACTTGTCCATATAACTTACTTGTAGTTAGCTAGTTAGGGAGTGAGTTGGTTAGTTAGTAAAACGACCGAACGAGCTAACTAACTGATTCCCTGTGACTTTGGTACACTATATAAGTAAGCACTTGTAAACCTCTAAGCTGTTCCTCATTCCTTCTCCTAGTTTTAATTAATTGAGCACATAGCAATTAGTAATTGATGGACTATGGAAAGCTAGAGAGAAAGCTGGGGAACGTAAAAGTGCTCCAGCGGTAGTAGGGATAGTCAAATGAAGTAACTATAGAAGCCTTGCATGTGCACATAGTTAGTTAGTTAGTATATATAAAATAGCTGAGTGAGTGAATAGATTTATTGAAAATGTCCGTAGGCACCCTGCACAGACAGGCTAATTAGAAAGACGTGAGTGGATTAGATTGGATCGGTCTACAAAGAAGAATTTTAGACTTCAAATGCATACTTACTGCTACAGAACTAACTACACAACATGCTTTAGATAGTTAGTTAGATCTGAACGCAAAAACTGGAGAACCACTAGAGTTCCGTACATGAGTGAATCGTAATGAGCCTATGGTGGTCCCGTTTACTTTGAAATAGATAGACGAATAATTAGTTCGTTAGTTAGTTGGTTACAAGTTAGTTTGTTAGTGAGCCGGCTCATCGGTCGGCTCGTTTGGTTGTGCGGATAAAAACTACCTGATAAAACATGAGTTTGTCATTTCCACAATAATAATCCCTTCCAGTGGGCGTCAAATTCAGTCATTTTAAACTGGTCACACACAGAGACGCGTGCAAAAAAAGTTAGTCTACTCTAAAAGCACCGTTTACAAAAGCTGTGGGCTTTATCCTACAATATTTGTTTCAAAGGACTAATAAATAGATCACAGCAGGATGTTGCGTCCATGTAAAAGAAAATTACCTCACTCATAGCTAAATACCTATAGTAGTTAGGTAGTAAGTTAGTTTTTGCGAGTGGTTTAGTCAGTTAGTCACCAACTAAATAACTAAAACTATTACATGCTACAGCTTTGTCTCACGTAAAATGATGGTTTGGATTTGCCCACTCAAGACTGTTGCTACAGGTTGCGGCTTTCCAGCCAATATGTGCGTCTATAGTGGTCCATTAAGTATCCATGTGGTTGCTAGTTGAGGTTCCCCATAATATCCATTAATTAGCTTTGACCATTTAATGAAATACAATGGAGCTCATTGAATCCATCGAGCCAAGTTGTTGTGATACACTCCGGGTATTTGGAGTTAGTTGGAAAGCTCCAACTAATTAGAGTGAAAGCAGCGGAATCTATTCGTTGTTTAGTTATAGTTAGGATCACGATGATGATTCTATTTGTTTCAAACTTTAAAACCACCACTATGGCTTGTTACTCTCAATAATTTTCTCTAATGAGTAGATTAAATTTACTTAGCTCCATAGTTAATACCCTGTCAGTTGTGCTTTCATTGGTGAACATACGTTTGGGCCTATTGTTTGTAGTTAGATATAGGCATTGACACTAACTAACTAGAGAGAACATAAAATGCATAGTGTATCGCAATGAAAGTTTTGCCAACGTGTTTGCAGTCCCATTTCTATGCATTTAATAGACGGGGAGGCTGTTTTCAAATGTGTCTACTCTAACACAACAGCGTTACGCAGGGAATCCCAAGCTCATCTCATGCAGATTTGCCAACTCACACAGAGAGAAGACTTGACTTGTTAGTAGGGATATTCCGTCATTGCGGTGTGTTCTGTGGCAAAGGGAAAGTGAGAGAAAGAAAAAAGAAAGAGACCAGCTAATCAAGAGTTGATATAAAATGTCTAAATTTGAGCACAGACAAGCTAGGCAATGAATGAGGAAGTGGTGTGAGGATAAAGAAAGAGACGAGAAGGGGACCTAAAATGCTCTCAAATCCAATCTCATAATGGATTCTCTTGGCGTCTAACACTGATTGCATGTCATTAGTGGCCGATTCTCTTTCCCTCCTCTTGATGATTTTACTACACCCGAGTTGCTCCTTAAAATTCACGTATTACCTATCTATCTCCCTCTCCAGTACTCTAATAGCACGTATAGTATTCACCTTGCTAATAATGGCCAAACCCCTCACTGGCACCACTATAGCTAACTAACTAACTAACTAACTGCAATCAAAGCTTACTCATGGCATATTATATTCGATTGTCATTCCGTCCTATGGTACATGACAGACATTTGTCAATTTTACAATCCTTTAATTAGCTGTCCAATATTTCCTACTGGGTCCTGTGCAATATTTACATTCCAATTGTGAAAACAATAGGCCACTTAATTTCCCGCACTCAAAATTGCAGCACGTGAAGAGCAGAATGAATTGGTTGCAGGCATGCAGCATATAGTGTGGATAGCATTATTTCTCATTGCCAGTCCCTTTAGTGCACTAGTACAGTCATAGTGTATACATACGACTATCTATAAAATGAAATATAAAGATACTCATCTTTATGTGGGTGAGGACGTTTTTCACAATTTTTAATGTGTCTCACACCCACCAGTCTTGGTTTCAAGACACAGTGCACAGATAATTATATAGTGAAAATTAGTTAGGTAGTTAGTAGTTGTAGGTAAGTTTGTTATAGCTTGGTAAATTGGGGAAAGGTATCCAGTCAAGTAAATTCTTTGACACGAAAAAGGAAAGGGTTGTCTGCTCCAAGTCATTCTTTTTATCCAAATTTTACGCACATGAGATGAGACCTCTAATGAGCATCTTAGATCTTTGCGACTCCCAATCCACTTGCCGGCTAATGATTCTTTCCTCTCTCCTTATCACAGGTCCCAACTAACTTTCTTTTCCCTGCCCTGTTAGTTTTTTTCCCTCCTCTCTGGTGTACTATATACTATACGGGGAAAATGAAGTCGGGGTCATATAAATGGCAGCATAGTAACTTTTACTGTTAGCGCAACTACTAATCTCATCATTTTAAGTGCACTTCCATCACTCAACTCATCTTAGGCCTCTTCTTATCTCATGGTTGCTTGCCTCCCTACCTATACCTACGTACCTACACTTGCTCACCTAAAAAGTCTCACTTTTATACATTATTATTCAAGTTCTGCTCCCAATTAAAAGAAGCACGCACACATCCCCCTTCCCATGTATATATATGTGCATGAACTCATTATGGTCCCTGAATACTATACTACTGACTGAAAGCCAGATCATTATGAGTTGGCTGTAATAACTATAACTGCTCACTATGCATAGGTGCCATGCTTGTGAACAAGTATTATTAGTGTAGTGAATAAATCTTTTAGAAACGGAGAAAGGAGGAAATTTCTTCCTCCTTCCCATTAATTAGTTGGTTTCACTTGTCTTCCATACCAATTCTCACACCACTCCACTCCTAATCCATTTTAGTCTAACAGATCTGTATTTTTTTTACTGACAGTATCTTATTCTTATGATTTCCTTCATTCATTGCATCATATCCCATATGCATTTATTAATTACTTATTAAGTACTTTTATTTCTAGAACATACTTAAATCTCTAATTTAAACTGCTAATTAGATTCCCGTCATCTTCCCAAACTGTGATTATATTTCATGAAAATCAGAATAAGCCATGCTACTGCAGCTAACTAACTAAATTCACATTCTTTCACAAGCCCAGTCATTCCGAATTCATAGCAAACCATAACATACTATATATGCACGTACACGAGCATTAAACATTTGACAAGAGTCAAACATCCCCTACAAGTTCCCACGCATTAAACCAATAGAATCATGCATGAGCACACCCACATTACTACTAAACTGACTGCTCGTAAAGTGAAAACGTACACTCATATTATGGATAGGAAACATGAGAACCATTTCAATAACTCATTTGTAACCGCACCAGTTCATGGATGACAAGGCAAACTGCATCATCATCATTATCAAACAAACAGAATTCATTTCACTCCTGTGTGTGTACACGATTACTGACAAAATAGGAAAAACTATCGGTTAGTTAGTCAATGTACCATTTCCTTCACATCACATCTAACATTTAATTGCACTGACAACCATGATGCACCATTCACTACTAACAAACTAAACTATTACAGTTACAAAACTCTGTATTATATTTACTAGACGCAAGATCATTATTTGCCGCTTTCCCTCTAACACACACCACACACATTATGTACCATGTAGGTAGTTAGTTTGTTGGTTGTACTACCAGTAAGTAATACACGTAGAATACTGCCACTACTATTTGTCCGTAATGCTCCCATTTCCTCTCTCATTCTCATTTCTGCTCTGTCATCTTTGATCCTGTGTGTCACATCTCAACTCGTATCAGGAACTGAGAACGGATTACGTACACACGACTTAACAGACTGACTATGGGACTCCATGGGACCATGTGAACACACATAGTACACACAGAGAGAGAGAGAGAGAGAGAGAAATACACAGTATTTCCACTCGTGACTAACTAACTGACTGACTGGAGCAACTTGTAACAGATTTGTGTATATGTTTCACAAGTTTGGTGGTGAATCCCTTTTCTTTCTTTCTCTCATATCTCTCATGTGGCAGATAAATTTTCTCTCCTTTCTCTAGCCTAGCTTTCAACTCCTTTTGTAGCAACGTAGCACAATTTTAATGATGGCTCGTTCATATGGATATTTTAATGAATGTCAATTTAGCATTCGCCGCTGGCCCTTACCAGAGTGGACATGGAACGCACCTCGTTAACTATCCCAATCTCTTTCATCATTCATTCTATACACTCTGGTCCATATTATACAAGTACATAATAGTACATGCGGCATGGAGTACATGGATAGTTGGTTCGTTGGTCTATATAAGACCGATGGATGGACTATGGAGAAGAGAGACGATATTTATCTTTGTTAGAAACGAAACAAGATTTCTACGAATTGAGATGGACGTTCCAAATTGTTAGGCTCACTCACTCAGATTTGGGGGTCCCAGTTAGTTAGTCTTTCTTGGGACCTGTATACTAACTATGGTTAGTATGTTTGAAAATGCATGCAACAGAGAAAACTCATATAGTTAGCGAGGAAGCAATGTGAACTATTTATACCAGTATAAAATGGTTGGTTAGTTAGTTATGTTATAGTCTGGTTGGGAGATGGATCATTATATTTCCAACTATAGGTAGGTAGGCAGTGGGCATGAAACTTTCTTCCTATGGTAATAAGTGTGTACCATAACAAGAGCATCTGTTCACTTCAATAACATTACACAGTCAGTTTTTTTATCTTGTATAACGAATTGTTACTAGTTAGTTGGTAATAACTCTTTGCGTAGATATTTTTGTGCATTTCTTGTTAGCGCTACTGCCCGGTAGCAATTTTGTAATGATGATAATACATAAGGTTTGGTTGCTGGTTATACCATAGTATGTATCCAAACTACAGGATTATTCCAAAAGTTTCCACTTGTTTTTAAATTTCGATCGTCTATTTTCCTCTGGTCTTTTCATTACGACTACTGGGGTACTAATTTACTGTCACTGGATACTGAAGGAGAAAACAGTTTACCGTCATTACAAGTGTATGGTGCTCAATATTTTTAAGACAAGAGCTGGTTCTATCTGGTTTTTGTTTGTAAATAGTAAACCTGGATGACCTATGGTATTTTACCTTCTTTTGTTTCATAATTGAAACTTTTTGACATTTACAATCTATGGTTTCTAAACCAATGCAGCTGTTTGCAAAAATATCCTTTGAATCGGTATCTGGATTTCGTTGTAGCAATCAGAATATGAAGCCAGTAAATGGCAGAATTTGTGCAGAAAATCAATGGGATATGCAGATATGGAATGTAACTTAACTTCTCTCCGAGTAGGTTTGACAGCAAACAGCACCGCTAAGTTACTAAAAGAGCCGCCGATCATTTACAAGCACAGTAATAGTATAACAAATGAGCGAGCTTATACAATCAAAATTGAGACTCGTTCGTTCAGTACTATAGTTCACATAGGGAGTGAGACAGAGAAGATACAAATTCTCCTAGTGAAGATTCATGAATGGAGCTTCCTATTCAGGAGATTTAAACAGACCGTATTATTATTTGGCCAACTCAGATTATATAAGATAAATAAGGGAGACAGAAAATATTAATTATAATTGTATCTTGAACAAAGTTATTTATGGCTTTGTTTTGTCTGCCTTGGGTCGGACAGACACTTGGAGCACAATTTTGCCATCTCTCTTTCATTTCATACACAGTCACTGTGGACTACCTTACACAATCATAGCTACAGACTCCCAGAAAACAATAAAAGCTCTTGTTCTCTTTGAAACCAACTTTCTCTATCTATATTACCACCAACTTATGTATTATCATTATCATCAACATTACTATGAACACTTGTAATTACGATCACTCCGTTCGTACTATACACTGCGCCTCTGGAGGACTCCAAAAACACATCGTCTCATTACATTTGACATGTTGATGCCATAGTACATAGTGTATACCTTTTAGTTTTGTCCACTCTGGTCCCGCGCATCCATATTGTTGTCTCATTCAAGTCAATGGAGTCAAACTTTTCACTTTTAATTATGAGCATTGTGTACGCGAGGATCGTGAAACAACTGTATCTTTCTCTGCAGGGCTTGATGTTGAGTACAGATAAGAGTCCTTCCATTATTCTCTTCACTTCGTACATAAACTAGTTATTTTGTTTAGTTTGAGCAGGTAGAGAAACTCTGCCGTCTACGTGGTGCACAGCCCTGCAAATAAGGAAACTAATGTTCAAAATAGCGTAAATCATAAAGATCAGGACTAGTCAGTCCTTGCATGTGTTCTGTACACTTTTATCAAGAATAATCATCATCATCATGATAATGATTGTAGCACTGAAATGAGTGGGCGAATGTGTGTACAATATTATGCAACGGAGTGTAGATAAAAAGTGCCTCAAGTAAAGATACTAACTAAAAATGAATATGTAACTAAAAGTCTTTGTTGTTGGCACCACAAGAAAGAAGTTTAGTTTGTTAGTTATGGGTAGTCAAAGTTTTTATGTACACTCCAGAAGAATTGTGTTAAGATAGCTGTAGCACGTTGCCACTTGTTTACTCCCTTTAATTTACATGTTAATTTGAAGACAATGCATTTAGATATGCATATTTATAATCCCTTGGGAACTCTTCTTTTGAGTGGTGTCTGATGAGCTTATGAAAATACTTACAGTGCTCTGCAGACATACTACATTCGGGAGAGGAAAAAAGTTGTTCCTCAGTGTGTACGCTTATTATGCATTCATTATATTCCTTGGGTTGTAGTTACCATTGTTTGAGCAAAAAAAATTGCTTAATAGTCTATTTAAAATATGCTGTGGTGGAGCATATTTACACAGGGGTGAAAATTAGTTTCAAGTTTGCCAGTGCCTAAGGGTGGCAACGGATCGGATCGGATCGGATCAGCTCAAATCCGATCCGATCCGATAATCCGATAGTCTTGTCGGATCGGATTCGGATCGGATCAGCTCAAATCCGATCCGATCCGATAACAATCCGATAGGCAAACAATATTTGAGAATGAATGAAAAAATGCGTGTGCATTCTAGGTTTGTCCGCTAAAACTTCTTAGTCTTGATTTTCACTTTGACTACT
>Ga0210040_10001737_pt1 | contig 32199 bp, 30 predicted proteins | sample CryGeyCG12114_NA_FD_185462 | JGI IMG/M metagenome (GOLD analysis project Ga0210040, IMG submission 185462) | Groundwater microbial communities from aquifer - Crystal Geyser CG19_WC_8/21/14_NA (SPAdes) (version 2) | ecosystem: Environmental > Aquatic > Deep subsurface > Groundwater | place: USA...
TCGAGCCCGGCCTGTCGGCCGGGCCCGTTTTATCTAGTGTATTTTCCGATCGTAATTTTGGGGAGTGATTTTCAGGAGCAATTTTAGGGTGGTAATATCCACCCTATCCACCCCCCTAGCTCAGGTCTGGCCATGACTCCATGAATCAATCCCATATCCCATCAATCGAAAAGGTCAAGTAAAACATTCAATGAAGCTTTATGGCTAAACGCTGCGAAATCAAATGCTCCAGCGATAATTGGCTCATAAATTTTTGTAAACTACGAATCTACCAATCAGGATGTCGCATTGAATAGAAGGCGTCCTTTTTGTCAAACGTCAATCATCAATTCACATTCCTAGGGCCAATGAGATGGGAGGATCTGTTCGTTGGTGTAGCAACAATGCCTTTGCGCATGGCATGCAGAAAACTTTTAAATCAAAGCTAGTTGGAAGTATTCGGCACCGACGATTGTCGTGTCTAATTATTATTTTAATTTTAATCAACTATTATACTAAATTTCAGGTTAAAAACCATGAAAATTATTAATTAAGTAGTGAAGCTCGGGAGCTGGCATTTCTGGTGTGAAAACTGTGATGCCAAATAAACGTGGTTTACTTCCAAGAATTGTAAGTTTTTAATTTACGATTTTTCCGTAAAATATTGCCCCCAGAGTCAAAATTATAGTGTTTTCAAGTGTGGGAATGATTGGATTTTGCCAAAACATAGGTTTAACAAACAAGTTTTTGTTGTATAAAATAAACTATGAATGGATGGTATTTAATTTTCTGGGGGCTGAAATTCTGCGGCTAATTGAAATAACTGATAATATGAGCATTAACAAGTAATATATTAAATTCAGATTTGGTAGTGATATATATAGTGACTCAATATAAAAGACAATGTTGGCACATGTTCTGTTGGTGTGTATGGTGATGGTGAATATGTGTCAGTCAGTTAATTGTCACTCGTCAGTATTAGTTTCATTAATTGCTGTTCAACGATACCGATTTTTGAATAAATCTGCTGGTTTACATAGAAGTCAACATGGACGCTGATAATCATATCCTTATTGTTAATATTAATAGTCAACCATATTGATTTGTGGAACCATGTCACCATGTTCTATCGCTTTAATAGTATTGGATTGGAGGATTGGACCGTCAAGTTAAACTGCTAGCGGGGCTATCACATGAGTGGTTTCTGTGCGCAGGTTCAAATCAAATGAGATGGAACTTGCAGTTATAGAGATTGATAGGATATGGCCTATATGGCAGACACAATTTAAGGCAAAGGTATATATATGCAGGGGAAAGGAAAAAGCTGTTATATAGTGTATGAGACACAGGCAGACACACAGATTCATCGGTACTACTTATATATAGTTTGCAGGTAAAGTGCTAGAGTGAGAGTGTATTAGATGTTCTAGCTCGAAAACTATAACTTTACTTTTGGAGCTCATCTGCTGACTGACTGAGAATTATTGCCCGTGTCGTGTAGTGTACAATATCCTTGCTTCCTTTTATACTTCTTTCTTATTAGTAACTACTACTTCAAAAACCAAAAGCAAACTCAGAAGAATCTCTTGGCCATTATCTTTTTATACACATTTTTATTATCGTTCGTACGTTAATGATAGTTCCTTTAAAGTGGTCCGTCAAACTAAATCTAGTTAACTTAATGAACCCATCATCATCGTCTTGGCGACTGTATTTACAAATTAAATAATGAGCTACGTGGTTGGCTTGTAACTAAAAAATTGACATCATGGGTGAAAATCATCCAAAGTGCTCCTTATTTTTATTATATTAGCCCATTAGTTGAACGCAAAACGCAATCAACAGTCTGTCAAATGTGAAGTAACTTGTCCTGTGCTTGATTGCCCCGTCAATGGACATGTTTCCGGTCTCGATAGTTTTCCAATTATTCTTGGCCATTCAATAAAAAATCTCAAGACTGATAGTTGTGTCTCAAACATTAGTGGCATCATTAAATGATTACAGTATGTGTTAAATGGAAATTTGGAACGTTCAACGCTTGACGAACTAACCAATGTAAACTATTGTTCAAAAGTGTGGGAATCGCCAACAAACAATAAAGAAGGGATCAAAGAACGTAATGTGAAATTAAGAAAAGTTCATTTAATACCATCATGTGTAATGCAATTGAGTTTTTGAAAACACAACTGTGAGCAGTTTAAAATTTTTTGTGAATTATAAAACATCTTGTGAATGCGAAAAACATTGTTTCCCAATGCTGTAGTTGGGGGTGCCTTTAGTTTGCCTTTGACAGGTAAGTTTTATTGCCATTTCATGACTTAGAGTTTGTTTGTCATGAAATGGCTTTCTGAATCATGTTGTCGACCAGATAATATAATCAACAAGTATCTCATTGCTCAATGTTATATGATTACAGTAAACAGAATTTCAGCTCCGATAGAAATAGCAGCTTTTCGTTAACATCATTGCACTGTTTGTTTTAATTTTTGAGTAGTCCTCATTTGGACTTGACTGTCCAGTCATCACAGCTGACTGCATCACTACATTCAGCATAGTCTATAGATAGAATTCAATGCTTGAAATTAAATGAGTCAGTGATAGAATAAATGATAAGCTAATAGCTAGTTTCCTTGTTTTGCCGATTCATCACAATTACGTCAAAGAATGAATACTGCAAGCGGTTTTTATTTCATTGATCTTTTTTACGACGTGCCAGCCAACTTTAATGCTCTTCATTTTATTTCATAACTCACTCTTCTCCCTAGTTAGTATTTATGATAGTTATAACACTGATGCGTCACTTTTCGGCCATTTCGTAAAGTTTTTCAATTAGTTTAGTTAAAGGAATTTGATGATAAACGTGCAAATTGTAAACATGGACTAACTAGTACTATCCGCTCTTGTATTTGCGAAAATCCTATCAAGGTGTTCGAAATGGAATGGTCATTTTATTACTGTCTCTACGTCTATTCGTTCTATCGAGCACGCAAGCCTTTTTAAATTGTAAATACATGGTAAGCATTACCTTTAACAGCTAGTAGCTGACTAATTCTTTTTTGGTGCTCCTCAGGGTGCAAGGCTACTGAACGTATACCGAAGATTGGTCCCGGAGTTCAAGATGACACTAGGGACTGGAACCACGTCCATGCAAGAGACCCAGGCAATTGCTCAGCGGAAGCGGAAAGAGCAGTTGGAGAGATGGAGAGAGTCTGACACAATTCGCGAAACGGACGAGATTCGAAATCGTCCCAAGAGAGTGAAATTTGCAGACAGGTGCATCTTTCAGGCAGCATGTGCTTCCAATGACAAGGCGCAAGTAGCTCGCATGATACAAGATGGATATGACATTAATGCTGTCGATGAAGATGGCATCACTGCTCTACATCAGGTCAGTTAGTCAGCCTAATCGGACTCTATTTCTAGTCTAATAGAATTAAAATTAGTATGGATATGGATGAAGAAATATCATTTCTTATTTTCTTGTCTTTCAAGAGTGTGTTAAAATCCGAACACAGTTTTGAATGCCTTCTAGGGGCAATAATGGAGAAAAATGTGATCCAAAAGTGAAAAGTTTTGCCTAACGTATATATTCAAGCTAATTGGTCAGTTGGTTAGTTTGGCATATTTGGTTTTAGTTTGAAACGGATGAAAAAAGTTTCTAATCGGTATGACATCCCGTATATACCGGGTCACTTTTGAATTCATCTTGTGTTGGTGGCCAAATTGCTTTGAGTGTGTGTTTTTTCATTCGCGCTCAACTGTAAAGAGTGCATTAGGTTTGGCTTGTTAGTTTCGGTTTTCATATTTGAAGCAATTTTTTTAGTCGATCATAAAATTAGCTTTGATGGATTTGTTATTGTAATTATTACCCCATATGGGTTGATCTATGGCCAATCCATAAGCATAATTATTATTCACGAGTGGGTCGTATGACTTGTGCGCATACAAGCAATCGCATGATAGTAGTGTGCACGAGTTACCTATCTGTAGTTAGCTGATTTCCATAATTTCCATAAGTAGAGTATGTGTAATGTGTGTGGTATTTGCTGTTCAGAGAGTGGCCAAAATATTTAGTCCGTCAGTCAGCAGCCATAACTACCGTAACTGACGGACTGCATTCCTTTTCGCCTCGATCGCATGGCCATTTTCAATCTTAGTAGAGCGTAGAGCCCAGTTAGATTCAACTAATTATGGTTTTGTTTTACGAGGTTGTTTTAGTTTAGTGTGAATGAATTACAACCGTAGTATCACTTTTATGCCATGAATTTGGACTCCCACGCATTTGCCCATCATTTCCGTTTTATGACAATCCACCCACTGCGTCTTTTCGTTTCGTTTATGCAGATATTTAATTGGCCTTGTTTCATTTTTTAATACTCTCCAGTATTTTTTGCTCTCTTTTTGTTCTATTTATTGCTAACTCAAATTGCCATGCTCATATTTTCAACCACTTTCTCATCAGCTTTTTTCAGGTTGGTTTAATACCTCTACTCATGGTGTTCGGTTTGGCAAGAGCGTTTTGTGATTCGGGGTTTTAAAGATTCTGTTAGCCATGATATGTATGGGGAAGGAAGTCTTTATTACAAAGCCGAAGGCGGAGTAATAGAATTACCAGAAACGGGAGCGCCCTATGCTCCACATGTTAAAGCTAAAATCACCTGAAAACGCAAGATTGAAATTTGTGTTACTAAACTCTGTTTGGAACGGGGTAAAAGTTGTGTGCGCAGATTTCAGACAGGTTTTAGAATAACCCTAACCGTGACCAAAATGGTTTAATTTTGTAATTAAATGTTTCAATTTGAAATGTTAGGGTAATTTTTTGGTCATCTGATCAGTTTACTGGAATAACTTGTATAGTAGTATTATTGTTGGCGCGAAAATCAAAATAATGTTGATTGATGATTCCATTTGCGATTGCCAGTTGGTGAACAGAGAAAGACTAGCTGATGAGACTACCGAAAAACAATAAAAACCCCTATGTATGTTGTATTGTATGTTTTTGAGGTGAGCCGACTTGCCGATTATAAACAGCAAGCCAGACATGCCGCGAAAGCCAGTAAATTAGGCCTATTGCAGTCGCACCTATCAACACGAAATCTTACTTTGTGGTATCCTCCTCGACGTTAAACCTTTTGATATCATATAAGAATGATACCAATCTGGCAACCGTCACATAATTCTTTGAGGAAATTACCATGTCTTCAGGATCCAGTATTGGTTTCCCGAATTTCTTGAACCTGCTTTCACAATATTTCGGGCACTCCGCAACAAAGTGATAGCTGGTCTCTTTATCCTCCTTGCAGTCACAAAGAGTCGACGTCATGTTACCAATGGTGGTTTGATGACTATTTAAAAGGTTGTGACCGGTCACAATATGTGTCACCAGTCTCAACGATCTTTTGTTAAGTGTCATACAACTGTTGGAACAGTAGTCTGACGCCCATTTCAGAAAATTTTTGCTTTGGCGATGCCTTGCAGTGTCAAGCCATAGTTTATTAAAATTTTCGTATCCCCAATTATAAAAAAAAATCCCTAATTATTATTACTGGTTTTTTGTAATATTAATATAAATAATTCCTTATAACCCGGCTTCGTCGTGTCGTAATACCCTCTTGCTGAGGTTTATTGGAGAGAAATATAGGACGTCAGATTGGATGGAGGCAAAAGTCTGGTTTCATCTCTCAAGTTATCTTTTTGTGTATACATCAGCGAACCAACGTCATGACTAGTATACTAAAATTAGCTGCTTTCAATGCCTTGTATCATCCATTATGAATGCACAGATGTAGTACACCAGACAGAGATCCTAATGCAACCTTTAGTCAGTCAGTTTCATCCGGGCCACTTTCCTTCTTAGTGCGGCTTATTTGCAAGTCCTTTCTAAATCTCATTCAGTGAGTTTAGTTACAAGTTATTATGGGTTGGTTACGAAAGAAGTCATTTTCACTTCACATGCCTCCATCACATTTTCACATTCATAAATAATCATAAGTAGTCAGTAGTTCGAGGGGCTTTTTCCAAAGTAAATAGATATCTTGGATGATAAAAGCGCATTAGGATTATATTTTTGTGTCGTTAATTTATAGTTTTATTAATTTTGTTTTATCTAATCATAAACTCTCAGCGTGTAACAAAGACTAGGTGGAACGTTGTTTGTCTGTCTGTACATGTGCATACTACCTTTTAGAGCAGTAGTTGAGCTTTGTTGAACTTGAGTTGAGTTCCCCTTCCAATATTTATCCAGTCATATTTGTCTGAGTGGGTTACTTTTTGCACTACTCAAAGGCGCTGGAATTCTGTATCATTCATAAGTTAGGTATCATTGGGTACACATTTGTAATCTAATGATAAAAGTATAAAAGGTCTTTGTAGTCAGTTTGTATGTATATTTGCTGAGAAAGTAGAGAGTGAATTATCAATGTGCTATATAATCAATGAGCTAGATGCTTTTATTGTTCCTGTAATAGTTATGACCTTTTGGGAGATCTCTAAATTTTTTGAACATGGTAAAACGAGATGAAACGTACCAGGAATCCCATTTATCCTATTAGGACTATGCCTGGTCACATAGCTGTGACCGCATGGCAACGGATAAAAAAGTTGGGATTGTCTTTCACTTTGTTTGCACAAGCACAGGAACGAACCACATGGAAATTTTGATTGCCTGTGTTGGTCATAAAACTAATTTTATGACGTGCTGAATTTTGAAATGAGAGTTCGTTGACTTTGGCTAGAAGATAAACAAACTATATAAATCCTGCTACTGTGCCATATTATTGACCAAAAGTCAATATCTATAGTTTTTAAATAGTGGTCCAAACTAACAAACTAAATTTATTTTATTTTAACATTTGGGCATCTTGTGTGTTCTGGGTAGATTATTTTTATCGATTATCAATCTAACCAACTAACCAACTATTATGTGTGGTTTGGTTCACACACATTAAGAAAATCAAAAGTAGCTAATGATCTTACTATGCTATACAACATGCAGTTAGTGAGTGAGTACGTGTCACGTGTAGTCAGTTCAGGAGTAAGCAAGTTAGTTAGTTTGAAGCCTAAAAGAAATGTGTAATGAATGAACGTGTAAATCGTCTATAATAGTTAGTTAATTTATGTGTGTTCAAGTGAGTGTGTATGGGTGCTCCACCACATGAAGTAGATGCTATTTAACTCAGTCAGCTTATAAGTTATGAATTTCATTTGCATACCACTAGCTATACTAACCGAACACTAGCTATTGTTGTTGTTCATATAGGCCATTGGGAGTCATAAGGTTTGCTGCGTAAACCATGCAAGCATTAGTAAGTTGTAGAGTACAGGTAGGTGATAATAATGATACGTTGTGTCATGTAGTGAGTGGTTTGGTAAAGCCAGACGTAAGAAAAAGAGGCCGGGGACCTCACGTGAAACATACAATAAGCAAATACTCTGTATGTGTACTATAATGTTGGCAATTCCTTTTTTCCTTGCGAAAAACAACGTAACACATGGTGAAATCTCTCGATACTTTTACCCGCACTCACTTTATGTGGTGTGGAAAAATGAGAGTGGAATTTTTCGCATTACAGCTGTAGTTGGCGTGGCGTGCAATTTTTTTTGCCTGCATGAAAACAGCTGCTAGAGCTAAATGTTGTCTGTGATTTGTTAAAGGGTTGCGAACACTAACTGGTATACATAGCTAATTGAACTGCTCACTTTTCACGGTCCCTTTTGATCTTCTATATGCAAACTGCAGTGCTACTAACTAACTAAACTAACTAACTAATTTGTAGGAGAGAACTGACTAACTGAGAACCAGAACTCAGTCCGTTTGTTTCAATAGTAGGAATAGATTTGGAACTGTTTAGTTAGTATGCGCACATTGGACACAATAGGATAAACATTTATGACTGTTTGGATGGAAAGATTGCTCAAATCGAGTCATATGTCGTACGTCATAATCATAGAAGGTGTATTAGTATTATTCTTATTGCAGTTAGTTAGTTAGTTTGTTAGTTTTCGTTCTGAGACTGGTGCACCAAAACCAGTGAATGAGGCTAGGGCTATTAATAAACCATATGACATGACATGTGTGCATAATAATGTTCACACACACTAGGGGTACACCTGAAGCCGTGACATTCGTATATTTCTACGCGCATACTTCTCCCATCCAATCGGATCAGTATGTAGAGGTTGGTAGCTGAACGCTGATTGGCTGAGAGAAGTACCCGCGTAGAAATTAACGAAAGTACACGGCTTCAGGTGTACTCCTACTAAAATACTACTTCTGTTGTGTTAAGTTTAGTTTGGTAACTTCAGTTTTTTCCCTTGCTTGCTAACTGACTTGCTATACGCACAGGAAGTCAGTTAGTTAGTTAGTTGTAGCGTGGAAGTTGAAACATTATTACTGTGTGTGTAATGCATACTGACGAAAAACTATATAGCTAGGGACTAGGTAGGATTCTATGCATCCATACTATGTCTCTTTTTTTCTGGCAACCATATTTGCCTCAGCCTCAATACTAGATACTTTAGGAACTTTTCTTTTCGCACATTTCTTTCTTCTTTTCATCCATCCATCTTCCCATGTTCATCTTGATTGCTCCCTCCCATGTCTCTGTTTAGGTAGTGACTATAGGATGCAATTGCTTTCTTTCTTACCAAATACGGCATTTCATTTTATTGACGGTCGTCGTCAGTTAGTTCCATTGTTTTTGGAATCCATGTTTAGGATTAAGAATTATTGAATTTTATCCAGATTGATGCGATGGAGATTTTAAAGTGACAGAGGAAACCTGATGCTAATTTACATATCTAGGTTTGACATCATTCAAAAACGTGTATCAATCGGATAATTTGTCATTTTTTCAGGCATGTATTGAAGACAATTACGAAATGGTCGAGTTCCTACTTGCAAATGGGGCTGATTTGAACATCAGTGACAATGAGGGTTGGACTCCTTTGCATGCAGTGGCCACATGTTGTTACGTCTCTATAGCCAAGTATGATCTACTTGCTCTTGCTGACTAACTTATGTTATTGATTCTCAAATCCAACATTTTCCCACGATTTGTAACAATGTAATTTTTTGTATTCCAGATTGCTGTTAGAAAACGGAGCAAATGTTGTAGCACTGAATAATGATTGCAGTATTCCGCTTGATATCTGTAAAAGTGATGCGATTCGGGATATGTTTATTCAGGAAATTAATGGCAAAGGTTGCTTGACAAATGAGTCTCATTAAGGCTAACTATGTAAAGTATACTCTAACTTTAAAACTTTTGCTATGCTGTGCAGGTATTGATATAAATGAAGCCCGGCGAGGGGAAGAGCTTAAGATGTTAGAAGATGCGCAACGTTGGTTAGACAATGGACGTTGTGAGGAAAAGGCTGATCCTAGGACTGGTGCAACGGCCCTCCATGTGGCTGCTTGCAAAGGATACATCAAAGTCCTTACGTAAGACATAGTAGTCCATCAATCGTATTTTTTCCTGTGTGTAACCAACTCAAATATATGTATGGCAATTGGGGTGTGCAGACTAATCATAAAAGCTGGAGCGGATGTAAATGTGCGAGATTTCGATGGCTGGACACCGCTCCATGCGGCTGCTCACTGGGGTCAAAAGGAGGCTGCAGAAGTGCTTCTGGAAAACATGTGCGACATCAGTATTAAAGACACCTGTGTAAGTTTCAGCATGCTAAATAGTTGTCAATTAGTACATAATTACAGGGGAAGAAATTCACTTTTTCACTGGATGGTCTGTACAGGACCAGACAGCATTGGATGTTGCGGATACAGCCGTGCTTCCCATGTTAGAAAACTATAAGAAGAAACAAGATGTGAATAAGAATGTGGAAAGTGCAAAGAAAGTATCCAATGTTTTGCCCTTACCTCCTAAGAAAAAGTACGCAATTTGTGTTTTTTACTGATTCGCTGATAATTGCATTGTGTAATTGTTTGTAATTTTTTCCTGGCAGAACTCCACGGACTGATGATGAATCTTCCACTAGTAATGTAAATATGAATCAATTAGGTCAACAGGAAAAGCCAAGTGATGCCAACAATAGTTCAGGTAACCGGATTCGTTCTCTGCTTTCCCTCTATATTTTAATACCAAGTGCTTCGTTTTGCCCACATTTTAAGAATATTCACATATTGTTGGTTCAAACTCTCTAACAGTACAGTTTGCTTGCATATACAATTACAGTTAATTTACGTGAGACTAGTCGTTAGCACAGGATTTGTTTTATAGCGGGCCATTTAACTTTGATAATGCTATAGTGAGTAATGGAAGTAACAAACTAACTTGCGTGTGTTTTTGTTTGTTTGTGTGGCATCCTGGGTTTTGGTCCATTTTTTTGGTTATGCACTTGAAGAAGAAGAACTTTTAGCGACTGAGGCGTCGGATACTGTGAGTGCTCTACCAGGAGTGGAAAACAATGCGGCCAATCACGTTGAGTTGGCTAATTCACAACATTCTCAAATCTCTACCTCTACTTCTGGTCCCAGCTCTAACCACAACAATGACAATTTTAATACTCAGTCAAGTGAGACCTTCTACTTTTTTCCGTTTGCTGCTCGGGCTCGCTCATCTGTTCATTTCTCGGGTTTCTTCTTAGCTTTGAAAGAATTATTGGGCTCCGTAGTTTAAAATTGATTGTGGCAAATATTTTACAAATTATTGATTATTCCCCGATCTTTGATTCTGATTAAAAATTTGAAAATTTGGCTGTAAAAGTTTGCCATCACCAAATTGAGGGGAATATTTTGAATTGAAGCCAAGTTTTTTTTCATTTTTAGTATCTGTACTGAATTTTTTTAAATCTCTACATAGCTCTAGCTTATTATGGAAAAGTCGGAATATTCATTTTTATTCTAAACAAATCATTGTTTTTATCCATCTAAAGAATTTAAATTCCAAGTAAATAGAACTTAGTTGCAGTCCTGTCTCAGTTTCAAGCACATGATTAGATTTATGGCTACACACAACTTTGCTTGAGTTAGTTGAGGCTTTTAGAGGGGAAGAAGCTAACCCGGTTTTCTTTGATTTGTGTGTGCGCTCTGAAGCTTTCGGGGCCCGGATTGCTGAGCTGCGAACCGAGAAGGAGCAAAAACAAAGCAGTGGTTCATCTTCTTCCTCCTTCTCAGTGGTTGCCACGACTTTAAGTCCCAATATTTCTAAGTCATTCGCGGGGACGTGCTTGGGTCCTTCCTCCTCTTTGTCATCCTCCCTTACCAGTCTTAACACGAGGACCGAAGAGGGCCCCACTGAGTCCCAAGGGGGTGTCGAAAATACTCGTTCGTGGCGGCGAAGTGGCTCTCTTAGAACTCGTAACACAAATTGTAAGTCCCTTAAGTGACTGGGCACTCCAAAACATGTGGCAGGCTAGAGTTTGTGCAAAATGATTATTTAACCAGTTGTGCGTTTTTCACGCTGCTTGGTGTTCTCCAGCATGTGCATTAGCTTGTTTTAAAGAGTGGTATCCACTGTCCAAGCTCAAATTGAGTTAGTTAGTCAATTAAAATAATTTTTTTTTTGCTTCTTCGGGTTTGTATTCCTTTGATGACTGTGTAGTTCTCTGGGATATATAGTAACATTTGTGTTTTAACTTTGCAGCTCCACTAGAAGAGTCTAGAACAAATGAACGGGTTACCGTACGACGAACCCGGAGCGAGGCAACTGCTGACATTGCAAATCGAAGGGCCAAGCTGCAAGAGAATGATGCCAAGTAAGTGAAAAGGAGATTTAGAATTTGTAACTATGGTTTCAAATCCCTACGCTCCGTCTTCAATTTGCGTGTGTGCGTGTTCTAATTGAGTTCTTAACTACTAACTAACGGAATGGTCATGCTATTTGTTTGTATGCATTAACTGTAGGTTTTATGCGAGACTAACGGATGCTAAAAATCGAATAAGGGCTTACGAGTTGGCAGCTCGTGCTGCCGATAACGTGCCGTCCTCTGGTAACTCCAATTCTTCTGGAGCAACTACCACTACTACTACTACCTCTCTCGCTTCGGCCTTAGTCAACAATGCGTCCTCCTCAGGGGTCCCTACCAATACCACTGCGGGTCCTGATCTTCCTGAGGCCTCCAAACCTATATTTAATAACGTTAACAACAGTAACCCTCTCATCTCACAGTTATGTCAAGAAGTAATACTCAGAAGGTACTTTCACTTAATCTCTCTACTCATCCAACATCCAAGCATAATGCATCCATCCATCCATCCATACATAATTAATGCACAGCGTATGCGAATAAAGCCCAGATTCCATTTTATGAACTAACTAATAATTCAGTGTTTACCAGTGTTTTGAGATTTTGTAATGGATTTTTGAAACCAGTCTATTGATCAACGATAAAGATAGCCGATCTTGTTTTTTAGTCTGTTGTGAGTCTTGGTTTGTAGTTTTGTGTAGATTTATTTGTTTGTTTGTGCACTTGCTATTAAGATTGTTTCGATGCATGTACTTGTATTTGTGAACGCAGGAAAGACAAAGAGGCTGATGCTGGACGAGTGCCTAGACCAAATACTATTGGATCTTCCAGTGTACCTAGTAATCGCACTGGCTCTGCCTTGCCAATCAGTAATGATGTTAAGATTAGAAGGTACGTGACCACAAAAAACATACAGAAATCCAATTATTACTGGTGTACTTTACTTATAATTAGTTAGTAAATCAGCACTGCTCTCAATGTACCTTATGTAGTCAATCACTGTTTACGTCCTCTGTAGTTAGTTGGTAGTAAGCTAGTTGACTGCAACTTGTATTTATCAGCGATTCTATTATTTTTTGGGCTATGGCTTATTTGTACTGTATGAAGTGGGATGGCGGAGCTACTAAACCCGGGTTTACCGCAGCAGCAACTGCCATCAAGTCCTGGCAATGGAGTTTCATCCAAGATCAGTCCTGTTTCCAAGATTAAACAATTTCTTTTCAAGTAACTCTCTTTTTATGATTTCTTTGCCTATTTATTGTGAAGTAAATCCTTACTTTAAATTGCTAACTAACTATTTGCTCAATTTGGTTTTAGTGGGTTAGTTTTATCCATTTAACTAAATATTCGTTGCTTGTATATGTACGTAGTCTGTATTGAAGCATTGCGTGCAGTATTGTTGATTGTTGGTTTTTTACTCACTTATTGTTTACCAATCGTGTACTTAAATTATGCAATGCCGTGTTGTCATGTTTTGAAACTCAGACTTGACTTATATGAGGAGGTATTAATCTGTTCTGATAAATGTTACAATGTGAAGATCGTTTGTTCCACCTGCTCGTGATGAGGAGTCGGAGACGCAACGGAAAGCTCATGCGAAGCGTGTTCGGGAAACGCGAAGATCTACCCAAGGAGTCACTTTGGAAGAGCTCAAGTAAGCAAATGCAAATTTTGAATCGCAAACTATACATAATGCATGTTTTCATCAATTAAATGGTAACTAACCGGCGATGCACTCTACAGGTCTGCTGAGCAGTATGTTAAAAATAGTCACCAGGGAACTTCAGGGACGGTCAGCAATCACCAAGTAAGCATAGAAGCGATATGAAATATTTTTACTATGTCATGTTCATAGCAAAGCTGATTTCACTGTATTCGATTTTATAAAGGGGCTCATCAATATTGTAATTAACCCTGACCCTGTCTGTCTATTGTAGCCTGTTGGAGCCTCAGTATCCGTACCTGCCGCCGTGTCCACCGTGTTGCGAAAAGAAGATGACAATTTTGAACGACGGCCTTCATGGAGACTCCGAGTGGACGACCAAGACCGGAGCAAGTTCTCCTTAGAAGACACTCGGAAGACCTCTCTGAACGCGGCCTCCTCCCATGGTGGCTCTTCGGTCAGTCTAGTCGGAGACGGAAGTCGTCGAAGTGCGCGCAATGCAAGTCGTGTCGAGGAGATGCTCCAATCGAAACCACCGAGACCTCCAGAGGATGGGGACGCGGTCATGCTTGTTGAAGACGGGGAGAAGGAGATGAAGAATTCGGGTGCCCAAGGAGCTATACTCCGGAAAAAGAAACCTAAACGGCGGTCCACTGGCGTTGTTCAATATAACTCGGATGTACGGCAATTTCCGTCAGTTTTGTCTTATACAGTAGTGGTTATGTTAGGTTTGGTTATTTAACTCCTTTAAGTTTTTCTAAATACACAAAGTATTCTTGTCAGTTTTAGCCATTTCGTTTGGTTTTTGTGTGGCCAACTATGTAACTAACATTTTGAAGTTTGGGTGGGATGGGGGACTTTTTTTTTAACTTTTCTGTCTAATTAGTAACCTATGTTTAATGAACAGTTAGTTAGTGTTGCACTAAAATACTAATATCGTTGATTCGCTACATAGGGCTCTGATCCAGGAGGGCACGATCATGTACAAAGTGATATTGAGGTGAGCCCCCAGATATTATTGTGTGTCGCTTATACTATATCATCTTTTATTGCTTCCATGTTACTCGCGTTTATGTTTTTATTTCACCCGGAATATTTACGCTTCTATCTAGAATCTTAAGAGTCGTTTGATCAGCGAGTAAAGTTAGGTTTGCGTGAAAGAAAAAAAGATTGGTCCATCGCCTCAATTAGCATGTGCTGTTCAGGATGAGCAAGTGGAAAACAGCACAATTCGTTATTACAGGGGAGGGATTAATGCATTGACGTGAATTTATTGTCAGAGTCTGGTATAGTTAGTTAGTGACCTCATTTATCGTTCGGCGTGAACTATAAGTGAATTTGTCCTTCACATTTCGTCCATAATTTATGAACATCTCAAACTGTGTAGTTAGCTAGTATTTAGTCCCAAGTTTTGGGAAACGGGCTGTGAATGGCATGTAACATTCTTTTTTTCATTTCTTTTGGTTAGACAATTTGGATGTCAGCAGGCTCGTCAATCCTTCCTCTTTATCCGTTCCGTGTCCCACATTTTGCAGGAAATGTTATTTTTTTGTGTTTGTTAAGGAAATCTATAACCTTAAACTTGGTTTGTTGGTAATGATGTAGTGAAACGCTTTTTTTAGTGAGAAAATTTTTTAGAGAAACGACGAACGATTCAAATTGCGGCCTAATGAAATTTTTAGGCATATAGTAGTTCTAGTTAGTTAGTGGTGAAACTTTATTCATCAGTATCACATGCGAAATTATCGTTGCACCGGACAATTTACATTCTACTTCTACGCATAAAATTCATTATTAAACCAATCTTTTTGGAGTGTATAGAATTGAATCATCGATCGTGATAATCTCGTAACTTCTTATTATTATTGCAATGCACGCGCACACAATTCTTCAGTCGTGCTTCAAATGAGTGTGGTAAGCGGTGGTGGTGTGGTGTGAGTGTGGTCGTCTTGGGTGTTTTGCATCTCACTAGTTAGTTACAAAATGAATTGCAGTATAGTTTTTTGGGGTTATGTGTGTACACGACGGAAGTATTGATTTCAGAGGGGAATAACTTTGCCTGCGTCCAAGTAGCTTATTATAACTGAAACTGGGACAATCTGGAATTCACCATCAAATTCTGCATTTGTTTTACGAAAGATCATAAATAGGAATGATGTGTGCATGTTTACAACACACTGGGATTTTGAGACCGTATGGTTCAGTTAGTTATTATAGTTGATTCATGTCTAACTTGTACATTACTGCGTTTTCTTCACACACGATGCTGCTTAAACTGTTTACAGTAATAGATCTTAAAATAGCCCTGGTTGTTAGTTACAGTCGGTTTTACTAACTCATGATGATTGCACGGGGGCGTTTTTTTGTGTGCTTTCAATTCGTAACGTATTCATATTGTATGCTACTAACTAACTGGAAGATTTGTTGTTTCCCAAAGAATCGGCCGTAAACCGGGAATTTGATGGGATTTGATTTGAAGTGAAGGAATATGGTTGCTTGCTTTATTTTCCTGGATGGAATGGCATGGACTATTTTTTTAAATTTCTCAATGTCACGGACTCTGTGACTTGAAAAAGTAACTTTATGAGCTAAAAAGCTACTGATAATTTTAAGTTGGCGTACTCACTTGAAATGCATTAGTTGTTGGGTTTATAATTAATGACAAGCGGCTGCATTTGTGCAAATGCAAATGGTCTAAGAAAGTGGATCACACATATAGTCGCTCTATGCTAGTTTTGTGTAAACATCATTAACTATTCCAGATCCCAGTTAGTGAATTCTCTCTTTATTCCAATTAAGAACAAAAAAATGTGTGGTGCTTACTAACAATCTTTTTTTTGTAAGAATGCATTCTCAGTCTGTGTCTGTGTCTAAAAACGTACACTTTTTTTGTAACCATCTCAAGTATCATGCTTTCCTGCATTTGACTGCAGTTTTGAATGCAAACTTGTATTCAGTGTAAGCGATTGGTCGGGATTGGCTTAATTTTCTTGGCAGCTATCTCCTCCCTGTTCGGGTTATATTAGGAATGAAAAGGGAAAGGGGAACTGTACGTTTTACGAGAGGCCTTTATCATCATCTGTGTGTTTCTCAAAACGGTCTGCTCGCTCGCTCGCTCCATTTGGTTAGCATTGTATATTGTTGCCACAAGTCTCTCAAAGTGTGCATGTGTGAACAAATCTGTTTTAGTATTCATTTGTTTAAAAGACTGATGCGGAATTTGGAACTCGTTAACTATAGATATATGCATATTTATCTATAGCTAGTGAGTGAGGCTAGGACAGTAGCCAAGTTTAGTAAGTGATATGATTCATTGATAGTCGGTCCGAAGGTGAATTAAAGAATTTCGAATGCACAACTCGGTCTTGGTCTTTTTTCATCTGGTTCAACCTACTTTGCCACAGTGTGCTCCTCCATAGGAAATATTGTTATCTGTAGCTGCAGCTATAAAAGATTGTTAAACAGTGCCTGTTTTCAGTGTTGGCTAGTTTTTGCACGTCATACTTGTCAAAGCGGAGATTGCATTTCTTTGCTATGTTGTTCGCGGTGTGGTAAACGTACTCTAACTAACTTTCATATTATTGGAGGTGAGTGAATGACTAGAGTGAGGCAAGATGCCAAACGTAGATGAGCCACAGAGACGTGAAGGAAGACTTGCCACTTGTACTCACGCCCTGCGCTCCGTTTGGACTCACATTTGCACTTTTGTCGGCGACCTCACTATTCTCATCATCAAATGCATTGGTCCAGTCTGAACTTGTTTAGTGGGGCCACTTCCAACATGGCTCCCTATTTCTCTAGTAGTAGTAGTAGTGGTGGTGCTAGTAGTAACAACTATAGTTCCAGGCCCAGATATACTGGCTCTGGGTTTTCTAGTGGCAGTGACAACTCCAGGAATTCCAATGGTGGTTCCAGAGTGCCCAGTGATTCCTCGTACTCTTCTGCGGGACTATATTCCTCGTATCATAATGAGTGGGCTTCGTCGCCCACTCGATTGGCTAGCAGTGTCAATTCCTCCAGGTGCTGGGTTAAAAAAAAACTGGGATGGGATTTGAAAAATTGGGACAGAGGGGGGAAGGAAATAATACTAGTTCAAGTTATTGTTAGTTTTTTAAGCGTGTATTCAGTCAACATTTTTTCTTTGGTTTTTTTACGTACCATTTAATACGAGATCCTCCAACCCATTAATTCCGTCAATCCATGAAAAGTAACTTGATATTAAAAATGAATTTTCAGGGCGAAGAACTGGGTTTAAATATGATTTAGTTAGCTAGAGTTTGAGTTTGGTAGCAATTGCGACCGACTCATCGGTTCTGTCATATTACTTGTTGATACGTAAAATTCGAAACTTTGTAGTATGATGACATATGTAGGATTAAAGTCCCAAGTTCGTGCTTGTTTTGATTTTGTACACATCCCATCACAGTTTCGGTAAAGAAAGCACCTATATAATTCGCAGTGTAATTTCCAGCAGTGGTTATTCCTCTCTGCCACGTTCTTACAAACCTGCCCAGAAGAGTGGCTCCAATGGCTCGTCCACTATTTCTAGTGCCACTAGGAAAAAGTACACGTCCCCTCTTATGATGAACTCGTCGTATTCTTCTAAGAACAGCAGTAGTAATTATGACTCGGGATTCTATGGTTCTAATTACCCTAGTCCTTCGTTGGGATCGTCATATCATGGGAGTGGTTCCGCCGCATATTATTCCAATACTAGTACTAGCACGGGGGGTAGGAACTCAAGAAACCCAGCCAGATCTTATGGGGGCACCAATAGTGGCTCTTCTTTGTACTCTGATCCTGGTCAGAAGAGCAGGAGACCTAGTGTGGACTTGAGCAGCTACAAGAGACCTGTGCGTCCCAACTCGTGCTATGATTCCTCGCTCACCGATAATACAGGGTCATTTAGTTGTCCATGTTTTTTAATATGAGGATCAAATTAGTCTGTAAGACTCAGGATTCGCAGGTCAAATCAGAGAATCTCATAGTTAACGTTGCAATAGCTTGCCGTAATAGCGTGCCGAAAATGGCAACTTTTTGTAGCATCAATTTGTGGAATTCTGGGTCGGAGAGAAAAATGTATTTGGTCTATTATGGGTTCGACGTATGTACCCAATTTTTAAAAATTCGTATGGGACTCAACAGGGATAGTTTTAGCAACCCAAGAGTAGTACTTTTTGTCTTAAAGAGGGAGTTGATTTGAAAGATCCATTTCTCTTCTAAACTCATAATCATTCTCAAAATTAGCTAAATGACCCTGTATGCCGGCCAGTAGCGACAAAATAAGCAAAATCACATTCGTAACGGACGGAAGATCCATCGTCCCCTGTGACTCTGGAGTCTCCGTGGGCCGAAGTCGTTGCTCCAGTAGTAGCAATGACAGTACTCGATCGTCCAGCTCTTCAAAAATCATTTCTCTTCACTCCACTCGGGACTCGGGGCTGGGCTCCACGAACAATAGTGGTATAAGTGTGAACTCAAATGCTAGTAGTGACACCAATCGCTACACAAATAGGTTCAGCGCTTCAGCATTGAAGAAAAGGTTGAGTTCCAGTCTCACTTCTTTGGTGGCCTCAATCGGCTCCAGTTTCACCAAACCGGGCTCCGACGGTATTTTTAGAGACAAGTTTGGGGGCAGCATTTCACGGCTAGAAAATTTACTAGGCAATAAAAAGGCTGCAATAGATCAAGAAGAAGAAGAGGAGGAACAGTTTTCGGAAATAAATGATGAGTTTTGCTCGTCCGATGAGGAGGAGGATGACTACAGTGTATGTTTCAGCCGTAAATTTATTTTTTTGTCGTTTTTTAAAGTTCACTCATGTAATTTTTGTGGTAAACTTGTGGGTTCTGCATTTTGTTGGCATTTTGGCTGGAAAACGAGGTTTTTTTTAGCCACCCGGCCAGGACCAAACATGTGTTAAAGAGTGCATGGTTTCTGTAGACGATGCAATTTATTGCACATTTTGGCGCAAACACGAGTATTTTTAAGGTCCATGCATGCATGCATCGACCATGTGCAAAAAAGGTGTAAAAGACAAATTGTATTTCCTTGGAAGAATGTTGATTTGACTGCGTCAATGGCAATTTTTATTTGATATAGATTTATTTTAAAAATTGGTGCTGTGATGAAGACTGCACTTTCTTCATCCTTGGCTCTTTTCCATTTCGCTTATGTTTACTAACTGTATGTTGGATTGACTGCTATAAAGGCCATAATATGGAGATTCTAGGTCGTCTTTGTTCTTTTTTAGCGACGGTTATATGGTTAATAATATAGACTATTTGGTGGTAAATTAAGGTTGATTAGTTTTCCTTGGATTAGAATACAGGATGTTCATCAAATTTAAGTCTTCAGTGTGAATTTTTGTAATAGATTTGTGATGTCTGAAAATGAAAAAAAATACCTGACGGAGAAAACAGTGTCCTACGGAATGGTTTCAAAGTGCTTCCATTGCATTGCCCTTTAGTTATAGTTAGGTTACAGATGGCTAATTAATTAACTAGTTGCGTTTGTTTGGCTTTGAGTGCGAACATTTGTTTCCTGTGAATAACAACTGACAAATGAATGCTTCTGTGTTTTACATGTGTTGATAAAAGAATTTTTTTTGGTTCCACAGATTGGGACTGGTCGTGGGAGTGGATTTTCTAGTGATGCTGAACTGGGTGGTGCCGAAACCTCTCGCAGTGAGAATGGTGTCTCTACTAAAATCAACTATCGCAAAGTTAGTTGCATCATAAATACTTGATTGTTATATAGTATTCAATACAGTTAAGCATCCATACGAAATGTAATTATCTTCGTAATGAGTGGACAAATGGGTTTTTTTTCAGTTGTACGAAGAAGTATTAAAGGAAAATCAAGGGCTGAAAGGACGGTTGTCTCATGCGGAACAAGACATTGCAGATATGAAGGCCAAACTAGACAAAATTACTCTGGTAAGTGATTGGAACATGTGCATTTGCTTTGATCACATGAGATGATGATGAAAGTTGGTTTGTTTAATAATTGCTGTCGACCTTGTATGCAGGCACCACGCATCGGGGTTGAAGATATGGAAAAACGGGAGAAGTTGGCATTGGAGCGTAAATTATCGGAAATGGAAGAAGAACTTAAAGTAAGTTTATCTGCCTCTTGCCAATTTCTTGTCTTTTGCGTCATCATCACTCAAGTTCATTCAGTTTCCTACAAACTGACTGCCTGTACTTTTATATACTAGTAGTTATCGCTGCATCTATTGTTGATAACTATTATTATTCTTTTCGCTTGGGAAACTGTCAAAGCAAACTATGTAATGGGATTGTTGTTTACTTGAAAAGATGCACTTGAGTTTATTTGTTTAGAATCACGGTATGAGCTCTTCATCACACTCTGGGCTATTGTAAAATGGGAATTTTAATATTGGAGAAATGACAAGGGGTGGGTAGTCTTGATTTTTATGTTTCCCTCTATTTTCAAAATGGGTTCCTTTTCCTTTTCGGGTAACAATAGAAAATTAATGATTTGTTAGAGTTTGAATCTGAAGCATGACATTTTTCAGTGCTTAGGAAGCTGAACTCTAAACTTTGCTATAGATTGTAACAACAAGTATTTGGTACCGTGGGAGACAGGAGAATTATATTTAAATTATGGTAGATTAGTTATTAAACGATATAGACTAGTGGTTACTAATTATTTTGGGTTCCTTTTCGAAGCAAATGCAAAAGCTGAAATTGGAGAGTGAAAAGTTGAAGGCGGAGAATCGTGCCTTGACTCGTGTAGTGTCCAAATTGAGTGGGGCAACCAGTTCAACATCACACAACAACCCATATAATACTAAAGCTTCAGTCTCCGCTACTGCTGCTACACTCAACAACAATATTTCATCTTCCTAAATCACGTCCATCTACACCTTTGGCCTCTTAATAAATGCATCCAACCCTCTAGATTTAATTGTCCTTATAAAATTTAAATCCCATCTATAGTTTACTGATAATAGTCCACACTTTTATACTCGTCTTTTTGAATTCTTGAGCTATCCCTTTTGAAAGCACTTCTTCACTACACACATTCGTCTAGGGTAATTTCACTTTCCTTTTCCATTCTCGTGTTTTTTTTTTTTGTTTTTTTTTTTTTTTTTTTTTTTTTTGTTTTTTTTTCACTTGCGCTTCACTTACTGTTCATCATTCGCGAGTTAGTTTAACCAACCGTTGATTGACTGCTGTGAACTGTAGCTTTAGTTTTTAGTATAAGTAACATGGACAAAACTTGGAATTAAGTTCATCAGTAGTTAGTAGTTGTGTCAACAGTTAGAGTTTTAGAGTGCTGTGGAAGTAGTGGGATATATTTCCCATGTGCTTTGGATTGGAAAACGGGGTTGTGATATAAACTAATTGAGTGGATTTTATATTTGCAGGAATCTCGTCACTTACGAATGGAGAATCAAAAACTACGAGATGAGAACGGTGCCTTAATCCGTGTAATCAGCAAATTATCAAAATAATGTACGTTCGAGTGAGTGGCTAACAACTTTTACCTTAAGTATGTATGCAGCATTATAAAAAGAATCATATTTGTCGACCATTATGGGAACTCAACTTACTAACAAGAACAAGGATATGAACTCAACTTTAAATCTCTCTCAAAAAAAGAAGAAAACTTATCAGAAAACACGAATGGACACAATTTGCAACCTACGAACTATATTAATTTGTGGCGGCTTTAAAACGTAAAGTTAGTTAATTCTAAAATCTTATTGCCTTGCCAAATCTTCTATAATTACTAACCAATAGTCATCATTGATTTTGGATGTAATTGGCTAAACTGCTCAAATTCCTGTAGTTTATATGCTACGGCCTGCTAACTTATTATGTGAACTATCTGCCTACAAAATTTATGTGTTGTATTGTAAACATCCTGAACTGCCATCGTAAATAGAATCTTTAAATGTGTCAAAAATCACTGTCGAAACTATATGACTCACACATTTAAAAAAAAAACTTGACATCTGAAACAAGGTTTCGGTGTGTGTTCATCCAATTAGAATGCTGTAGTTGGTGAATAAGAATTTTACATATTGTTGCCAAATTGTATGATCACAAAAATGAACTTGTTTAGTATTACTAATTTAGCTAGGGACCGGAACTTGCCTTTGTCTTTTTGACAAATGAAAAATGTTGGAACCAAAAGGAAACCGCCCATTTGGACTGATTTTACTGAAATAATGACTATGCTGCTCATTCTGCCAAAAATATTAATACTACAGCTAGCAGATTTTATGCTCTTTTTTTAGCCACATGACGATTAATTTGGCCACAAACGAACTTGACCATTCATGGAACCCGCACTGATTTGTGAACCTTTATAATAATACAATCTGCTAACTAACTAACTACGCAACTATAGTGGAGGTCATTACAGCATTTGATTGGTCAGTTGGTGGTGGTATGCGAATCATTGCAGTCATAGTTATAGTCTTATGTTGCATTGCATATTGTAATGTCTAAGTTTTTACGTTGCATAATGAAAGGGAATGAAATTTGTATCCTTTTTTCTGATTTCTTTTTTTCCATCCATGTTAGGGCTCATTATTGTTGTGATAGCGCTGTATGTGCTATGATTTTAAGCCAGAGATTTGAAGAATTTTCTTCCTTTTCTACTTAGTAGACACTTTTGGTGTTTATAGACTGAACTAACCAATAATAGTGGTGAGTAACTTTTACATCATTTCGTGGTGTCCATGTATTCAACAATGGGTATTTGAATATGATGATACTATATATTTTATGGATTTTATTTCATTCACGCCGGCCCACCATATCTTTTGGGATGAGTTGCACCATAGTTCGTTTCCATTTTGTATCTGTTTTAGAAACTCATCATGCTGAGCATTTCTCATGTCCAAAAACAAACTACTACTATGCTACTATATAGTTTTTAGTTAGCAAATATATCACTAACTACCAAAGCGGCCCAGTTTCTTTGTATAAAAAAGTGACGATCTTGTTTTTGTGTGTATTTTTAATTGTCCAGAGTCCATAGATGTTAACATGTATTTGTAATTATTATGTCTGTTGATTGTTTGTATGGCTACGATGACGTGCTACTTACCTGTGTGTAACTTATTGTTATTATTCTCTCTGTAGCAACAAGTGAGAAGGAGTAAACTTGTACAATAATAAAGATGGTTCCATTAAGAATCCTATTATGTGTTGGTGTAAACTAGATTACTCATACTCATAGTATGTATTACTCCAAAAACCTACCTCCGCATATTATGTCATGCATGGGTGAGAACATGTGGAAACAATAATAAGCAACATTTTTTGATCTGAATCAAATGTGAGTTCCTTTTTTTGCACACTTTTTTATACAGTGGAAGTTCAATCATTCTCGGATAACAGCTAACAGCATGCATTTTTTTTCTTCATTTACAATACAATCCAAGCAAGCATAAGTGCACTGGACGACTCCATCTCCTGTGATTTTTGTCAACTATCTTTTTCTTGGTTACAATGGAAATTGAAGGAATTCAGAACCCGATGAGTTTTCCTAACGAACGTTGGAATTTTTTCAAGGGTCTTTTAAAAAGTAAGAAAGAGGACTTTAGTCGGTTTTTAAAGGTTTTGAAGGCTTTTTTCATGCAATTTTGGTAGATAAATAAGGGAAACAATGTGGATTTTCAAAAAGGGGTCCAGAAAATGATGCTTTATACATGGAGGTTAAGACAAATAATGACAAACAGAATTCGAGTAGTTTTGTACACATTTAGTAGTAGTACCTTCTATTGTAAGTTAAATTCAACATTTAGATTCAAACAAAAGAAAATTCAGCATTTCGATTCCATAAGCAGTAAAAAATAACTTTTCCAGGTATGTCCGTGTACCTTTGGTTCCAATTCGAAATCCGATAAGGTTATAGGATCCGAACCGACCAATGTGCAATCCGTATCTGATCCGATAAAATTAAAAATTACCATCATTCGGATCGGACCAACCTTGGATTGGGGATCACAAATTTCAGATCCGATAAGTAGTCTGAACTTACTTTGCAATTTAAGCAATGCATAAGCATTACAATACAGTATGCTTTACATTCTCATTATCTCATTTAAAATACTTGATTTCATTTTAAACTGCACAAATCTGTGCATTTTTTTGTACAGTGATTGGATTTGTCTCTCATTGGTTGTTTTTAGTACATAGCGCATAAATCCTTTAAGGGGAGCAACTTGAATTCTCCATCTTTTTTGCCATCTTTGTAGCAAAACTGCAACAGACAAGTTGTACACAAGTAAATCGGCGACTCAGGCAGATTCTTGTTGTGTAATACGACCCATCTAAAATATAGTGCTAAAATAAGTAGTCTCTTCAATTTCTGAAAATAAAATAAATAAACTATTGCTCATGTTACTTTGCAGGACGTTCGTGATCCACACGACAGCGAATAGATTTGGTAAAAACTTCTCCATCCACTCGTGGATAATTTACCCGCGTCAGAATATCATCTGATCGCAGTAGCCTGTACAAATAAAAGTTGTTTTTTCAGTCACAATCCAAAATATATTAGCTAGCCAACACATACACGACTACAACTTGCCTCATATTTTTGAAGACCACAATGTGTTCACAGCCATCCAAATGTATGAATACATAAGGACACCCAAAGCGAAGATTAAGATCTCGAATGCGGACATCGGTCATCTTTTTGTCCACGAAATCCTCGATGGGGCATTCTCCCCACTCGGCTTTCCAGGCATTGATGATGGGAGCTCGATCCATGGGAACTTCACCCCACCCATCCGACAGAATCACATTTTCCACGCACATTAGGGATTCCGGCATTGCGTGCTGCAGTTGGGACCAAAAACATGAGGCATACAAATGAGGGGCAAAAAGAAATGAACACATACATAGGATTTTTCTCACCTCAGCAATGAGTTCCTTTTCTGCATAATTGGCATTTTTCAATTCATCCGGGTGATTGACTTCATTGAGACAAGTGACACCCTTCTCGCAAGAAAAAATGGCTCTCAGCTCTGCCACGGTATTGGAGCCCAGTACTTCAAAATTGAACAATTGGGTCACCCCAGCTTTCCTAGGGAAATATTTCAATTATTTCGTTATCATTATTTTCAAACTTAACTGAGTAGTTAGTTAGTTAGCAACTTTACATATTGGGCTCCCGACTTCCTCGCCTCTTCTTAGGTCGTCGACTTTTTCGATTGGATCGAACCGAGGGGCGGGATTCGGGAGCATTCATGGCACGATTTTGAGCCTTCTCCGTCTCACTGCGCTCACCACTGATTTTTCCTCCGCAAGAGTCACGGTTTGGATGCTTCGAAAAACTTGCACTCCCTTCACCTTTCTTGCCAATATTAGTATTTGAGCTGGAGCAAGTCGCAGCTTGGGAGGAGCTTTGGCCGCGAAAAACTCGGCTTTTATCATGTGTGTAGTCGGCATCCGTTGGCAGCTTTTCCATCTGACTTCGCCTATACATATAGAATTCAATATAAAATACAAAAAATAAGTTCAAACAGATTTCAGAAAGATAAAACTTGCAATTTTTTCTCATCTGGGAGCGTATTTTCCGGCAGGGCCGCATGGTAAATTACTCCTGTTACCATGAAATCTTCTTTTGGGGAAACCAAATCTCCATTATTGTCACCCTTGGCAATGAGTTCGTCTTGAAATCTCAACATCTGCACACATAAGAAATCAAATGGACATAAAAAGAATCCTGTTTGTGGGTGAAGGTGGAAGGGGGATGAACAAAAAAGGGACGGACCGCTTTTTTCTGGCCCATAGAGATGTTCTCATTTATTTGCTGCTGGACAGTGGGGGAGCTCCAGTGATACCCAGCGGCATCTACAAAGTCCGAATTGGCACAATACACCTGCAGCGTGTGAAAGCGTTTTATTTGCTCTTTGGTCAAGGGGGGAGCCAGTAATGGCATCACACCGTCTTGCAAAACTGACTTGTCTTGACGCACTTCCCCGGGCACTGAACAGTTTGCAAGGCTACAAAGGCAAAGAAGTAAAGTGAATAAGTTTACTATCACACTACGAGAGCCCATGATCAAGGGTGCACAAGATTTTGAAAGGACGGTATCAGCTTAACATGTAAAAAAAAGTTTTGAGCTGAGACAGCCATTTTGTAGAGCTTCTAAAGCTGTATCAGCTGCCGCTTTGAATTTTCCAAAAAACTTCCCCATAGGCCGAGAAACAACCAATTTTCAAAAATCCTTATACAGGGCCTTATGGGGGATGACTTTTTTTAGAGTGGATTTTTCGTAGCTTGCGCATCGGAATTCGGACAAGTGGGTGGAATCATTAGATAGCCAAGATTTCAAGGAAGTTTTGAACCGAAAATATACGAAAAATCCACTCTAAAAAAAGTCATCCCACTTTTGAAAATTGGTTGTTTCTCGGCTTATGTGGAAGTTTTTAGGAAAATTCAAAGCGGCAGCTCATACAGCTTAAAAAGTTCTACAAAATGGCCGTCTCAGCTCAAAACTTTTTTTTTACATGTTAAGCTGATACCGTCCTTTTGAGACTAACCTCAAACGCTCAATAAGGGTCTTCCTTCTTTTGTTGTTTTTCTCTTCATCCGCCGGTTCCTCTTTTTTCGGATCCCGATTATCATTATGCTCTCCTTCCAATCCACTAGTAGCGGCTTCTAGTGAACATCTAGCGATCTGACTTCGATAATAAGTGATGATGTTGTGATACTTGAAATTCCTCATCTTTATCAGTTTTTCTGTCCATTTTCTTGCTATGTGATAGCGAACAAACAATGTAAGCAACCAGTTAGTTAACGTAATCTCAAACTAAAAATAAAAATCATTAAACCATGGTTTTACTTTTAGCTTTGTTTTCAGACTTCGAGCCTTTCAGTTCGAGATTGGAAATAAGTTTCTCTATTGGATTCAAAATATGGTCCCCTCGTTCTCGAGCCAATGCCAACTCCTGGTCCCGGGCCCGGTCCAAACTGAGATGCTTTAAACTTCGGAGCACGGTCCGGAAATTATCTCGGGTCTCAGCATCCATGGACAACACTTTTTCCTTAACCATATTTTTTTCCTTGTCCAAAGGATCTTCTTGGTTTTCCGTCCCGGTCGTCGACCCCACTTCATCCCCATTTTCCGTGTGCACAGGACTTTGTTCCCCTAATTCGAAATCGTCTCCAGTTGTCCCATCTACAGTTGGTTCGCGTTGCTCCACTTCAGTTGATTTCTTTTTTTGATTTTTTTCCGTTGAATTAACCGTCTTGGATATTCCTTCGGACTGCTGTTCCGAATCCTCTGAAATTATTTTATTCTTGATCTTGAGGATAAACTGGCGACGGAATTCAAGCAAATCTTGCAACTCGGGCGAGACAGTTTGATTTTCATTTATTGGAGGTATGAGGGGAATTTGTCGACAAAGAGTGTGTCTCGGTTTCACACTTTCTTTCTTTTGAAATTTCAACATTTTCTTATTATATTGGCGTTGTATCTTTTTGTGGACACTGTCCATCCATTCGTCGCGTTCTAGAATGACGACTGTGTTCTTTTTGACGTTTGGAAGTCGGGGTTTGAAAAAACTTTCCCCGCCTACAGCTGCGAACAGTTTTCGGGCATATTCTTCATCTTCTTCTTCATCTTGTTCTTCCAAATCTTCGACAGGATCGGGGTCAGAAGGCTCTGAATTGGGATGGGATAGCATTTCTTCTAAAGTTATAGGCTGTTCCTCTTGATTTCCAGAAACTATCAACTTGTCTTCCCAATATTTTATGTTGTCAATATAGTCTTGTGAGGCCTGGCGCAATTTCTGAGATTCCTTTTCCATATTCATGGATGCTGAAATCCATTTTCGGTTTTGACCTTGGTAGGTGAACTCCATGTTGGTCCCTCTTCTCTACCTACTATTTTTAACTTGATTAGTTACAAGTACAATCCCACGAAATACTTTGAACAAAACAAGTGCGGTGCAAACACTGAGCGTTGTTGATTCTGAAAGTGGAGTGGAATATGTAACGGTCAAAGTTTGAAAGTGAAACAAAGTCACACTAGCAAGCCTTTTGGTTTTTAGCGGGCGTCGAAAACTGACCAAGATATAATAATAGAATTTAGTAATTATGGCTCCCTTGCTGGAAGAACTCTCTTTGTTGGTCAAATGAACGCTACGCTACACGCACATGCGAAAAGCAGGACAACTCTATGGTCCACTCATATGTCGTCTTACAATCGAGAGCTAGGCCCAAAAACAACTGACCGCTGCATTCAAATACTGTAAATGTGCCTACGGTGCCCACTTTGAGCTCAGCTATTTACCTCTGTAACTCTGTACTCTGTACCTCTGACTCTGATGCATCTTTTTAAAGTGTCATTTGCCCCTTTGCAAAGCCATTTAAGCCTATGGTTAATGGTATAACGCGCAGCAAATCTCTTGGATTGCTTATTTATTAATTTTTCAATAACAAACTATTATATAGTAGGCTTACAATAAGTGCGAACAGACAATAATCGTATAAATAGCGAATCAGAGCACTTCTGCGGGTTAAGATTCTGCATGCTTGCAGCCGTGGCAGCATTAGCAGTTCTTGATTTTCAATGCATCTGCCAAATAATAAAAATTCTTTGTTTACTGTCAATATGGTCAATATTAACAGAAACAGAATACTAAAAAAGCGCATGCCTGAATTGTAATGCAGATTTGGGTTTTGGGTGGGTACCTATAGTACACACAAGCCAAATACGTTCCCGAATTCCCCGCATCCCAGCAAATACCCAGCTCAAGCAACAGGGTTAAATAAAAACCATGTATGGATTCATCATTTAGTTTCATTGAAAGCTTGCCTGGATTCTAGTTCCATATAACTATTTTCTATTGATTTCAATTCAAAGTAAGTGGTAAAGGCGATGCAGACCTTTTTCTTCCTTTTCTTTTGCAATGTCGGTTCTTCCCGACCACTGAGACTGAAGTCTGGATCAGCATCTGGATAGATGCATGTATATAGTTTGGCAAGCCCATCCTGAACTTTAATTATTCATTCCCATCATCACCTCTACCCCTGGGATGGTGGGAGGAGGTATGCGTATGAAAGTTTTAATCGTTATTAACCCATGCAGTTACAATATGTAGTGTGTCGATGTATTTCAAATTTTTAGAGATTATGGAAGATACAAGATGCCAACCACCCTCTTACCCCAGGAGGGGAAGGGGATAATCACAAAATCGTGGATACTCCGTCCAGGAGTAGGTCTATCAACGTCCATTTTGTATTTTACGGCTGTGCGGGACATGCTGAACAAGGTGTGATAGAGAATATGAATAATATTTTTAAGATATTCAACGTATCCATAAGGATCCACTACTTTTTGTTCCGTCCACTTGCTGTGGTTTATTATTTATTATTGCATTGCATAGTGAATAGTGAATTGAATACAACATTTGATGCGCTATTAAATTACGTGTACTATATGCTAGCTACCTATAACTATAACTAACTATATACAAGTCTTTCTCCGGGGCAGTTTTTTTATAAGTACAAAGTGTGCAACGACCACTTGTCATAACTAATTTAACTAAAGTTAAGTTTCTATATCGGGACTTTTGATTTGCTCAGGGGAATCTGATGAGTTATTGGACACTGCAGAAGGCCAAGCATACGGGGGATCGGCCGAAGAGATAGAGTCCCGGTCTGAACATCCGGACTCATCATTGCTAGGGCTATTGGAACTATTATTGGTGGCAGTATTCGAGTCGGAGGATCCTTCTGAACAACGGGATGAGCAAGGGGTCCATTTTGATTTTTCGATTATGAGCACCCGGCTTGGTCCCTTGTACACGGTCCCACAACAGGTCGTCTCTCTGAAAATCAAACACAAAATTATTCTCACAGTAGACGGAATTTTTGACCTCTATAGAAAACGAAATTCATGAAAAACTGGGGCATCGATAGAAAAACGGATTTTTTTTGCATTGTTATATTGTTTATTTCCACTGGTTTTTTTTTTACTATCTGAAGCCCGGAGTACATGAAATATTTTTTTACAATTTGCTCAAATTCTCAGTTTTTGCTATAAATGAAGCGAAATTGGAGGCAAAATCAAAAAGTTATAAACTGAAGTATTAGGTAGGGTTCTCTAAATGCACCCCGAAACGGGCTCTTTAAATCGAAGGATGCATTGTCAAGCATGGCAGTGCATTAGTTAGTTTTTTTTGCCAAAACCACTAATATTTTAAATGAAGGATCACTAACTAACTGACTTATAGACTTACTCTGTCCAGTGAACAAGATCGACAAAAGAGCCAGGGGACTCATGCCGTAGGTGAGTGGAAGACTCGTGTTTGCGGAGACTGCAGATCTGTTTGCGCAAACTGCGCCGTCCCATCCCCCCCTGAGCGCTTAAGTAGTCTCCGGGTTTGGGGTATCTAAAACTACTCTCAAAGCTACTCCCTAAACTTATGGACGATTTGGCCACTTGGTCAACTAGGTCCCCCGATTCGTCCATGATTTCTTCGGGCACTTCCACTGTACAAAGAAAAACATGGGTGTAGTACACAAAATTGCTAATTTTCGGATTCCCGAAAAACAATCAACTTTTTTTTGTCTTTACCAATTAAAATATCATCACTATTGGAAGACGAGCTGGACTCGACAATGTGTTCATTTTTGTCGTGTATTCTGCGGGATGTGTGATGAAAGTCCAGCTCGATTGTTGTATCATTATTATTATTATTATTATTCAGACTATTGTAATTATTCTCGTCATTTTTGGTGATCACTTTTTTCACTTTGTTTAGTTTGGACATGGGCTTGCTCCCATACCCAGCCCGGGCGTCTACTACCTGCTCACACAAAAATAGATTGCATGCATTAGGGAGTTTATATACTTCTCTATAAAAGCCCTTCAGTGTATCCTTTGGTGCAGACAAAAATTCTCTTTCGAATGAGTGGTAATACTTACATGATGCCAATTTCGTTGAGAGCCTTTGGGAAGTTTTTTCCATCTTTTTACCAACAGAACACATGCATTACAAATGTCACCAGTTCGGATCTCGTCCAGTTTGAAGCAAAAGTTGAAATCCTCTTCATATTTACGGCTATCTGTGAATCTTGAGCTGATTCAAAAAGTTTCCTAGTCAGTTGGTTACCAATAAAGTTTTTATACTCCTCTAGTTACTTTTGTTAGTACAACCTGCTAGATTTTGCGCGACATATACAGCAGCCTGCACTGGAGCGGTACACCCTAGGTTTATGGAAACTAAACATCTCTAGCGTCAAAATTGGTGCACAGTAACAAGATTTCCGTCAGTCCATATGAATTGCATATTCTGATAAGAATCCTCTATGCGTCAATTAATGGATCTGCAAATGCAAAAAACAAAAATTCAATACGCGCCCAATTTATACCATTGTCATCAAATACTATCATTTAAATCGTGCCTAATACAAACAAACCCACATTATTCTAATGCTCCATTACTTATAGTTTAGTTACTATTGCCAAGTATGTTACCATTTGTAATGCTATTCTTAGCAAATCCTTTTTTTTTGTGCTATGGCTTAAAATGCATATTTGCACACATCATAATGAATTCCCCGAAATTGCATAACAGTGGCCATGTCCACAAAGGCCAATTGTGGCCCAACTCCATACATTTTATTGCAAAACTTGGCAACTCAAACAATCCCCTTGTACACACACACATATTCATTTTGAAACGGCTCAATTCATATGGGCGAATTATCCGCACTCGTGTTATTACGAAGCCGAAGGCGAAGTCAGGTAATTACCAACGGGAGCGCCCTATGCTGCACATGTTAAAGCTAAAATCACCTGAAAACGCAAGATGAAATTTGTGTTAGTAAACTCTGTTTGGAACGGG
>Ga0210040_10001738_pt1 | contig 32189 bp, 26 predicted proteins | sample CryGeyCG12114_NA_FD_185462 | JGI IMG/M metagenome (GOLD analysis project Ga0210040, IMG submission 185462) | Groundwater microbial communities from aquifer - Crystal Geyser CG19_WC_8/21/14_NA (SPAdes) (version 2) | ecosystem: Environmental > Aquatic > Deep subsurface > Groundwater | place: USA...
TTAATGTACACCTGTGCGAGCTATTTGCATTTACAAGTTATCCATAAAACTCACTTTGTAATGGTAATGAAAAATACAAGGAAAATAAATAAAATGCAGTCGTTATATTGAATGGTTTGGAAAATCTGAAAGCTAGCCAAATATTAGTTCATCTGAAAATCGTGGCAAAAAATTGCTTTGTGAGCCTAACACAGGAATCCATAAAAAATATTTTACTCTCCAAGCATAGTAAATGTAAATCTTTACACTTATAAGGAATAAGTATTGCATTGCTCCCATGAATTCCTGTGTTGAGCTTCAATTGGAAACTATGTTAATGCTGAAAAAGCCAAAATTCATTGGTATTGTAAATATGCAATGATTTTGGGGACAAAATCGTATAAATAAGAAAGCCTCGCTCATCAAATTCATCATCAGCAGTTTGCTTTTCTCATCTTCCGAGCAAGTATTACAAATTGTACAAACAACGGTAAGCAGTGGCTTCCATAAACCATTTACATTTACACAAACGGTTCCCCTTAATTGAAATTTTATTTTTTCTGCAGCAAAATGAAGTCAATCTCAATCTTGGTAGTTGTGGCCTTGGCCTGTTTCCTCATTGAGCCCACTCCAGTTCAAAGTCAATTTGGCATCGACTGGGGTCAAGTGAACTGGGGTTGCACCGGCTCTTGCACAATCTGGAATGCCTGCCGTGTACAAAATATCCGGGATCCCTCACGATGCGGTCCTGAGCCAACTCGGTGTGTTTGCTCACAATTCGCAGGATAATTGATCGAATCGTGCATTGGATTGCAAATTGGCTATGGGAAACCTAAATTCTGAAACCTGACATTTTATTATGTTGGTGTCAAATTTTCATGTTATTAGAGAAAAATAAACGACTTACAAAGCTATTTTGTGAATTTCGGCCAACTTTATTTCAATTCATCTTACTACATTCAAGTTGTTCAATTTGCTATGGATACCTTCCTACCTGTTTGCATAAAATTGCAGTCCAATTCGAATAAAATTGCGGTTGAAACCCACGCGTGAGTTTGACTTGGGATTTCTCAACTATCCTCCAAAATGGCGTTACAATATACAATCACACTGCTGCTTATATCCATTTGGCTTGGACTTTGGCAATGTCAGGCAATGGCTCCTCCTGCTCCTCAGTTTCAAAATCAGAACGCATTGTATCGGCCACCCGGACAACCACAGGCTCAGATCCCACAGAATCCTCAGCAGCAGCCTCAGAATCCTCTGCAATATGGTCAACCTCAGCAGCAGCAGCAGCCACAAAATTCTCCAGGCCAACATCTTGGACATCAGCAGCAATTCCCCCACAGTGATGTGGGGCATGGACAATCGGCTGGCTCCAACATGTCACCTGTAAGAACTACAAATTTCTCCATAGATTTCTACTGGTTTCATGATGTTCACATAGTTTTTTGTTAATATTTAGGAACAATTGCAGCAACTCGCTCAAAGTTTAACTCCATACTTGCGGGAATTGATAGACAAGGAGACAGAGGAAATTGCAGAGGCTTTAGATAATCATTTACTTGACAGTGGATTTGCTGCAGGCTTGTCTGCAGGAGGACAACTCAAAAGTGGCCGGTTTTATGCGATATTCATCCCCTTTATTATGGCTACCTGTGTATATTGTCTATGGATTTTTTAAGCTCAGGATCGCATAACTGTTGATTGTAAGTAAGCTGACGTTAAAATGACTATAATTGGATCTCTCATGCTACATATTCGCTAACTATGAAGGAAAATAAAAGTATAATATTCAGCCTATATGCAATGGCAATACAAAGTTTTCACATGCTTGATTTTTTTACCCGGATGGAATTATTTTCAAGGTATTGCCCAAGTTATAGAATAGTTTTGTCTAACTTTTTGCTAAAAAAAATGTTCATTCAATATTGAAAAGTCTAGGCAACATTATTTGTTTTACAGTAAACTACGACTATAGTAATCCTGAATGCCTTCACTCATTTAATAGATCAAATTCCAAAAATTCTAAATTCTTAGTTATATAGTCAGTTATACCACTCATATGGAAGTTAATGCCCAAAATGATAGCATGGGAACTGTATTTCACATTCTGGGCGATGCCATATCCAAAAACAGTGAAAAGTTGGTCACCGGGTTAGCTTTTGCGCTAGTAGGTGGCGCAATAGTAGTCACTTTCCGAAATGCACCTACGCGAGCGAATGGTACCACGGGTAATAAAGAATATTGCCAAAATGGAGGATTCAAGACGCCTTCAAAAAAACCAGAAAATAAAAAACCCTTTTTGCTAGAAATACCTCCTCAAGTAAACTTTCCAATCTTTTTTTAGCATTTTATTCGCTTAAAATTTGATTTGAGATAAGAATGGATTGAATTTGAGGTTCGAAAGTACATCTGGGACAAATTGGCGTACAAAGATCACCTGAATCTGCGCCGAGTCTGTTCTGACCTAAACGAAGACATTCTAAATCTAGTCGGTGTACACGGAACAATCGACACTGAAGAGAAACAAAGTTTCGAATTCTTCAAAACCGTCAGCCTCAAACGCTGTAGAATAAAAAACCTGTCAGAAGCGATCGCTCCAGATTTCTTTGTAAATCCACCAGTGCTGGAATGTTTAGAAATCGAGGACGAATCTCCAATCCCATATGAAAACTTTTCCTATCTCCTCTATCCCGCTCATCAGCTCAAAAGACTGGAACTAATTCTGAGATTTTCCCCACAAGGGCAACCTTGCACATTCCATTTGCTTCCCAGTATGGTTTTGGAATGCATTCGGCATATGCCCGCTCTGGAGTTTTTAAGAATCCAAAAAATGTGGTCACAGCCGACAGACAATTCAGAATTCCCCATCTCCATCCCATCCCCAAATTCGTCCATAGGATCAAAACGGCTCACACATTTGGAAGTTTTGATCCCCGATGCAAAAATTCACGCACTGCCATCGTGGAGACGATTTCTCGAACAGCAAAAGTGTTTGAAAGTTTTTAACGTATACTTGGGAAGTGTGTGCTGGAAATTTTATATGAATGCCATACGAAGCAATGGGAAAACTCTGGAAAAAGTAAAATTATTTGGACTGACTACATGGGATCCCCAAAGCAATGCGCATGAACCGTTCGATTGGGCAATTTTCGAACAATGTACAAATCTGAGTTCCCTGGAAATCAATAAAGCAACTACAGGGCGATTTGGATTCGCTGGCCGGGAGACAGGACTTTTGACTAATGTGAATTTCCAAATGATACCTTTCAGTAAGATTGAAGAATTTTTCGTCCGTGGTGTCGCTTTGGATTTGGAATCGGTCAGGATTGTTTACCAATATATGCCCAATTTTCGATCCGGGGGTTTGTCCATGATTGGGGAAGAGGGGATTGCCGCTGCTGCGGAGTTAGCTTGGCAACTTCATGAGCACAGGAATTTACCTGAGGTGGATAATCACCACGGTTTGTCGGATAATACGGTGGAAGTATTGTTCAATCTTCTAGTGTTTGCCACTACACTCACTGCAATCATAGTTTCTACTCATCTCCGCTCTGGTTGACAATTTTGGAGAAATAAAGTGAACCATTTTGCTATACAATTCATTTTAATAGTACTAACTATAGCCTGGGAGGTTCAATGGCAGGGCACTAAAGTAAATGCAAAGATTTTTCTATTTTGGGTGATTCACAGCATTTATGACCATGTATGTACATATGTACACAACAGTACGTAAGATGCGTATTATATCCGGACTCCGGATTACAATAAACTTTGAACGGTCAGTGCAAATTGTATGAATCATGTCCATTTTATCTTTGTTATTGCCCTTTGCATTATCATTTATACACATGTGATTTATCTATGTGTAGTATTTTACTTGAGGTTGTACAATTTTTTCTTACGTGACTAAAGCATATTCCTGTAACATGTTGTTTGATGAGAATGTTTTGTCTCTTTTGGTTTAGAAAATTAATCTGCCTATTGCATTGCATTAGCTAACTGTTGAGCTATTGACAAGTTCAATTTATTAACTGCAACATTCAGATTGGATGGTAACAAACGAATTTACAATTTGCAATGCTAACACTCAATGACTCAATTCTAGTTTTATTCATACGCATGCTGCTATATAGAAAGATAGGCAGATAGTTTTTCAATTCTTGTTCCGCCTTACTTCCTGCATTAACGTTTTTTACTTCCTATCAGCTTGAGTCATTGAAAGTGATAGTTTCCATGTTCATCAAAAAATGAAAAACAATCATGCTTTTTTCATGGAATCTATGAGGATGAGTCAAAGGAAGTACAGATGTCATAAACGAATCATGAAGGTAAATGAGTTCACAAAGAGTGAGAGTGGTGTACTCAATTTGTGTAGCCAATCTTATCATCAGTTATGTAAAAAACAATACGTATGTATTATAATATTTCACACGAACATAGATCTATCCCCAAAACTAAGCCCACTGATAAGAAGATAAAGGGAGTAATAACTAGGTTGAAGTGGACTCCATTTTGAAATTGCAGTTACATTCATAGCGTGGCTCTAGAGTTATAACCAATGCAAAATCTGTATTCCGTTTTACGTGCAAAGCATTTTATACTATGAAGCAAGTATTAATTGTTGCTGTGGCCTACCTGGGTAAGTGAAAATTGAATTGACAACGGAACCCTACGTAGTTTTTAATACTAATGAGTTTCATTTTTATTCTGCAGCCTCAGCAACAATGGCCCAAGTAATGCAACAGCCGCAGCCCAGACTGGGAAGCGTCCCTGATACGATTTTTACATGCTATAGGAATATGAATCCCGGTGACCATTATATGATGAGAGAATCCATGCACATTGAGAACTTGATTGGGATCATCAGAAAAATTGAGGAGCAAACGAACCATCAGTGGGACATGAGAAGAATCAGTAGGCTCCTTGTTCATAAGTGAGTAATTTTCAGACTTTTCATTATTTTTTACGAGCAGCATCTCAGTTAAAAAAATGGATTCTCAGGTATATGTTTGAAGGGATTCGATTTTATCCACAACTTCAACCCGAATATCAGTACAGACCGCATTCCAAGGAAGCTATCAAAACGGATATTATCAAGAAATTCATTCCAATTCATATGGAGGAAGATTTACCAGGTGGAATTCTCTCGGATTATGAAAAGGTTTCAATTTTTCTTCCCTGTGTTATTTGCATTGATAATTTTGAGCGCTCTAAATGTAAGTCTACTTTGTATTGCAGTGTGCTCTTCACATGATGCTTTCCCATTCCCTCAATGATACGGAAATGGCTGTAGATCCCTATAGTTCTGGATGGGATGACAGTCGGGAAGATTTTGATCCATGGTCTCAACCTGGAGGATCATATCCAAACCAGCCAAACAACCCATATCGGGGGAAAAGAAGTTTACCAATTGAATCCTCCGAAGAAATGTCCAATAATGGTAAGTCAAAAATTATGCAGAGTTTTCAACCCCTGTTAGCGAGCTTACTGATGCTAACTGAAATATTGTGGTCGCAGACTTGGATATCACATCGGTAGAAACTAACAACACAGATATTGATTCCATGTCTGAAGAAAACGAGTCAAATGGTCTACATTCCGATGGTAGTGAAAACCCTGCAGCCGAACATGTAAAGTTCGATGCTGAACTGCTCCCAAATATTCACTCTGATGTTGAAAGACTCCCAAATATTCAGACTGATTCAGAGAGACCACTAGGAAATCTTCGGCGTATGACGGGTGCCAGACAAACGATGGGCACACAGCGACTTGAGTCTGGTGTTGTGTACACCAAATGGGGCGGTGTAGCCCCTGGACGTGTCATTGCAGGTAGGTGTATTGTTAAATGTAAATGGGATGGATGCAAATATGGCACGAAATTAACTTGTGTTTACATAGCAATTGCTTCGGCATTGGAACCTTTGGCCCTGCATGTGGAAACTGGGGTGTACACCCCTTATGCTGGCTCTATGGGAAGTCCAAGTTTTAACAACAATGGAGGCGGCGGCTTTAATAGTGGAGCCGGGGGTTTCAACAATAATGGTGGCTCACAGCAACCTGGTTACGATTACAATGGAGGTAGTAGCAATTACCCAGGCCGAGCAAATACAGATCAGTACAGGGGTAGGACGAAACGTCAAGTTTACCAGTCTTTCGAAACTCTTATCGGCTACTATGCTGTCACTTTGGCCGGTAAGTTACTTTATATCCATGCATAAGACAATTTTGTCAAAATTTTTGCACTCAAAATTGAAATGAATGCTGTTTTTTAGGGGACGCTGGTCAAGCGGCCGTTTTAAATGCTCCGATTAGAGGTCAAGGGAGTGCTGATGTACCCAAAGGGAGTTTCAATCGGTCTACTTGTCCCCTCAACTATGTTGTCAATGTCCCTTATATGGCTGAGGACACTGATGGATCCAAAATGATTCCTTGGTCTTATATGACCGAGGCAGAAATTCGTGGGGGAGTTGATGGTAATTAACCAACAACAGCTTAGAGTACTGTTAAGATTAAGTATTACTTATGTTTTCAATGCTGGTAGGTTTGATTCTGGCCGAGGCCCTGAAAGACATTGATCCTAGAAGTGAGATGAAACTTAGCGACCTGCTCAAAAAATTTTACAGTGAAGAAGGGATTCAAGACACTGTGAATCGGGTGACGTTCAGGGCTTGTGACAGATTAAGTCTATATCAACCAAAATCCAATCTTGAGATACAAGCAAAATCGTTTGCATACTATTTCAATAATAAAACTAGTGCCGGCTTATACGATGCAAACAACGTGAATTCCTTCAATACTTTAGTGAGTTCCGCAGTCGCAAAGATGAATAATGTCGTGGGTGAGGATTTGGAAGAATTTAATACAGTTTGTTGATGAAATATTTTATGAGATTTTAAAGTAATTTTTGCCAATTAGGAAATCTTAATTACAACGTTCAGCCATGCAAGCAGCCAGCTTCGCAAAACGGTGGCTCGCAAGATGATAGCATGAAAATTGTGGAGCCCAGAGCCCTTATGTGGGCTGTGGTGGATCAATCTGACAGTTATGAAGGGATCCGACAGCAATACGAGTTCATTGCGTAAGATTTTTATAAAGAATAAATTTGAAAAACTGGGACGCATTTTTTATTTTTTTATTTTTATTTTTTGCAGAGCTCTGGCTGAGGAACTACGAGTAGAGCCTACTGGTTCCAGATTGGGTTTGGTAGATGGCTCCAGCGGTCAGATTATGATTACTCCCAATTTCACGGACAACAGTGCTAAATTGCAATGCGAAATCTTGGCACAACCTATCCGTAAGTTATGGAAAAAGAAAAACATTGCTATAGATATATTTTCCCGGGTTTGCTAATTGAGATTGCATTTTTGTCTAGAACCGAAGACAAACAACATTGTACTAGTTTTGGACCGGCTTCGGGGCGAAATTGAGAATTATCAGAATGTGCAACAAAGGCAAAACATTAGTTGGGGAGATCCGAGAAATCCTCTGGTCATCTTGTTTATGCTGCAGAGCGAAATGCCTTCTGAATCTGTACGCGATCAATTTAACGAGAAACTTTTGGATTTCAATTATGATCATGGAGGTAAGCAAAGATTGAGTTCACACAAAGTGCTAAAGCAAACAGATAAGGTATCGAGTTTGTAAATATTCACAAACCTTGATTTCATAACCGTAGAAATCTAATCTTGCATTTGGCCTAGTTATGGCTTTGTAAAACGGCATAAACTAACGTTAAATTTTTGTCTGTCTTTATTGCAGACGTGCATGTGATATTTGCTTCGAGTAAATACCAGTCGTCAGATTTTGAAGACTTTCTGCTCTCTACCGATGATTTCATCAGATTGCAAAGTAATGCCAACTTATCAGAATCCGCTGATGATTTCGTTGAGGATTTTAGCAAAAGTATGTGTGTACATTAATTTATGATTATCTGACCTCGTTTTATGCGTTAAAAGGTCTGTTTGACCTCATTATGCGTATTTTGTTATCACTAGCTGTCCATTTCACCTTCAAATACCAACGTTGTAGCATTCATGAATATGAAATCCAGGATTTTGAAACTGAAGAGGCGACTACTTTTTTTGTCACACCGGGAAGTATCCAATACTATATGATTTCGCCTAGCTATTTCTTCAAATCTAGGGTTGCTGCATTGAGGGTACAAAATATTTTTGCCGTTTTTAAAAAATAGAAGTAACTGTGTGACTGTAGGTAAAGCATTCTGTCCATGTTACAGTTTACAAGTCAAAATGGACGAGTTCGAATTTGCCTGGCGCGGGAAAATAAACATCCATTGCAGTTCCATAATGGAACAGACGAAGAGCATAACGAAATCTATTGCTATGAAACTACAGGGAATTATATTCCTGTAGGTTCTTACGATAAGGATGTTCAGTTTTTGGTGAAAAAACCGTGTCGTGGGAATAAACGAGAGGATTGTCATCCGTTATATTTGTCTGTGACCCCAATATCAGGAGTAAATGGCGGATCAACTGGTTTAGATTGTCAAAGTAAGAAGAAATCTAGCGATATAGTTATTTAACAAAAATCTATGTTTTCTAACAGAAGTGCTGATTTTTTTGCAGTTGAAGGATGCCGTTCGTCTAATCAAGTCAAAGTAACATTCACACATTGGGGTATGCGGTGCGATGGAGTGAAATTGTCCACATTCGCTTCCATGGCTTTCTTCTCAATAGTATTTTCTTTGTTGTACCGTAGTTTGTTTTAGTTTTTCAGAGTGTGAAGTTTTGTGAGTGTTAGTTGAGATTAGATTAAATGAATACTGCCAATAATAAATGTTTATTGCTTTTATATCTAATTACTTTTATTTTTCAAATCTAATTCTGCTGTAACCAAGTCGTCTTCTGTGGATACGATTAATAATTGATCTTTATTGTTTTAAAAATGATCTTTGATTTATAGAACACGATATATTGACTTGTACCTTGTTAATGTGCAAATAATTCACAAAAGTATTTTCTTTACGGCATTCACAAAGTTTATTCCTTCATATACGAATACATCTCCGTTTGATAACACGGACATCTGATGGACTCATCAGAATATGAAAACACAAGGTTAGGTAGTTAGCAAGTTATATGGATCAAGATCTTTTACACAATTTAACACCACAGTCTCATAGAACAGCATTATGATTAATGTCATAGTATCATTCATAGTGGGTCCAAAAAGTGACTAACTAACTCTACACTTAAATGATTTCGAGTTTACGCAAGTAAGCAACAGTAAAAACATTGAGTTCCTCAAATGTACAATATCTACATACAGTCCAAAGAAATAAAATAAATAGTTTGCTCCATTTGGAGAATTATATTTACTTATTATAGTAAATGCATAAACATTTTACACATCTTGTCAAAGGAATTTCCAACTATAACTAGTTACTCTGATGAAGTGAAAAAAGTATTTACACAATATACAAAAAAAAAACTTTAGAATTTAGTAGTAGCAGACAGATTGCAACTATAAATGAACATGACTAAAATTCTCGCTGCATGTGAGATTTAATATTTACATTCATTTGTACAGAGCTTACAGATTAGTTTGAAAGTAAGGATTGGACTCTATCATGTTCTGCTCAAAACTATGTAGTACACCTTTTACCTTTGGTTCATGATAGTTAGCAAGCAAGGTAGTGATACATTAGCCTGACTTGCCAAAGGTTTCGATTCATAGTAGCTGTATAGGCTTGGAAAAAGAGGCACTGAGCTTATTATTGAAACTGAATGCTCATCATCGCTATCACTAAATAATTTTACATACGGATTATGAAATGGACAATATCATATGTACAGATATCATGGATAAGTTAGAAATTACAACTAAAAGTACACACTAATTACAATATATAGGTACACAGGCGAATACGATTTATTAAAAAATTAATTTAATATTCTAGCTAATCATCTAATGGGATTACCCATACGGATGACTCGTTTGAAAAATGTCATTTGGGTGATACTGTTGATTGGCACTAGAGTCAGTCCCGATCTTTTTACCGCATTGCTAAAAAAAGGAAAAAAATTAGATTTAGAATCTTATTTAGTTCACTATTCCTGTTGATATTTTGGGAACTGTAACTAACTAGCTCACCTCTTGTTTTCTTTGCCACGTCTGCATGGCTTGCTTGTACTTATGGAACTCATGGCACCATTCAGCATACACCTTTTGGAATTCATTGGCCTGCGTTGGTGCGGAACACTTTTGCACTTGCACAGTCACATTGTAGCGACAAAGTGTTAAGGAAATGTCTTTTTCTTCATATTTCAGTTCCCACTGGCCTGCATCAGTCTCACTTACGCTAAGTATCACGAGTCCTCTATCCGCTGTCAATACGTATTTCTCGGAACTGCAATTAAAGCATGCGTTAATTATTTTCCTTTATCAAACCACTTCATCCTCCCTCTTTCATTGTCAACATTTTTTTATTTTTCCATACCTGTACTTAATTACATGGGGCTCCTTCTGGGCTTGAGAGTCGGACGTGGAATAATGCGTCCATTTATACGGACTGGAGACTAAATGCGAGCCCGACGGTCCGGGCAAATGAACGGAACACGTTAAATGTAAGCTCTGGCCCCAGTTCGCCTCAATATGTTTCTGGTGGGAACATCGGCGGCAGTTACAAACGGCCCCATCCCCACCCACACTTTGCAGCAATCTGTCATGAACAAAACAAAATATTGATTTGTACAAGCAACCGGCCATTTCAAAATTAAAAAAACCAGGACAAATTAATTAAAAGTATTGTAAAACTGCTCACCCTGAGGAATACGGTTTGCAAATTCCTTCCTTCGTGTCCCACCCACAATACGGGTCACGGACACATCGAACGCAATTGTCATAGCGGGAGCGACAAGCGTTAATCCCTATTTGTCGGACACGGTAGTCCGAGCCGACGTACACTGATTTGTACTGAAAAATTAATCACAAAAACAGACATATGTAAATACTGTCCATTTTTCAAGAATATTTATTTTTACACAAATCGTTTGAATCTCCTCACCATTGAAGAAACTTCCATAGCTCGCACTGGTTCTGGATACGTCCCTTCCAGTACATCAATCAATTCGGATTTACTTTCCCCATTGCCATCGGTCCAGTGAACGATCTTGTATATTTTCCCTTCATCTGTAGAAACAAAGTGGTTTTCAATCTTATATTACATCAACTTTTCCAAGCTACACGATAGAATCTTGAACGGCGTCATACTATCTGAGAAAATTGCAACTTACTAGTTCCAGCAAAGTACACACGATAAGTATCCCCGAAATGACGTGCAAGTGGCACAGGGACGCTATCAACCACCAAATGGGTGAATGTCAAATCCCGAATGAAGAATGCGGGTTTCCCATGTTCATGGCCTACGGATTCGTCCATAAGGGGATGGGATCGGATGAAATTGAGGACAGTGTCTAAAATAAATTTCATAATGGATTACTTGCTCCCAGAATGTCACTTCAATTCACAATGCCCACTGTTTATACAGCAGTCAAGTTAGTTTTGTATTACCTGGCAGTGTTTGAGTATCATTGACACACTCCCCAGGCCGTGGCTCAGGGACTTTTGAATTCAACACGGGCAGCCATGCAGAACTGGATGTAGCCTGCTCTTTGAACTTTCCTTTGAACGCATTCTGAATGGCCTCCAGAGTGAAGACACACAAAGCGGAGCCCTGGAACCCGGACCCAGTGTTGGTGAAAATGGCGTAAAAATTATTCTCATCTCCGGTCACTTGGTACACGGACTCTGCTCACGTACCAAATAGAAACATTAATATTTAAAATGCACATGCTTTTCAATTGCCACCATCTTATTATCTGCAGCTTACGGATTTCATTAAAGTAGAAAGGATATTCTCCTGGGATGGAGCAATTCAGTCTGGCCTTCAAATAGGTGGCCCAATTTTGGACCAATATGTTCTTGCCACCCGTGTCTCGTTTGCACACACGAGCTACTCTGGAGTACACATTCTTGCCACAGTTCATGTACTCCACGGCAGGCTCTCGGAAGAAGAAGTACACATACTCCCCAATGTCGAATGAGCCCACAAAGTTGGGTTCTGGAAAACATAATTAAATCCATGGATGAGGAGAGTTAGTTACCTTCAGTTGTGGACTCAAACTTATTCAATTAAAATGGGGCTTACTGTCAAGCCATTTGGAATTGTATTTCAGTGTCCGTTTGAACGTATGTTTTCTCTGACCAGTCGTCATGTTGTACAAATCCGTGCGGAAAATCACAGTATCAGCTTTTGTGAACTCAGCATTTGTCCCACTACACAATAGATGGAGATAGATTTTCATTACTTGGAATGCTACACAGGTTCCGTTTTGCTGACGAAATACTAACTATAGGCTTTGGTTGGTTAGTATGTTGGTCACATTGTTATTAATCAGGAAATCAGGATCTAGCAATTGTAGCATTATAGTTTCTAACTAATCAACTAACTAGCTAACTAATTAACTAACCGAGTTAGTTAATAAATTGACATGTGAGCAGGACAAAGGATTCACAATTCAGACATAATCTTATATTGTATTGAATTTGTCCCTGATTTCATTAGAGGAGTAAACAATAGGTAGTGGAAAATCACATAGCATCGCTAAAATTTGCAGGTAAACTGCCTACAAGGTGAATCCTTTTGCTCACCCCCAAGTTTAATGCGTTGGGTTAAAGTGAGTAGTCCACATTGTGTTAAAAGTTTAAATATGAAGAATAGTAATTAAATCGGGTAGGGTTGGAAATAATTATCCTTTGAATGTGTAGTTTTCTTTGCATTCAAAGAGTTGAAATCTGAGAATCCTATGTAAATCTAGTCTGCCTTCACGCCATAGTTATCCCCAAAGGACGGGAAAATAATACACTGTACAGGTGTACTCATTATGACTTGATCCGTAATTTAAAACTCGTTGCACAATAGAATAACATGTATACCTGTAAAGTCCTGGTAAATTATCTGGGTTTCCACTTTCAACCCAAATGGCAGTGGAATTGTCATCAGGGTCGTACGGACAACGGGCTGCACCTTCCCCAATCCCAGGGACAAATGTTTGTCTTGGGAGTGGCGTCAAATTTGACTGTAAAGTCCAACAAATCTTCATTAGTTAGTACTCTGTACTTGTTCTCAGATTACAATGAACCACCAAATAAGCTTGTGAATGGGATTAAGCCGCCAATTGTTTCCCAGTACACGTGTTGGTTTAGGGAATCATTGGAAAAGCAAGAGCTAAGTTACTAAAAGCACGTAGTTTCATCATGCATGCAAAAGGAAGGAAGAAAATCTTACATATTTTTCCATAAAAGATGATATCTACTCCAAGAAGAAGAGAGAGGCGAGTAGAGAAAATAATCACACGAAAATTAGTTTTCAAGTATGAGTAAGTTAGTTGTAGCTAGTAGTTGCAAAGAGTGTGTAAAAAGCTAAAACTGTCTTTCCAAAATATCCCTATACTAATGTAAAATTTGCAATATTGATCTTTGCTTACGTTGATAACCCAATCTTTAGGATTATGTGCGTTGGTACCACAAACGTACAATCGATCCCCATCTTTCATCTTCTGAATCACTCGAATATGGTTGCGGCAATCAAAATCCTGAAATGGACCAAAAAAGCAAATGAAATTCCCAAGATGAATATCTTGTGGCCCATAATAATTTGGGGAAGACTGGCGTGCATATTTTATACACGCAGAGAATCCCACTCTGTGTAGTAGTATATGTACCTTGAGGGAACTCTCTAAAAGCCTTTTCCTTCCAATTTACAACACTACTGCTATAATGTATGGAGAAAAAGACCGTGCACGAGTGATTCTAGCTAGCTAAAGTTGGAATATTTTTCACACTAACAACTTTCTTCTACAGTCGCACCTAATAATATGCAAACACTTTTCTCGTGCGTGTGCTAAAAATGGGAAGAAACAGATATACTTTTTGAGCCTCAGGACTTTTTGGCCTAGGTGACATAATCTAGATAAGTTGCACACAACGTCCCAGTTGAAAGATAAGCGCTATTTTTCTCCACCAAAAAGAATATGACATTTTCTTTTCCAACTCTTTCTATATAATGTAAGCAATGGGTGAATTGAGTATGAAAAAAGGAGCTCATTTCTCCACTTTTATGGAGCGTGTTTCATCCTCAATTTGTAGACAATTCCCATATCTCTATGGCTATTTCGCCAGTCCACTCACTATAGTGAAAAACTTTTTGTCACCATTGTGAAAATCTTGGATGAGTTTCCAGCTATTTCACAAGATTTTACATCCTTGATTATTTTTGACAGCTACAGACTGACTACCATTAAATCAAGTTAAATAAGCGGAAATTAAAATGAACTGTGAAGTTTGATACGGCAACTCTTTTGATTTCATTATCGATATTCTTTATCAACTTTTAGTTTCAATCTGAAGTGACAACCATGTGATTCCCAAGAAAATGGGATGGAGTTTTGACCCACTTATTCCCTGTGGTTTTTCGTAGACTGGGAAGTCCATTGACAAGAACAAGAAAAGGACATTTCCTACTATGTCTTGTCTTGGTCAGCGAGTTACTAACTAACCAATTGCGTAGCCCTGACTATTCTAAAATGCGAGTATTCAAAATTTCGCATGTGTAGGCAAGTAGCGAGAATTTGTGATGAATTGAGCAGCAAATTTTCAAAAAGTTCTCAATATTTTTTGAAAGTGCTAGAAGTCCAGATGACTCGCTTCTCACATATATTGGCCAACAAGGATTTCACATCAGGAGTTGTGCCATTTTTCTCCCAGTTTACTGTGACAGCATTTCTTTTCCAATTGTTTGGAATCAATACAAGACTGTGACATGTAAGGATTGATAGAACAGTTACGCAAGAAAAGCGTGAGAATTTTTTCTCCTGTGTCTTGTTTAGTCCTTTCTATAGGACGTACTATAGATTCTATAAGACAACCCAGTGCTTTTTAATTCAATTTAGAATTCCAAATCGCTCACCTCAGATTTGCCTTTGGATACGCAACTGGCAGGTCCCGTCGGATTCATAATCAACGTATCCTTCTGCAACCATAAAAAGAGAATTTAATTACAATCCATGAACATCATATGTCTCAAATTTAATAGGAAATGTAAGCATTTTTCTTCCTCTCACAACCCTTAAAAATGCCCATGGTCTACTTTAACTTGATTAGCTCGTAAAAACCTTCCAAGGTGAAAGCCCAATGAAATGAACTTGCACATTTTACGAACCAATAAATCAGTTCCATCAACTAATTAAACGCGCACCAACGATATAACTACTTAAGAAATGCTCATACATTTTATTATTACAACCGGTAGCCATTGAACCCCCGAATTCGGCTCTAAATCTGCGGCCCCATTAATGACAGTTAGTTAGAAAGTGTATGGAATGGAACTATGCAGTATAGCAGTTAGTTGCATTGCCAAATTATTTTCACTTCCCCCCTCTTTTAATTAATGTATCTTCTAGTGATTCAAAATGGGCAATTATGCTCATGATATGTCCTATAGTCAGTCAGTACTTGTGCCCATTATACACAAACCAACAAACTAACTAACTTCATGCGCGGAATAACAAATTATCCCTAAACATTCACATCAAGGGGAAACGACTTGCCTACTCGAGTTTCACAGGTAAATAAAATCCTGCTGTAGTTAGTTAGTTAGTTAGTATTTACCATCATGGTTTGGTAAGCAAACCAAATTTTGTGCAGTCTAACTCAAACCACTGGTGTAATCGATATTAATCTCTGTGAGTCACCCGTAGGGCCATACATGTTGTTTTTTGGGGTACACTTTGCGTGCAGCCGCAATTTTCATAATCCGTTCACGATTAAATTTCTCAATTCCTTGTCCTCCATGCATGTAAGTTAGTTGGTAGCTAACTATAGCCTATGCTTTTATTCCTGCACCTTTTGTTTGTCAGCGTCAGCTCTCCACATAGCCATTGCATAAGCATTCTCTGACAGTTTTCATTGCCAACCCATACAAGCTCCAAGTGGACTTACTAGCCTCTATTATTATTTACTCTGTAATTCATACGAATAATCCTGACTGAGCATGGAGGAAATTGTGATAACTAATCAGGCATTGTACTCGAAATATAAGATTTCTCTCAGTCATCAACATACAGTTAAAGCAAGAAACTAGGATATTAATTTCTGTCAGCAAAAAATCCTGATAGTTTAATTAGAGAAGCTAAGAGTGGAGAGTTTAATTAGACAGGATGCAGGTATAATTGTAATTAAAAATCTCTTACCTTGCAATCCATGTGACCAATATTGCTCAGATTCACTTTCATTATTCGGTCCCTGTAAGCACAAAAAAAAGAGCCGTTAGCACAAGTTTAATAAGACGACACGTGTTGTGACTAGTATGCATAAATAGCTGGTAAGCGGCTTGGGAATCACTGGAACGGTTGTCGTACCCTTTAGGCGCACGGACTAATTACATACAACTGGAAAAATGGAGCGTGCATAAGACACACGTCCAAACTCGGTATTTATGAATTGAAAAATCGGTTTTGGCATAAAGCCTAAATATCAGCAGACAGTCCTCGTACGCACTCATATTGAATCTAACTAACTACCTGTATTAAGAGCTTGAACTAATATAGGAAATATTTTTTCCAAACATAGAGCATATTTTTACCATGCACCAGAAAAAAAAACTTGGCAAAAGTCAAATGCAGAGACAAGTCATTTTTCTGCACCGATAAAGTTTTTTGTCTCCTGACTGTGCATTCAATCAATCCTTAGAAATGCTAATGACTAACTAGACCAACTAATGCGTTTTTTCTCTATCATAATTATAGTTACCAGACTTTGCCAACCCTGTGCTAATTTTTTGAGGGCCGATTAACTAACTGATATCTTGTGTACCCGCTAATTATACGACCAAAACATAATTTATCCCAAAATCCAGCAATCTATTCAATTCCGAGAAACGCTGATAAAATCTGTTCACCTCTACATGAGTCCATTGCCAAGTCATAAATAAAGTTAATCAACGCTTAAAGTTAAACTATTGACTCAGTCAGTCATGAGTGAAAAACTTGCAGACATAATGAATTATGCGTAATAATATTTCAAAAGCGGGCAAGCTACCCTAGTGGGAAATTCCCGCTTTTAGTCTGATGCCCGGGTACTCTACAGTATTGGGGGAAAGTCGTCATTTCCATTGCGTGCTTTAGTTAGTTCCTAGTCCTGTCACAAGACTCTTGATGTAATTCCCCCTTTTCAAATTATCTAATACATATGCGAAACAAACTTATAATCTTGCATGGGAAGGGTAAAGTTAGTTAGTTACATTGCAGCGCACTTGTTCCTCAGAAGAGAATAATGACAAGAAAAATCCCATGTCATTTGACATGCGAAATTAAGAGTCAGAGGGTTGAGCAGTCCCCATTTTGTTTCACGTACATTATGCAGGCACCTTGATAGTTAGTTAGTTGGTTCCCCTTTTTTACCTGTCATGTTTTAGTAACCACCCTTCCTCTTCTACTTAAATTCCCTGTCAGTATGATTCATGAAAATTTAGCATTTCCAAATCCTTGTGTACAAAAGTTACCTTTTTTGGAAAACAATTCCAAAACTATCCAACCAAAAGTTTCCAAAAATCTGCTAACTAATTGAATGATACTTTTTGAGAGCCACGTGCGGTTTGGTTTCCTTACAATCCAAGCTGTACAAATGCATGCAGTGCGCGTACAATAGCGATTTAGTGAAAGACAACTGCTGTTCATATAGAACGAGTTTCTTGAGTAAATGAGAAAACCCATTGAATCCAAAGAAACTAATCCAAGGAAGACAGGCGGTTTTTTTCCGCAGCAGAAAGAAAAAGAATCTTGTCCTTTCCCCAGATATGGAGACTGGCTTTCACTCTCTTATATAGATTGATGTGCTCCTGTCTCATTAGAGAAGCTTTTAGCACTCGAAATAGAATACTGCTCACACATATCATGGATACGGTTGTCATTAGCTCTACTCGGCAAGTTTTGGAAATTCCCCATTGTGGACCCAACATTGTCTTTCCTCCAATTAAAAAGACAAGGACTATGACGAAAGGATTTTGTTTGTTTGTGCGCCTGATTACGGCAGCAGATCACTATCTGGCCCAAAATTATGACCATGTTCAAAAGAACTCCACTTTTAGCGTGATCTTGTTATAAGTGAGATTGCAGTTAGCTGGCTGGTAGTTGAAATTCAAAGAGAAGAATACAACAATTTTTGCATAGATAGCATGAATTAGGGAGCGAATAAAAAATGTAAATTGCAAATGGAGCTACTATAACCATGAGCATTATTTTCAATGGACTTGCCTACAATAATGATTGTGGCAACAACAGTTCAGTTACCAACTAACTAAAAGTTTGGACCAGCAGCATTACCTTTTTCCATTTCTAGGACTGCTGCACGCGCCAGTTTAGTTGGCATACTAAAAGTTATGAGAGCCTAGTGACCTCAAATTGAGAAAAAACGTTTATTGAAAAAGATGCGGCCTTTGCATACAAACTATGTATTTAGATATGGCCGGAATTGACACTTTTCTGCAGATGTTACAGCTACCATACTTTCCCTTTTTGGAGAAAATATTTTTCAACAGGAAGTTTCCTATTATTTATACGCATTGTTTAATTCATATAGACACTATGGGAGTGTATTAATACTCCCAGTAAAAATCTTTGTATCTTGCCCCTGAAATTATTCCACGTGTACCTTGCCGATTCCTTTTGTGAAAACTTGGCTTTCAGATCAACTTCATTCTTAACTCAATACAAAGAGGGCCAAAAAATTGCTCGTCTACCTTATAACTCTTCTGCTACCTCCTCCATTAATCCTATTTGGAGACAAAGTAAAAGTTGATAGTTGGTTCGTGCTGCACACCACTTGGAGCCTTAAGTAGTGACACAAACATTCCAAAACTTTCCAACTCCAAATCAGTATACTATTCCTGTCGTCGTCAAAGTGCACACATATAATAATAATAGCACCATTGTCTTGAAAAAAAAACCTTGAACACTTTATAGTTAGTTACTCACTACTGCAAACACAGGGGAGAAAATCTCGAACAAGAGAAACGGAAGTATGGTGAAAAAAACTGTAATCAAAGTAAATGTTGGTTCAGTCTCACTATGGGCTAGCTGTGCACCAAAAACTTAGAAAAGGCACAAAAAGAGTTTTCCTATACAGAGTATCTCACAGTCTGTCTCTCACACTTTCCCCCTTTTAGAGGAAGAAAAACAATGCTCTAATAGTAATAACAATAAAGCAAAAGTGGGGACACTGGTCGTACAAAAAAACGGACCATACCAAACCACAGACGGCTCATTCACTTTCCAATGGCTCTTTCCTCACTCACATCACATTGTAGCTTGATACTCGCTTAATAAGTTTAATGCATCTCAACTAACCAAGTCAGTATCTACTGTTAGAACAGATTTTTTTAACTCTCTTGGTAAAACTTAGACTCCAAATGTTGATGGGCATTTGGAAGTTAACTGCCAGTATCGTAAGACACTGCACGAGCAATTTAAATGAAAGCAACTCATATTTAATTGAGTACTGATGAGGAGCCCCATCTGTCTTCATTTAGAAACTCTGAAGAGGGCTAATTCTAACTAACCGACTAACTAACTAAGCCTTTAGTAGTACATACTAGTGGTAGCCTTAGATAGTTAGTTGAAAGACATAAATCTAGAAGAGAGTGCAAAGCCGGCATAATGGGAAAGATTTGGCATGTGCTATGGCCGTAACATAGGATGCTAGGAAAATACTCACACTTTTCCTTACAAGGAGGAATCGTCACATGCCCAACTTATTAATCAAGCCGCCGTGGAAACCAAAGGAAACCAGAGTAGCAGGAAAGTATCGCAAATTGCTATTAACGACTGTGTGAGTACTATTATGCTACGAGAGGGCAAACTTTGCCCAACTTGCTTGAATTCAGTGAACCTAGTGCTGCTATATAGTTAGCTAGCTAGTTAGTTGATTGCCATAGTAGATTTTTCTGCAAAACTTGGAAACATGACTGTATGTTGTTTGGGAATGCAAAACAGTATTCTTCAATCAGTAGTTAGTAAGTTGAGAATAAATTGCTATAAACGCACTTTTATTGCACACAAACTACAATGAATATAGTGAGCTTTGTGAATAACTCCAAACTGTGCATATTCTGATTATTGCATCAATCCTTCCCTGACTAACTAAGTAACCAACTCTTAATTATGGAATGGCACGGAACAGGATTGTTCTCCTTTTAGTTGGCATGCATGAGTTCACTTCTAACTTGTCTCCTTAACTTTCTTTGGGTTAACTTGCTTTCCCCCATAATATATTTGCTCCCAATAAGTTTTCACTCGGATATGAACTGACTTTTTTCACAACCTTTTGTCAATAATACGGTTGAATGGTGCAATTAGAGGAGTCTTAAGTGACTGTCACATGGCAAAGTGAAAATCCTAGTCATTTTGAAGTTGCACAAACTTGTGAAAGGACCAACTTTACTTTTCTCCGTAATCATTAGTATTATTATTATGGTGGTATCCGAGTTTCTTAGTCACAGCTTATTTTGCATGTAAATGTGGTGCTGGAAACTAAAATTGTAGGGCAACCATGCATGCCCAATTTGGGCGTAGTGAGCAGTGTAATTGCACAAGGGCATATGAAAGTTACCACATAGGGACGAATGTGCAAAGTTTGTGCTTGCTACGCTGAGTTGGTAGTTAGTAATTGGTCACAAAATGTGCGTGCAATGCTCTAAGGTTATATATTCAAATCAGAACAGGAAGAACAAATACATCGTCAAGTGTAGCTTATTATTGCAATCAAATGACCACAGTGGTTATTAAAGACCTATCAGATTAATATTGCAGTACAAAATAGTGTATACAGTCCAGTACATTCAGTGAGTTAGTGAGTGACCAGCAATTTTTTCTCGCCGGGAAATATGTACACACTAAAAAATTGCCATCCTGACAAAGTTTTGAGCAGTTGGTTTAGAAACAAACGAGCCTTAGCACACATTTGTACTGGGAGTTAGTCGCCTTTTGCACATTATTGATGTGAAATTTTTTACTGCCCGAGTGGAGTTGGAAACTAGAACGAAGTGGCAATTTCTTATTCTAATCTCCTAGCCAAGTGATGTTTCATATTTGACGTGTCTACCATTACGGGTCATTCATCCTTTTGGGCACATTTTCATAACACTGTGCGACTCGACATGATGGAAACAAAACGGAGTGAGCGAAACTTTTTCACATACTGTCAACCTGACGAGCTGGGAAATATATTTTGATCAATGTCATTTCCCTTTCCCGAATTTCTTAACAATAATCAACCCTCATTCATATTCCCATGAAGCCGAAGTGAAGCAAGCTGTAAATAAAATTGCTCAACATACTAAGTCTGCTCTCATGCAACCTAAAGTACATACAGAAATGAACTGTCAACACAAAAGTCCAGTTAAAACCTTGTTCAATAATAATGGCAAAGTTGAGTACTACATTGCATGAAATTGGTACCGCACGTAATATGAATACTTGAATACCATCCACAAGTCATTATTTGCACACACAAATTTTGTTGAAAGAAAGCAAACATCCTGTGCCATCAGTTAGTTTACTTTTTCCATAGAACCCCAAAAGAAAAAATCTAAACCCATTTTCTTGGGCCGACTATTTGCGACTGACTACATACTGAGCTTGTGGAATTTCACGGAAAACAAATATCATGCATGAGTGACAATAGGAAAAGAATAATTGTACAAGGCATGAAATTCTTCACATACACAAAAACGTACAGTTAGAGGAAAAGAGTATTTGTCAAGGAGTGTCTGCTCAAAAAAAGTCACATTATAGTACAGAAAGAAAAAATATGCTCACTTAAAGTGACTATTTGACATTAGTCTTCCGTCCTTTCATATCTCCTTGTAAATTAGTTTGACTCGAGAAACTCAACTCACTCTGTAGTTTCCAACAAAGATGCAAATGGATTTTATTTTTAGCGCACTCACTCTGGCGCTTTACTTTTCCCTTGTAACTCACATACACATAATAGAGTGGTCCACGTACACTGACTTCACTCCACTCCATATTTCATTTTTACTGCTGGCCAACTTGTAGCAGCACACAGAGATAAGAAATGAAACATTTGGTTGTAAAAAAGAGAGTCTCTTTTGAAATCAACATGATTTCAGAGTTCCCTTTGTGTCCATGCATGACTACACTTGCACAAATTTTGTTCCGTCAAAAATATCATGCATATACAGCTTCCTTTCAGCACACACAAAAAATTAGTCCTACAAGAAACACTATCTGCGAACAATAGATTTCTTATTGATTCCAACAAACATTGCTGTTGGCAGACATTGTCCTCGCCAACGACTAACCAACACCCTGTTATCATCACTTTGTTGTGTTGTAACTCCAACTTACTCTTTTGCTGTATGGAAAATGCCTCCCTTTTCCATGATAAAAGTACTGGAGAAAGTGAAAAGGAAATTTTCTCGAAAAAAAAAACCAATCGGTTCGTTTCCTTTCAATCTCTTTCCAATTCCATTCACCTCCTCATCCATGCATGTGTTTTTTGTACAGAGCTTTTGATGCGGCTTGCCCATACCCGAGTTTAAATTGCAAAACATGTTGTTTATACAGAGAGAGGGAAAGTGTGCTCGCATAATCATCATATCCTCCAAATCCAACCGAATGTACTCTTGTGTACTACAATCACATAGTTCTTATTTTACTGTACTATACTACATAATGTGTGCACACACTGACTGCATTACAAGTTAAGTTAGTGCTACATAATATATGTTATGAGATAACCGCATGGATACAGCAATACTGTGCACAAAGAAAATGGTTCTCTACAACATGGGAAAAGCTGCTATCATTTGGAGAATTCCACTCAAAAGCACATCAAAGAGATGCATCACTTTTTGACTACCAATATTTTAAAGGCACCAAAGCGAACGGGAGGGGGAAATGAATGCTTTTCAAATCCAAAGGGAAACCACAACACCACCAAACCACTTGAAGCATAATATATTATGAAATGAATGCGATGGTACATGTACTAATCATAATGATGAGGAGAAGAGAAGTGTATTATGAGAGCACATTATTATGGGAATCATTCACTAGAGGATTTTTTTAAAGATGGGGAATAAAATGGCCGGAGCCACAGAATTGAAGAAAATTTACTTTTACTGCAGTGTGCACAAGTTATTGAGAGAATTTAGATGAGTTGGCTGAACTAACTAACTAACTAACTGTTTTAATGGAAAATGGGTTGTTAAGTCATCCCAGGAACTCATTAACATGCACGCTCGAGTCTGTCAAAGAATCTCAAATAGCATTAAAGTGCACACTGAGTGACTGTGTTTGCATTGCACGCACACACTGCACAGCACTTGAAAACTCCCTTAAAAGCTTGCATGTGAAGTTTGTCAGCTATATTCGCTGCAATTGACATGTGTGCATCCCCGCTCCCCGCTCATAAAATAATAATAATGTGAACTTGATTACACAATGAAGCAAGTTGACGTTATGCATACAAAGAGTGTATTGCAGCAGTTAAGTCAGTTTGTGGCTGAAACAAAAAAAAATATGATGAAGTAGCGAGGTTTTTTGAGTTGACGAGCTTCCATATTCAATTCTAGTCACAAAAATTTAAATCTCATTTGTGGTCTTGACAGAAATTTTTACAATCCTCGTTAGTGTTGTAAAGCTAACAAAGAGCAAAGCCGGATGTTGTGTTAACGGCTTTAAAGAATTCAAAAGAGTGACTAACTAAAACTTTTTGGCATAAATGGGAATATATTATTTGTTCGGCTTGTCAATATTGACACAGCAATTAAAAATGGTAAATATTGGAAAAGTTAACTATAAATTGCAAGCGGCGAATTTACCATGGCATTTCCCGATATTTTATATAGCACGTACTTAATAACAGACTACGTTGGGGCTCCGGAACATTTTGTAAATTGATGCTAACCATCTAATAAAGCAGAATAGGAACCAAATATCCCGACTGCAGAAGGAAAAATACACGCCCAATTAGCTGGACTTGACTATTTATTTGGCAATCCACCTATTCAAAAGCCAGGCCATACCAAAAAATTAAACGAATGCCACTCAGTAAAATAAAAGCCCTATTCACCGCAGTCATAACTATTGTTCTATCTAATTCCCCATAGTGTACACGAAATTCCACAATTTTTTTTTCACTGAACAGCTCCGCATTTTTGCCCATCTTTCAACACAAGCTAAACTCTCTGTCATACCTTACATAAGGGCAAGCGTGCAGAACATTAATCTTCATCGTTCCGGAAAGGCACTGGTGCAAAAAAGAGGATTTTTTCCCCTTTTCAAAGTCAATACTTACAACATTGCCTTTCTTACCCGTGCTAACTAACCAGCCTATGCATACAACCCAAGCCCAAAGTTTGCAATTAGCAATGTTGTCTACATCTATAGTTAGTTAGTAAAATGCATGGTTCGTTGCACCATGGCTTTTAACAAACTAAAAATGGTCCACATACAGTGTACATGAGCCATTCCATTCATCATGAGCTGATGATTGAATTTGGACGCGCACCACACAACTCCTCTAATGTTTTTATTCTATTCATTGAATTGAACATGGAGCCCAAGTGCCCTTGTGTTCCTGTACACGACACAATGAGAGTTGAAGTGCTTTTGCAAATCAAACAAAACTTCCACTGGGTTCAAATAGAATGCTTCGTATGCATACTATAACTAACTCTTATTCAGAATATGATTATTATTGGTACCAAATGAAATTAGTGTAGTTAGCATAGAGCCGGGATCAACTTTTCCCAAAATTCTATGCACACAGACTGTAGTAGTAACGAACGATGGAATTATTCTGGGCACGCTTTGCTAACTATGCATACATACGGGGGAGAATATGTGTACAACAAACGTGTTGGTATCTTCACAATAAAACAAGCGGAGCGCACTCCTTAAATTTCAAAATGTTGTTCATCAGGAAATTCATTGATTTCATTCAAGTCAGCATGTTTTAATTATTTGGGGATATCGTGTATGTGATGATGAGTGGGCTGAACTGTGAAATATCCCTAGGGTTTCACTATCTCTTTCCTTTGTAAGTCACATGCCATGTTACACTTGTTTTTGGCAAAACTAACTACAATTAATATGTTTAAAGTCCAGCGAATACACAAGCAAAGCTGCTCTACGGAACTTGATACGTCTGTTTATGTACTACGTGTTTGTTAGGAGGTGACCAAATCTTGGCTGTATTATTGACTGTGCAGCTCAAACTATAAATGAGATTGTTGTACGTAACGTGAGAAAGCGGAAAGTAAACAGACGAATAGTATTCAAAGCTTGTACACATAGACTAGGAGAAATTAGGATCTCCGTCATTCCTTGGGGTGGGTGTGAAATTATTTAAACGAGACACGCAGTTTCCTTCGGATCACAATGTATGCGTAGGCTTATCCTGTTAGTTAGTTAGTTTGAGAAATGAAAACCACTTCTAAGGATTTCCAAAGCATGAAATGCTCAACACTCGTTCATCGCTGCTATTCTTCCATTTAGATTCCATTCGTGAAGGAAATTGTAAACAGAATAGCTCACTTCTATAATGAAGTGTTCGCGTTGCTTCTAACTAACTTCAAATCATTCGTTCGCTATCATAATCTTCCAATTTCAATAGTTAGTAACAAGCTGGTACTAATTATATTGCCTTGCATTTGCACAAGATAGGACCAATCTTGCATTCCCAAATCAAACTATACACATCCCTTTGATATGAAAAGAGGAGGCAAGTTTCATTCCCTCTTCAAATATTAATTCCAAAGAAAGGAAATGAAACGGGGTCCGGAGTAGATTGCATTCCCACAGATAATGGCGTGGCTTGCCTCTGGAAATGGCGACAACGTAATCAAATTTCTTGTCCGTGGCTCCTAAATTATCAAAAAGGATGGGAATACATACAGGATTTGTGTAAAAGGTGGTGCACGCTATCTGCTCAAAACTTTCAAAGTGAAATAAAGTCATAGCACGCTTGTTGCAACCAACTTTCTCTCCTCATTTGTGATTCATAGGAACTGTAGGGGTTGCATAATATGTAATACGAATCCCAACATCAGGGTGTTTCATCCCCCGTACACTTTGTGACTTTCCTAATAATTCATAATGTATGTACAAACGTAATCTACCTACCTGCTGATAATTTATGAGCCCCACTCTAGTCAGTTACATGTGAGAATAGAGGTTGCCAATTCGATAAATCAATGACATTTTATGGCTGTGTTAAACTTTCCCAAGACCATTCATTTTTATTACGCAGCCGTAGTAGTTACCCAACCACTAACTACAGAGTTTAAAATAATTGCAACCCATGTAATCTGAATCGTTCATCAGAGAGGAAATAACAGTTTTTTGTTACAACAAAACAACTAATTATCATAATAATCATTGCTGCTGCTATTACAAGAGTGCATTTCCAATTCCCGGGGCAGTTGAGGAATAGATTTGCTCACCACACACAAGGTTTGTTCCTAAAGTGATTTGCATGGGTCGCAAATTATATGCTTAGACATTCAAGTCCTTCCCTTTATAAAAATTTATTTGTTCCGGATGTGTCTCTGAGGCTATAAATATGCAAGTGCCCTTTCAATAATGTACATGGGGAGCTCAAGTCGTGGGAATTGCTTCACTTTAAGGAGACCGCAAAAACTTTGTTGTTTACCACTTGCTTAGTACAGTTTTGTTATTTACTGCATTCTCACCCACTATGGTGGTCCCTATCCATAAGGATGTCCTATTATTTATTTTACGTTCTTTCCGAGCCAACTTTTGCACATAAGCGAAACTAACTTAACTTTAGTTCCCACTAGTACTTCATTATTCCGAGTCCCAACCAACTTGTACGTCATGAAAATTTATTAAGACAAATTATTTACCATAAGCTGTGCTTATAATGATTCATTAAGTGGATGGCACAAATTCTTGTACACAGCAATTTCTAACTAACCTTTCCAAATTTGGCTTACCAAATCCACAATAGTTTACGGCCCTTTAGACTTTTAGTCAGCACATGGACGTAAAAAAACAAGATTGCGCACATTTTTAAAACTCGTAAATTACTCTTGGAGTTACTAACTAACTAACTAACTAGCAATGAAATGCACTCCATGCTAACTTGAAAATGAGATGGGCTAAAAAAACATGGAAAATTTTAATTGGCAGGGTTCGCCATTGTCCTATTTTTCCCTTGTCTCATTAACCTCTTATGTAAATAGAAATGAGCATTCTAATCATGTATTCCTCCCAAACCGTGTTCAACTTACTTACATACTGCCCACGCACTCAAGCTAGTCAGTCAATCATCTCTCTGACCAATCTACTTTTACTCACTGCATGTAACAAAATAAGTAACCCAAAATTCCTTTTGGTCATAAAATCTTGCAAACTAACTAACTAAAAAATCCCTCGCACACGCAGGGGAAAATAAGAAAGAACAACAGAGGATGATATGTAAACATGTCAAGTTAGTTCACTCTCTTTGTCAAAATGTGGAGTCAAAAAGTCCTCCAGTCTCCCTAACTAAAACTTAGCATGCATTATAATGTAAGAAGCGACAGACGACATGAACTGAGTGACACTAGCAATATATTCTCCCTCTTCAGTCATGAAAACAATAATTAAAGCCACTAGTGAGTTCCCTGCATGCGCTTTATAATCCGATAAGTCAGTACATATGCAGAAAGAAGATAGTTAGTTGGTTTGTAGTAGCATTTACTGTGTCTCTAAAAGTAAGAATGCCAAGTGAATTATTGCCGCTATAGTGTTTGTAAGCAATGTCTCATTTCATATTGTGCCATGTGATGAAGTGCCCCATTGTTATAATGGATACCGCGAGTTTTTTTTATACTACTAACTAACTAACAGCAGTGAAAAAGAGGTGAAAGTATTATGGAGTGTATAATATTAATGTGCTTTGTGTCACAAATGTCAGTCATCAGAGGCAGAGAAAAAATATGAAAACAAAAGCTTAGAGCCTCCATTCTCAGTCAGGGAGTTAGTTGCACAAAAAATCTTTCCCTGACGACTGAGTGAGATGGGTTCCAGGTCTTAGTGGAGCCTTTTCTTCCCCATTATCTTTTTATCCACTTGGAAATAAGCACGCAGCCACAGTTTAGGAATGCTTTAGATTTAGCTTGAGCAATGCAAGCAAAGCAAATAATGATTGCTTGCATCAAAGTAAATAGGAAAGCTGTACAGTGTGCATTCCTAGTTAGTACGAAATTTCCATGGGCTGTTGAATTTCCGCAAACACAGTGGTATGTATTGCACACTTGGTAAGTTACCCTCATTAGAAAAGAGTGGAAAACTAACTCGTCAGATCGATTCAAAGGGGAGCAAACTTTGGGGGAAATTACACAATTTTAACTCAAGTCGTGAGGTAAAGGTTTAGTTAGTTGGTTAGAAAATGCATTACAGTATTCAAGAGTGGCCGGATTGATAGGGAGTGAGTGATAAGGAAACTATTACCGAGAGAGGACCGTTATTCTGAAACTAAATTAACCCCCTTTTTGAATGCATAGGATGGAGAAAAAACACAAGTCCCGTGGGTCATAAAATTATGCTTGTATCGTGAGGCTAAAGAAATGCTCACACGTGGTTGTATGTAGTAACTACTTACTTATGAGCTAACCTTTGGATTAGACTAGGTTGGATTGGAAACAAGATTTATCTGTCTATTCGTGAGCCGTTGAGCTTTTGCATTGACGCTCCCATTATTTTGCCAGCAGTAGATAATTTGGATACATGTGGACTGGAAGGCCAAGATTGCATTCTATTTCAATCCCTCCCTATAATAATTAATCCCGACATTTCAGAGCAGACTCTAGGGGCCTATTCTGTTGGGAAAATGAGCGAAATCTAAAAGGAAAGGGTTTCGTTCAACTGACTGAAGGGGTAGATATTAGAACAAGATCCAAATATTTTCCTTTCCAAACATTGTTTTTTCTCCGAGAAGCCAACTGACTTGACTTTCCCTTCCGTGTGTTGAGATGAAATATGTTTGATAAAATACATAAGTTTTTTTATTAGCTGTTTATAATACTTTTGTTACACAAATGGTCATCATTATCTTGTCACAGGCATCCCCCTCCCTTTGTAAAAAAAGGATTTCCCCATTTTTCATGATAAACGCATTTCCAAAAGTCAGTGAAACGACTGAAATGACAGAAGGGGATGAAAATTGAAAGTAAACAGTGATGACCTGTTCTGAAGACATAATAGACTTATACGGGAAAACTAATGCACAAAGCGAATGTTGATTCAGTGTGGACGAAAAAAGAATTCTTGATATTTATTACATACAGGGACTACCCTAAATGAAACACAATAGGCTCATCAATACGCACGATAAAATCTTCAGCAAACTAACTAACTAGCCATTAAAGGTAAATGACCATTCCAGTGATTCACGGCCACGGCGGCGATTCTGTACCAACTAACTAAATCTTAAAACAAACAAAAATTAAACTTACATAGCACCGATGTAGAGTACGCCTCTGCGAGGGTCTTGGAAGAAAGTTCGATAATAGCGCTTCCCACATGTGAACTCCCGTATATGATCTGAAATGAGAAAAAAATTACATTGTCATTTCTCACACTGTACAATGTAGCTACAGTAATACAGATAGATAGCCAAAGCAAGCAATAAGCCAAAGCATTTCTCCCTCATATGGTTTCAAACTAACAAAACATGAATAAATTCTCTGGAGACGTGGATTGGACATTCCCTGTTAAAATCCTTGCTGGGCCTAAAAATAAGGGTTATTCTAATTTATAAGGACAGTCAGTGGCTCAGTAAGCTCCCATACCAAATGGTAGACAATAGAAAACTGACATTTGAATTCTCCATCCTCCCCAAAATAGTTCATGTGTCCATAAAAGACACGCCAGGGGATGTGTATGTGTGCCCACTGCACACACAACCTGTTCTTTAGTCCGTGCGTAATACAAAGTATGTCCCCTACAGAGACGTATTTCATTTCTTAAGCAAAACGTACGGGCATGTTGAAAAGGAGGCAAAATTTGTGATATCAATCTTGGTTGTCCATCCTAATTTGGCGAAAATCATACTTTATAGTATATATAGTATACTGTTTCCATTATGGAGACAGGACATTATGTGCAATTTGACGTGTCGTTTAGCACATGGGACAGAACACATTGTTGGGCCCATTTGCGAATGCATAAAAGAGCCAAATGGTGGAATCAAATTGCCCATCAAAACGGGCATTAATGGCTACAGCATGTTATTATATAGAAGAGAACCCGGAGGGTCCATAATAAAAAGTGCTCGTACGAACAATTCAGAACTAAACTACCTGTACGCAATATGTACGCTCATCAGAATGCAGCAAGAACGTCAACATTATTATTTACAGTGTAGTTTGAGAGTCCGCTCATAAATGACAAGTAGTATTTTCCACCAAATGCCACAAAAAAGTCACCGTATACTCCATATGTGTGCCAGGACTGAAATATTAAAAATTTGAGTATCTCATCTGTAATCTGGTCATCATGCTGTGGTCACAGTCAATACTGAAAAACCCATATGCATAGAATTTTACATAAACTGTAAATATTTTCGATTTTTTCACTCGTGACGTTTCAATGTACTAAAATACTCGACTCAAACCATGCTGTGTTTATCAACTGTCCACAAAAAACAACAACATTTCCATTTTATTATGTAATGATGGGACACAATGAACGTGAAAACATGTGTGTTGTTTCTAAACGTACAATCTAACGCAAATAGTGCCCGACTTGACCATTTATTCCACTTACTGGTCATGTATTCAGAAGTTGATTCTCAGTCCTTATCACTTGACTCGCTTAACTAACCCACAACTAACTACACCCAAAGAATACTAACTTATTGACCATCATAATGGAGACAGTTTGAAGACTGGACCCTGGACATTCTCACTTGCCAACTAACTTGAAGATTTGTATACCACCCAGTCGTACTACAATCCATGTATGTAAATACCATTGTAATAATAATAATGAATCTCCAGTGTTTGGAAAAGCATGAAAACCAGTTTCAAACAAAACAAGTCTTTACACGCAGACACTGATAATCTGACGAGATCATATAAGAGCTTACAACTTTTCCCATCAACTATTGTCTTACAGCCAGTGAACCAAAGAAGACTGATGGGCCAAGAATTAAAAGAGCAATTTATGCGGACTATAGTTAAAATGGGTAGAAAAGGTCCATAAATTGTAGCCAGGCCGTTTAAAAAGTCCTTTTTTCGTGAAACGCTGGGAAAACAATGGAAGCGTGTTACGCCATTAACCACCTCTGAATGTGGAATCCAAGTGAGGCCATCCATTCTTATGTCACACATATTACAATGGGAGAAGGCATTTATTATTGCTCCCAGACTCCAAAGGTGATAATATAATACACAGACTACTTAAAAAGACGACGCATGTATACCAGGAATTTCAAAGTCACTCACTACATGCATGACAAAAGACAGAGACAAATTTCACAGAGCAATTGGCTTCTGCTAAAAATACGCTATTCTTATTCAATTCTTCGACTCGTGCATGCATACAACCCAGGGAGGAAGGGATAGAGAAAAACAGCAGCAGTAATATCATTTCTCTAACTAACTATGTGTTAAAAAAGTGGAGACAAAACTCAGGATGGAAAATATATAGTAGTTCGCAGTATATTAACAAAGGGAAAAGTAAGAACGATGTTCCGGGTACCAGCTAGGGGTCACAACAAACATCCATCAACTTGTCATTCTCTTTTTAGCATTCATTCTTTTTTTCTAGTTAGTTAGAACAGTAGGTGCCTTTTATTCACACAGTTAGAAATGGCTATGTTTCAGTTACTAACTGCCTGCCAACACAAAACTTCCATGTCTTGTGTAAATAGTAACAACTAACTAACTAACTAACTAGCTTCTCATTTCATTTTCATCATAATATTCTTTTTGTCCAGAGCGTACACATTTTTTTCGCCAACAAAGTAAGAACGTTCGTCATTCCCAAACAATGGTGTTGACAAGTGAACATAAGACTGGGTTGTACTCATTCTTTTTCACGGCTCTACTAATGACAACACAAAGTCAAATATCAGTCGTCACAGGGGTT
>Ga0210040_10001739_pt1 | contig 32162 bp, 26 predicted proteins | sample CryGeyCG12114_NA_FD_185462 | JGI IMG/M metagenome (GOLD analysis project Ga0210040, IMG submission 185462) | Groundwater microbial communities from aquifer - Crystal Geyser CG19_WC_8/21/14_NA (SPAdes) (version 2) | ecosystem: Environmental > Aquatic > Deep subsurface > Groundwater | place: USA...
GTGGGCATCGCGCGCAACGGCGTGTCGGATGAAAATGCGCTGACGCCTTTCCTTACCGGTGTGCTCATCGCCATGACGGGTTCCTTCGTGGGGCTGTTACTGACGCTGCTGGGCAACAATGTGGTGCGTCGCGCCCGCCAACTCCTCGATCAGCACCAGAACCAATACTACACCTTCTTGCAGGCCCGGCTGCTACCCATCCTGCACGATGATATGTCGAGCAGCTTGAGCACGCTGAAGGGCGTGCTGGATGCCTTCAACCAGGATTTTGTGGGTAAGGTGACGCTGTTTGAGCCCATCATGGACAAGCTCACCAGCAATATTCAGGTACAGAGCCGCTTTCTGGAAGCCCTGGACAAGATTGGCTACGATGAGATGGCCAAAGCCAACATTGCGGTATTTGACAAGGTGCGCGAGTCGGCGGAGCTGTTTGGACAATTTACGGGCTATCAGCAGCAGCTGAACCATATGCTGGCCGAAGGCGCGCAAGTGGCGCAAGCGGTGCACAATATTCTGGACCGCCTTTCGGGTTTCGAGCGCGGTATCAACAACGTGGGGCAGTACATTGGGCAGCAGAGTAACATCGTGCAGCACCAGTTGTCGTTTTTTCAGCGCCACCAAACAGAAATGGACAATCTGGCGTCTCGTACTGAGCAGTACTTCGATACGGCTACCCTGCGCCTCACCGACCTGATGCAACAGCGCCTCAACCAACACGAGCGCGACGCCCAGCAAGCCTACGAGAAGTGGGGCGACTACTTCCGTCGCCTCAACCAGGACAATGTCTTCGAGCGCATCCTCAAGCAGCTCGACCCGCTGAAAGACGTACAAGCCAACCAGCAAGCCCTGTTCCGCGACGTGACGGCCACCCAGCGCGAGCTGCTGCGCAAAATAGAAATCGACTCGCAGGTAGATGCCAAGCTGCTCACGGAGCTATCGGCGCTGAACGCGGTGCTGGTGAAAGCCACTTCCAAGAACCGTTTCCAGCGGTTTATGGATCGTTTATTTGGGGGCGTGCGGCCACAATAATGAATACTTCTTCTAATAACCGCGAATCCAACGACTTTTTCTGGCCCAGCTATGTGGACCTGATGACGTCGTTGTTTGTGGTGATGCTGGTGCTGTTTGTGTACAGCTTCAAGCTGTTTAAAGACCGGGAAGGGGAGCTGAAGCAGGCCAACGGCGAACTGAAAGCCAAGGCCCAGGAACTGGAGCAGATCAACAAGATCAAGCGCTCGTTGCAGCAGTTGGAAGGCAAGTACTTCAAGTACGATGCTACCAACGAGCGCCACGAATTGCTGGTGCCAGTGCAGTTTAAGTCGGGGCAGGATGTGATTGAGGAACGCTACAAAACTGCTTTGTTGCAAGCCGGCCGCACTCTACGCAAGGTGCTTAAGAGCATCAAAACGGACCAGCCGGTGCGCTACCTTGTGATTGTGGAAGGCATGGCTGCCCGCTACCCCCAGGGCGACCCGCGCAACGCCCGCGAAGAGCAGCTCACCTACCAGCTCAGCTACCGCCGCGCCCTCAGCCTGCTCAACTTCTGGAGGCAGAACGGCCTCAACTTCACGCAAGACCGTAGTATTGAACTGGTTATTGGCGGAAGCGGTTTCTACGGCACTGGTCGCTACACCGGCCGCCGGGAGGGCGACAACAAGCGTTTTCTAATTCAGGTGATTCCGAAGGTAGGGCGGATGCGGAGCGGCCAGTGAAACTAACTGTGTAAGATTATGTTAATAGTGATTTCACTATAACAAGATTGAACTGTACTCAGTTGGTATACTTGGTGCTTTCTCTTTGCCTGATCTGTCTTCATGAAGAATTATACTTTCCCGCTTCTTGCGTTGCTGGCTATGGCCGCTTGCCGCTCGGCGGGGCCGCAGGGGAGCTTCACAGCGGCTAGCCCAAAGGCTACCAACGCGAAAAGCGCGCCCCGCATTCCGGTGCAGTATCCTACTGCACCGCAGGGCGAGCGGGTAGACGACTACCACGGCACGCCCGTGGCCGACCCATACCGCTGGCTGGAAGACCTCGACTCGCCGGAAACCAAAGCCTGGGTAGGGGCCGAAAACAAGGCAACGGCCGAGTATCTGGAGAAAATCCCGTTTCGGGGGCAGATCCGGAGCCGGCTTACCGAAATCTGGAACTACGAGCGCTACGGCGTGCCGCAGCAGGAAGGCGACAACCTGTATTTCACCAAAAACGATGGCCTGCAAAGCCAGGCAGTGCTGTATGTGCAGCCTGCAAAGGGCGGCGAGCCGCAGGTACTGCTCGATCCCAACAAGCTTTCTGAGGATGGTACTACAGCGCTGGCCGGAACGTACTTTTCGCCCAGCCATCGCTACCTGGCTTATGCCACCTCAAGCGGTGGCTCCGACTGGCATAAAATCCGCGTGATTGACCTTAAAACGCGTAAAACCCTTTCTGATGAAATCAACTGGGTGAAAGTGTCGGGAGCAGCCTGGGCCAAGGACGGATTTTACTACAGCCGTTACGATGCACCCAAGCCCAGCGAAAACCGCTTGGCGGGTATGAATCAGTTTCATAAGGTGTATTATCATAAACTGGGTAGCAAGCAAACCCAGGATAAGTTGGTATACGAGGACCGCCGGATGCCGCTGGGTTTCCGCTATATCAGCACCACTGACGACGAGCAATTTGCCGTGCTGCACCTGACCAATGGCAAAGCCGCCGGCAACCGCTTGCTCGTGCGCGACTTTACCAACCCCAGGCAGGCTGCAAAATTCACTTCGCTCGTCACCAGCTATTCCTACAATAATAGTGTGGTGGGCACCACCAGCGGCAAGCTGCTAGTGCGCACCAACTACAAAGCACCACGCTACCGCTTGGTGCTGGTAGACCCCAAACGCCCCCAAGCCGCCAACTGGAAAAACGTACTGCCCGAAGCTCCCGATAAGTTGGAGAGCGTGCAGCAGGTAGGCGGCCGGTTGGTGGCTGGCTATTTGAAAGATGCCAGCAGCACTGTGAAGGTATACGACGAGCAGGGGCAGTTTTTGCACGATGTGGAGCTGCCGGCGTTGGGTACCGTTACTGGCTTCGAGGGACACCGCACCAGCAAGGTGGTATACTACGCCTTCACTTCATTTACTTACCCTACCACCATCTATAAGTACGACCTGACCACCAATACTAGCACGGTGTATCAGGCTCCAAAATCGGTGGTGAACCCCACCGATTACGTGACCACGCAGGTGTTCTATGCTTCCAAAGACGGCACTAAGATTCCGATGTTTGTGGTGCACAAGAAAGGCGTGAAACTGAACGGCCAGGCGCCTACCTACCTCTATGGCTATGGCGGCTTCAACATCTCGCTTACGCCTTCTTTTTCGGTGGGCCGTATGTTGTGGCTGGAAAACGGCGGTATTCTGGCCGTAGCCAATTTGCGCGGGGGCGGCGAGTACGGCGAAGAGTGGCACCAGGCCGGCATGATGCTTCGCAAGCAGCAGGTGTTCGATGATTTTGTGGCTGCCGCCGAATACTTATCTATTCAAGGATATACCAACCCGGCGCACCTGGCTATTGCAGGTGGCTCCAACGGCGGCCTGCTGGTGGGCGCTACCATGACTCAGCGGCCCGATGTGGCCCGCGTGGCCCTACCGGCTGTGGGGGTGCTAGACATGCTGCGTTACCAGAAGTTCACCATCGGCTGGAACTGGGTACCCGAATACGGCACTTCCGACAACTACAACCAGTTTCAGAATCTGTATAAGTTTTCGCCTCTGCACAACCTCAAGCCCGGTACCAGCTACCCCGCTACCCTCATCACTACCGCCGACCACGATGACCGGGTGGTGCCGGCGCACTCCTTTAAGTTTGCGGCTGCCCTGCAAGCTGCCGACGCTGGCCCCAACCCCCAACTCATTCGCGTGGACACCAACGCCGGCCACGGTGCGGGCAAGAGCACTACGCTTCAGATTGAGGAATGGACCGACGTATGGGCTTTCGCCTACCAAAATATGGGCGTAAATCCGTATAAATAGTGAAGGCGTGAGTTTGTGAAGTTGTGGATAGAAGTAGTCGACTACCGTATTTTTTCGACAACCCTCTTGGGCTCACAACTTCACAAATTCACAACTTCATCTTTTCCCTCCCTATCTTGCACCTCCAAACGTCAATGCTCGTGTCATTTCGGTTTTATATGAAAAATACGCTGCTGATCGGTCTATTGGCCGGTGCTTCGCTGCTGTCGATTTCTTCGTGCAGCAACCCCGATTACAAGAAGGAAGATAATGTGGCCGTAGAGCCGCTACCGCCGCTGCCGCCCGAGCCCGATACAACGGGTGGCAAAACGGCTCCTGAAAACCCCGCAACCCGCGAAATCAACGCGGTGAATGCGACGGAGGACATCAAAAAGATGCAGCCGCAAATGTAAGTTTGGCCCGTTGGCCTGGTTTGCCAACGCCCGGTTGCGGTTTCGTACCGCAGCCGGGCGTTGGCGTTTCTATCCGTTTCCTACCCACACATAGATGTCGAACCTTCCCTCTACCACCATCCGGCGAGGCATAGAAGCCGATTTGCCGCAAGTGCTGGCGCTCATCCAAGAACTAGCCGAATACGAGCGCGCGCCGCAGGAAGTCACCAATACGCTGGCCGATATGCAGCGCGACGGCTTCGGCCCGGAGCCGATTTTCAAGTTTTTTGTGGCCGAAAACGCAGTCCACGAAATCCTTGGCATTGCGCTGTACTACACGGCCTACTCCACCTGGAAAGGGAAGATGCTCTTCCTGGAAGACTTGGTGGTGACCGAGGCTGCCCGCGGTACCGGCTTGGGTAGGGCATTGTTTGAAGCCGTAGTAGTCGAAGCCCGCGCTACCGGCGCCAACCGCATGAAGTGGCAAGTGCTCAACTGGAATGAGCCCGCCATTGGCTTCTATAAAAAACTAGGCGCCCAGCTAGACCCCGAATGGCTTAACGGCAACCTTTCTGCCGAGCAGTTGCGGGAGTGGTGAGGTTATGAATGCTGAAGCGGGTCTGTTATCCTGAACAGAGCGAGGGACTTTATGTCAGTTGAACGACTGTCTTAAATGCTGTTTAAATTATCTAGAATGGGGTAGAGGCGCAATATTTTGCGTCTCGTCGTTGAACTATTTATGCTTGCAAAGGCAAAGTCAGCAACGACGAGACGCAAAATATTGCGCCTCTACCATGTTGGACAGGATCTAAGACAATCGTTCAACTGACATAAAGTCTCTCGCTCTGTCTAGGACAACAGACCCGCTTCAGCATTCATAACTTCACAAAATCACCACTTTACAATTTAGTCGATAATCTCCAATACAGTGCGGAAGGAGATGAACTGACCGGGAAAGCGGGTTTCCAAGGTAGCATCGAGGCCAGGGGCGAAGGCCTCTTGGTAGGTTTCAAGCTGCTCCAAACCGATGGCATAGAACTGTGCGGCGTAGGTGTAGCCATCGTTTTCTTCGTTAAGTAATTGGCAAAGCTGGTGCTTTACGAAGAAGCCCGTAGCCATTACCTCCGGCATGTGCACGTTGCGAACGTACTCTACCCACTCTTCGGCAATTTCCGGGTCGACACTGCTGGTTACGTTGTATAAAATCATCAGGGAAAGCGAAAGATTAACCTAGCCACGCCTCAGCTCCAGAGGACACACGGGTAGGGGTAAATTCGGTAATATCGTATTGCACGGCACCAGCCTGCGCGAATGGGTCGGCGGCTACAATAGCTTCTATAGCTGCCCGGCTATCGGCGCGGGCCAGCAACAGGCCGCCCGTACGCGGTACCTTGCGGCCAGAAAACAGGAAGTGGCCGGATTGGTAGTGAGCATCTACCCACGCCATGTGCGGGGCCATGAGTGGCTCTATTTCCTCGAAAGGAGCTAGGTAGGTGAGCGAAAGCAGAAACATAGAGTGCAAAGCTACCACTCAAACCCGCATATGGTCGAAGTGGAAATCCTGAATACGGGCCTGAATATCTTTGGGTGATAGTTTTTCCCGAATAGAGGCTTGTACCAACGCAGGCAACTCGGCGTCGCCGGCAAAGCGCAGGCTGAGGATTTGAGCTAGCGTGAGCTGATCTTCCAACGGGCGTAGGCTCTGACCAGTGGCTTCAAAGTATTGCTGCCGTACCTCCAGCCGGATAAGGCGGTCCTGCAACGTGAGGGCATAGTGCTGGCGCAACATCAGGAGCACGCCCAGGCTTACCACCGCCAACGCAGCCACCGTGAACCACAGACGGGAATCTTCGGAGTCGTTGCCGGCTACATCAACGTAGCGCCGCACCCCATACGCGGCGAGAATGAAGGCCGCTGGCAACAGCACAAAGTGGTGCCAGGGGTAATACATAACCGTGTTTTTGGTAGGAGAAGATGCCATGCAGATAGTAGTGGGAAAGGGAAAATAAAAAACCTTCGGCCTGGGGGCCGAAGGTTTTAGTACGGAGAAGCGCGGGAAAAGGCCGCCTTCCAATTAGCGCATGTTAGCGGCTTTCTTTTCTAAGCGGGCTGCTTTCTTCTGCTCGCTTAGGGCCTGTTTCTCGGCGTGAGCCTGCTGGCGAGCAATTTTTTCGCTTTGTTTAGCCTGCTTGGCAACGAGTTGCTGCTCCTTTACTTGCGCCTTTTGCGCTTTCATGGCATTGCGCTGATCTTGCATCTCGCGCTTGCTTTCGCGCACCGCATCGCGGCTGGCTGCCGACTGCTGCTTCTGCTCGCGCAGGGCTGCTTTGGCGTCAGTGGAGCGTTGTTGTTGCGTTTGCGTATCGGTGGTAGTAGTTTGAGCATGAGCCGGAGCGGCGAAAAACGCGGCGGCGGCAACGGCCACAAGGCCAAGTATCTTTTTCATTTTCAGTGGTTTTTGATACTGCCTTGTACGTTGCAGAACGTAGGTCGTTAGGGAAAAGCGTGTTTATTTATTCCACGTAATCCAGGTCTTTGCCGTAGCTCTCGGGTAGGGTGCTGGCTCCAAAGAAAGCCAGCAGTAGTGTTACAACTCCGATAACGGCCGCGGCACCCACAATGCCTAGATCTGGTCGTAGCGCCAGAAACGCCGGATTGATGAGCACAATAGCACCGCGCGCAAAGTTGGGAGCGGTGGTAGCCACCGTGGAGCGCAGATTAGTGCCAAACTGCTCGGCTGCTACTGTTACAAAGAGCGCCCAGAAACCGCCTGCAAAGCCAATCAGAAAACACACTGCATAGAACAGGGTAGGTGAGGCCCCACGCAGCCCAAACAAATACACGCCTACCATCACGGCGCTTGCCGCTATAAAGGCCTGCAATGTGCGGTTGCGGCTGCGCAATAGCTGGCTGAGGCCGCCGCTGGTGAAGTCGCCTAGTGTAAGACCAAAGTAACACCAGAACACACTGAGGCCACCTGTAACGGGGCCTGTCAGTCCAAACTCACGCCCAAACTCCGGGGCCAGCGTAATAAGAATGCCAATCAGGAACCAGAATGGTATACCCAAAAACAGGCAGCGCACGTACCGGCCAAACCGCTCTCCGTTATTGAACAGCGCCAGGAAGTTGCCGCGCTCCACGCCTTCGCGCTTGGCCTGCTCAAACATACCCGACTCGAATACGCCTACCCGCAGCGCCAGCAACGCCAGCCCTAGTCCACCGCCAATAAAATAGGCGTTGCGCCAGCCAAACGCCGCACCAATCCAGTACGCTACCATCGCGCCCGACACGCCCACTGAGGCCACAATCATGGTGCCGTAGCCGCGCTTTTCCTTGGGCAGACTTTCGGCTACCAGTGTAATGCCCGCGCCTAGCTCCCCGGCCAGTCCTACCCCCGCAATCAGGCGCATCCAGGCGTATTGGTCAATGGTCTGCACGAAGCCGTTGGCGATGTTGGCCAGCGAGTACAGCAAGATAGAACCGAACAAGACTGACAGCCGGCCACGCTTATCGCCCAGCACACCCCACAAAATGCCGCCCAGTAGCATACCACCCATTTGCATACTAAGCAAGTATTGTCCCTGCTCGGTTATGGCGGCTGCGTTGGTGATGCCAATACCATTGAGGCTTTCCACTCGAATGATGCTGAACAGTACCAGGTCGTAGATGTCGACGAAGTAGCCTAGCGAGGCCACAATAACGACGGCGCTCAGCAAAGAGGCGGTTTTTGGTGAAGGGGTAGGGGAGGGCATAGGTAGGGAAAGTTGACGGCAACAATGTAAGCAGTTCCTCCTACCTACCGCAACTCAACCAGTCGCAGCCATCGACTGCTGAGCGGCCTCGCAGCCGTGGCAGCCAGCCTCATGCGGTACCGGCGTAGTGTCCTCTAGCTGAACTGTGATATGGCCAATCTTAAAATGCTCCTGTAGCTCCAGTTGCAGCTGACTTAGAAACTGATTGTCTTCGCTGGTAGCAGGCCGTACCAAATGGGCCGTGAGGGCCGTTTCCTGGGTGCTGAGGGGCCACACGTGCAGATCATGTACTTGCGTGACGCCGGGCTGATCCAGTAGAAACTGGCGCACTTCGGGCAGTTCAATGCCGTCGGGTACGGCTTGCAAGCTGAGCTGCACGGTTTCGCGTAGCAGCCCCCACGAGCCGTACGCAACAATGCCTAGGATTAAGAAGCTAATCACCGGATCAAGCCACAGCCAGCCAGTGAAATACACTAGCGCCCCACCCACCACCACACCCACCGATACCAGCGCATCTGTGAGCATGTGCAGGTAGGCACCCCGCACGTTCACATCACCTTTTTGGCCGCTGCTGAACAGCCATGCCGTAAAGCCATTAATCGCGATGCCAATGCCGGCTATTATCATCACCAGCTTACCGTCTACCGGCTCGGGGTGGCGCAGGTGGTCGATGGTTTCCCACAGGATAAAGCCCAACGCCGCATATAGCAGGGCCGCATTCACTAGCGCCGCCTGAATGGTAGCGCTCTTGTAGCCGTAGGTATAGCGCGCTGAAGCCTGCCGCTTGGCCAGCAACGTTGCGCCCCAGGCCAGCGCCAGACTCAGCACGTCGGAGAGGTTATGGCCGGCATCAGAAAGAAGCGCCGCCGAGTTGCCCCAGAAACCGCTGGCTGCTTCTGCCGCCACAAATACCAGATTTAGCCCAATGCCCCAGCCAAAGGCCTGCCCAAAGTGTCCGTCGGCCGGAATACCGTGGCTGTGTCCGGCGTGGCTATGGTCATGCGAGTGATTGTGCGTGTGTGCCATGTGGAAAGGAGATAAGGTCGAAAGGCGAGGTTAGGCGTAGCATATTGTTTTGAGCAGAGCAGCGAAAGGAGAGGTAGTGCAAACGATAAGATGATAATCAGGTCATCATTATGATTACAAGTAGCTCCGTATACTCGTTATGACTCTTATTAAATACGCTACGTCAACCACCCACGTTGTTTGCTCTGGGTAGCTCCTGCGGCTCCGGTGACTCGGGTAGTACTTATTGAAAGCCAAGCAGTACATACTGTCAGAATGGAGTGCTCAGCCAAAATGATCAGTTTTCTGCTGTCATCTGCTAGCACTCATTTCACAGCAATAAGGATAGAAAGACGCTAAGCCTACGAAAGATATTTATCGTTTAGCTTATATCATTATAATCCAATTAACATAAAGTAGTATATTATTGTACTATTCATGTAATTGATGATTCTGTTTATGGGATTCGATGGATTCTTGATTTGGTTTAACTGAATGTATTCGATTTATACGCTCATGTAAAGCTCGCGTAGGTATGTGAAAGATGTGCATGCAAATCCCACGACGGGAAAATCGTCATAATAACGGAGTTTAGTGAAAGAATATATTTGTATAATTCGTATACATATCGCAGATTATCTATCTTTGCATAGATGACAATAACTAATTTAGATTATATGCTTGTGCAGTATTCGGAGGAGCTTCGATTATTACGTAGTCAGTGGAGACCTGAGCACTCCTTGCAACACTTGAAACAGGGCCTTTTATATCTACTGGAGTCTACCCGGCAACGTGCGGTATCACACGTCGTGCTCGATCTGCACCACTTACCTGATATCAGCGTATCGGAGCAGGATTGGATCAGCTTGACGTGGTTTCCGAAAATGGCAGCCTTGCCACTGAAACAAGTTGCAGTTGTAATGCCATCTCACAATCTCTACAACCAAATGGTCGTAGAAAACATCCTCTGGATCGGGCAATCACTTATTAATTTCGATATTCAGTTTTTTTCGGAGGCAGAAGAGGCGCTTATGTGGATTACGACTGAGTCGCCTCTGTTGCCGGCTTTTCAACGGGCCTGGAAACAATCGTATCACGCGCCTGTAGCCATCTGAAAAATCACGTAAGCGTAATTGTCGCGTCATCTTAAGGTAGTACGTGCACTGCATTTTTGTAAACAATCGCTTTTACACACTGCTGTCATGAAAAAGATTCCGTTTCGCCTGTTACGTCTGGTTTCCAGTATACTACGCCCCACAGCAGCCATTGACACATCAGATGCATTGTTCGTGTAGCCACTCTTACCGCGCAACGGTCTGAAAGAGGCGTTCAGCGGGCAGGTGATTGAGATAGTCGAAATGGTACTACTACTGTTGAGCTTAACAATAAATTTGTGTGCTCCGTGGCATGCTATACTGCCTTCGAAGTCTCACAATGATGTATCGACTACCCTGCATTACAGCTTTGTACGACACTAACTTGCGTCTATTATGCTGGCAGTGGATCGGCTCTTTCAATGATGCAGAGTTTCAGCACTCCCTGTTACAGCTTCTGCAACTGACGCAACATCTGCATCCTTATCGCTGGATGGCAGATGTCAGCGTCCTGCCAGCAGTGAGCCCAGCCATGCAACAATGGCTGAGCAATGAATGGCTGCCACACTATCGGAAATTGCATATTCAGATGTTGGCAATACTTCTGCCGTCTGACCTGCATAACCAGCTGGCTCTGGAAAATCTGGTAGCTGATGCCAACCCTTCCGCCCGATGCGATATGCAGTATTTCTCTGATGCGCTGGCGGCCCTAGATTGGCTGACGCTAATGGATGAAGACTATACCGCTCAGTTGCAACAGCAATGGCTGGTTGCCACGGCCAACTAGCCTGCTATAAATAGGTAGGAAAGGGAAAAGCGCTGTCAAACTGGCAGCCAAACGCTACGTGGAATATCTTTTGAAGGGCAATATGCTACGCCTTAGGGCGCCAGCAATTTGTCTTTTCACTTCACTATTCCTGTTATGCAAGAGAAAGGTAGCATCTCGATTCACACCGAGAATATCTTCCCCATCATCAAGAAGTTCCTGTACTCGGACCACGAAATCTTCCTGCGCGAGTTGGTAAGTAATGCCGTGGACGCTACCCAGAAACTCAAAAGCTTAGCCCAATTGGGCGAGTTTAAAGGCGAGCTGGGCGAGCTGAAAGTACGTGTGACGGTGGACAAGGAAGCCCGCAAAATCACCATCTCCGACCGCGGCATTGGCATGACGGCCGAGGAGATTAAGAAATACATCAACCAGATTGCCTTCTCCGGCGCCACCGAGTTTGTGGAGCAGTACAAGGAGAAGGACGCTGCCACCAAAGACCAGATCATCGGACAGTTTGGCTTGGGCTTCTACTCTGCGTTCATGGTAGCGAAGGAGGTAGAAATTTGGTCGAAATCGTATAAAGACGATACGTTGACTGCTCACTGGACCTGCGACGGTAGCACGGAGTTTACGCTGGATGAACCCACCGGAGAGCACGAGAAAGCAGAGCGTGGCACCGATGTGGTGCTGCACATAGCCGACGATTCCGACGAGTTTTTGGAGGAAGCGCGCCTGAAGAGCATCCTCAGCAAGTACTGCAAGTTCCTACCCATCACGATTGAGTTCGAAGGTGAGGTTATCAACCAAACGGCGCCTATTTGGACCAAGCAGCCTTCGGAGCTGACGGACGAGGACTACACCAAGTTCTATCAGGAGCTATACCCGTTCTCGGAGCCGCCGCTGTTCTGGATTCACCTGAACGTGGACTACCCTTTCAACCTGACGGGTATTCTGTACTTCCCCAAAATCAAGGACGAGCTGCAGTTGCAACGCAACAAAATTCAGCTCTACTCGCGCCAGGTGTTCATTACCGACGAGGTGAAGGACGTGGTGCCTGAGTTCCTGATGCTGTTGCACGGCGTAATTGACTCGCCGGATATTCCGCTGAATGTGTCGCGCTCTTTCCTGCAAGCCGACGCGGCGGTGAAGAAGATCAACACCTACATCACCAAGAAGGTAGCCGACAAGCTGGCCGAGCTGTTCCGCAAAGACCGTGAAGGCTACGAGCAGAAGTGGTCGGATATCGGCCTGTTTATGAAGTACGGAATGCTGTCGGACGACAAGTTCTACGACCGTGCCAAGGACATTGTGCTGGTGCAGGATACTACCGGTAAGTATTACACGCTGACGGAGTACCAGGAGCACATTCAGGCCAACCAGAAGGACAAGAACGACCAGACGGTTATTCTCTACACCACCGACCCCGAAGCCCAGCACAGCTACGTGCAGGCGGCTCAGGATCGGGGCTACTCGGTGCTGAAGCTGAACGCCGTGCTCGACCCACACTTTATTGGGCAGCTGGAGCAGAAGCTGGAGAAGGTGACCTTCAAGCGCGTGGACGCTGATATAGTAGGCAAGCTCATTGAGAAAGATGAGACGACCGAAAGCGTGCTCAGCGACGACGACAAAATGAAGCTGACGGAGGTATACAAAGCGGCCATCAACAACGAGCACATGCAAGTGCAGGTAGAAGCCCTGTCGCCGCAGGATGCGCCGGTTATCGTGACGGTGCCTGAGTTTATGCGCCGCATGAAGGATATGCAGCGCGTGGGCGGTGGCGGTGGTATGCAGATGTTTGGTTCCCTACCCGACAGCTATACCGTGAGCGTAAATGCCAATCACCCCGTGGCCCAGCGCGTGCTAGCGCAGGAAGGCGAGGCTGGTCAGCAGCTCGCCAAGCAAGCCTTTGACCTGGCTCTACTCAGCCAGGGCATGCTGAAAGGTGAAGCCCTGACGGCTTTCGTAAAACGCAGCGCTGACCTGCTGACGGCTGAATAAGACCGTTGCGCAGTACAAGAAAGTCTGAGAAGTTTTAAAGAGTATAAAAGCCCGTCGGCCAGAGAGGTCGGCGGGCTTTTTGATTGTGAGGTAGGGAGTTGCCACATGGGCACCAAAGCGGTGTATATTTACGTTTGGCTGGGACACTGTTTATTGACCTTTGCTACCCTGTTTTCATGCGTCGTACCCGTTTACCCCTTGTCGGATTTTTGGCTTTGTTGCTACCACTGACGGAGGCCTGTACTCGCAAAAGCGTCTCGTTCAGTAGTCAGCCCAATGCGGCTGCCCTGCTCGCCAGCACCGACTCGCTAACTACCGCCAACGATACGGCCAGCGCACCTTCGCTCACCAATAAGCGCGTAGCACTGACGAAAGAGCAGGAAAAAGCCGCCAAGGCGAAAGCAAAAGCTGAGCAGCGCAAACCCAAGAAAAAGAAGAACATCTTCATGGGGCAGCCCATTAAGAAAGGCTTCGCCAAATCGGGACCGAAGGGAAAGAACCAGCAGATTGAGGTTTTCTACTACCTGAAAAACTTTCAGCAGCCCAACCCCTATGCACCTGGCCGCTACATCTACGATGCTGGCAAGCACCGCATTTATAAAGCGGGCCCTGGCGAGCTGGACTCTAAAAGCTTAGTGCTGCACGGGCCGTATAAAAAAATGAAGGGCGGTAAGGTGGTTGAAACCGGCTTTTTTGCTGTAGGCACTCGCCACTTGCGCTGGGAGAAAACCACGCCCGATAACATCCTACAGGATAAGGCGCACTACGAAATGGGTTTCCCCCGCGACGCCGTTATTTCCTACTACGATGCCGAACATAAGCACCTGAAAGAGGTGATTCCGTACATGAATGGCGAGCTGGAGGGCGACTATGTACGCTACAACGAAACGGGGCAGCGCGAGTGGGATGGGCAGTTCGAGAATGGCAAGAAGGTAGGGCAGTGGATCAACTACTGGGGGTTCCGCAACCTCAAAGACCGTCGCCACTATGTGTACGCCTACGGCGAATCGGGCTACGAGCCGGAGGTAGCCACCCCCGAGCTGGTGATGGAGTACAACCGCAACGGCGTCCTGATTTTTGATAAGGAAAAAGGATACGATAAGCGTGGCACCGCCGAAGCCAACACTGACGCCGTAGACCGCCGCCGACCGGGCACCCCCCGCCGGAAGTGAGTTATCAATAAAACGCGTCCTCGAAATGCTCTATCCGGAAGCCGCTGGCCACGGTCGTAACGGCCAGTACGTCAAAACGGATGTCACCATGCCAGTCCATCTCCTCCTGTACCTGCTCGGCAGCCAGGCGAAATAGCTGCCGCTTGCGTTCCGTCACGAAGGCCTCAGGGTAGCCAAACTGCGAGGTAGAGCGAGCTTTCACCTCCACAAATACCAACAAGGTCGTATTCAGCTGCGCAATCAGGTCAATTTCGGCACGACGGAAGCGGTAGTTGCGCCGCACAATGGTGTAGCCATGCGCCAAAAGATGGGCAGCGGCGGCAGCTTCGCCAGCTTGGCCAAGTTGGTGCGCAGGAATCAGCATAGGGGTAGCAAGGAGATACTTGCAACGGTAGGGTTGGCACTAATCTAGTACCTTTGTAGCGTTTTGTGCGCCTACCAGTCACCAACGTCAGCTGTGACCTTAGCCAGTAGGCTGGTTTGAGTTGAGCGGGCGTAAGCAGCAGCCAGCGCGGCTTGTTTTTTGTACACCGCAGTATTTATCAGGATGGACACCGTACTTACCTCTTGCATTACCCCGGTTGAAGCCAGCCTGATACCAGCTGCTCTGGCCGCTCCGGCTGCTACGGCCACGCAAAACCGCACGTTGTGTGTACGCAATCTAGGATTGCAGCCGTACGAAGCCGCCTGGGCTTATCAGGAGCAACTGCTGGCCGAAACGCTCGCCCTGAAAAAGCAAAACCGCGACAACGCCGAAACCAGCCAAGTACCGCTGCCTACCCCCAATTATCTGCTGCTCTGCGAGCATCCGCACGTATACACGCTGGGCAAAAGCGGTAAGCCCGAGCACCTATTGCTCGATGAAGCCGGCTTGGTACAGCACGGCGCTACCTTTCACCGCATCAACCGCGGTGGCGATATCACCTACCATGGCCCTGGCCAGCTGGTAGGCTACCCTATTCTCGACCTCGACAATTTCTTCACCGACATTCATCGCTACCTGCGTGTGCTGGAAGAGGTTGTTATCCTGACGTTAGCCGATTTTGGCCTTTCGGCCGGACGCATTGCAGGCCTCACTGGCGTGTGGCTCGATTGGCAGGAGGGCGCCCCTAACCCGCGTAAAATCTGTGCAATGGGCGTGAAGTGTAGTCGTTGGGTCACGATGCATGGCTTCGCGCTCAACGTCAACACCGACCTCACCTACTTTGGTCACATTATCCCTTGCGGCATCGACGACAAGGCCGTAACTTCCTTGCAGCAGGAACTGGGTCATGCCGTGCCGCTGGCCGAGGTGACGGCTCTTTTGGTGCCGCACTTGGGGGCGCTGCTGGGTGCTGCGCTTCTATATGAATAGCTGCGCCTCCGTTTTGTCTTGTAGTATATGAAAGAAGATATTCCCTTTGAGCCGGTAGAAGGCGTTTTAATTGCCGTAGTGCCCAGCCAGGAAGCCCGGGTAGAAGAGGGTAAACCAGGATGGTTGGTTTACCTGCTGAACTACAATTCTTTCCCGCTAAGCAACGTTATCATTAGCTCTAATGGGTACGGTACCGATGCCGGCGGAGAGCCGGTGCGTACCTCTACCCTGCGCCATGCCTTGCCAGAGGTAGAGCCACGCACTGCCGTACCCATCGAGCCCATCGACCCGGCTCTGTTTCATCTCAACAACCAATACTGGCTCAGCTACTACCGTGGGGAGCAGATTTTTGATAAGAAGTTCATCTTCGTCCCCGATTCTATCGTGTCTGCCAACCTGACCCACATTGCGTTGCTGGGGCAGGAGGGTGTGCTACACAGTTAAACGTCCTTCCCTACCCACCCACCTTTCTGATTTTGACCTTGTGATGCCTGTACTTGGAGTAACATTGGGGCTATCGGCTCTATGGTCGTTTCTAGTAGCACTATTTGCAGTGCCGTCTATTATCTATATAGCTCACCTGAAAAACATGCTCGATACGCCCAATGTGCGGACGGTGCATGAGTCGCTGACGCCTCGGCTGGGTGGGGTAGCAATATTCGCGGGCTTCATGTCGGCCCTCACCATCTTCGCGCCACTCGAAAACGGAATTCAACAGTTACTGGCCGGCTGCATCGTGTTGTTCTTTGTTGGGCTAAAGGATGATCTGGTGACTATTTCCGTCACCAAAAAGTTTATCGGGCAACTCCTGGCTACGGGCATCATCATGGTGATGCCCGATGTAGAGATTCGCATCACCAGCTTCCAGGGAATCTTTGGTATTCATGAGCTACCAATGGGTGTTAGCTACGCCTTCACGTTTGTAGCTATCGTGGGCATCACCAACGCCATCAACCTAATTGATGGGCTTGATGGCTTGGCTGGTACTATCGTCGTCATCATTTCCGCTACGTTCGGCTACTACTTCCTGCGCTATGGTGGCCCTACCTATGGCAATTATGCCTATGTAGCTATCTGCTTGATTGGGGGTATTATTGGGTTCCTACGCTACAACTTTCATCGTGCCAGTATCTTTATGGGCGATACGGGCTCATTAGTGTGCGGATTTATTGTATCGGTGCTTACTATTCAATTTATTGAAATGGGAGTTATGACCGGACAGCCATTTGGTGCTTCGTCACCTTCGGTGGCAGTGGGTATCCTGTTTGTGCCGTTGTTTGATACGCTACGCGTGTTTATCATCCGGATGCTGGCCGGCCGCTCGCCCTTCTCACCCGATAAGAATCACGTGCACCACCGGATTCTAGCCATGGGCTTTCAACAAATCAGCACGGTATTACTATTGGGCCTGCTCAACTTGGTTGTTATCCTGTTCGTCATCAACTTCTCTGTATTAGGTAATACCCTGCTGATAGCTGCGTTGGTAGTCTTTTCGGTGCTATTGAGCGTTTTTCTGGGCGTATACCACAGTCGGCAGAGTGTGCAACGGCGGGTAGTTTCGTAGTGCGGCACCCAAACCCACGGGATGCTATGCGTAACTTATCCTCCCTTACAACCATAGGCAATTGGTGGCGCTGGATATTGGTGCTAACCCTGCATTGGCTGGCGTTGCCTGCTGTTCAAGCTGCCGAGTACCGGCCTCTGCCACCTTCCGCCAAAAATGGTCTCTCGAGCGACTGGCTAATTTATAATTCTGCCCGCAATCGTCTCACCCTGTATCTGCCCGGCTATCATGCCCCCGCGCACGCTTACTATCAATGGGTAAATATGCGGCCCGGTCGCTCCCTACCCATTACGTTTGTAGCGCGGCAGGATGAATGTCTATTTTTAGACAATCAATTAATTTTCACGTCGCGTGCTGCAGCTTCTTATACTGTAGACCTAACGGATTTTTTGCCAGCTACGGCGCCAGCTGGCCCGCATCTGTTGTGCGTGTGGCACCCAGATGCTATACCCAATCTATCATCATTTTCTAACGCTACGCCTGAGGTAGCCACTGCTTCCGGTCGTCCGGTAAGTAGTGCGCAGAAAGTGCAGCCTCGGCCCCGTAGTCATCAGGGACAAACAGTATTTATCAGCTTTTTGCTGCTTATAGGTTTGCTCTATGGCGGGTTGAGGGCATCGTATCAGCCAGGTTTTGCCCGCATCTATCAGTTTGAGCAACTATGGCGTCGGAGCAACGCTGAGCCCGACTTTCTGGTGAAGCCTACTATTACGTGGCTCAATATTCTGCTGGTTCTGATTTTCTCCCTCTCCTTCGCATTGTTGCTGGTAGCTATCCATACCAACATTCAAAGCATCGTAATTCTGCGTCGTTTGTTTGCAGTACCCGAGTCGGCTATTGTATTACGAGTGTTACTCTACACTGGCTTGGTTGCAGCCTTCGTGTTAGGTAAGTACCTCTTTCTAGAATTGATGGGGTACATTTTTGATGTGACTCCATTAGTGGTAGTCCAGTATCGAGAATTTATTCGTACAATTCTCTTTATGGGACTATTCCTGCCCCTCGTAATGCTCCTGTATTTAGGGCTCAATCGCACCCTTCCTGAAACAGTCCTTTGGGTGTCTAACGGAGTGGTTTCCTTGCTTTTACTAGGTACAGTATTCCGTATCGCACGTACGTTGCACCGCCGGGTTTCATTACTCAATCTGCATTTGTTTTCGTACCTTTGCGCCACGGAAGTGATTCCGCTCATCATTTTGCTTAAAATAATCATTTTTACTTACTAATACCGCGCTGTTGCGGACTTGTAGGCCACTTCCTACCCCTCTCCTGCGCTGAATTTACTCGCTTACCTATGGCCGAAAGCAAAGACCAACCGGGAACGGGCCGGCATGCCAAAAGCATCGCCAGCATCCTCGTTACGCAGCCTAAGCCCACCGGGGACGTATCACCTTATTTTGCCATCGCGGAGAAATATGGTATTAAAGTTGACTTCCGCGAATTTATACAGGTTGACCCTGTCTCATATAAAGACTTTCGCAAGGAAAAAGTAAACATCCTCGAACACACGGCCGTCATTTTTACCAGCCGTAACGCCGTCGACCACTTTTTCCGAATTTGCCAGGAAGCTAAGATTGAGATGCCTGCCGAGATGAAATATTTCTGCATCTCAGAGCAGACGGCCAACTACCTGCAGAAGTATATTGTGCTGCGCAAGCGCAAGCTATTTGTGGGCCTCCGCACGGCTTCTGACCTATTTGAGGTAATAAAGAAGCACAAGAGCGAGAAGTTCTTGTATCCGTGCTCCGACATCCGCAAGGACGATATTCCGGAGTTCATGCGAGCCAACAATTACAAGTTCACAGAGGCTGTTATCTACCGCACTGTGGCCAGCGACTTGTCGGACCTGAGCGATGTGAAATATGATTGCCTAGCGTTTTTCAGCCCGTCGGGTATTAGCTCACTGTTCGTCAACTTTCCTGATTTTGTGCAGGACGGTACGCGCATTGCGGCTTTCGGCCCTACCACCGCCAAAGCCGTCCGTGATGCTGGCTTAGAACTGGATATTGAAGCTCCAATGCCCAATGCCCCTTCCATGACGGGCGCTATTGAAGAATATATCCGTCGGAACGCCGAAGCGACAGCGTCACTCAAAAACGGCAAATAAAACAGTTTAGATAATACCAAAAGCTCCCTTCTCCAACAGGTAACTGTTATGAGAAGGGGGCTTTTGTTTGTGGGCGATTGACAGCAGTAGACTAGTAATATGGGGTACTTAAACAAGTAAAAACATAATACAGGACAGACACTTAATCGGTTGCTATAGCGTTTTAGTAAAAAAGATGTGACGAAGTTTTTTTCTACATTTGAAAACGTACCGACGTACTCTATTTAGAAGGTACGCCCTGTTAAATCTGTTGCTATATGAAGCGAATATTACTTGCCGGTTTTCTGTTCACCTGCGCTGGTACCGCCTTTGCCCAGCAACAGCCTAATTTTACACACTATCCATTTGCTGGCCTTTACCTAAACCCCGCGTATGCAGGTATAAAGGGACAGGGAGAAATAACCGCATTAGGCCGCTATCAGTATATTGGCTATAGTGGCAGTTTCGATGACGGAGGTTCACCCCAAACGTATCTACTATCCGCATCGCTACCAGTAGCAGTTCTAGGTGGAGGTATTGGCATCCAGGTATACCGCGACGTTATTGCACGGCTGAAAACGACTAATGCACAACTTTCCTATTCTAAGCATTTTAAGATAGGAGAGGCGCGCCTAGGTGTTGGGATACAGGGTATCTATAATCACGTAGGTGAAGGGGGCTACCGTCCCAATGATGTTAACGACCCACAAGTACCTATTGCAGGCTCTGATGCCAAGTTTGATTTAGGAGCAGGTTTGTGGTACGAAGCGCCTAAATTCTATGTGGGCTTAAGCGTGAACAACTTGTTGCGAGCCGATAGCTACCGTTATCTAGCTCGCCCTATTGATCCTACTACTCCTTTATCCGAAACCGCTCAGTATCTGAATGAAAACCATTCTTACATGACTGCTGGCTACAATATTGAAGCGTCTTCATCCGTTATAGTAACGCCTACCGTACTCATGAAAATGGTGCTGCCAGGTAAGTTCGGAGACAACGATAAATTTAATTTCAAAAATAATTCTTACGAAGCCGGAGTGCGTGCTACCGTCAATGACCGGTATTGGGCCGGCATAGGCTACCGCTACGATGAATCCATTACTGGCTTGGTAGGATTCAGTTTTGGGAAAGACAACGCTGCCAGGGTTGGATTGGCGTACGACTTAATTGTATTTAATCAAGATGCACGGGCCTTAAGTTCAGTAGAACTAATGCTATCGTACCGCCTGCCCAAGCCAGGAATTTTTACGCGTCCTGCTATACGTACGCCACGTTACAGTTTTTAGCCTATATATCTGGCAGGGTTTTCGCGGTTTGGGTGAGAAGGAATGACGAAAAGAATGACCGTAGGGAACCACAGCAGGGTATGTACCTGTTTCACCGAATGTTGCACCTTCTTGCGGTCTTTCCGACGTGCCAGAGGAAAGGCTTGTGCGCGTACGCTTTAGTAAGTAAATTTGCCATTCCATAAAATTGTAATCTTTGGGTATTGCCGCCCAATCAGCCTTTTCTACACCTACCTCATGAACAAGTTACTTCTACTACCTCTGGTTGCCGTTTCGGCATTGTTTCTGGGGGGCTGTGGCTTTGGCAAAGGACCGCAGGGCGACCTGGTAGGGGCGGAGGACCGCCCCGAGTATAACCCGCAGGAGGTTCCTTTTGGCATGGTGCCGTGTCCTGGTGGTACGTTCCACATGGGCCAGACTGACCAAGACATCTCGGCCTCTATGGTAAACATGAATAAGCAGGTGACTATTGCCGGCTTTTACATGGACGAGACGGAAATCACCAACAACGAGTACCGGCAGTTCATGAACGCTATCCGTCAGGATTCGATTGATGTACTGGGCGAGGAGTATGTGATGACGGAGTTGTATCCCGATACTACCGTATGGGTGCGCGACTTTACCTATCATATGGGCGACCCGCTGATGGAATACTATTATACCCACCCAGCATTCGACGATTACCCGGTGGTAGGGGTAGACTGGTTTGCTGCTAAGTATTTCTGTAACTGGCGCACCAAGAATAAAAACGCCGCCAACGAAGAAGCTGGCTTGGCTCCTACCCCTAACTTCCGCCTACCCTCCGAAGCAGAATGGGAATATGCTTCCCGTGGTGGCCGTGACTTGGCTACTTACCCTTGGGGTGGTCCATATCTGCGCAATTCACATGGCTGCATGCTGGCCAACTTCAAGCCCGGCCGTGGCGACTATGCTTCCGATGGCTATGCTTACACCGCGCCAGTAGGAGCTTTCTTTCCTAACGACTTCGGCCTGTACGATATGTCGGGCAACGTAGCTGAGTGGTGCGACGATGCCTACATGGAAGCCTCTGTGCCAGTAGTATGGGATATGAACCCCACTAACCCCGACGACAATGAGCCCCGCAAGGTGGTACGTGGCGGTTCGTGGAAGGACATTGCTTACTTCCTCGAAACAGGTACCCGCAATTTCGAATATCAAGATTCCGCTCGCTCTTACATCGGCTTCCGTTGCGCCATGATTCAGATTGGCCGTAACTCCCGCTAATTCAAACTTCGCTTTCATTAACCAATCAGGCCGAGTGGCCGACGCATAACCTCTCCAACCCTTATCATTTCCAATCTTCTTTTCAACAATGGCAGCAAAAGGTAACTTTTTCTTTGACAGTGTAATGCCGAAAATCTACGGCATTGGGGCTGCAGTCGTAATCGTTGGTGCACTATTCAAGATTCAGCACTGGAATTTCGCTAACGAAATGCTGATTGTCGGTCTAGGTACAGAAGCCCTAATCTTTTTCTTCAGTGCCTTCCAGCCCAACCCGAAAGATGTAGACTGGTCGTTGGTGTACCCCGAGCTGAGCGAAGGCTATGATCCCTCGACCGGCAACCCCAGCTTCCGCACCAACGCCATTGCAGAAAACAATAACACCGGTTTGACTCGCAAACTGGACGATATGCTGAAGGATGCTAACGTGACCCCTGAGGCTATCAATTCACTGGGTGCCGGCTTAAACCGCCTGAGCACTACCACGCAGCAGCTCTCAACGCTGGGTGACGCAACCAACGCTACTGAAGAGTATACTACTAAAGTACGCGGCGCTGCTCAGTCGCTGGAGCGCATCAACGAGGCATATGCTAACACGGCTCAAGCTATGTCGGCTATGGCTGAAGCTACCTCGGACGCTAAAGAATACCATACTCAAGTACAGAACGTTACCAAAAACCTTGGTGCTCTGAACGCAGTGTATGAGATGGAACTGCAGGATGCCAACACGCACCTGAAGTCGATGAACAAGTTCTACGGTACACTGAGCCAGGCTATGGAAAACCTGACCGAAGCCGGTAAAGAAACCGAGCAGTTCAAGCAGGAAGTTGTTGGCCTGACCACTAACCTCACTTCGCTGAACCGGGTGTATGGCAACATGCTGAACGCCATGCGCGCTACCAGCTAAGCTACCTAACAAACGACTTAACTAATTCTGTCCCCACTATACATTTACTAGGAAGACAAGATGGCGGGAGGAAAAGAAACTCCAAGGCAGAAGATGATTGGCATGATGTACTTGGTACTGACTGCACTTCTGGCCCTGCAAGTAGACTCAGCAATTCTGCTGAAATTCAAATTCTTGGATGATGCATTGTTTGGCATCAACCAGAAAGTTGAAAAAGCAAACGGTAATGCTGTAAAAGGCATTCAGGCACAAGTTGAAAAGAACCGCAACCAAGCCAGTGATTTGGCTGTGCTGAAGCAAAGTGAAGAGATTCGGGAGCGTTCAAAAGCTATGATTGCATATCTGAACGATGTGCGCGATAAGCTGGTAGTAGCCACCGAGAACAAGAAAGGTCAGAATGCCTACAGCAACATGGATGCTAACGACAAAGTAGCAAACACCATGTTGGGCCAAAGCAAAAACGGCTTGGCATACCCCTTAAAAGGTAAGCTAAACGATTACTCTAACTACATCAAAGGCTTCGTTCCTGGTGCTACGCCGCTGGCGCTGGATGCTAAAGAAGATCCATTGACAGCTGCCGATCCGGCACAGAAGACCAAAGACTTCGCTGAGCTCAACTTCGAGAAAACGCCATTAGTAGCCGCTTTGGCTGTGCTGTCGCAGAAAGAAGCTGAAGTGCTGAAGTACGAGTCAGATGCCTTGGCTGCACAGGCTGCTAAGGTAGGTGGTGCCACCATAGTATTCGACAAAGTGGGTGCTTTCGCTAGTGCCGAGTCAAACACGGTAGCTGCCGGTACTAAGTACAAAGCTGAGTTGTTTCTGACCGCTTCGGCCTCGAACCTGAAGCCAACGATGACCCTGAACGGCTCCCCGCTATCAGTTGACCCTAGCGGTCATGGCAAAGTGGAGTTCACGGCTACTCCTGGTGGCTTCGATGCCGCTGGTAACGCTAAGAAACAATGGTCGGGTACTATCCGCTTCAAGCAGAACGGTCGTGACACTACTTTCAAAGTAACGGTTCCTTACACCGTAACCAAGCCAGTGATGCAGATTCAGTCTGCTTCGGTACAGGCGCTTTATTTCAAGTGCGGCAACAAACTAAGCGTAAACGTACCTGCGCTGGGTGCTCAGTACAAGCCTAGCTTCTCAGCTTCGGGTGCTTCTGCCATTCCTGGCTCCAAAACCGGTGACGTAATGCTGGTGCCCAACTCACGGGAAGTAACTCTGAACGTAAGCAGCAGCGGTAACGCGATTGGTTCGCAAACCTTCCAGGTACGTCCGGTGCCGAAGCCTGACATTAAATGTGTAGTAGGTGGCCGTGAAGCCAACGAAAAGCAAGGTACTCCGATTGTAGCCGTGCGCAACTTGTCGCTGAAAGCTATTCCGGATGCTAGCTTTGCTAACTTCCTACCTGAGGACGCTCGCTACCGAGTAACCTCCTACGAAGTGACGCTGGTACGTGGTCCACGTCCTGTAATGCCTGCCCGCACAATCAGCGGCCCTGATGCTAATCTGAGCGATGTAGTTAACTCCGCCAAACCTGGCGACCGTCTTTTCATTCAGGTGAAAGAGGTGAAGCGTATGAACTTTCAGGGCCAGCAGGAAGAGGTGAACATGGGCAAAATGTTCAATATTCCGCTCATCTAAGCGGCAACTAACTGAACGAAACGCGGCGATTTACTGATTACTACGGTATGAACAAGATTCTCTCTTTGGCTGCTCTGGCAGCAGGCCTCACGCTGTCGGTAGCAGCTTCGGCACAGGAACAAGCTACTACCGCGAGCAGCAACGGCTCGTACCGCCCGATTCCGAACTCGGATATCATGTTCAGCAAAACCATCTGGCGTGCTGTTGACCTACGGGAAAAACAGAACAAGCCGATGTTTGCCGAAGGCAAGGAAATCAGCCGCGTTATTCTGGATGCTGTGAAACGGGGCGAATTACAGGCTTATGCCAATGACTCGCTGACTCGTACACTGACTCCCGCTGAAGTAAAGGCTAATTCTTCTTTCATAGAAGAAACGCAGGGCCTGACCGATGCTGAAAAGGCTGCTGGTTTTACAGATGCTGACTTAGGTGGTGGTAGTGGCGATGGTTGGGGTAGCAGTAGCGGTGGTGGCGATGGTTGGGGTGCCCCAGCTAAAAAGGCTACTAAAAGCACCGCTAAAGGCAAGAAAGGAGCTACTACTAAGAAAGTAGCTGCTGTTCCCAAAGCACCGCCTGCACCACCCAGCTACGAGTACCGTCCGAAAGACTTGTACCAGATGGAATTGAAAGAGGATATGATCTTCGACAAGAAACGGTCGCGGATGTATCACGACATTAAGTCCATCACGCTGGTAGTGCCTTCTACGCTGCCCTCCAATGCCTCGGGTATCGAGAAGCCCATTGGCACCTTTAAGTACAGCGACTTAGTGCGGGTGTTCCGTAACAATCCTGCCAGCGCCATTTGGTTTAATCCCCAGAACGACGCACAGCATAAGAACTTGGCAGATGCCTTTGAGTTGTGGTTATTTAACTCGTATATCGTGCGAGTATCGAACCCAAACAACTCGCGTCTCGACGAAATCTATGGTGGGCAACAGCAAGGTATTTTAGCCTCGCAGCAAGCTGCCGCTGATCTAATTGAGTACGAATACAACTTGTGGAGCTTCTAAGACCACAGATTGTAACGGATTTCACGGATTTTGTGGACGATTCGTTTTATGAATAAAAAGCCCCAACCAGTTGCTGGTTGGGGCTTTTTGCATTTCAATGGTTAGAGCACAAAGTTTATTCTGGTGTGCTGGCTTCCTGTGTGGCAAAGTAATTCAGCAGCACCTTGGCTTTGGCTTTTCCTACCTCTGCTATCAATTCTGACTCCGTTAGCTCTTTGATCTTCTTGACGGATTTGAATTTGGAAAGCAGCTTATCAGCGGTGATGGGGCCAAGGCCTTTTACCTCCGTTAACTCTGTTTTGAGGGTAGCAGCGTCGCGGCGGCTGCGATGGAAGGTGATGCCGAAGCGGTGCACCTCGTCGCGCATTCGTTGGAACAGGCGCAGGGATTCGCTCTTTTTGTCAATGTAAAGGGGTAGGGGGTCGTTGGGTACGTATATTTCCTCCAAGCGCTTGGCGATACCAATGACGGCCATCTGGCCCCACAGGTTTAGGTCTTTCAAGGCCTTCACGGCCATGCTGAGCTGGCCTTTGCCTCCATCTACAATCACCAACTGAGGTAGGCTAGCGCCCTCATCCACGAGGCGACGGTAGCGCCGCGTGACTACCTCATACATCGAATCGAAGTCGTTAGGGCCAATTACGGTTTTGATGTGGTAGTGGCGGTAGTCTTTTTTGCTGGGGCGGGCATTGCGAAAGCACACCATAGCGGCCACAGGATTATCGCCCTGAAAGTTGGAGTTGTCGAAACATTCAATGTGTTTAGGCAACTCCGTGAGGCGCAGGTCTTTCTTGATGGTTTCCATGATACGCACCTCGTTCAAGTCTTTTGAGCGGTCGTTCATGCTTTCCTTCTCCTTACGCAGGTAGAGTACGTTTTTTAGGCTCAACTCCAGCAGTTTGCGTTTGTCGCCAATCTGTGGCTGGGCTACCGTCACGCCGGGTAGGGGCAGATCGGGGAGGGGTACGTTGGTCAGGATTTCCTTCGACTGACTCTCAAACTCCTCCCGCATCTGCATTACCAGCGGTGCCAGAATATCAGCATCCAACTCGTCTAGCTTCTTCACCACCTCCAATGACTGAGTGAGGATAATCGAGCCGTTCATCACCTTCAAGTAGTTGATGAAGGCCGACTTTTCGTTGGATGCGATGCTGAATACGTCGATGTTCGACAGCGATGCGTTAACGACCGTAGATTTGGCTTGGAAATCCTCCAGTTTATCGAGCTTCTGCTTGAACTGGTGCGCCAACTCGTACTGCTGTTCCTGTGCGGCAGCCGTCATCTTCTCGCGGAAGTAAGCACGGGCCACCGTCAGGTTACCGTTCAGAATGTTGCGAATCTGGGCAATGTATTGGTTGTACGTTTCTTCATCCTGCAACCCCTCGCACGGCCCTTTGCAGTTTCCCAAGTGGTATTCCAAACACACTTTAAACTTACCGGCTTCTATATTTTGGGGTGACAGATTGTAAGTGCAGGTACGCAACGGATATAGTGCCCTAATGAGCTCCAGTATCACGTTCATAGCCGTGAGGTTAGCATAAGGGCCGTAGTACCGGCCGTCGCCGGGCTTTTTGTTGCGGGTAGGGATAAGGCGCGGAAACCGCTCGTTGGTGAGCAGCAGGTAGGGATAGGTTTTACCGTCCTTGAGCAGAATATTGTACTTAGGCTGGTTCTCTTTGATGAGGTTGTTTTCCAGCAAAAATGCCTCTGACTCGTTGTCCACAATCGTGAACTCGATGCGTTTGATATTCTTGACTAACTGCTGGGTTTTCTTGTTATGGTCTTGCTTGGTGAAGTAGCTGCTCACGCGCTTACGAATATCCACTGCTTTCCCAACGTAGATAATTCCCTCGTCATCGAAGTACTTATAAATGCCAGGGCGGTGGGGCAAATGGCGGATTTGTTCTTGTAGGTGGGCGTTGGCGGCCATAGGGTAGGGTGCTAGCGTCGGGGTCTCCTAGGAATACGCTCCGCCAGGGGTTGGAGGTTCTGAGAGAGAGTAGGATATAGAAACAGCAAATGGCCGGTGTATGTCACCCGCCATTTGCTGTTTTTTGCAAAAGCACTACTCAAAAAAGGTGTCTAAATATCCTGATTGCGGATATCTTCCAGCTTGATTTGGTTGAGCTTTTGGTCATCCGGAATGGTATCGCGCTGGCCGGCGCCGTAGTAGCGGCTGCAATCAATTTCCACAGTCAGCGGCTTGGTGGGCTTGGGGAAGGGGCCGGTGCTGATGCCAATGTTCTTGTTATCGGCGTACACTTTCTTCATGAACAGACCGTAGAGGGGTAGGGCCATGCGGGCGCCTTGCCCGTCGCGACCTGAGCGGAAGTGAATGCTCCGGTCCTCGCCGCCTACCCACATCCCACACACCAGATCGGGCGTGATGCCCATGAACCAGCCGTCGGAGTAGTTACTTGTGGTGCCGGTCTTAGCGCCCATCTCATAGGGAAATTTAAAGCCGGTCTTTAGGATAGTGCTGGTGCCGCCGCGCTCCGTAGTAGAGGCTTGCAGCAGGTAGGTCATCAGGTAGGCTGTTTCTTCGCTGATGGGCGTGCGGGTTTGCGGTACGAACTCAATTAGCGTATTGCCGTTTTTGTCTTCAATGCGCGTCACCATCATAGGCGCAGTCCACACGCCTTTGTTGACAAAGGTGCCGTAAGCGCCGCACAGCTCAAATACGCTCACGTCGCTAGAGCCGAAGCCTACCGCTGGCACCGCCTCAATAGGAGAAGTAATACCCAAACGTTTCGCGTATTCTACCACCGTTTGCGGTCCTACCTTCTGCACCAGAAACGCGGTGATGGAGTTCATTGACCGTGCCAGCGCCTGCCGAATCGTATACATCTGCCCGGAATATTTGCCTTCAAAGTTCCTGGGAGTGTATGCCGGGCGACCTGCCTCGGCGGGGAACGTTACAGGCACGTCGGCCACCTGGTAGCAGGGCGAATAGCCCTGGTCGATGGCGGCCAAGTACACGAAAGGTTTGAAAGTAGAACCCGGCTGGCGCATACCTTGCTTCACGTGGTCGTACTTAAAGTAGCGGAAATCGTTGCCGCCTACCCACGCCCGAATCTGCCCGTTCAGCGGGTTCATGGCCATAAAACCGGTTTGCAGGAAGCGCTTGTAGTAAGCCAAAGAGTCCATCGGCGACATCGTCACTTCTTTCTCACCCTGCCACGTAAAGACGTTCATCTTGTACTTCTTGCGCAGGTAATAGTTGATGGAATCCTTGTTGCCGTCGAAGCGGTTATTGAGCGAGCGGTAGCGGCCGGTGCGCTTGATGGCAGTTTGAAGGAAGTTAGGAATGATGCGGCCGTTCTCGTCGCGCCAGGGCTGCTGACCTTTCCACACCCGGTCAAACAGCTTTTGCTGCTGCTTCATGTGTTCAGCCACAGCCTGCTCGGCGTACTTCTGCATCCGCGAATCGATGGTGGTATAAATTTTCAGACCATCGGCGTAGAGGTCGTGGTCCGTTTCGCGCGCCCATTGCAGCAGCAGCTTTCCTAGTTCCGTGCGGAAGTAGGGCGCAATGCCTTTGTTCTGATTCTCGACGCTGTAGTTGAGTTTGATGTTGGCAGCTACGGCCTTGGTGTATTCTGGCTCCGTGATGTAGTTGTACTTCTGCATCTGGCCCAGCACCCAGTCGCGGCGGCGCTTCGAGCGCTCCGGGTTGCGCACCGGGTTAAACCACGATGGGCCGTTTACTAGGCCCGCCAACAACGCCGACTCCTCCAGCTTCAAGTCCTTGGGCTTTTTATTGAAGAAGGTTTTGGCTGCCACATTAATCCCAAAGGCATTGGAGCCGAACTCTGCCTGATTCAAGTACATGCGCAGGATTTCTCGCTTGGTGTAGTTGCGCTCCAGGCGCACGGCCATAATCCACTCTTTGGTTTTCACGATCAGCACGCGCAGCCCTTTGGTGTCGTTCAGCAGGCCGTCGTTCAGGTCCTCGCGGGTGCGAAATAGCAGCTTGGCCAGCTGCTGCGTGAGCGTGGAGCCGCCGCCGCCCTTGCTACCCGTCAGGATGCCGCTGGCTACCCTACCCATAGCCTTCAGGTCGATGCCGGAGTGGGCCTCGAAGCGTACGTCTTCGGTGGCAATCAGGGCGTCAATCAGGTTTTGGGGTAAGTCTTTGTAGTCGGCGGGCGTGCGGTTTTCGCGGAAATATTTGCCCATTAGCACACCATCGGCCGAGTAAATTTCCGAGGCTAGTTCGCTTTTCGGGTTTTCCAGCGTTTTCAGGTTGGGCATGCGCCCAAACAAGTTCAAGAAGTTGACGCTGACGGCCCAGACGTACAGCACGAACAGCGCCAGACCACCCCCAAACAGCACCCACAGCGTCCGGGTGATGCCCCGGAAACGATGGTTCCGTTGTGGAGTGCGGGAAGCGGATTTCTTCTTCGTGGCGGGGTAAGCCATGGAAAAATTAGAAAGTAAGAATGAAGTATTACAAGTAAGCTGAAGAAGCTGTTTAGAAAGTCCCTAAAATCAATCAGAACGTCATGCTGAGCTTGTCGAAGCATCTCTACCGCTTCGTTGAACGACTGCGACGAAGCGGTAGAGATGCTTCGACAAGCTCAGCATGACGTTTCTTCGACTTTCTAAACAGCTTCGAAATTACGTAATCAGCTAACCAATAGAGTGAATTGCAGATGCAGGCCGCTGAACGTAAGCAGCGTATCAGTCTACACTATGCGAAGGTAGATCAGCGGAAGTTGTTGTCGTAGAATTGCTGGTACTCCTCCAGATTTTTACTTTGTCGTAGCAGCGGTAGGTTGTCTGTGCTAATAATCACCGTTTGGTAGCCCGCACCCCGCAGCTTACTCAGCGGCGACTGCGGCCCGCGCAGCTTCAGGGCGTAGCTCTGCGCTTCTTTCAGGGTAGGCAGGCTGCCCACAACCACTAATGTTTGTGCATTGCCTAAGGCTTCGGACTGCACCGATAAGCCTTTGGCTCGATAGAAACGGCCGTTGTACGTCTCTAGCTGTTTGGGCAATTCAGCCAGCGGCGTGGCATCCGGCGCAAAAACCAGCACTACAGTGTGGGCCGTAGCAGGTGCGGCCGTGTAAGGGGTAGTAGGCTTGTCTGGCGTTGCGGCTGGCGCAGACGCAGTACCGGGCGTAGTGGGTGGTGTGCCTGCCGGGGCAGGGGTAGCGCCGGGCACGGCAGGGGTAGGGGTTGGTGCAGTAGCCGAATTGTTACCGGGTAGGGTAGAAGCCGGAGTAGGAGCAACGCCCGGAGCCGGCTGTTCTGGCCGGTACACTTCCACGGGCGTTGTCGGTAATTTAGCCTGGTAGTAGGCGCGGGGCCGCACGTCCACCTCGCCCGGCCGGAAGTTCGATACAATAGGTTTATCAGTGCTAGCCAGCGCGCCTGGCAACTGGCCGGCCTCATATTTCTGGTAAGACGCCTGTAGGGTAGCAGCCTCGCTCACGAGCGGGCTATCGGGGTAATCTTTAATGAACTTCTCCACAGCAGCTTTTGCTGTAGGAGGCGTTTGCGTGCGAATAGTGAGCAGCGTGTTCAGGTAGGCTGCCCGGTCATTGAGGTCGGTATCTGGATACTGCTGACGGGCTTGTGTCAGTGTTTGGGAGGCTTTCGTAAACGCCTGCCGCTTGTACTGCGCAAAAGCAGAGTCCAACTGCACGCCCATCTTCTCGTTGGCTATCGAAACGCGCCGCAAATACTCTGGGTCGGCCACCAGCTTAGCGTACGATGAGTTCGGAAACTGCGCCCGCAATTTCTGCGCATACACTTCCGCCCGTGGATTATTCTGATCCTTGTATAGAAGATAGAGACTATAATACGCTTCAGGCGCGTGCTTAGTGGCCGGGAAGCGTGTCAGTAGCTGTTCGTAGGTTTCGATGGCGCGGGCGGGCTCCTGCAATTGCAAGCGGTAGATGGCGCCCAGCGCAAACAGGGCTTCCTCTACCTGTAGCTGCGAGGTTTGCAGCTGAGGCTCCGTGAGCGGGATACTCTGGCGGTATTGCGCCACTAGGGTTTGCAACTGCGCCTCTGGGGTAGGGGCTGCCTCGGGCGTAGCACCCAACTGTGCACCGTTCACGATATTCTCGCTGCCTGCGGCCACGGCTGTTGTAGGAGCAGCGCCATTCTGGTCGTTCACCGGCGAGTTGCTGGCCTGCGTCACAATGCGCCAATTATCCTGCAACGGCCGGTTTCCCCACTTCCGGATGAAGTCGGCGCGGGCCGTACTCATGGAGGTAGGGTTGTCGAAGTACCAAGCCGCGCCGGTGCTGGTGCTAGCAAACAGATCAGGGTCGGTACCCACGTTGCCGGAGCGCGCTGCACTAACGCCGGTAGCCGTTTGTAAGCGATTTTGCGCGTCCGCTGCTTGCTTAGCGCGTACCTCCGCCTCACGGCGCGTGTCCAGTTCGGCCTGGGCGTAGGTATTCAGGCGCGTATCTAGCTCCGCCGCTGGCAGCTTCGCCAAAGTTTGCAGACTATCCTGGGTTTCTACAATAGTAATCTGCTGGGCAAACTGCTGGAGCACAGCACTACGCTCGGCCGTCACGGCGTACTCGGGCACTTCGCGCGGCATGGCCTGAACAGCGCTATCATAATAAGCAGCAGCAGCGCGGTACTTCTGGAGATTATCGTAGTAGATGCGGCCGGCCAGCAACTGCGTGTAGCCTTTCTGCGCCTGATTGCTACCCCCAGCTCTAACCGACTGCCGCAGGAGCGCCAGTGCCTCGGGGTAGCGCTGCTGGCGGTAGTCGAGGCGCGCCATTTCGTAGTAGATCTTGTCGCGGTACTCCTTGTTATTTGGGTTGCGGAGCAGCTTCGCAAAATACTTGTTCAGGCGCGTACGATCTTCTTGGTCTAAGTTTGAAACCTGGCCGAGCAGCAACTTAGAGTAGAAGTCTAGCTCATACGGCGGGGT
>Ga0210040_10001740_pt1 | contig 32161 bp, 11 predicted proteins | sample CryGeyCG12114_NA_FD_185462 | JGI IMG/M metagenome (GOLD analysis project Ga0210040, IMG submission 185462) | Groundwater microbial communities from aquifer - Crystal Geyser CG19_WC_8/21/14_NA (SPAdes) (version 2) | ecosystem: Environmental > Aquatic > Deep subsurface > Groundwater | place: USA...
TACTAATTGAGAAAACGTAATCATTCTGAGAAGTAACTCGTTTATGTTTTTCATGATTCTTAAAAGTCGATATACTAGCAGCTAGTTTGCTAGTTAGTTGTCATTCGCTGCCTTCATTACTCAACAACGAACGGAATTCATAGCAAATGCTTCTGAATAATGACGTGCCAGCTAACTGATTCAAGGGAAACCATGCAACAGGAATGCACGTTACACACACGTAACCTTTCAAAAGCACAAAAAATATTCCCGCTAACATTAGCCAGACTCACTTGAGCCACTTTGAGACATCGTTGGCATGATAAGTTAACTCATCAATGATCCCCTGAGTGTAACTCCAGGCTTAATTAACCGATCTAATCATTGGAATTATTGCCTTAGAAACGTTTAGGAAAAAGCAGGCGACTTGCTAGGCGATTTTTTATGAGTAAAAAACTGCTACATTAACCATGCAGTAACACTATGCAGATAAAAAACGTGTCAGTTAATAAAAACGCATTCATTAGACACTAGGTCATCAGAGACAAAATGGTGTAGTAACATTCAAATGATTAACAGACAAAACACTTACTCTAATCATTTGAGTAACAGATTTTATAATTTTTCGAGTTACATATTGTACATATGCATCACGTGAAATCATTTCATTCCAGCATGCCAAATTCATTCAGGACTACATTAAAAAAAACTTCTAAAATATAAAAATCAAATAAGTTCAATAAAAAACTATCATCGGAGCTGTATTTTACTCCTGAATACAAAGGACGAATAACCCTAACTGTGAATGAATATAAACTAACTGGAATCCATGATTAACATGCACTCACTGCAAGTGAGTGAGTTAACTTTGCAAGAAACTAAATTGAAATGAAATTGGTGAATTTATTCCATTTTAGTGTTTTAGACATGATGGAATAGCCCTCAATCTGTCTGTCGATACCCGTCGATGGAATTCGACTACGGAACACGAGTAAAATGACTCAAAAATCAATAAAACTCAATCTCTTCAGCCAAAAAAAAAACGAAAAATTACAACAAAAAACTGATCATGATTTATTTTATTTTGAGTTAATTTTTGTAAAATATTTAAGTTAAATGGAATTTTGTTGCTCATTTAAATGTTTCTCCACCATTTTGTCTTTGATGACCGGTGTCTCTAATGAATGTGGCTCTGATATGTAATCAATAAAAAGGATGGCTTCACAGATGCTCATTTGCAAATACTGGCAAAATTGAGCAGCCACTTATAGACCGCAAGCAAGGCGCTGTGCTGCTTGGATGTGTAGAGCAAACCAACTGTAGTGAGTAGCACATGATGCAAAAATGAATTAAATGAACTAGTTAGTTATAGTCTCATGAAATTATATGAATTTCGCCATACTGAGAACAAAGACACTGAGAATTTTACAGATTTGGGTATCCTTCTTTCTAACACTCAGAGGGGAAAAGCACATGTTATTTAACAAATGGAAACAACAGACGGGACGTAAAATAGAGATTAAGTACAAAGGACAACATCAAGTCCTTCATAGGCCTCTTTCATAACAAAACAAAACATGCTTGTCAATATCGTGCAAAAAAAGCATTTATTGCTTGACTGAAAAACACATTTCAGTCCTACATACAAAACAAAGGAGATTGTCGGAAAATTATTTTTTGAGTCGTTGTTTGGAGTATTTTAAAAATTGTACACAATTGCCATGCATAAAACTTTTTGCGACAAAATTCATAAAACAATAACTCTGTCTTGATTTACATGAGTTGAGAACAATAGCATTACAGCAAATGTCTGCCAAGAGGAATTCTGTTCGAATTCTTAAAAGCTGTAAAAAAATAAACTTGCTCACGTGTACTGATGTTAGTGATGTTTCCATAAAATAAAACACCGGCTAAAAGCACGAGGTTTCACCAAATATCCACGCGGCGAGTTAAATATTATGCTGGGTTACACAGTTAAGACTTTTACGAATTACCCTAAGATAATAAAAAATACATTATTGTAACAACAATCGTAAACTTGTAGACAATAATGTATGAAAAAATATGGACGAGAATTAATACTGTGTCACCAAAGGACGCGCAAGAAATAAAAGATCAAGTCTTTTTACTTCTAAACTATACCATTTGAAGATAAGAAAAGCTATAGCATAGCCTCATACAGCTAAATACATGCAAGTAGCTCTTAGAGCATGGTTTAGTGGTTTAGCATGTAATCGACTGTAACCAGGTACTTATGCTAGCTGAATATTTTTAAGTAAGTCATTATCAGTTTGATTTACATCATAGGACATACATACATATAGTGCACTAATTCAGTGGCCGATGCAAAAAGTTTTGTCGTGGACATACATGTCTTTTCATGATCACAAATGGATAAAACTAGACTAGCATTAATAGGTCAAGGTGTGAAGATAAATTACATCTGGATTGTACTGTGTATTAAGATTTTTCTGCAAGTGTCATCAAAAGCCGTTTTTACAAGTATTTTTTACACAAGTGTAAATAAAGATGGAATAAGAACATGCATTTGCTCACTAAAAGTGGAGCAGTGTCATTTTAGATTCAAACTGTAGTTAAAATAATAAAAGTAAACTCAGAGGGTAAAATGATACACGAAGTGAATAATGAAGGAAAATGAAGTATAAACCAGACTTAAAAGCCATCTAATTATAGTGAGTCCAATGATAATGAAATCCCAAACGCTGAGGCGTCTATTTTTTAGCGGTATTATATGATTCCAACGCAACATGAACGGAATAATAGAGCTGCCTATAGCAGCCCCAATCAGAGCAACTTTTTGCATTTGTTGGTAAGCAAGGATTGCACAGTTTATATGATACAGGCACGACTAGATAATATTGAAAGATGTCTACTATGCATGCACTCCATTGAGATTATGGAACACATGAGTTGGCATATAAAATATGTAAACTTTAGCAATAAAAGACTATGATGAGCTCAAATTGCAGAAAGCAATAAGCATCTGGCTAGATTATAAAGTCTTGTGAGAGATCCACTTTATGTTAAATATCTTGTACAACACAAGGCAATTTGATATAGAATTACTGAACTAGGTGATTAAATAACTCTAGCTTTTAATATCATGTTACGTTTTATTTGATTAGGCTGCTAACGGTTGCATGGTCTTGTCTCATGAAAGGCTAGCAGAAATTCTGTTTTCTATATGTATCCTGCTTCGGGTGTAAGAAACATAGTTGGTTCTTCCACATTTATCAAACTGGAGATAAATGTACACTAGACTGAACATTGAAAACGCCTTTCACAAGGATTAAAAATGTTGTGCAGCCGGGGCTTCGTCGAAAATTCAATGAACGACTTAAATGGAGTACTACAAGAGCTACAAAATGAGTTTCAGACTTTAATCTTCATAGCAATAGTTCAAGAGAAGAGGTAGATATGAGGAGTGAATGCTATAACCAACTCAACTGCAACCAGATTCAGTAGACAGTAGAATATTATGAACTATATATATATTCCTCAATATAATGTGAGTGACTTATTTTTTTCGCGCAGGCTTTTTTTGCTCCTTGAATCTACGAGCACCATATTGACTCCATGGCGCGGTTTGCACAAAAAATCTACCATTCTTTGAAAAGATTTGCTCCGATCCCTGCATGCATAGCATGATAATTTTCTGTAAGTATTGTCAATAAGGATCACAATTATTTACTAAAATTCCAATGAGCCTTAAATATTGTGAAGTGTCTAAATGCAAATTCCATTTTTTTTGAGAAAATGTAGTGTATTAAATGCAAAATGGTTGGAATGAAATTGGAAACTCTTTGATTATTCGATATAACACAGCAACTTCTACCTGCTTATCTTGTTATATATGCTATTGATGTGCAGAATTTCCTGAATTGCTGATCAAAAAGGCATAATGCTCATCCTACTTAAATTTTATATATGCATAGAGGAACCGAATACGACTCGGGACACTCATATTCGTCCTCTGTTTGTAATACTATCGGTAAATGAAACCATCAAAGTTCCATTCGTCAAAAGTTTTAACCAAGAAAGTCTGTTTTTTGCAAAATAGGGATATTTTGTTTAGCACAAAGGTTTAAATTCATTAGTTTTGGAAACCCTTTTTTCACTAAAAGAAGAAAAAACTTGCAACCAATAACTTTTCCTTTTAAAGTTGAACGTACTGTTTTGAGCATTGCTTATAATTATCCCTGCCGCAACTTTCTTACTGAAAAAAGTTATAGCTTTCAGATTTCAGGGTAATCAACTTTAAACATATCCTTTTCTGAACACATAATATATTGTAAGAAACATATATTTTATTATTATTATTTACATACATTTTAGAGATCATATATTTTTTAGTCTACAAAAATTGCATTACTCTACAATTACAAATGGAAAATAAAAACATGCGGCAGTATAGTTCCTATGTGTTTTATCTGCATCCACTACATTTTTCCTCCTCCCAACGCAAACAGTGCTAAAGTGTATCTAGTGCTTCTTTAGAATACTGAATTCTACATGAGAGACCTAATAGCGAGTTGAGCCAACAGAATGGAGAAAGTGTTCCAAGCCAACAAAAAGAAGTCCTATAAAAATAAGCAACAACGTGTTGATTCATCTTACAACCAACTCTGTTCTGAGATGTGAGGATGGAATCAAAATACTTTATGATACACACAAGTAAGTAACCTTGTACTTCAAAGAATGGCTATTATAACTTTAATACAAAGAGCAAGAATGGATTGGAATCACATTTGTGCGTTATCAAAGGCCCCCATACACTCTTTTAAATGAAAAACGTACAAACATTCGGCAAAGGAAAACCACCTGACGCAAGTAACACTGACAGCTGACTAAATCTGACTGACAGAGCAAGATGTACTCATTCAATTCTTTTTGTATTGCTTTTAGCTGAACCTTCAAAGAGAAAGTCTACCACTGAAATAGAAATGGGTGAAATCATAATTCTTGTCCAGTACTTGACTGGAGTTACATACAGCTAGTCAATGGATTCTAAGGACTGTAAATTATTGATAATGACGATTTCATTCAAACATGTTCAATGACTTGCTGAATTGAATCTCTTGTTTTTATCCTCTCCTTATTAGTAATCTATTCATAATCTTCCGCATGCAATCGCCTGCGATTCATCGAGCATATTTTCCTAATTGTTCACAGCGGTAACAGTACAATAAAAATACTGACTGACTGCGAGAGTAAAAGCAATACAGGAAGTAAAAAAATCTGGCACACAGCCATTAGCTAACTGATCGCTCTTGTGAAGTGCGGTCGTAGACTGCCGATAGTCTCATTTTTTGTGAGCTCTGTCTAGGGACATACAAAAACGGCATAGCATTTAATTCGAGAGGTTCTAAGTACACACTAAGTCTGTTTGAACTACAGTTAATAACTTCTGTTCTGTACAATGTCTGGGGTAACGTGTCCCGCGTTTATTTATTTGCTCCGCAAAGAGCTCCCACTCACTCAAACTCTCTGTAGTCCCGTATACTATATAGAAGGAGGGACCTCTCATTCCTGAAAATCGGCGAAAATTTATGTAAAGTGGTATTGATGATGAAGGAATGACTGTGACTTTCGTTGTAAGCTAAAGACTAACTCCTATGGGCTGTATGTGAATGCATCAAAGTTGCATGCACCAAATATGCTAATATGCATGCGAATGAGTGCGGAGCCTAATTAAAGTTCCACGGAAATGGATATTGAAATGTAAGTTGTGAACGCTAGTTGTGCGGTGGACTTCTCCATGTAGATTTCGAGGATTCAATTTATCTTCCCCTTGTTTATCACTGACATTCACTGAGAGTAATTAGTATTGAACAATTATAATGGGCTATGGTGTACATTTTAAGGGAATACGGGGAATCAATTTCTCTCTTCTACTATACAAGATATAGCATAAGCATGGTAATGCGTTGCTATTAGGAGTCAGGACACACGTTCAAATCTAACACTTTTCTGAGAATGAATACATCAGTAAAGGGAATATACTACCGCTTTTAATAGACTGGAATATAAAAGTCAAGAGGATTTTTAGATCAAGAGGAGAAGGAGACAGAGACATCCGTAAGTCGTTGTCCTGGCCACTTGTAAGGCTGATGAGAGTACTTTTGTGTTCTCAATTTCTCAGCCGTGAGGAGTGAACGTGAGATGATGAGAATATAAAGCCATCACTAGACGGCTGAAAATATTCAACAACCAATTAGTTATTCAACTTTGTGAAGTATTCCCGGTACAAAATCAGATGGGTATAGTCATTTTACATGAAATGGGTGTTATACCGGGTTAGGTAGGTTGATTGATTAGATGCCGCAGTAATGGTCGGCAAATGATTGTTATGTAATAGACGATGGTTTTTGAAAGGTACAAAAAAGTTTGCATACAAATCATATTTACCTTATTTGGAGAAGTTGTGTAAAACTGGCTACCAACGCTTTAGAACAATTCCTTTCTATTTGGTAATAGAAACCATAATAAGTATGACAGTCACTTAACAAGTTCGATGCCTTGAATTGCCCTAACAATGTAAAAGACCAGGAAATTAGCTTTTCGGCTACCAAATAATACAATCTTTCTGTCCAATATTCGATGATAATAGAGTAAAAGTTGTTGATAACTTGATCTTCCGAAACACCGCACCGTACTGTGGGGTTTACGGCAATTTCTCAGTTGACGAAAATAACATGATTCCTACCAATTTCTTACTGCTACTGTATAACATGCTACATCCCTTGAGTATGTTCACGTATTTTTACAAACAGACACGCTTTTCCTCTCTATATAATATCGACTCTTCTATCTTCACACTTGCACTAAATACAGGGAAGGGTTTATGAGCAAAGCCAAGCACCACTCACATGGTCGGATCGTACCCTACTTTGAAATACTATTTGCATTTTTTCTAAGCGCTGCTGCATCTTAGTTGTGACAACTAACTATTCGTCGTTCAACTAGACAAAAAAAATTCAATCTCTACTGCAAGTGATGATGCTGCATTCCTGTCTAACTGCACATCCCGTGAAAATTTCCAGGAGTCGTTTTCGAGCACAAAAATTGTAAGTGCCAACCTGTGCCAGTTTTAAAAAAGGAGGCTTCTCGTGCAAACAAGAACTGGAATTGAGCACGGCTGATGTAATTTACATCAACGAAACAGGGCTGTCGACTACACTCTTCCCTTTGAAATTGCATACAACTAACTGTACAGACGGGGAAGCTAATAGTGGAAATATGCATTCTCTTCTTCACTCTGAATTACGGTCTAATGAAATTTGTCACCGTCATCTAATGAACGTATATTATGTGATGTCCTCTTTAATTGATGTAGACACTAATCCACGGCTAATGAATAAACAAGCTTTTATGTTTCCTCCACGAGTCAATAGAACGAAACAAAAGAACAGTTTATAAGCTAAAGCCATACTACTGGGTATAACACTTTCGCCTGCCAACTGGACAGGAAGAAACTTGTTGAGCAACTTGTAATAAACAAGTTGTTGAAATATTTTTTTCTCCATATTTTTTATCTAACGGGAGCAATGAGAGTAAATAAAACACTCCCGGCAAGTTTGATGGAGAACATTTCTTTGTACCCATGAATTATATATCAAGTTCTTTTCATATTCAATAAAAACAACAGCTTGCAAGTACTATTTAGTTTAATCCAAAGTACTAGTAAGTAAGAAAAAGTTTAGAAGTATATGAAATCCCAATAGATTGCTGGTTCACTTAAAAATGGGATGCCAAAACCTGGCTGCACTATCTACTTATTTTTTTTCTTTTTGTTGGTTTACCAATAGCAACATGATGGACATTTCTCCTACCATATGTGAAAAGATAACAACATGAAAATAGAGAACCTTTCTTAAGTCACTTGCTAAACAAACAAAGCTTTCAGACAAAAAAATTGGCATATATATAATCTGATCTGTCATGTCAACATTTGTTCAAACCACAGAGAGTTTATTTGTTTACACGGCTTGTGCTCCCTCTCAGATAATACTAATGTTGTCCTAATGCTACCAGAAATCAAATATAAAACATTCGATATATTTACAAGCAAGCAGGTACTATTTGCCTGTTTGACACATGTAGGCAACTACAAACGCACATTCGTGTGGTCCTAAACTGTGACAGGGAACAAGCAAGATGATAAGTGATTCTACCGCTATTAGTTTTTTAGCTTTCCTAGCATGCTGTTATTGTATGTAGCCTGTGTTTAAGCTGTAATTCCTCTGCTCGCCATCACTTTTTTCCTAACTTAGCTTTCCCACAGGACAAAGCAGAAGTGAGACTATACTATTTCTCTTATTACATATGACTAGAAGTTTATGAACACGAAAGTAGAGCAATTGGGCTGCACTGGTTGAGTGAAAACAGCGTGTCATTCATGAATGTAATATGGCTGCGGAATATTTATGCTCAACGCAGAAATAAGAAAGCATTGTCCGCTCGCATAGTGCATCAAAATATGATTTTTCTTATCTATACGTGTTCGTAAAATAATTCAGAAGTTTGGAGCAAAGATTCTACTTCACCGGAAATGCTTACGCGTACAGGGAATATGTTTTAGTCAATTAACTCATATCATTTTTTGTGTTAGACCGGTTTACGGCTGAGAAACAGGAAAGACAAATGAGAAATTAACGATTGCAAATACTTTCAAAGGCACAACACACGCATAATGACAGAAAAGGAGCTTTTGAAAACATGAAACTCATTTGCAGAATTACATTGTGTGTATTCATGATGACCGAATAAACAGTTAACTCACTCTTCCAGGCAGTCAGCTGAATACAGCAAAAAAATATAATTACGGAACCATACCATGCAGCAATAATAATCAGATGCCTTCGTAGACTCAGTCATTAAGGTATCTCTTAGTGATGAAGACAGGCACTGTGTAATCAATTTACCGCTGGAGCACAAAAATGTCCCTTTTTCTTATAGAATCGGGACAATGACGCAAATCTGCCCTTTCATGCAGTCTCGAAAATGAGTTGCAATAGATTTTATCAATCTTCTGCCTTCATGATGACATATAACTTTGTAACTATAGCCCGTTTTCATACTTCCCTCTAAGATCTCTTCTTCAGTACCAACGAAAGGATTACGGGATTACGATAAAGGACTACGATTGCGTTTGCTCTCCTATAATTATTACCGTGGACCGTGGTTAGCAGCCAAGAGGCATATAGAGGGTAAAAAATTTACCAAATTGTGCTACCACTCACTCACTCATGCCATCATTTTTTACTACCACTACTATCATTGTATTTGTGGTGTCACTAACTAACTATGAAAATATACATTATATGTTCATGTTTGAGAGCCCACTCTATAACGACGCCATGTGCTTTTCCACTCATATATGGATCATGGCTATGGTTTTTCATGAACACGAGAGAGCTCCTCAACAGACAGGAAGAGCCGATTGAAACGACATTGAATCTGTTGTCACCACGGAATCGCACTACTTAAAAGCTTTTCCTATCCAGCCAACTCTTGAACTCTAATGGAGTACTAAACTGGGCCACATCATCATCATGATCAACTCTCATCTGGACTAAAAGGAATAACTAGCCTGGGCAAAAAACATGTGTAACCAACCATGTCACTAGGATAGTTCTGTCAGAGAGCATTTAAAACAAGCATCATGCTCTACACACGGACGGACAGAATGAGTGAGAGAGACTTTGTTCTCATTAGAGCTTGTGTTGAATGCAACACGGGCAATGCGAAACAAAGAATAGGAGCTAGCCAGTCGATGAGAGAAATAGGCATATATTATGTTCGTAGTCAGTTACACTACACACAAAATACAGCTATACTTGCTTTGTCAGCTAAAAAACCAGTGGATGTTCACAATGACACTAACTACATACTTTGCTTCTGTTTATTTACCCTTTAATTCCTGTCCATACAATGTAAAACAGCGTACATTTGTGGCCTGACGGTTCACTTTTGCGGCATTTTACACAAGAGTCGTGATTAATGGATGAATGGGTAGTACTAATAATGATTTTAAACCTCGACATGCTTTCAGATTGGAATGAAGCTGCAAAAGGGTAAGTAAAATGCAATATTGTCATTTTCTTTTCCCAGGGCACGTTTATAATCGTGTTGTAGATTGAGACTCGAGTTCGAATTACATTTGTAATATTACTAATCTGTGCAGATTATATGAATAACGGAAATATTACGCTACTCGATAAATAGTGGAACCCTAGTATTACAGGATGATTAATGGTTACAAAATGAATGGTTGCAAGGTAGCAAAAATTGAAAGGAAGATGTAATAATCCTGAGAGGATTACAGTACAATAAATTCAAATAGATTAATACAAGAAATGAGAACTCATTAACTCACAGAATAAATGAAGTGCTTTGGCCAGCCTACTTGTCTCGGAGGAGAAACTTTACGATGATTATTATGTAATCGAAAAATGGAAGTGACCTTCACTTTAAGTAGTTCATCAACTTAGCTTTTACACAAGTGAATAAGTCTGGGCCTCTTTTTTTTGCATTAAATTTTCACAAAATGGGCAGAAGGTTTCACGTACTTGCTGGCCTTGTGTGATATGGTAACTGCAACTCAACTCGAGATAGTAATCATCACTTTTGCTACTTTTGCATCAGGGTTTAATATACGCACAAAAAAACCAACTGGGAGGGAAATTCTTAATATTCAGGAAGATAGACGCACAAACTACTATATACTTGTAACCCTATTGCTAATAATTTCTTTGAATGCCTTGGTACTAGTTAGAACTATCAGCTGTGACTGAGCCTGATTAAAAAGGTGAGGGCTTCTCCATGCTTCATGAAATAAATCAAAAGGATATGGGTTTGTCCAGGTCTATGAAGTGTAGGCTGACTGCTTCATAAATTAGTTTCATACACAACATTCAACTAGTTTTTTCATTAAAACCCAACAAACAATAGATATGTGCTCTTTGGATTGCACCAACATGTATGGAATGGAAACACATGGACCGTATCTGTACTAACTATACTACAAAGAGCACAAGCAGACAGGTGAAGCGATTTGCTGTGCTTTTAAACTATACAGTCATTATTATTAGAGCAATACATTATGAACTAGCAGCACAAAAGGATTTACAGTGTATACATATTTTTCATGTATTCCTCATTTAAAGACCAGTCAGGACATGACAACAATAAAAAGAGAGGAAGGGAAGGGCTTGCAAAAAATTAATATTTTCTGTCCTACTCATTTACCACCGTATGCATGTATTAATTTATCGAAAGCTTCTACACGATTATACTGCATCGTGTATCATGTTGGGGTTGGGGAAAACTATAATGATTGTAAAATAAAATTCATAGAGAAGTCACACCTTTTCCAAACCCAATTACTATGGCTACAAAAACGGGTTAGGTGCACTATATGAGCACAAAGTTAGCTTTTATTTTGTCATATTCGCAATGGATGGAAACTCCTACACAGCAATAAGTAATAACAATACAGGTATATTAGCATTATTATTTTTATCACATAACCAACTTCCATGCATCTATGCAATATATATAGTTCAATTCAGCAACGTGCTTTTCATTCAGCTATAAATGAAACCTTGACCACTTATTTTATTAGCACACCAGAACTATTAATACGGGGCACCATGTAAATCTGGATAAACGTTGTGGATAATTTCAACAGGTGTGTATTCAATTAAAACCTGCACCATGTAAAAACTTATTTGCCTCAAAACTTAATACTCGCTTTCAAAACAGCAAATAAGATATTTCTCCATTTTCCCAGTAGATCACAAGAATATCTTGAAAAGCAAACATCTAACAAACTCGATAATTATCAATCCACCAAAAATGCCTGAGAACACTTCCGTTCCACTATTACTTCTTACTGAAGTTTACTTCCTTATAAACAACAACCCTTAAATATAGTTCTCATAAACAATAAATGCAATGTAAAGAAGCCACTCCAGAGCTAAATTCTTACAAAAGACGATGCAGAGGTCCAGCAGCTTCCTCAGCCTCCTCCACTTTGTTACTCTCTTTGGGATGATCCGATGTGTCTTCCATGATTGTAACTATGTCCAGCCGGAATCGTTGAACGTCTTCTCCCGCCAACTACTACTGGAGCCTCAAACTGCACTTAAACCAAAGGCCTCACTTTTCAAAGTGTATGGACAGTGAACTAATTGAGTCCAACAGAACTGTCCACCAGGTATGTCCAAAACCACACTCTCACGCACAATCATACATCGTATTCACCGTGACAAAAATAATGTACGTGAATGTCCGCATAAAAAAGCGTTGTAGCCACACACAACCAAGATTACATGTACGAACAAAGGAAGACGCACGGACTGGAACAACGGGGCTCTACTGCCAATGACAGGAAGAGATGGACTGAGAGGGATGCAGTGCAGCTCACAACATCATTCCACGTACTACTACACAAATACGTTCCTTTTTTGAACAGTCAGCACGCCACTCACAGAAAACAACAAGTCGCTTGTGCATCCACAACTAACGCTCTCGGTCGCCTGTTCGCTCCTCTGGGCTGGTTCTAGTTCAGCTCAATATTCTGCTGCTCGCTCGAGAAACGCCAAACCAGCTTCACTGATGGCCTTCCAGTTCACCAGTCCACACAAGAAGAATATGCTGATGAGTGGAGAAGGGAAAAATGGTAAATTCTCCGGATGAACAACGGAGTAATGCTCAGTTGCCATTTGATTCCACCGTCGCTCTGTTTTGTGCGGCTCTCGAGTATGGAGTATTCTGTGTTGTACTTGTAGCTCGGTATGTCCAGATTTCCCGAAACCAACAACAACCTCTCGTAATGGCACTTTGGCTTCACTAAAACCCACGAATGGGTTGTCTGAGAGGAATAGAGAGGGTAGCCCACTAGACCAATTAGTAATGATCTATCATGTATGTAGTCTTGGTCTCAGCCTGTCAGAATTGAGTGCATTCATTTTTGGGGCATACTAATGTACAATTGCCTGCAACCACTGGTGATAATGATACTCTGGTACATATTTTGGGCTGGTTTTATAGTCGGTTGGGCTGTGTGCCGGATTTTGTGGTCAAATCTGAAAGTGGCAAGTAAGTAGCAGTATTATTAGTCCAGTAATGGTATTTGAAGATAGTTTATACTGATTTGTGATTTGTTAATTCTCAGTAATAGTTTGAGTTTGAGTATATTTTTACAAAGAGAACAAGTAAATCTATTACCTTGAACAACATAATGTCACAGTCACTCATTATATTTACCTTTCTTCTTAGATTAGTTAACTCGGCTGTGCGTGTGTTAACTCTAGCTTGACTTGGCTTGGTTGACATATCTACTCTCTTCCATTTAAATGATACAATTTCTCTGACCAGACAATAATTAAAAATTAAGTTAAATTAGTTTTATTTCACAATTGACTGAAAAACAACATAAAGCTGGTTTCAGTTCACACACACCAAAGAAAAGCTTAACAGAATTCTACTCGCTCTTTTACAATGGTTTCTGGTACAAAAAAAACTTGCTTCCAAAGAACGTGTGCCACAACCTAAGGTAGAATTATATCTGAATTCTGAAAAAGTATACGTAACCACTATCATAAAAAATGTGTGCAATGCACAAATAATCACAATGAGCATTGAGCATTGGGTTTTGGTTGTTGTCATTTTGCTAAAAGGCGTCTATTCGCTTCATGCCCACATGATTGGATGATTGCTTGCGCATGCCAAATTCAATGGATCAATCCTGTTACTTCATTTCAATTTGAATTTGGGAGTTGATCAATATATCTGTAGAAGTCTTTGGTGAATCCGTTGCGAAAAATGACAAATCTATCAATTTAACTGAAACGGATTTTTAAAATATAGCAAACTCTTCTAATTAGTGAATTCTTATTCTTGCATCAAAAAACGCTGATTACATCATTTCAGTTAGTGCCTTTCTCATCTACATTATAAACAAAACTGTTTCTAGGCTTTGAGTCACACGCAGGTTGTACATATGAATGTACTTATAGAATATCATCATATAATGTGTAATTTGAGTTGGCACCACAGGCAAAGCCACTTCAGTGCGTTTCAATTTGATCCTTGTAAACTTTTGTTCGGTTCGTCTAATCATGAGTAATGACAGTAATTGTTTTAATAAGTGAGCAACAATGGTCCACTCATCTTTTCTAGTTGTATGTATGTAACAGTTTGGATCCATAAATCCAGCAATCATAAATACGTCTATATAGTCTAGCCCTTGAGTGATAGTGCTTGCTTTCTGAAGGGTCAGACGCTCAGGAAGTCATAATGCGACCGAAATGGACGTTTCTCTTTCATCATTAAGTTGCGCTCATTACTTGTAATTTATCGCTTTTAAAGTAACGACTACTTTAGTTATGCTAGCTGGATTGTCGTTAATTCACTTTATTTTAAAGGTATTTTATTTTTCAACTACTTTAACTTTTTACAGCAAGCCAAGCTCACTTTTATTTGCAATAATTTTCATTATTTTAAATGCAACTAGTAAAAAGTTTTTGTACTCGGCACTGAAGTGTCCCATCCATTTGTATTGTAAGTGATTTGAGCATTTGAGCAAACTAGCCTCCTTGAAAATCCAGTGATGCTGCAGTAGTGAGAAGGTTTAAAATGTTTTAGATGCGATATTACATTGTCTAATCTGTAATCTAAAAGTAAATTAAATCTAATATCGGTCATTAACAGCATCTAGCAATTATGTTGGTCAGAATTTCAGTATTAAACATTTCATAACTTTGTTCTGTACAGAAAACTATATGGTGGTAGGTGGTATGCAGTATGACGGATGCGATAGATCTTCGACGACAAAAATAATACAAATGAAATCGTACAATTTTCATTTGCAGACCTTTTTGACACTTTGTTCATAAATTGTTCCAATCTGGTACGGACTTGAAGACATCCGGTGTTTAATAGCCAAAACAAATGCATACAGTTAATTTTGGTTTGAAACCATAACTAATTCCAACATTTTCGTATGATGACATAAATTTATGTCTTACATCCTTTAATTTGGTGCATCGATTGGGAGCAAAAGTACAAACATATTACAACAAAAATGAAAACAATTTATTTTGTAACGAGTTTCAAGTAGTCTTGTTTGAGCCCCACAATGAAATTCATGACTACAAAACTTTACTAATTCCGTGCCCAGTAAGAGCACACTAATGGTTCATTTCACTGTGCTATCTTAAATATCCATGATGATGACATATCTCCCTTGCTTTGATTTATGGTTTATTGAACCCTCATAACTAAGACTTATTAAAGTTAACAAATTAAAATTGATCGTCTGATATCCCTACACAGAGTATTAAGTAGCATCGTCACAATAACACATCCCTTCTGTGAGTGTCTACATCTGTCATGCAAATCAAATGAGATCCATCTATCTGCTATCTACTCATTGTGGCAATCCAAAACACAGAATATGATGCACTTGGTGCATGTATCTGTGTCTCCCCCTTCAATTTACTTCTTATTGTGTCTCCAACTAGTGTCAGCAAAAATTCCCATAGCCTCACTTCAGTGTGCATATATAGCTTTTAGCGCCCTCGGATGTCATTTTCTTGTCTGATAAGAAGTCTGTCAGACAGTATTACTACTTGCTGTGAAATGGAATTGAAGAAGAATATCCATCATAGAACTTAGTAGCTCACATTTTGGAACATGCGGGCAGATGGAAAGTGAAAGTTCAAAACAAAATGATGTCTTCTAGGCTAAAATCACGCAAATTTTTCTCTTTTATGATGAAATTGGATCATGACAGCTCAGCTAAAATTGTGCAGAGAGAGAGCAGGTGTGTGCTTTACAAGATAAGATTTTGTAAATTGTGATAGCTTATTTTTATTGGCTTTTGAATATTATACTGCTTCGTTGAGATTGGCAAGCAAAATATAATGGCTGGTTTGGAATTATGAACCATCAAAGATAATTAACGTAGTAAAAGTCTGGTGAAAGTCCACATTTAAAACAGATTCATGCAATGTCAATTCAAGGATTACTTGAGTAAAGTCGAAAAAAAAACAAAAAATGATTTATTATGTATAATTGTTAAGTACACACATAAATATATATATTTATATATAATCTATATAATATACTTGTCTACAGATACACATGCTAAAAATGCAGCAGCAACCATTATATGTAGTAGCTGCTATAAACTAATATTACAGCTAGGAATACTTTAAAGAGCTCGTCTCATTACAACTAGTGATGAAGATTATTTAACTTTATCAATGTAGGAAGTACATACATAAAGTAAACATTGACAAATAGACAATTTAAAACAGGTATATAAATCCATCTTTATGTATTTATAAATTCACACGCATTTGTTTTACGCAAGTCGCCACTCATTCTACATTCTCGTTTATTACATTATAACCAAAATAATACATGTCTACTGCTATTATAGTCAACTAGCTAACTAAGAATCTAAAAGGACGTGAACTTACCATTTAGTTTACACTCATTTGTACAAGCACATAAAGGTTTCTCATTTACATGGTATATGCACAACGAGTTACCATTACCAACATTACAACTACTCTTTCCATTACTAAGCAATAGTTTTTTGTGCATAATAAATAAAATTCAGTGTCTAGTACAATGTTCACCACTTAGTTAGTTAAACATAGTACTTTCTTTAGGAAACAAATGTATTTCTGTAGTGGAACTGAAGCCATTTAGGCTGTGTAAGAATTATAAAACCCTTACAAATGAAAACCATATCAACTTCTGATGATGCACTCAACTGCTGCTCTAGGGAAATGCAAAATTTCATTTCTCCAAATCAATACAATCATTCTGTGCTGCAACTCTTTCTCTCATGAATTTCTTTTCCATGATGACTGCATCGGTAAGTGAATCTACAAAAATGTCTATTCTAATCTGTTTTGGAAATTATGATGCCTACAAATCTTATTCAGTTCATCCAGATTACGTTCAATCATAATCTTAACTAGCTATTAATTTTAGTTATAGGTCGAACACAATATCATAGCTAATACTCACTGACAAAAAATCTTTGTGTGAATGAAACACAATATTGTGGAATGATGTTGATAATGATATTGTTAATGGTAACAGGAAAAGAAAATTTAGTACAACTACACATTAGAAAAGAAAAACTAACAAAATAACGACAGTCCTATATAAATATATAGTACATTACACCATCCACTCATCCTGGACTATAAAAATGTACACGTGTACCAAACATACGTGCTAGAGTCTATGCAAGTAACGTTAAGCAACACCGGAGGACCATACAACTTTTCACCTTCTTAAAACGTATCAAAAATCCCAAGAAAATATATATACGTCACTTCATCTGAAACCTATAGTGTATATAGAGTCCGTACAAGAATAATGAAAGAAAACCATATGATTAAATAAACGTGAGAATAATTCATCTTTGCAGTAATCACTTTCATTTCCCTAATGAAATGACAATTTACTTAAATGTAATTATATGCAGTTTATCATTAGTTGGCTACACACTTAGTTTAAGTACCCACTAACTGCTACATACCATATTGTTTATTAGCTGAGAGAAAAATATAATATGATGATCACTAATTAATCCTAACTAACGAGAAAACAATAACATTTTGTTGTGTGTGTGTAGATCTATATGTATTGGTACGTTGGTACAAAGTATTCCAGAGTGAGAAAAAATGGTAATCATTTAATAGTATAGCAACAACATTCATTTCGATGATTATGTGGTAAGGTTGTTTTATGATTAAGCAGTTGACTCAAAAGATGATTCTCGTCAAAAATTCATTTTATCCTATCCTGAAGTTGGAAAACAAAAATCCTGTACTTCAGCACATGCACTCGTTTTGTGCTCATCCCAATAAGCTGCTTCAATAATATTCCTTACATTCTTTAAATCTACATGAGGATAATATTTAGTTAGTTAGTTAGTTAATTGTACAGCAGTTCTATATGATTTGGTAGTCATGTGGTGTGTTGCCAGTTGTCACCACATGGGAACATACCCAAGCTTCATATTTGCACTGTAGTACTGGTAATTATGTAAGTTGGTTCGGGTCACTTTGTGAGATTTGGTGGTGGTAGCATAAGTTGTATAGTTTTTTAGGCATACAAGATGTACACTAGGGAGACAACAATACTACAATAAATATTATATAAGTAAGTGGCCATTCCACACACCACCACTCCAAAAACAAAAGTTGTCATCAGTACAGTTAATTTAATATGGTTAGTTAGTTACTTTTATAGTTAGTATGTAAGCTAGTATTAAATTTCAGTATTCTGAAAGTATTACACAGTGCCGCACAAGGAACACTCTACACATTTAATATGTTAGCTTACTTAGTTAGTTAGTTACTTGGTAAGTTAATAGACGATTCGGCATTCCGGTCGCAAAAAATCTTTCCTCACTATCCAGACACTGTAAATCAAATGCTAGTCACAAAAAAGGAACTGTTCCACTTGTAAAAACTTTCCTGATGGCATCATTGTATCTTGCTTATAATGTTTGACTCGGAGTTCCACATTTTCTAAAACTATCCTTATTAGTTAGTTGCAATCAAAAGTCTTGTGTATATTATGCAAAAGTTGCTTTCACATCATATGTACCATTTTTTCAAGTACGATGATTTTTATATCTTAATTTCGCAAGCAAAGTAAATTATTACGAACATTTCTTTGAACCCTTCTAAATACATCCCAAATGTTGTACCTTTACTGATTAAAGTTGGTACGCAATCGGCCTAGAGCTCAATACTTCAACTTTTGGGAATGACAAATCCTTTGTTTGTTCTGTAGATTTGAATTTAACCCTTAAGCCATGTGTAGCAGTACAACACTAGTGTATGTACCAAAAGAGGAAACGAATCAATTACGTTCATCTGGAAAATCAAAATGGGGATTCACTTTCTATGTAATGTGTTCAAAACTGTATCCTCAAAAAAACAATTTTTTTCTTATGTATATAAACTAAAAATTGGACGCTGACAATTGAATCATTCTGTCGTTGTCAGTCAATATGTACGTAATAATGTAATGCATGTAATTTGCTTGTAGGATTCGCCCTGTGACAAACATATTAACTAACCACTGTACATTAGTATATTACATACATAAAGTCCATACATTAGCCACGATGCTAATAATAATAATAGTAATACAATTTGAAAATGTACTTCTTCAGTAAGTAAGGTAGAAACTTGGGTTACTGCATGAAATAGTCCGGATGTTCCGAGTCTTTTTCAAATCGCTTCGCCTCCTCCTGCATGCTTTCTTTTATTTTTAAAATCGCTGCAGATTCATTTTGTTCCTAAAATATCCCAAAAATGGCAATATAATAAAAACATTCTTTTCGTACGTTGTCTTTAAATACAAACAATATACTGTGACGTGAATAATAGCAACGTACATTTTCTGGTGGCCCAAAACTTCCTAAATTGTATTCTGGCATTGATGAGCCAGCATCATCTCTAGGGGTGCCTGGACCATTTGCAGGAGAATTTTTCATATCCATACCATCACCATTCATTACAGGAGTCATGTTGGGACCCATTGGTGCCATTGGACCTCCATCAGGACCCCCGCCCATTGGAAAATCCTTCGTTCACAAATGTATGAAGTAAAGCAAAATGAATCAGAAGAATATGGACTATTGTGATGGGGTGCAGTTGTTAAAAAAATCATTCTTTTGGAAAATAGCAATTGAAATTCCATAGAAGGAAAAACTTTGAGTTGAAGGTTTGATATAGCATGCATGCATGTATTTAGTACAAGTAGATTCTGACTTGACTCGTAAGAATCGAAATTTGGAGCAACTGACTAACTGGACGGAATGAATGATCTAAAATAATGTTATGGAAATGAGAACTGCCCTTACCCCTGAGAGCGAAGGACCCGGAACAGATTTCATCATCCCATACATATTTTCTCCCCCAGAACTGGATGAATCTTTATAGAAAAAAATAAATTTATTTCAGTTGTAATAATTTGTTTGAAAACACAACTCATGGTCATCATCATGGCACTCACTACTTATGAGATGGGTAAAAACGAAATATAAGATGCTAATACTGTACACATTACCTTATATCAATACAAGTAAAGGTAAATAATAATTTTGACATTAAAAGAATCATAATCATGCTAAAAACAGGCGTCAGTCAGGAACAAAATATCATCATCAATAATATCAATACAGTAAACATAAAAATTAGCCAACATGGCAAAGATTTTTTTTAGGTACGACTCAACTAAAGAATACTTTCAATACAACTAATAAAAACTTATATAGTATAGTGAACCGTACTAAACCATTTAGCAACAACGTAAGTACACAAAAGGCGCAAGCTACACCAAACAAAAAACTATTTGACGACAGAACAATAAAAAAAGCAGTTTTTAGATGCTAATGATGGATTTTAAAAAGTGAATATGAGAAAAAAAAAACTAACTTAACACTTTATGCATAATCTAACGTTATTTTATAGAGTATTCTAGGTTCCTATGAGCTAAATGGCGTCGTCAAGAAGAAAACATTTACAGTTACGTTTATTATTTGCGTCATTTGACCAAATCAGTTATAATCACAAAAATCAATAAGTATACACCCTTATATAGTCAGGTTCATCACCATCATCATTTCATCATATATAACAACATTAATAATTCGGCACGTTTAGAATTAAAAATCACCTTGTGGACTGGGCATTATTGGAGTTCCAGGGCCAGGAGGTCCACTGGAACAAGGGGGACCTCCGTAATTCCCAGGTGAGGAGGAGTTATAATTCATAGGCTGAAAGAATCACAGAAAAAGTCAGTGATTATCTCATGAAGCAAAAAAATTAGAGAAAAAAAATAGTACAAGTAGTAACTTTTTTCCATGCATTGTCCTAATGAAAAACCCAATTTTTTTATCTACTCGACTTAACCGAGCCAATTTTTCAATAAAAATAGATAGAAAGTAGGATATTGATTATAGTAAATTCATACATAGAAACGTACCGCTGAAGAGTTAGGAGGCCAACTTTGGGGTCTGGGACCAGGACCAGCCATGGACATAGGTGGCATTCCAGGGCCCGGAGGCCCTGGAGGAGGGCCTCTTAGATTTGGTCCCGGGGCATAGGATGGTCCTAAAGGACCCATGCCAGGTCTAGGTGGATTCATTCTGGGAGCCATGGGACCCATTCCTCCCGGTCCTTTAAAAGTATCATCAAACATGAGCAATCGTTTGGTTTAAAGGACCATCATTTTAAAATATAAAATTAGAATCACAAGTCACATAAAGTAGTCAGCTATATTCGTTAGTTACACACTGTTTTCATCAGCTATAGCTAGCCAGTTAGTTAGTAATTTTAGTTAGTTACTTTCTCCAGCACTGGAGTGAGCACATAAACATTAAGTTAGATACAGGACTTGACTTTTGTTTAGATGTTACAAACGGTTGCGACGGTGACACATGGACGGCATTTAAGAAACATAACGAGCTCATTTTGAACTCGAAAGGAAAAAAGCCTTATATGTTTACCATATGAAGCAAAAGCGACTACACTGTGCTGTAGCATGGTGAATATGAAAGTACTGTATCATTTGAACAAGAAAAAAAAACAGTGACCGTATCACCAAATCAACAAGCATTGTGAGATGATAGTTTGAGAAGCAAAACTTATAGAATGAGAGAAAAGTGGTGAGAAGTGAAAAATATGTGTGTGAGAGAGAGAGAGAGCAGTCCATATCATACCTTGCCATCCCATAAAGTCGCCGCCTTCCCCTACGCAATGTGGTTCGAAACAGCAGCATTTATACATATTCAACGTTACATTTTATTAGAAAAAAGAGCAAAAAGATGAAAAAATGAACAACTTGGCTACTACAGCATGTTACAACATCTCTAAGAATAAAGAAGTTAGCATTGTCAATCAGAAGAGGTGGCCCCGGCATTGAGCTCAATGCTAGTCATTGGCTCCTGAAAAGCTTATTGCGCGTATCAGGGTCTAACAACCAGTAAAATCCACATTCGCCATTTATTGAAACGCTGGTAAATTTGTTTTTCATTCTAAATATTCATCTTATCGCGCTACTAACTGCCTATTGTACTATTTGCAAAATTCAAAGATGAATAAAAAAACTTGCCTTGTCTACTAGGATCCATAGGGCCGGACATCATGGGCTGTCCCGGTGGCTATATTACCAATGAATGAAACAATCAACTTTTAATACAGGCACTACGGTGGTTGGAGGGATGATTTTTAAACTAAAATTAAGTGCAATGTAAATGTAATGGTTACTTTTTTTGGTATTTTTTTCTCACCCCATTAAACTCGTTGCCCATTTGTGGTAATCTGACACCAGGTCGCGGTCCCCCAGGTGGATACCTTGGACCTCCCATGAAGTTCTGCAAAAACAGAGTGTCAATGAATGTCAATGAAAAAAATGAATTAATGAAAATGATGCAAGTTAAACTATGAAGACGGTTCTTACTTGGTTGGCCATAATGGGCGCCTGACCTTGGGAATGCGGGGACGGCTGTGATGAGGGATGATTTGGAGGAGATGGTCGCATGCTTGAATTCTGGAAATGAAAGACACGATAGGATGTTACTGGTTAGTTATTTCTGAAGCATCAAGTTAAAAAATTGCACAAATATAGGTATTGCTAAATACTAACAGGAACAAATCCTGGGGGAATCGGTCCTCCAGGAATACCATCACTCTGGGGTACTTGACCCATGGGGCTGTGTGCTGGTCCAACATTCTAATGATAACATCGAACGGAGGGTTGTTGATTGAACAAGAAAATGTAGACCAAGTTTTAACATTACGAAAAGAAGGTTTGAAACAAATACGGAAAGATTGAAAAAAATTCATACTCGTTGGAAAGCAAAGGGAAAAAATAAATTTTCGAGTTGTGTACATTATATACTGTAAGTAAAGTGATAGACACTTTAAAATGCAGGAAAATTAATATTTCATTCAGAATGTGGAAAAAAATGAGAATTAAATTAATTCAAAATGCGTTCAACGGAAACTATAGAATATTGGATTTCCAGTGTTAGGTGAGAGAAAGTCAACTTACGTGTGCGATCCCATTTACACCATAGCCAGAGTTGACGAAGCCCTAAAATGAAAGTGTATTGTTTTCAAATCGTTTTTATGCACATACTTCCTAACGAGTTGAACTGGTATAAATAAATGGGCAACTTTTTTTGTCTTGAAATTTTACTCACATAGTCGTGGAACGCCTTGGCCTCACTAGAATGTTCACATGTGTCCCTACGTTCTGGAGCGGCACAATACAGGTCCCAAAATACACTGTGCATAAAATATTGGTTTGAAGTTTTAGAACTACTTCGTTGCTTCATCATATGAAATCAGTTGGTTTAATTAGTGAGCTCAATATGTAAAAATTAATATACTTACCACCACCATGAATGTAAAAAGCCTGGAGGTTCACCTAGTGTAATATTTTTCTCCCAACGTATCTGGAATGAAAATTTTCATTTTTTGAAAAATTAGTTCACTGGAGTAGTGCATTACATTTGCTAGCTATAGGCGGCTTCAGCTAACTGACTGAATCTTAGCTTTTTTTAGCAACGTTAAGGGGCTAGTACAAAATGTATCTTTTCGTTCAAATGTAAAGACTCGTATTCTGCATGCATAAATTAAAAAGAGCCATTGGATAAACTGGATCTGGCTGCCCGCTAATCCTGCATAGCCACCTATATTCATCTGGAAAAATTGTAACTTTCAACCATATTAAAAACTAACTCACCTCAGAAAGGAATGTTTGCGCAGCCTTTTGAGCCCCTACATGTAGTAAATACTCATAAACATACAGTGCCAATCTGTAAGTGAAACAAAAAAAGTTGAAAAAATCCACATTTTTCATACAATACCAACTAACTTTTAGTATTCATACAAAAACTACTTACTTTTCCCTGGCTTGGGCGTCCGAAGGGACAGTCGAATTCTTCCCCTTAGCGTACATTGTAGCCTCCTAGTAACTTCGTGCCACAGGAATTCTGAACTAGTTCTAATTGCTTTATCCACCAATAATAGTTATATGACAAAACAACGTTCTCCACGTATCCTCAACCACAAAAAGGTTGAAATGTCATTGCAAAAGTGTTTAAAATTGTTGTAACAACCCTATTACTTGGAACACAAACTAACTAAATAATACTTTTGATATAGCCACCGATCTACCCGGTCAGTCTCTGTTCACATCCCTTGTACATGTCGACCAAGATTTCATTGCTGTTTTAAAAACTCCTCTCTTACTCTCCCTCTTGGATATAATGTGACACACAAAAAAAACGGTGTCCACAGACCAACTAACTTCCCAAGTCGGACAAAATTGGTGCACTGACAGAAGTTAGTTAGTTAGTAAATGATCCTAGTTGTAGACCTGTCACCCCTCATTGCACATTGTTTGTATTTTATTGTCATTCGAGTGGGTCCCACTATATATAAAATTTGGTTGTTCACTGTGTAGCTACCAAGCACTTTGCAGATTCTCACGGACACACTAGCAATTTTACCAGCAACTACAAGAATGTTTGTAATTCGCTAGTCGCTTGTCTCTCCATCGGTCGGTAAGCTCTCCTATACGGTCCATGCTACCATTGGTACGAAGATGGTGGGGACTGGGTTTCTACGTATACACTCCAGAACAGTTAACAAAAACTTGTTATACGCAGGTTCTCTTTAAAAACCATGGCGAGGTGAGGATGAACTTCCCAGCCGAATGTAGATATGTAGTATGGAATGGACTAATGTGATGTGTGTGTGTGTTGTATGTATACATTCAAGAAGACTACTAGTACGGATCGGAGTAGTAGTACAAGCAAGTTAGTTCGTTCCACAAGAACACCAATTCAACAAGAAAAAATAAGATGATGAAGATGATGATGATGCCCACCACTATAGTAGAGCCCCATGTATATTCATTCTCGCATCTAGATACATAGTTATTGTTATAGTTAGTACGCAAGGAACAACAACTATAACTACTATTAACTAACTAACTTGAAAAAAACTAAACTAGTGGTGTACACTCTTTTCTGCATCAGCAAAATTTTTCAGTTGTTATCCATGTGTGTAGTTATAGTTAGTACCAAAAAGGTTGAAAGTTAGTTAGTTAGTTAGTTAGTTGGTGATACATGCATTCGGTACTTTCGTAGTTGGTTTTGTAGTAGGGTACCATATTATAAAATATCTGCCGAATCCTAGTAGTCTGCTGTGGGTAGTACTATTCAAGAGATGAGAGCAAACAGGGAACTATGGGCATACCGGGCATACATAGATAGAAAGGTTCGAGTTAGTCAGTTTGTATGAGGTTGTATGCAATGGTTATAGCCCTTTACTTTGGACAGTTTCTTCTCTATCCATAGAATATGTGTAGAGAAGTATGCAGTTAGTTAGTAGAAGTAAAAAAATGCATGCAAAGCTCCATATAGAACTACAATGCTTGTGTGTGAATCATGGGAATATACTATAGATAGAATTCATGTGTTGTTCGCTCTACATAACGTACTTGCCCTGTGAGGCTACCTTTTTCACATGCGGGGAGATAGGTAGAATAATGGAGCAGCAAAATATTGTAGTCAACTGATGCCGTGGGATCTGAAGTAGGCTGAGTTGGAAGGAGAAAGTTTAGAAAATTTGAAACTCGTGCTCCATATCATAAAATGTAGTCAAGAGACAAAATTAGGTTGTAAATATGCTTAAATTGATATTTAAATGCTTTCTCCAGACATGCACTAATTTTGGGATCTATGTACATGTTTACTTTAGGATTCAAATTATGTGGATCAAAATTGACTAAAATGTTTGCACCATACAAAAAATGTATTATACATGATGGGAACTATAAGTTGTACGATTTTTAGTCGTTTGGGTCCTAGATTATATATTTTTCTTACGCTTACTATGTACTACAACATTGAACTGGGTATGTACACGTATTATCTCTGTTATTAGGTATCCCACTGCAATCGAAACTTTCTGTTCTTTGCCAGAGTTTATGTGCACTAAAGGACGCAAGAGTAGTACATATATATATACATAATATAAAGTTCATCATGAACTAACTTACAGGATTTTACCATCTATGCATCCATTCAGTTAGTGAGTTAGTTGAACCAGTCAGGTTCCCTCTATCTCTCATTATGTGTACATTTTACTTGTGAATATGTATACAATATAAGGTATTTAGCCTTGGTAAGTCTAAAATGAAGTTTTTCACCCGCTACTACGTACACACAACCACTCTAGCATCAGAATCTTTTTCGTTCCTACAGTTTATATGGTGCACTGGAACCCAAAGAGGATAAAAATGAGCCAACCATTGACAGATATCTCTCTCTCTCTCCCTCTGAAATCATTAGGCGCTCCTCATTCACTCACATGCATGTAAGCTGTGTGATGCTGGAGAGCAATTCCATAAAATGTGTTTGTTGAGCTCAAGCGTATTTTTTCTTTTCCAAAGTTTTGTTGACGCTCGCGGCGGTAATATATTCTAGTGGTAATGAATGCATGGGTACAATGTGGATGGTTCTCTGAAATCCAAAAATTAAAAACCGGCAACCTCTACCCATATGCAAGTCAAAAGCGGTTAAATTTAGATACAATGTACTATGTGCAACTACTGGAAACAAATTTTCCGTACATTAAATAGCACTGCTATATTTCTTCTGCACGGGTCATACATTAAAATGCCAGTGGATGATACATTTGGGCAAATAGTTTTGTTGCACACAGTATGATGAATAAGTATGGAAACGCAAATTAAACCCATGTGCGTTGCATAAATGTACACACATGAATGTGCACTTTAAAAAACACAGAAATACAATATATGGAGACAATACGTTGGAGAAAGTGGCAGAGAAGACATATTAGATTAAACCCGGAGAAAGTGAAAAAGCTTTCACATACAATACAATTTCCGGTTTTTGGCTTCTTATCTATAGTTTTGTATTTGAAACATAATTTTATGTGTAGTCGTGACAATAGCGTCATTTCTTTCCATAATGACTGTCCACATGGATTGAACGGGTTTGAAAAATTCTGAATTTTTCGACACGAAAAACAAACAGTCAGAGTGAGTGAGTAGCCTTTCAACCGGCTTCGATTTTTCTTTCCTTCCTTCAACTGGCATTCACTTTGTATAGAACTCTCCCGCATAGAATTTATAAACTAGTAGGCCTGCTACTAACTATAACGCTGCAAAGTCTGTTCAGATTACCTAGTCAACCATACAGCACACTGTTGTATACTTTTAATTAATTTCCTTTGCAAGAACTTACACTATAGAAACAGAATTCATTCAATATGCAAATGCCACGCATTAGTTAGTTAGTTAACGCCACCAATCAGCGGTTCAATGCAATTACCCCTGCACTAATAATTATTCCTGAATTCATAAACAACAGAGTGAGCAAAATTAGTTAAATCCCACAAACACATCAAAGTGACTGTGTAAAGCTTTTTGAAATGCAAATTTTGTTACTGCATTATTATTTTGAAAATGCTGTAGATCTCAAACACACAAGATGAAAAATTATTCAGCAAGCTGTATTTCAGAATGGGGTTTTTATACATTTTTTGAGGAGAGTAAGTGAACAACAATGTACATTTTCGCTCATACTCGGCTCAGTCGGATTTTTCTTCCCACTCCACGAAATCTACTGACTAAAACCAACTGACTACTCACTTATACCTTGTGCGGAAAAAGGAGGTAAATTTTTCCTGTCCTGTGTGTGATAAATTTGTGTAGTAGGATAGGATAAAATTTACCTCCTTTTTGCGCACAAGGTATACTACTACTTCACTATGCAGTGGAGTTTACCCATAGTTTATGTCATCTCATGCTACTGCACTCCGGATGATCATCTTGTTGATGAGCAATGAACTATAAGGGTTACAACCAGGACTCCATGTTTCGTAGTGCGCAATGGAGCAAAGGACTCCTAGTGGCCAAAGAATTGTCAATATTACTTTGTCTTAAGTCACAGTTCTACATTCTATCTCTATAAAAAATACATGTTTCAAGACTTTTGGATCGCATTTGACATGCATTGCTTTATCCAGGCTCAACAGATTGGTTCTAGATCTGGTTCATACGGTCCAATTTTATGGAAGATGCAATAAAAACGCACTTTATGTGCATTTTTGTACACTTTGTATTCTCAGTCAGTCATGTCTGTATTTGTTTTTGTACTGAGAGTATAGGGTACGTAATAAGGTCGAGGTCAAACACACGGATTAGTTAGCATGAGACTTCAAGTGGACAAGTTGAAATTCTTCAAAGGGATTTTAGGCCAACGATAGGGTGCAATGTTATTCAATAACAAGTTATCATAGTACATATATGACCGAAATTCAAACACAAGAGCCTTTGCCATTAAATGCAATAAAGACCCTTAGAATTAATATTCGGAACTTGTATAACTGCTCTAAAAAACCAAGTCTAAGCTAACTAACTAATCAATTGGGAAATAGAAGGATTTTCACTGTGCACGAACGCATGGAAACTGAAGTAACTATATAAACTCCCCTTGTCATGTAGGAGCCAACATTATTGATTTGTTGTAGAAGCTACTGTCAACCCCGTAAACTTATTCTACCAGGTGTATTCAATGAAACCATGGAATCAAGACTAAAGGTAAAATCTCATAGGACAGAAACCCCTAGGATGAAATCAACATTTTTTCAAATTTACATCAACGAATGTCTGGTATACATACAAGAACGTCACAGATAGATAGGGTAAAGCTCTATGTTAGATACTATGCAAGCATGATTTCATGTGCAAACTTCATTTTTCTTGAAGGAAAAAAAATGTGATCAAGCAAAGGTGTAGAGATACTCGCACAGCTGAATAGCATATAGTCAGTCCGTTTGGTTTAGTACGATGTTCTTGAAAAGAGGAATGTACTCCGCATTGGAACACGTATGCATGCGTATTTATATTCATTTCGTTTTTGGACGCGCGGTACCATTGCAGCAGTATGTAATGCGTGAGAAAGATATATATAGGTTGTTATAAGAAGTAAGGTGGGCATGTCCTCGTTTTGACTATAATGTTTTAAGTAGTACCCTAAGCAAGGAATATTATTCCCGATTTCAAAAACTAGAGATCATCTAGTATGCACACATACAGTGTTCGTACTCTATTCTCAAAACTCAAACGGACGTCGAATACAAACAAATGCATGTCCCATAGCATTGCATTCCCTCCGTTTCAATTCTGCTCGGACTATACGCACATGGACCCCACCAATACACAATATTTGCTCCTTCTATACCTTGTGTTGTACATGAGCCAAGCGGAAAAGCCTGCAGCTAACTTTGGCTGTCAAAGCTATAGCAACAATGCGAGCCAATTTTCGGGATTCTAGAATATAAATTCAATTTGTTGTACTGATGGTCCCTGAACTTTCATTGTAAGCTCATTTCTGTTCCGAAATTTTGTATTGGTACTATTTATTCGAACAACTAATCGGAAGTTAGTAGAAAATTGGCATGAACAAGTAAAATGCACGTGAGATATAAGATATTACATATAAATAGATTTTGAGCTTTTGTTCATTTTTCACACCTGTATTCGTAAAACCAACATTTCGTTGTAAATTTTAATAAGCCAAAAATAAGTAAGAAATTGTTGAATTATGAGTTTTTAAACTAATGCTTAGTTTCAAATTATATGTACTTCTCAATTTATCTTCCACCTTGATTTCAGATGCAAGCCAGCTTAAAAAAGTGACTAAAGTAAATTTTATTTGTTATTAGTAAATATGCTGTTTCCTTTAGCCTGCAATGTGTGGTGTCGAGAGAATCTCTCACAGTCTATGTTTCTCTAATTGCCAAGTAAAGCCAAAAGTACGAAACATGAAATGTGTTTTTGCTACTAAAGACACTTATTAATGAAGCATTACAAATATTCCACCAGTAACAATGCTTTGCCGATCCAGGTAAACCTTTGCAAAAGCAAAAGCCACATAAGCAAACTGTAGCAGTCCAAGCAATGCTACCCAGGCTTCTTACACAGAGTTCTGCTTTGTCCGAGTCACGTCGCTAGACAAAAGAATAATAATGTTTGACGCTAGATTTAGCTGAAATAATTCTTCAAATAATTATCAAAACTTCTACAAATAAGAGCAATAGCAGCAAGCCAAGAAAACATGCCACAAGCATTGAATAACATAAATGCACATTGCTGTGTTACGTGTGTATGCAGTGTATCCGACGTCTAAACGTTTTATTGTTAACAAAGTTTCAGAACTTACTCCACATTCAGTTCCCGTGAATAGAAATTGAATCCCCGAAGAAATGTTGAAATCATTAAGAACTTTGCTATATTGCTTTCGCTAAACTGATTCTTCCGAACCATTGTTGCAGGTGCTTGTCTTGTCTCTCCAGCTAGCCTTTGGCTCCCTCTTGTATTCAATAGCGAAGCTATGGATCTCAAAATGCTGTGCAGCATTTTTGCAGCTTTCAGCAACACAGTTCATTTCATGGCATTGTGCAGTTCCATTGTCTCCGTCTTGAAGACATATTTTGCAGAATTCAATTGTTCTACGAATTGCAATTAGCCACACGCTCCAGTAGAATATTTCTCCAAATGTTTACAATTGCTGTGAATTTGCCAACTTCGCAAAACATGGGTTTAAGTGAATGTCCAAACCAGTGCCTGTGCGAATGAGTAATTAGTGTTCAAATTGCAATGAAATTGCCCTGGTTGGCCGGTTGACTTAAATGCATGGCGTAGAATGAGGAGCAGTTTGGCTATGATAGTATGACAATTGAATTGAGGCACGAGAATAGAAATGACAACAAGCATTATTCATTGTTCCAAAATTATTTATTTCATTAGCTGAAAAAATTGATGTCAGATCTTAGAAGAGATTAATAAAGAATTTTACAACTTTTTCAATTAGAATATAAGAAATTTAAAAGTGTAAACAGCAAAAGACTTTTTGAAGCCTCACCCAATCATTCATCCTTAATATCATATGAAAAAAGTAGAGAAATAGTTATGCACGTAAGGTATCATTATTAAGAATGTACTTTTACCACTTGTCAACAATTCACAGCCAGATGCAATGATGACCAAGTCACTACATCACTAAAAAAACTCACACTAGGGAAAGAGCAGTGATTTCGCAAAGTCTCTCTCTCTTTCTCTACAGCACAGTAACATTATCTAGCAGTAAGTAACAACATGTTTCATTTTACATAACGTCAATCCAAGTAACGTATTTATATTCAAGTGCCATACAACTACACTTTTAAAAAAACAACCCCACAAAATCTGTTAACACATTGTGAACATTCAAAACAAGAAATTTAACAAAAAAAGAAACCCAAAAGTTAAAAAATTTTAAATCCTTTGAACACAATCAGCTTCTACAATACAAAACTTTCCTAATCCCGTAAAATAAAAAACCAAGTGCCCGTAAGGAGTATGAGGTGGTCGATGAAGACAGGCACACATAAATTACTCATAAATTACGTCCATAAACAATTAAAAAAGGATCTAGAAATTACTTATCGCAGGAGATCAGTGGATGAAGCATATTAAATTAATCCAGTCCAGCATATGTATACATACACATGAAAAAAATAAAGAGATATGACAAGTCTAGGAAAATTGGAATCCAAGTCAAAACAAGAATGGCACACAATAAATAGACAGATATTATGAACACGGAAGTTCTCTTCTAATGAAAAAACAACTATGTTTGTACATGATTCAATTAATTGAGGATACGACCTTAGTTTTAAACCCAAGTGAATGAGAAGAAGGTAGAAAATACATTTTAGTTTGAACATACAGCTGAGACTGGGAAGCTTGTTAAAGCGTACCAAAGTACCAAAAGAACTAACACCATCATAGGTTGGTAAAAAATTATTCTTTATAATATATTTTGTTACCATAACATTAAAAACATCAACAATAAATTAAACTCTAATAAGCAGAATATACAAATAGACAAAAGGATAGCATTCTCAGCAACCTCAGCATTCGTCTAATGCGACTAACCTACAATCCCAATCATACACAAAACAACTTTCACAATCAAATTATACGTTCTCTGAGAGCATACCTTACAACTCCAGAG